>JAESGW010000181.1_pt1 | contig 119379 bp, 94 predicted proteins | sample 9269791 | NCBI WGS metagenome assembly JAESGW01 (sample SAMN16773120, study PRJNA677053) | algae metagenome | isolation source: Aphanocapsa lilacina HA4352-LM1 and co-occurring heterotrophs from near cave... | place: USA: Maniniholo cave, near Haena, Kauai, HI | collected 2009-07-28
GTTCCCGCCGATCGACAGCGCGTCGCCATCGCCCGTGATGATCCACACATCCAGATGCGGGTTGGCCAGCTTGACCCCCGTCGCCACCGCCGGCGCGCGGCCGTGGATGGTATGGAAACCGTAGGTCTCCATGTAATAGGGGAAGCGCGAAGAACAGCCGATACCACTTACGAACACGGTGTTTTCCGGCAGCACGCCCAGTTCGGGCATGGTCCGCTGCACCGCCTTCAGCACGGCGTAGTCGCCGCAGCCGGGACACCAGCGGACCTCCTGATCGGTCTCCCAATCCTTGGGCGTGCTCTTTGCGATGGGGGTCATGTCGTTCATCTGATCAACCTTGATCCTGATTGCCCGCCGCCACGAACGCGGCGAGCGTATCGATGCTGTATTGTTTGCCGCTGCTGTCGACCGCGAAAATGCCCACGGCGTTTCCGTCGCGCCATTCGCGCATCAGCGCCAGCGCATCGGCGGCGGACGCCACATCCTCGCGGGCCTGCGCAAAGTGATGGCCGCAGAACACCGAATACCCCATGTCCGGCTCGGGCGGGACATAGGCAAGAGGCGCAGCGAGGCTCACGCCAGCGCCGCCTCGATCGCGGCCTCGATCTCCGCAATGCGGAAAGGTTGGCCCGAAACCTTGTTGAGCGGTTCGGCATCGACCAGATACTGGTCGCGCAGCACCGTCTTGAGCTGGCCGGTGTTCATTTCCGGTACGATGATACGGTCGTAACCAGCTAGCAATGTGCCCATATTCCTGGGCATCGGCCAGATGTGGCGGATATGGATATGGGCGACGTCGAGTCCGCGTTTCCGCGCGCGGCGCACCGCCATGTGGATCGGGCCGAAGGTGGATCCCCAGCCGACCACCGCCAGCTTGCCCGAGGTTTCCCCGAGTTCGACGATCTGGTCGGGCACGTCGATCCCGGCGACCTTGTCGCGGCGAATGTCGGTCATCGCCTGGTGGTTGGCCGGGCCATATTCGATGTTGCCGGTGTTGAGCTGCTTCTCGATCCCGCCGATGCGGTGGAGCAAGCCGGGGGTGCCGGGCTTGACCCAGGGGCGGGCGAGCTTCTCGTCGCGGCCATAGGGCAGAAAACCGCCCTCGGGCGCCTCGGTCATAAAGCCCACCGGGAACGGCGTGTAGCTGCTCATGTCGGGCACCTTCCACGGCTCCGCCGCATTGGCGATATAGCCGTCGGTCAGCAGCATCACCGGGGTCATATACTGCGTCGCGATGCGCACCGCCTCGATCGCGCAATCGAACGCGTCGGCTGGGCTGCGCGCGGCGATCACCGGCATCGGCGCATCGCCGTTCCTCCCGTAAACAGCCTGATAAAGATCGGATTGCTCAGTCTTGGTGGGAAGTCCGGTGGATGGCCCGCCGCGCTGCGAATTGACGATGATCAGCGGCAGCTCGGTCATGATCGCCAGCCCGATCGCCTCGGTCTTGAGCGCGATGCCGGGCCCCGACGATGAGGTGACGCCAAGCGACCCCGCATAGGATGCGCCGAGCGCCGATGCGACCGCCGCGATCTCGTCCTCCGCCTGGAAGGTGGTTACGCCGAATTCCTTCAGCCGCGACAGATGGTGCAGGATCGCCGAGGCCGGGGTGATCGGATAGCCGCCGAAGAACATCGGCAGATCGGCCATCTGCGCCCCGGCGACGAGGCCGAGCGAAATCGACTCGGCGCCGGTGACGGTGCGGTACAGGCCGGGCTCGACCGGCGCGGCGGGCACCGAATGCTGAACGATGTCGCCGCCGATCTCGGCGGTTTCGCCGTAAGCATGGCCGGCGTTCAATGCGGCGATATTGGCCTCGGCCAGTTCGGGCTTGGTGGCGAACTTCGCCTTCAGCCAATCGACGATCGGCTGGCGATCGCGATCGAACATCCACAGCGCTAGGCCGAGCGTCCACATATTCTTGCAGCGCAGCGCTTCCTTGTTGCCAAGGCCGAAGGGCTTCACCGCGTCCAGCGTCAGCTGCGAGATGTTGAAGCTGAGCAGCTGCCAGCGCGACAGGCTGTCGTCGGTCAGCGGATTGACGTCATATTTCGCCTTGGCGAGGTTGCGATCGGTGAACTCGCCTTCATCGGCGATGATCAGACCGCCATTCTTGAGCGCATCGACATTGGTCTTGAGCGCCGCCGGGTTCATCGCGATCAGCACGTCGGGCTGGTCGCCCGCGGTCTCGATCGCGGTCGATCCGAAATTGATCTGGAAGGCGGAGACTCCGAACAATGTGCCCTGCGGCGCGCGGATCTCGGCGGGGAAATCGGGAAAGGTCGCCAGATCGTTGCCAGCCAGCGCGGTCGCCAGGGTGAACTGGCCCCCGGTCAGCTGCATGCCGTCTCCGGAGTCTCCGGCAAAGCGTACAACGATGGCTTCGGGTACGGGATGTGCGGCGGCCTCTCGTGGGGTCACCTCATGCGCGGCTGTCGCCATTATGTCTGTCGTCCTGCGGTACTTTATATGTCGTGGATGTGTCTCTACGCCCGCCCGCGCCTCATCCCAAGGTAGAAAATGCCGCGGGCGGGACAACCTCGCCTTGGCCGGCCTGGAAGAATGATGCGGGAATGGGTTTTCTTTGGCCACCGACGGGGTAAGCAGCCATGAGCAAGGAGAGCCGCCGATGACCGAGCCTTTCGTCCGTCCCGATGTCCAGCAGTTCCTGGCCTATCTGAATGCGCTGCCCGGGCCGAAGACGCATGAGCTCGATCCGCCCTCGGCGCGTGGGCTGTTCCGGGCGATGAAAGACGTGGCGGAACTGCCCGTGGGCGATCTGGCGGTGATCAGGGATCTGACCATCCCCGGCGCCGCGGGCGACATTCCGGCGCGGCTGTTCGACGCAAGGGAAACCCGAGAGCCCGGCCCGGCGATGGTCTTCTTCCACGGCGGCGGCTGGGTGATCGGCGATATCGATACCCATGCCAGTTACTGCGGCGAAGCCGCGCGCGTGCTCGACATGCCGGTGGTCTCGGTCGATTACCGCCTGGCCCCCGAAAATCCCTGGCCGGCCGCGCCCGACGATTGCGAGGCGGCCGCGCGCTGGGTCGCGGAAAGCCCCGCCGAGCTTGGCCGCGCCGTTACCGGCCTCGTCCTGTCGGGCGACAGCGCCGGCGGCACGCTGACCATCGTCGCCGCGATCGACCTGCGCGACTGTCCCGCAGCAGTGCCGGTGATCGCACAATTGCCGATCTATCCGGCGGCGGACATGAGCCGGGACTATCCTTCTTACGACCAGTTCGCCGAGGGATTCCTGTTGACCCGCGACACGATGAAATGGTTCGAAGACGCCTATCGCGCCGACCTGACGCATATGCGCGGATCGCCGATGAACGCCGATCTGGCGGGCCTGCCGCCCGCGGTGATCCTCACCGCCAGCCTGGACCCTATCCGCGATCAGGGCCGCGCCTATGCGGGCGCACTCGCGGCGGCGGGGGTGCCGGTGGTGTTCCGTGAAGCGGTGGGCAACATCCACGGCTTCATCAACGTGCGCCAGGCGATCCCCTCCAGCCAGGGCGATGTGGCCGGGTTCCTTGCCGCCGCGCGGGCGGTGATCGCCGAAGCCGAGGCGAACCGCGTGATGGCGCAGGCGGCGGGATGACCGATCCCACGTCCCTCCCCTATCGCCCCTGCGTCGGCGTCATGCTGCTCAATCGCGAGGGACAGGTGTTCGTCGGCCAGCGGCTCGATAACAAGCTGGAGGCCTGGCAGATGCCGCAGGGCGGCATCGATCCAGGCGAGGAGGCAGAGGCGACCGCGATCCGCGAGCTGGGCGAGGAAACCGGGATCGCGCCCGGCCATATCGAGATCGTCGCCCGCGCGCCCGAGGAGCTGTTCTACGACCTCCCCGACGAACTGATCGGCAAGATCTGGAGCGGCAGATATCGCGGCCAGCGGCAGACCTGGTTCCTCGCACGCTTCACGGGCCGCGACAGCGATGTGAACATCCAAACCGCACATCCCGAGTTTCGCGCCTGGAAATGGGCCGATACCAGCGAGTTGCCGCATATGATCGTGCCGTTCAAGAAGGCGCTCTACGAACAGGTGCTCGCGGCATTCGGCGCTCATTTGGCCGATAAATCGTAACAACGGGCGATCGTCTGCCTTTTCATGGTCAAATTCGCTGCCTATCGAGCGTGGCCATGTACCGGCTTGCCATTTTTCCCGCATTGCTGCTGATCGCCAGTGGCGCGGAAGCCGGCCAGGTCGCGCAGACCGAGGCCGATCTCGTCGCGGTCGACACCAAGCCGGATATCGCCCCTGCCCCGCGCATCGAACCCGCCCGGATCCCGCCCGAGGTACGATCGATGATCGACGCCGCGCTGGCCAGCGGGAATGAGGGCGAGGTCAACACCATTGTCAAATATGCGGTAAACGCGGCCCCCGATTACACCCAGGAAATCCGTGCGCTTTCCACCAAATGGCGTAGCGACCGCGAAGCGCAGCGCGTCGCCCATATCCGCGGCGCCGGCCCGCTCGACCTGTGGGACGGGCGCGGCGAAATCGGTGGTTTCCTCACAACCGGAAACACCCAGAATACCGGGATTTCCGCGCGGGTCGACCTGAAGCGCGAAGGGCTGCAATGGCGGCACCGGGTGTTCGCCAACGCCGATTATCAGGAAAGCCTGGGGATCGTCTCGCGCGAACGCTACGCCGCGGGGTACGAGCCCAATTACAAGTTCGACGACCGGCTCTACGCCTATGGGGCGGTACTGTATGAAAGCGACCGGTTCCTGGGCTATTTCGACCGCTATTCGGCGTCCGCCGGCATCGGCTATGGCGTGGTGCGCGAACGCGACATGTCGCTCGACATCACCCTCGGCCCGGCCATGCGCCGCACCAACTATACCGACGACAGCCTCGAAAACAGCATCGGCGGGCGCGGCAGCCTGGACTTTGACTGGAACATCGCACGCGGGCTGAAATTCACCCAGGACGCCTCCGCCTATGTCCACACGGTGAACTCCACCGTCAGCGCGACCTCGGGGATCGAGGCGCGGCTGCTCGGCCCGCTTTCGGCGCGGCTGTCGTACAATCTGCAATATGAAAGCGAACCGGCGGTCGGCCGCACCTCGCTCGACACCATCAGCCGGGCCGCGCTGGTCTACGACTTCTGACCGCGCTAGACGCGGGCGATGGATAGACTGACCAAGATGGAGGCGGAGGCGGTGGCGTTCGCCCGCGCCCGCCCGATGCTGGAAAACACGCAAGGCTGGGCGGCGATCAACAGCGGTACGCGCAATATCGGCGGGCTGGCGCAGGTCGCCGCCGGGCTGTGCGACGCCTTCGCGGTATTGCCGGGCGAAATCGCGCTGGTCGATCCGGCGCCGGTCGACGCGGTCGATCCCGACGGATCGGTGCGCGCGCTGGAACATGGCCGGCATCTGCATCTGATCGTACGGTCGGACGCCCCGGTGCAGATGCTGTTCACCGGCCATATGGACACGGTGTTCCCCGCAGATCACCCCTTCCAAGCGCAGCAATGGCTGGAAGAGGGCGTGCTGAACGGCCCCGGCGTCGCCGACATGAAGGGTGGCCTCGCGCTGATGCTGGCGGCGCTGGAGGCGGTGGAGAGCACGCCCCTGGCCGCTCAACTGGGCTATGAGGTGGTGATCAATTCGGATGAGGAGACCGGCTCCTTCTCCTCCGCGGCGCTGCTGGCGCGGGCGGCGCGCGGCAAGGTCGCGGCGCTGACCTACGAACCCGCGCTGCTCGACGGCACGCTGGCGGGAGCACGCGGCGGCACGGGCAATTTCTCGATCGTGGTGCGCGGGCGTAGCGCGCATGCCGGGCGCAACCCCGAGGACGGGCGCAACGCCATCGTCGCGGCAGCCGACCTCGCGCTGCGGCTGAGCAAGGCGAAGGGGCCAAAGCTCGCGGTCAACCCTGCGCGGATCGAGGGCGGCGGACCGAACAATGTCGTGCCCGATCTGGCGGTGCTGCGCGTCAATTTCCGCCCCGCCTCGCAAGGCGAGATCGCGCGCGCGCAGGCGGAGATCGATGCCGCCGCGGCGATGGTCGCCACCGAGCATGACGTGAAGATCGAAGTGCATGGCGGATTCAACCGCCCGCCCAAGCCGATCGACCCCGGCGCGGAGAAGCTGTTCGGGCTGGTCAAGCAGGCGGGTGCCGATCTGGACCTGACGATCGGCTGGCGCGACACCGGCGGGGTGTGCGACGGCAACAACATCGCCGCGTGCGGGGTGCCCGTGGTCGACACGATGGGCGCGCGCGGCGGCGCGATCCATTCGACCGACGAGTTCCTCATCGCCGACAGCCTGCCCGAACGCGCCGCACTGTCCGCGCTTACCATCCTGCGCATCGCCGAACGAGGCCACGCATGAGCTTCGTCATCCGCGCCGCCAATGAGGGCGATCTGCAAGCCCTTTACGAAATGGCCAAGCTGACCGGCGGCGGTTTCACCAATTTGCCGCCGGAAAAACCGGCGCTCCTCGCCAAGCTGCAACGCAGCGCCGAGGCGTTCGCGCGCACCGAACTGGCCGATCCGCATGACGAATTGTTCGTGCTGGTGCTGGAAAACACCGAAACCGGCGAGGTGCGGGGCACCTGCCAGCTGTTCACCAAGGTCGGCGAGCGCATGCCGTTCTACAGCTACCGCATCGGCACGCTGGCGCAGCACAGCGCCGAACTCAACCGCACCTTCCGCGCCGAGATGCTGACGCTTTCGACCGATCTCGAAGGGTCGAGCGAGGTCGGCGGGCTGTTCCTCCATCCCGGCGAGCGCGCCGGCGGCCTGGGCCTGCTGCTCGCGCGCAGCCGCTACCTGTTCATCCGCGCTCACCGCGCGCGCTTCGGCGACCGCATCCTCGCCGAGCTGCGCGGCGTGATCGACGAAGCCGGAGGATCGCCCTTCTGGGACGGTCTGGCGGGCAAGTTCTTCGGGATGAATTTCCAGGATGCCGACCAGTTCAATGCGGTCCACGGCCACCAGTTCATCGCCGATCTCATGCCCAAGCACCCGATCTACACCGCGATGCTCAGCGACACCGCGCGCGCCGCGATCGGCATGCCGCACCCTTCCGGCCGCGCGGCGATGCGGATGCTGGAGAATGAGGGCTACGCCTTCGAACGCTATATCGACATCTTCGACGGCGGCCCGACGATGACCGCGATGACCGACACCGTGAAAAGCATTCGCGATGCGCGCGAAACCGTGATGACGCGCATCGGTGAAGGCGGCGGCGATGCGCTGGTGGCGGCAGGCAAGCTGGCCGATTTCAGGTGCGCTTACGGCAAGATCGGCGACGGCGTGCTGGACCCCGGGAGCGCATTGCTGCTCGGTGTAAAATCCGGCGACACCATCAGCTATATCGCGCGCTAGTCCTTCGCCCCTGCGAAGGCAGGGGCCTCAGTCGGCAAACGCAGGCGTCGGATGTGCCACAAACCCAGAGGCCCCTGCCTTCGCAGGGGCGACGGGATCGGTTAGGGCGTAGGCCATGCTCCAGGAAATCAATTTCGACGGCATCATCGGCCCCAGCCACAACTATGCCGGCCTCTCCCCCGGCAATCTCGCCGCGACGGGCAACGCCGGCAAGGTATCGCACCCCCGCGCGGCGGCGCTGCAGGGCATCGCCAAGATGCGCGCCAACGTGGCGCTTGGTTTGGCACAGGGCATATTCCTGCCGCTCGACCGGCCCGACGACCGCTGGCTGGCAACGCTTGCCACCGATATTGCCGCCGCAGAACCGCACCTCGCCGCGCAGGCGATGAGCGCGTCGGCGATGTGGGCGGCCAACGCCGCGACCATATCCCCCGCCCCCGATACCGCGGACGGCAAATGCCACCTGACCCCCGCGAACCTCGTCACCATGCCGCACCGCAGCCACGAATGGCCGGGCACGCTGGCGCAGCTCAAGCGCGCCTTCGCGCATCCCGACTTCGCGGTACATGCCGCCATTCCCGCCCCGTTCGGCGACGAGGGGGCGGCCAACCATATGCGGCTGACGTCCGCGCACAACGAACCGGGGGTGGAGGTCTTCGTCTACGGCGTATCGGGCGGCCCCTTCCCCGCGCGCCAGCATATCGAGGCGTCCAAGGCGGTCGCCCGCGCCCACGTCCTCGATCCCGCGCGCACGCTGTTCGTCGAGCAGAATCCGGAAGCGATCGCCGCGGGCGCATTCCACAACGATGTCGTCGCGGTCGCGAACGAGAATGTCCTGTTCACCCATGAGCAGGCGTTCGCCGACAAATCCGCATTTTACGCGGAACTGCGGGCGAAATTGCCGGATGTGGCTATCGTCGAAGTGCCCGCGTCACGCGTCAGCTTGGCTGACGCCGTCGCCTCTTATGTGTTCAACGCGCAACTGGTGACCCTGCCCGAAGGCGGCATGGCGCTGATCCTGCCGACCGAAGCGCGCGACAATGCGGGCGTATGGACCTGGCTGGAGGAAATGGTCGCCGGCAACGGCCCGATCCGCCGCCTTGTCCCGGTCGATGTCCGCGAATCGATGTCGAACGGCGGCGGACCGGCCTGTTTACGTCTGCGCATCGTCGCCGATCCGGCAACGGTCGATCCGCGATTCCTCGTCGATGCCGCGAAGCTGGATCGGATCGCCAGCGTGATCGAGACGCACTGGCCCGAACATATCGACCCCGCCGGCCTGACAGACCCGGCGTTGATCGCACGCATCCGCGCCGCCCGCCGCGCGCTTGCCGAAGCGCTCGATCTTGTCGAGATTCTTGACAGTTAACCAAGACTCTTAATACGAAAATACGCATTTCCGGGATTGGCGCGAGCCTTGCTTAACACTTTGGCATGTTCAAGCGTATCGCCCGGCTGTTCACCATCAAGACCAAGTTCGAGGCATTCCTCGTCATCTACGCGCTCGGCCTGGGCGCGGTGGAGCGCGGGCTGCATTACCAGCAGCAATATCCCGGCGCGTTCGGCTGGTTCCTCTTCGCGCTCTGCCCGATCGCGGTGTTCATGGCGGGATCGAAGATCCTCGAGGCTGTCGAGGCGCGGCGGGAGGCGTAAGCAACCACACTCTGCTTCTTCCTGCTCGTCACCCTGAACTTGTTTCAGGGTCCACCTTTCCAATCGGGAAGGCCGCGCTTGTGGCACGATGGATGCTGAAACAAGTTCAGCATGACGGTGTGGAGAAGCGAGGCCGGGACAGCCCCAAAAACAAAGTAAGCCCCGTCGCACGAGGCGGCGGGGCTCCCTTGTCTCTCTGGACCGAAGTCCTGAGAAGACGATTGCTCTTTCTTTCGATCAAGCAGGAATAAAACGGGCGGCGCATGGTTCGGTTCCGCGCGCGCAAAAATTTTTTCAGTTTTGTTTCACCGCGCCGCCGGCCTGCTGGCGCGCCAGTTCCTCGTCGAATGCGGCGCGCGCATCGGCGATGATTTTCTTGCATCCCGCCGGATCGACAAACGCGTCCGCACCGCCCTTGGCCGCCTTTTCGGCGAGGCCGATCGATTCGGGATGCCCCACCAGCCCGATATCGCAGGGCAGCGCAGCCATCGCGCTGAAGCTGCGGCGGTAATCTTCCGCGATCTGCGAATATTTCGCGTTGTCGACCAGATCATAGCCCGGCGCGCTGGTACCGCAGAGGATGACGACATTCTTGCCGCCCGCCTGCATCGTCCAGGTGGTGCAGCCCTTGGTGTGCCCCGGCGTGACATGCGCGGTCAGCACCGTCCCGCCCAGCTCCACCGTCTCGCCATCGGCGATGATCCGGTCGGCGGTGGCGCGCGGATAGGTCAGATCGTCGCCCCAGGTGAAATCGCCGCGCCCGCCGGCCGCCATCAGTTCGGCATCGGCCTTGCTGAGCACCAGTTGCGCCGCCGTCTGCGCCTTCGCCGCCGCGATGCCGCCGGCATGGTCGGAATGCGCATGGCTGTTGAGGATGACCTTCACGTCGGCGATATCCATGCCGAGCGTTTTCAGGTTCGCCTCCACGAGCGGCACGGTTTGCGCAAAGCCGGTATCGATCAGGATGATCCCCTCGGGCGTCTTCACCGCATAGGCGGCGACATTCTTCGCCCCGACATAATAAAGATCGCCGGCGATCTGGAACGGCGCCTGCGGCGCGTTCCACGGCACCCAGCTTTCAAGCAGCGGCTGCGGCGCCTCGACATTGGCCACCATCACCGGATCGGGCGCGGCACTGCTGACATTCTCCTCCGGCGTGCACGCGGCGATTGCCGCCGCCATCGCAAGTGCGCAATAAGCTTTGCTCATCAAGTCTCTCCCGCCGGCTATCGGCGTGCCTGCTTGTTCCGTGGCTTGCCCGCTCACGCAAAGGATGATGTTTCGTGCCAGCCCCTATATTTTCTCATGGCGGGCTCGATCTGACGGATGTGTCGCTCAATGCCCTGCGCGCGTTCGAGGCGGCGGCGCGGCATTTGTCCTTCACCCGCGCAGGACTGGAGCTGTCGGTGACGCAGGCGGCGGTGAGCCATCAGGTGAAGGCGCTCGAGGCCCGCCTTGGCGCGCCGCTGTTCCGCCGCACCGCGCGCGGGCTGGTGCTGACGGACGAAGGGCATGCGCTGCTGCCGACGCTGAGCGAGGCGTTCGATCGCCTGTCGCGTGTGCTCGGCCAGTTTCAGGGCGGCAAACTGCGTGAGGTCCTGACGGTCAGCGTCGTCGGCACTTTCGCGATAGGATGGCTGCTCCCACGCCTGTCAGCTTTCCGTGAGGCGCATCCGAACATCGATCTGCGCCTCCTGACCAACAACAACCGCGTCGATCTGGCGGGCGAGAGCCTGGATTACGCCATCCGCTTCGGCGACGGCGCATGGCCGGGCTGCGAAGGCCAATTGGTCGCTCCTGCCCCGTTCGCGCCCCTCGCCGCGGCTGCCCTCGCCGATCGGCTGCACGAACCCGCCGATCTTGCCGCCGTACCGCTGCTCCGATCCTACCGCATCGATGACTGGCCGATGTGGTTCGCCGCCGCCGGGCTGTCGGGCGTCACGGCGCGCGGGCCGCTGTTCGACAGTTCGTGGATCATGGTGCAGGCGGCGGTGCTGGGCGAAGGCGTCGCGCTCGCCCCGCCATCGATGTTCGCGCGCGAGATCGAAGCGGGCCGCATCGTCCAGCCTTTCGCGATCGAGGTGGATGCCGGTGGCTACTGGCTCACCCGCCTCAGGACCCGTCCCGTAACCCGCTCCATGGCCACCTTTCGCGACTGGCTTGCGGACGCGGCCCCGGCTGGGCATGACGGCGCGGCATGACCGCCTTCACCGTCAACAACCAGCCGGTGCGCTACCGCATGGACCCGCAGACGCCCCTGCTATGGGCGTTGCGCGACGCTTCCAACCTGACCGGCACCAAATATGGCTGCGGCACCGGCGATTGCGGCGCCTGCATGGTCGATATCGACGGCAACGCGGTGAAGAGCTGCCAGATCAGCATCAGCGCGGTCGAGGGCGCATTCGTCACGACGATCGAGGGCCTGTCGCGCGACCGGTCGCATCCGGTGCAGCAGGCGCTGGTCGCCGAGAACGCGGTCCAATGCGGCTTCTGTACCCCCGGCATCGTCATGGCCGCATCGGTGCTGCTCAAGAAGAACGCCAACCCCGGCGAGGCGGAGATAAAGGCGGCGCTGACCAATCTCTGCCGCTGCGGCACCTACCCCCGCCTCGTCCGCGCCATCCAGCGCGCCGCCCGCGTCCAGGCGGGGCGTGAAACGATCGCTGCCGCCCCGCCGCCGGGGATCGATCCGGCCGATGCGGCACGGGCGGTGCCGGCACTGACCCCGGGACCAGCGCGCTAGTTCTTTCCCTCTCCCCCTGCGGGAGAGGGTTGCGCAGACTTGGCAGCTTGCTGCCTAGTCGAAGCTGGGTGAGGGGTAGGCCGCGAGCACTGTCGCCCGCCGCCCCACCCTCATCCAACTCCGCCTAACTCGCTACGCTCGTAAGGCTGCGTATCCTTCTCCCCTCAAGGGAGAAGGTTTGCTAGGCGCGTCACATGACCACCGATACGCCGCTCAAACTCTACAACTCGCTCACCCGTAAGCTGGAGACCTTCCAGCCGATCGATCCGTCGCTGGTGCGCGTCTACACCTGCGGCCCGACGGTCTATAACTACCAGCATATCGGCAACATGCGGGCGTTCCTGTTCGCCGACACGCTCGGCCGCGTGCTCCGCTGGAAGGGCTACAACCTCAAGCACATCATCAACATCACCGATGTCGGCCACCTCACGTCGGACGCCGACGCCGGCGACGACAAGATGGAAAAGGCGGCCGCCGCGCAGCACAAATCGATCTGGGAGATCGCCGCGCATTATACCGAGGCGTTCAAGGCCGACATCGCCCGCCTCAACATCACGCCTCCGGCAGAATGGACCGTCGCCACCGACCACATCCCGCAGATGATCGCGTTCGCCAAGGCGATCGAGCAGGACTGCTACCAGATCGAGGGCGGGCTCTATTTCGATACCTCGAAGGTGCCCAATTACGGCAGCCTCGCCCGCGCCGCGACCGATGAGGGCGAAAGCCGCATCGACCCCGTCTCAGGCAAACGAAACCCGCAGGATTTCGCGATCTGGCGCAAATCCCCGCCCGGCGAGCAGCGCCAGATGGAATGGGACTCCCCTTGGGGCAAGGGCGCGCCCGGCTGGCACCTCGAATGCTCGGTGATGAGCCACCAGCATCTCGGCCACCCGTTCGACATCCACACCGGCGGCATCGACCACCGCGAGATCCACCACCCCAACGAGATCGCCCAGAACCAGGCATTCTGTGGCTGCGCGGACTCAGGCGCGCACATCTGGATGCACAACAACTTCCTGATCGACCGCGGCGGCAAGATGTCCAAATCGACCGGCGAGTTCCTCAAGCTGCAGGTGCTGATCGATCGCGGGGTCCACCCGCTGGCCTATCGCCTGATGTGCCTTCAGGCGCATTACCGCAGCGAGCTGGAATTTACCTGGGAGAGCCTGTTCGCCGCCCTGACTCGGCTGAAACGATTTGTGATGATGGTTGAAATCTTGCGGAAACAAGCCGCTAGCGGTCAAGAGCGTGAGGATCCCAAGGCCGTTCCTCACTTTCGAAGCCTACTCGACGAGGTGATTAGTGACGATCTAAACACTCCAGAAGCTCTGGCGAAACTGACCAATATGGTTTCAGATGCCGCTACTCCTTCGTCTCCAAAACTGGAATTGCTTGAAGCGTTTGACGAAGTTCTGGGCATGCAACTGCTTACCCTCACCCGCGCCGACCTCCGCCTCCGTCCCGCCACCGCAGCCATCGACGAAGCCACCATCGAAGCCCGCCTCGCCGAGCGCAAAGCAGCACGCGCCGCAAAGGATTTCGCTCGCTCCGACGCGATCCGCGACGATCTCACCGTTGCCGGGGTGGAGGTGATGGACGGCGATCCGCTGGGATGGGACTGGAAGCTCGCCTAAATCGCGGACCGCCGGATTTCGCTGTCCTACATCGCTCGCTTCTGCGATTCTTTCGAATCGCTCTTTCTCATTCGAAAATTCTTCGTCCGCGATTCGCCCCAACCGAAATTCTCCCGCGCGCATGCGTGGTCGAATTCCTCCGCGGGTATTACCTTTGGCGAAGCAAATGACGGTCACAGGCCATTCCTGAGCCTAACTCTAACTAACCTTAAGGTTTCGGGTATGCTCGCCATGCGCTAGGCGGGTGCAATGAAAGCCGTCCTCCCCGCCCTCGCCCGTCCGCTGATCGAACCGAAGCTGTCCGCCGATCTCGACGTCCACTGGTTCACCTCGCGCGCCGATGCCGAGGCGGCGATCGTCGATGCCGATATCGCCTGGGTCGACGTCCAGGGCGCTGAGGACAGCGCCGCCATCGCCGCCAAGGGCGAGCGCCTCAAATGGCTCTCCACCCTGCGCGCCGGGATCGACGCCTATGACACCGCGCTACTGCGGGAGCGCGGCATCGTCATGACCAACGGCACTGGCATCAACGCGGTCGCGGTCGCCGAATATGCCGTGATGGGCATGCTCGTCGCGGCCAAGCGTTACGATGAAGTGGTCCGCCTCGCCGATCGGCACGAATGGAGCAACACCGCCCCGGGCACGGTCGAGCTTCTGGGCAGTGCCGCGCTGATCATCGGCTACGGCACCATCGGCCGGCTGATCGGCGAGCGGCTGACGGCGTTCGGCGTCGCGGTCACCGGCGTCACCCGCTCCGGCCGCGATGGTACGCTGACCCCCGATGCCTGGAAACCGCGCATCGCCGAGTTCGACTGGATCGTCCTCGCCGCCCCCTCGACGGACGATACCAGCGCGCTGCTGGGCGAAGCCGAGTTCGCCGCGATGAAACCCTCCGCCTGGATCGTCAACATGGCGCGCGGCGAGATGATCGACCAGGATGCGCTGATCGCCGCGCTCAAGTCCCGCACGATCGCCGGCGCCTTCCTCGACACCGTCGATCCCGAGCCGCTGCCGGCCGATCATCCGCTCTGGTCGGCACCCAATGCGCTGCATTCGATGCACCTGTCGGGCCGCAGCCAGACGACGATGTTTCAGCGCGCGGTGGCGCTGTTCATCGAAAATCTCACCCGCTTCCGCGCAAACGAACCGCTCCGCAATATAGTGGACTTGGACACCGGCTATTAGCCGATCGATCAGCGTCACAAGTTTTCTGCAATTGCGCCCGCCCGCGCATTACCGCATGGAAATTGCGACACGTAACGATCGGACACGAACATCATGGCCGCTAACTGGGCCCCGACCAGCTGGACCGCGCACGAGGCGCGCCAGCAACCCGACTATCCCGATACCGCCGCACTGGATGCGGCGGCCGAAACGCTCGCCAGCTTCCCGCCGCTGGTGTTCGCCGGCGAGGCGCGCAACCTGACCGCCGATCTCGCACGCGTGGTGGAGGGCAAGGCGTTCCTGCTGCAGGGCGGCGACTGCGCCGAAAGCTTCGCCGAGCACAGCGCCAACAACATCCGCGATACCTTCCGCGTCATCCTGCAGATGGCCGTCGTCCTGACCTACGCCTCGAAGCTGCCGGTGGTGAAGCTCGGCCGCATGGCCGGCCAGTTCGCCAAACCGCGCTCGGGCCCGACCGAGATCCAGGACGATGTCGAGCTGCCCAGCTACCGCGGCGACATCATCAACGATATCGCCTTCACCCCCGAAGCGCGCCAGCCCGATCCACAGCGCCTGATCCGCGCCTATTCGCAGTCCGCCGCGACGCTCAACCTGCTGCGCGCGTTCGCCTCGGGCGGCTATGCCAACCTCCATCAGGTCCATCGCTGGACGCATGATTTCATGGGCCGCAGCCCCTGGGCCAAGAAATATGCCGAAACCGCCGACCGCATCGGCGAGGCGCTCGATTTCATGGCGGCGTGCGGGATCAACCCGGACACCGTGCCGCAGCTCTCCGCGACGCAATTCTACACCAGCCACGAAGCGCTGCTGCTGCCCTATGAGCAGGCGCTGACCCGGCAGGATTCGCTGACCGGCGACTGGTACGACACCAGCGCGCATTTCCTGTGGATCGGCGATCGCACCCGCTTCGAAGGGTCGGCTCATGTCGAATTCCTCCGCGGCATCGGCAATCCGATCGGGATGAAGTGCGGGCCGAGCCTGGAGCCCGATGCGCTGTTGAAAATGCTCGACATTTTGAACCCTGCACGTATCCCTGGGCGCATGACGCTGATCACCCGCTACGGCCATGACAAGATCGAAGCGGGCCTGCCGCCGCTCGTTCGCGCGGTCCAGCGCGAAGGGCATCCGGTGGTGTGGAGCTGCGATCCGATGCACGGCAACGTCATCAAGGCAGCCAACGGCTACAAGACCCGGCCCTTCGACCGCATTCTCGCCGAAGTGCGCGGCTTCTTCGCCGTCCACCGTGCGGAAGGATCGTTCGCCGGCGGCATCCATGCGGAGATGACCGGACAGAACGTCACCGAATGCACCGGCGGCGCGGTCGATGTCACCGAACAGAGCCTGGCCGATCGCTACCACACCCATTGCGATCCGCGGCTCAACGCGGGGCAGAGCCTCGAACTCGCCTTCCTGCTGGCCGAGATGCTCAATCTGGAAATGGAAGAAAGGCGCAAAGCCGCCGCATGACGCCAGCCGAGCGGGCAGCATTGTTCGCGATGCCGCCCGGCATGGCACTGCGCTACGATCAGCCCGATCCGGCGATCGCGGCATGCATCACCGGCTATCATGTCTATCGCAGCCACGGGCCCGCGGTGATGGGACAGGTCGATTGGTTCCTGCCCGGCACCGCCAATGTCCGCGTCACGCTCGATGCCGGGCCGATATCGGTCGCGATAGGCAACCGCGTCTTCGATCCGACCCCGCAGGCCGCGCTCTACGGCCCGACCGGCCATGCGCTGCGGGCGGTGACCAATGGCGGCATCATGATCGGCTTCGGCGTCAGCGCACTTGGCTGGGCGCGGCTGTTCGGGCCCAGGCCCAGCGCCGCCGCATATCGCGACCGGATCACGCCGGTGGCGGATCTGTTGGGCGCGGCGGTGACCGCCGATCTCGTCGCCCGGCTGACCGCATCGGATCGCGATGCCGAAGTGAAGCCGGTTCTCGACGCCTTCCTTGCCGAGCATTTGGGCCCGCCACGCAAGAACGAGACCGAGATCCGCAAGCTGGCCATGTTGATCGTGGAGGAGGACACGATCGATCTGCCGCACGCCGCCGCCACAATCGGTATTTCCGAGAACGCGCTGCGCCGCCTCGCCATTCATCATTTCGGCTTCCCGCCCAAGTTGCTGCTGCGCCGTGCGCGCTTCCTGCGCTCGTTGATGGCGCTGTGGGACGATGGCGCGCCGGACGATTATTCCCGCATCGCTGCCAGCTATTTCGACACGTCGCACTTCCTGCGCGATGCCGATCAGTTTCTTGGCATGACCCCGCGCCGCTTCATGGCGCTGAACACCCCTTTCCTCGACGCCAGCGTCCGCGCCCGCGCCGCGGTGCTCGGCGCGCCGACCCAGGTACTGCACCGCCCGCCGCCAGGGGATGCCGGTGCTTGACGCCCCCGCCTCACCCCCCTAATGCGCAGCCCGCTGCACCGCGCGGCCCCTTCGTCTAGCGGTTAGGACGTCGCCCTCTCACGGCGAAAACACGAGTTCGATTCTCGTAGGGGTCACCATCGTCAAGTCAGGTTCGATGCGAATCCGCCTCTTCTCGGCAATGTTCCGCAACCCAACCCACGGTCTGTCCCACAGAATTTTTCGGCTTCGGCGCCCTTTTGGCACTAGACGAGACGCGGTCTCGTGACTTCGGATGTCACTATCGCTGCCGTGACAGTTGCATGCTTTTCAAAAAAGCAGGCTTAGGATTGCCCAAAATCAATAAAGCCGAGCGGACTGGACCAAGGGCGGAGCGGTTCAGCTGTCAGTCCACGGCTTCTCCTCGAGTTGAGCAGACACTTCCGGACAGAGCATTGTACTCGCAATGACTTTCTGTTGCGTCCGCCCAGCCGCGGTGCGAGCTTTCGTAACGCAATCCACTTAGGAAAGAGGAGTGACGATGCGCGTCCTGATAGCTATGGCCCTAGCGTTGATTGCTGCCGTTCCTGGCGTCACGCAGTGGCCGATGTCGGATCTGCGTCCCGCGTTTCACTACGCACCCCAGCGCAATTGGATGAATGATCCCAATGGGTTGGTCTATTATGATGGCGAATATCATCTATTCTATCAGTATAATCCTCATGGCGATCGCTGGGGACACATGAGCTGGGGGCACGCTGTCAGTCCCGATCTTGTCAGCTGGCGGGAATTGCCCCTCGCCATCCCGGAAACCGAGGTCATGGCCTTTTCAGGAAGCGCGGTGATCGACTGGAAGAACACCAGTGGGTTTGGTCGCGGCGGCAAACCGGCAATGGTTGCGATCTACACCGGATTCGACCCGAAATCACGGATCCAGGCACAATATGTCGCCTACAGCAACGATCGCGGTCGCACCTTCACCCGTCACGGCAAGGTGCTGGACATCGACTCTACCGAGTTTCGCGATCCCAAGGTGTTCTGGCACGAAGCCACGCGCCGCTGGGTGATGATCGTGGTCAAGGCACTGGAGAAAAAAGCGGCGATCTACTCGTCCCCGGACCTGAAGCAGTGGTCCCACGAAAGCGACTTCGGGCCGACGGCATCCAGCCGAAGCGTCAACTGGGAATGCCCCGACCTGTTCGAATTGCCGGTGGAGAATGGACGCCCCGGCGAGACGCGTTGGGTTCTGGCCGTCAGTCAGGGCGACAACGGTCCCGATGGAGGTTCCGGCGGGCAATGGTTCGTCGGTGCTTTTGATGGGCGCCGGTTCACGCTGGAGCCCGACTGGCCCGACACGCCGCACTGGGTTGATCATGGTGCGGACTTCTACGCCGCCTCCTCGTGGAACGAGGTCCCGGACGGGCGCCGTGTCTGGGTCGGCTGGGCCACCGACCTGCGCTACGCCCATGCCATCCCCACCTATCCGTCGCGTGGGCTGATGACGGTGGCGCGCAGCCTTTCGCTGCGTCGAGAGGGAGATGATTGGCGCATCGCGCAGGCACCGGTCCGCGAGCTGGAGCAGCGCCGCGGGCCGCTGCACCGGGTCGAGAACGTACGACTGACGGAGACGCCAACGTCCTTGGAGCCTGGGGACAGCGTCGATATGCTCGTCACCATCGATCCGCTCCGGGCTTCGCAAGTCGGCCTGACGCTCACGGACGCGCAAGGCTATGAATTGCTGATCGGCTACACCCCCGAGACCCGTGAGGTCTTCATCGACCGCACCCGTGCGGGACCGCACGTCCACGATGCCTTTGCCGATCGGCATGGTGTGACCCTGCCGCCGGGCACGGGTGCGATAACGCTGCGGCTGCTGGTCGATCGGTCGATCGTTGAACTCTATGCCGCCGATGGCACACGCACGATCACCGATCGCTTCTTTCCCGGGAAAGGCCCACTCCGATGGAGCGCGACCGCGCGGAACGGCGATGCCGTGATCCGAAGCATGGACGCCTGGGCCATTGAGCCAGTGCGATCGACCACGAAGAGCGCCGGAAATCCTGCCGACTGAGGCGCTCTTCACCTGCTTCCGTGGTCATTCGCTGGTCACAACGCCGCTATCGTGACGGGCGCCGGCTCGGTCCGGCCGACGCCCTCGTTTGTCTTTATCTGACGCTTAGAAGCGTGCCCGGATTCCCGCCGTGAAGATGGTGTCGTCCCAACGAATATCGCGCGTAAATCCCGTCGGGCTGAAGTAGCTGCGATAGTTGTTGCCGAGGATGTTACTGCCGCCGACATCGAACCGGAGATTGTCGTTCAAGTCGTAGCCGATGCCGAAATCGAGCCGTCCTCCCGGCCGGACGTAATTGAGGTTGGTTGGCGTGGTGCCTGCCGCCAGTTCTTCGTCCGTGATCGGCCGGACCAGGTTCAACCCGGTATTGTCTCCGTCATAGTAGCTCGACCGATAGGTGTAGACGAGCCGGCCCGACAGTCCGTATTTTTCGTACAGCATGCCGATGTTGAAGTTGTACTTGCTCACGCCCTGCAACGGAAAGCCCGCCAGACGGTCGTCGCCGCCGACTTCCGAATCCGCGTAGGTGAAGTTGCCGGACACGCCGAAGCCCGACAGCGCACCGGGCAGGAAGTCAAAGAACGTCTGGCCGCTGATCTCGACGCCCTTCAGCTTGGCCTGGCCGACGTTGCGAGGGCGCGTGATATTATATCCGATACCGTCGATGAATTCGAGCGAGGGCGCGCTGATGACGCGGTCGGTGATGTCGCGGTAATAGCCAGCCACCGCCAGGAAACCGCTCTTCCAGTAATATTCGACCGTCGCGTCGAAGCTCTCCGATTTTTGCGGCCGCAGATCCGGATTGCCGGCTGAGCCAGAATTCTGGACATTGGGGTTTGTCGCCACGACATAGCTGAGGCCGGGATTGAGAGAGCCGAAATCAGGCCGGCGGATCGTCTGCGAATATGTCGCGCGCGCCTGAAGCCCGCCGCCGAACTGAATGCGCATGCTGGCATTGGGCAGCACATCGACGTCCGAAGTCTTCGCACGCACCGGCGTGACCACCCCGCTGACAATGCCAGCACCTTCGATCTCCCGATCGGTCAGCGTGGGCCGCACGCCCACCGTCCCGTCGACGATGATCGGTCCGCCGAGTTCGACTTCGTATTTGGCCTGAACATAACCCGCGAACGTCTTCTCCTTCGCGTCGAAGCGCCGTTCGGGTGCATAAGCGGGATCACCCAGCGCGACGCCAAAGATCGCGCGCAGCCGGTCACGGCCCTCGGCCGAGCGCAGATAATCGGGATTGGGCGAAAGACGCGGCGCGCCATCGTTCAGCCTGGGGATGCCCGGCACTTCCACGAGAAAATCGTCGGGAAGATCGAGCGAACTGAGCAGCGTGACCGAATCGCCGCCAGGTGCCGTGCGATTGACCAGCGCCTGGTTGGATGTGGCGCCACGATCCGCATAGCGAAGGCCCAACTGGAACTGATCGACCAGGCCGCCAACGTCGAACTCCGTGTCCAAGCGTGCCTGAAACAGGGAGCCATCGGAACGACTAAAATTCTGGTTCAGGCCATTGCGCAGACGAAAATCCGTCGGGTCGTTCAGGGGATTGTCGGTGAATTCGTATTGCGCGCCAATGCCGGCGTTGCTTTCCACCACCACTTCGCGAAGCCGCTTGCCCACATCGACAATGAAAACCTCGTTGATGAAGGTCGATTCCTGATACGCCACATCGAACTTCACGCGCCCCGGACCGCGCTCGAAGATGAAGCCGCCGCCGAATAGATAATTGTCGGTCTTCTGATCGCGCGCCTGCGTGCTGACGAACGACGTGGCATTGCCGTAGGTCGCGCTGTCCAGCTCGCAAAGCTCCTGAACGGTGAATGCTCCCGCAGCGATCTCGGCAGTGGTCGGGTTGAATCCGGCCGAATTCACGCGAGCCCGGAAGCAATTGTCGTTTGGCTCCGGATTTGAGATCGTCGTGCCCGGACTGAAAAGCTGCGCTTCGACAAATGCAGACTGCTGCTTCGATCGATAGCCCGCATAAAGGCCATCGACATAGATTTCGAGCTCCGGCGTCGCTTGCCACTGAATTGCCGCGTTGGCTTGCGGCCGCTCGAAATAGCCATATTCGTTCAGGCCGCCCGCGACGTTCTGAGACGCAAAGCCGGGAAGGTTGAATGGCGCCGCCGCTGTCGATCGCCGGACAGGAGCGTAGAGGTATGGCCGGTTATAATCGGTGCGGCTCCAAGAGACATTCAGCAATGCGCCGATCTCGCCGATGCCGGTATCCCAACGATCGGTGACAAGCAGTCCGAGCTGAGGATTGAGCTTTTCGACATTGGTCGCATAGTTGCCGCGGGCTGTTGCGACGATGGTCGGATCACGGAACTTGAACGGCTTGTTCAACAGGAGATCGGTGATGCCTGCGATTCCGCCTTCGATCAGGTTGGCGGTGGCAGACTTGATCACGTCCACCCGCGACAACGCCTCGGCGGGCAGGTCCTGAAAGGAAAAGGTCCGACCCGTGGTGGAAAAGAATTCGCGGCCATCAAGGGTGGTCAGGATGTCACCCAGCCCGCGGATCACCACGCCGGTGATCTCATTGTTGGCGCCAACCGTGACTTGGACACCGGGGACGCGCTGAAGCGCAGCCGCCGTTGTCGGGTCGGGGAATTTCCCGATGTCCTCGGCGACGATGGAATCGACGACCTGCACCGATTCACGCTTGATCTCGGCGGCCGCCTCCAGACTGCGGCGAATGTTTCCGACGACCACAATGTCTGCACCCGTGTCATCGGCTGCCGGGGGGTTCTGCTCCACTTGCTGGCCGGTTTCGGCGGGAGCGGACTGATCGTCGGGTATGGCTTCCGATTGGTTTGGCGCAGTTGCCGCCATCGCCTCGACTGGCATCACTCCCGCCGCCAGCGGCAACAGCGATGCAGATGCAAGAAACCGAACCACCTTCGTCATGACACCCCTTAAATTGCTTGAGCACTCTTGGTCATCCGGCGCTCTCCTAAGCAGAGTAGTACGATAAATCATACTCATCAACCTGCTTATCCGCCAGTCGCGTGTCGAGGATGGGTTTGAACTGATTGGCGAGCTCGAAGCCGCCCGGAAGCTCATCCACGACGCGGAAACGCCGGAGCTACGTCGATTTTTCGCGAGCCAATGAACGCTGCCGGCGGCGACAAGCCCAGTCTCAAGCTTGCTTCAACTATCGCGGGCAAAAGGCGCAGTGGCAAAGTGGCAGGACGAATGACCGGATGTTGCCGCTTGTTGACCGACGGCTCTTAGCGAAATCGACCAGAAAACAACCTTGGGCAGTTCCATGCAGGATCGCGCAGTCATTCTGACACACAAGTCTGCGATGGGGGCGCGGACACAAGTCCGGGGGGACAAGTCAGATGATCCGCAAGACCATGCGATCCAGTTTGACCGCACTTTTCCTGGTGTTGTCGAGCCTGTCGGTGGCCGCTGCTCCGGACCGGTTCGACGGTGCGATCGAGCACGCGCGCCTCCAGGGCGCCCTCGATCTCGATGGCGAACTGTTTCATGTCCAGGGTCTCGAACTCGATAGCCGGCGCATCTGGGTTACCTCGGTCGATGAGAAGAACCGCAAGGGCTATATCCACGAGTTCGACCGGCTCACCGGCAAGCTCCGGCGGCGATTGGAACTGACGGATGGGGCAAAATATCATCCCGGCGGGATATCGATTTCCGGCCGGTCGATCTGGGTTCCGGTTGCGGAATTGAGGCCGAAAAGTGCCGCAACACTTGTCGAAATCGACACGGACAGCCTGCGGATACGTCGGAAAATTCACGTTGCGGACCATCTGGGATGTGTGGCCGCGTCGGGCCACAACCTCGTGGCGGGCAATTGGGACAGCAAATTGCTCTACATATTCGATCTAAGTGACAATGCGCGGGTACGAGTCGTGCCGAACCCTTCCCCGACCCGCTACCAGGACATGAAGTTCGTCGATGGACAGCTTGTGGCGGGCGGATCTCTGACTTTGTGGAGCGGAGCTGTCGACTGGATCGACTGGCCATCGATGGAGCTCAGGCGGACATTGCGAGCCGGCGCAATCGGACCTGTCAGACCGTTGGGCCGCGGCGGGCCATATACCGGCGAAGGAATGGCGATCGAGGGCCGCGACCTGTACGTCGTTCCGGAAGACGGCCCCAGCCGCCTGTTTCATTTCAGGCTCGATGATCGAGACGAAAGCCGGCCAGTATAGCCTATCGAAATTGGTCATGAAACGCGCATAGCAGGCGTTCGTGCAACGGATGAACCGTGCGGCGGGCACCGTCCGCCCCAGACTTCCTCACCGCGCGCGTCCATGTATCTGGGTGCGTAGCCCCCGCACGTCAGGCTCGTAATGTTCGAAAGGCATTTAGAGGCGCTCCTGTGGTCATCGTTCGGTATGCCATGATGCTTCCAGATGAGGGCGAAGCGTTCAGATCAGTGCCGACGCTGGCTGTCGTCACGAACAGCAGATCTCCCGATGCGCCCCCAAAGGCACAGCTGGTCGGACGTGGGCAAGCTATTGGCAGCCACCCCTGGTCTCCTCCGTCGGACGAAAGGATGCGGATGCCGCCGCCGTCCCACATCGCACACCAGATATTGCCTCGCGCGTCCACCGCGAGGCCGTCGGGCTTTCCTTCATCTTCGCTGAAGCGGCGAAGAATCGTCCTTCCGGAAATTCGCCCCGTCGTACAGTCATAGTCGAACCGGTACAGGATTCGGGGGATGGTATCGATCAGATAGAAGGCCGTTCCGTCCGGGCTCCAGCCCAAGCCATTGCAAACATCGAAGCCGTCGGCCGCCTCTCGAAACACGCCATCGAGACCGAGCGAATGGAGCTTGCCCCTGCCGGGCGACCCGTCACTGGACCGGGAGCCCACCCAGAAGCGCCCGATGGGATCGCACTTGCCGTCGTTGAACTGCACGCCTGTCATGTCGGGCGATGCGCAGCAGCTGAATGCGCCATGTCGATCGCGTAGCCAAAGCCCATCCTCGAGCGCGACCAATATGCCCCCGTCATCCGTCGGAATGGCGGCGGTGACCTTGGATGGCATCGTCATCTCGACAGAGATCCCAGTGGCCGGATCGAGAAAATTGACGCTGGGCTTGAGAATATCGATCCACTGGAACGTCTGCGAGCCGGCGATCCAGTGCGGACCTTCGCCAAGCAATGCCTTGACCCGCCATTGCCCGCAAGGCCGGGATTCAAACAAATCGGTAGGCAGTTGGCCGATCATAATCCCCCCACTACGTTGCGATAATAGATATTTTTATAGCCGAGAATGGCAGCACAAGGCGATAATCTTAGTTTAACGTTGCTATATAGGATACATTTATCCTAGCCTACGCAAAACAGGCTGCGGTCCGTAAGCTGCCCTTGCCGGCATCTGCGGTGTGACGCGGGTCAGGGAGAGATCAGCGCGATGCCAATCAATGCACGCTTTCGTTGGGTGATCATCGGCATGATCGCCGTGGCGTCGCTTTTGAATTACATCGATCGGCAGGCGCTGGCCCTGATGGCCGGCCCCGTCCAGCGCGACATGCAGATGGACGATATAGGCTACGCCAATCTCATCTCGGCCTTCCTTGTCGCCTATACCATAGGCGGGCTGATCGCAGCGTGGATCGTCGACCGGATCGGCCCGCGCTGGGGACTCGCGCTGTTCGTCGGCTGGTGGTCGATAGCCAGCGCCTGTACCGGGCTGGCGCAGAACATCTTCCAGATGGGGGCCAGCCGGTTTGCGCTCGGCCTGGGCGAGATCGGCAACTGGGTGGCGGCCCCGAAACTTGTCCGGGAATGGTTTCCCGAACGCGAGCGGGCGCTGGCCATCGGCATCTATTCCGCCGCGGCGCATGCGGGCGCGACGATCTCGCCCGCGCTGATCACGTTGCTGATGGTGACGCTCGGCTGGCGGATGGCGTTCGTCGCGACGGGGGTGATCGGCCTGCTCTGGGTCGTCATATGGCTGATGGCGTACAGGAAGGACCGCCCCCTGCCGATTTACGAGACGGACAGCGTGCCGCTGGCCGATCCAACCGTGGAGCCGGTCGACGGCGGCGGCTGGGCCGGATGGCGCGCGGTTCTGAGGACGCGCGCGGTCTGGGCGCTCGCCGCGGCCAACTCGCTCACCAATCCCGTCTTCTTCTTCTATCTTTTCTGGTTCCCCAAATATCTGACCGAAGAGCGCGGCGTCAGCACCGGACAGATGGCCTCGACCGCCTGGATCGTCTACGCGGCCGCCGGAATCGGCGCACTGCTAGGCGGCGTCGCGTCCGGCGCGCTGGTGCAGCGCGGCGTTGCCGCCGTCCGGGCGCGGCTGTGGGTGATGGGCGCGGTGGGCGTGACCGCGACGATCGGCGCGTTCAACGCGCTGGAGCCGAGCGTGGCGATCAGCCTGGCGCTCGGCGCGCTGGTCGCGTTCTGCCACACCGCCTGGGTGACGAACCAGACGGCGCTGCCGGTCGATCTCTTTCCCGCGCGCCACTTGGGCAAGGTCATGGGCATTTGCGGCATGCTGACCGGAACCGTGACCATCGGATCGACCTATCTGATCGGCTATCTCGTCGCCTCGCTCACCTATCGGCCGATGTTCCTCGTCATCGCGATCGCCTATCCGCTCGGCCTCGTCGCGGCATTGTTCGCGGCGACGGGCAAGCCATTCCACGAAGACGGAACAGCCGAAGCCAGGGTAAGCCGCGCGTGAGCAGCTTCGTCGCGATCGAATGGGGCACGGCGCGGCTGCGCGCGCGGTTGATCTCGGCCGATGGGATGATCCTCGACGAGGTGAACGAAGAGGTCCAGCTGTCCACATTGCAACGCGCCAACATCGCCGAGCGGATCGCCGGCCTCCGCGCGCGCTGGCCCGATGCCGAAGCCCCGTTCCTGCTGACCGGCATGATCGGCTCCGCACAGGGCTGGATCGAGGTTCCTCACATCGCCTGCCCCGTCGGCCCCGAACAGATCGCGGCCAATGCCGTGCGAAGCACGATCGCGGGCGTCGATGTCACGATCGGACCCGGGCTGCGCTGCATCTCGCGTTTCGGCGATCCGGACGTGCTGCGCGGCGAGGAGGTGGCGGCGATCGGGCTTGCGTCAGATGCGGCATTGCCCGACCGCGCGCTGCTGGTGTCGGTGCCGGGCATGCATGGAAAATGGATCGAACTCGCCAGCGGCCGTATCATCGGCTTCCACACCTCCATCACCGTCGAGATCTACCGCGCGCTTGCCGCACAAAGCATCCTGGCGCCGCTGATGGCCGGGACGGCCAAGCCCGGCGATGCGTTTCGCCGCGGTGTCGAGCGCGGCGGCGAAGGCGGAGGGCTTGGGCGCCTGCTATTCTCCGCCCGCACCGGCGTATCCGCCGACACGCTGAGCCCGGAGGACGCCACATCCTATCTGTGGGGCATCCTGATCGGCGCGGATATACGCGAAAATCTCGGCGACGACGCCGGGGAAAGCCGCCAATGCTATGTGACGGGCGCGGACGACGTGGCGCCGCTGTTTGTTGCCGCGCTCGGCCATATGGGCGTGGCGGCCACGCTGCTCGATACCGACAGTGTTTCCGCGCGCGGTTTCTGCAGGCTGCGCGAACGGGCCATGACCTGACTGCTTTGGGAAGGGATCGATAGGATGCGTCTGGACGGACATGTGGCGGTCGTAACGGGAGCGGCCAGCGGTATCGGCCAGGCGATAACCATCCGGTTCATGGCTGAAGGGGCCCACGTTGTGGCGCTGGACCGGTTCCAGCCATCGGACGGTGATCTGGCGCTGGTGTGCGACGTGTCCAGCGATGACGATATAGCGCGCGCGGCGCAGGCCGTGGAGGCGGCCGGCCTGCAGCCGAGCATCCTCGTTCACGCCGCCGCGAAGGGCGAAAGCGCCGCGACGCTGGAGACCGGCAGCGCCTTCCTTGCAGAGATGATGGACGTCAATCTCGGCGGCGCATTCCGGATGGTGCAAACCTTCGCGCCGGCGATGCAGACCCGCAAACGGGGCGCCATCCTGTTCATCTCCTCGATCAATTCGGGGTTCGGCACCCCCGGCCTCGCTGCCTATGCCGCATCGAAGGCCGCGATCGACAATTTCACCAAGACGCTCGCGATCGAGTTGGCGCCCGACAACATCCGCGTGAACGCCATCCGTCCGGCATCGATCGACACGCCTCTGCTGCGGCGCGGGTTCGAGGCGCAGCCCGATCCCGAGGCCGCACGCCGCCGCAACATCGCGCGCCATCCTCTCGGCCGGCTGGGCACCGTGGACGATGTCGCACGTCTGACGCTGTTTCTGGCCTCCGACGAGGCATCGTGGATCACCGGCGCCGACTATCTCATCGACGGAGGCGCGGGCGCGACTCGTATCTAGCTATTATAGCATTTTGAATCACGCACGTTGGCGGCTCCGAGACTGTGTGATTTGGTATTCAACTTTCGCCTTTCACCTGGTTTCTTACAAATATCGCGTAATTCTGTGTATAATCTGGCACATGCGCTGCCGAACATCGCCCTCGGGTAGCAATCGAGGCATGCTTGACATGTATCTAAATGTGCAACATTATTCATCCCAGAAGTTCATCAAGGACTCTCGGGAGGGATGGTTATGACTGGGGTGAATCGTTGGTTGTCCGGTACCTGCCTGGGCGTGATGATGATTGCCGCGACGCCGGCTTTTGCGCAGCAGGAAACGCCGCCTGCGGCCACCACCAGCGAACAGCCAGTAGAGGTTGAGGCCGAACAGGACATCATCGTCACCGGCATTCGCGCCAGCCTTGCGGCGGGGCTCGATGTCAAACGGCAGAATTCCCAGTTCGTCGATTCGGTCGTCGCGACCGACATCGGCAAACTGCCCGACACCAACATCGCCGAATCCCTTCAACGCGTCTCTGGCGTGCAGATCCGCCGGTCGCTTGGCGAAGGCACCAGCGTCTCGATCCGCGGCCTCCGCCAGAACCGCACCGAAATCAACGGGCGCACCCTGGTCAGCCCCAGCGGCCGCGGCCGCGGCGACGCCAGCATACTCGATTCCGACTATGGGCCGCTGTCGCTGTTCCCCGCCGAGCTGATCAGCCGGCTCGACGTCATCAAGCTCGCTGCCGCCGACCGCAGCGACGGCTCGCTCAGCGGCACCGTCGACATCATCACGCGCAAGCCGCTCGACAAGCCCGGCCAGTCGATCGCGCTATCCGCCTCCGGGGTCTATGCCGACCAGGCCGACCGTTTCGGTTTCGATGGGTCTGCGCTCTATTCCAACACCTTTGCCGGCGACACGATCGGCATTCTGATCAACGCGACCTATTCGCGCAAACCCATCACCGATCATTCGTTCAATTCGTTCATCGGCTTCACGCCCCTGACGCCGGCGTTCAACACCCCGGCCAATCCCACCGCCAGCGATCCGAACGGCGACGGCATCCCGGGCAGCTTCATCGCCGATTTCCGCTACCAGAATCTCGAGGAAACGCGTGAACGGATCGGCGGTAACGCGGCGATACAGTGGCGGCCATCGGACGGTTTCGAGCTCTATGGCGACATCGTCTATTCGCATCTGACGACCGATCGCCAGCGCGACTGGTTCTCGGTTCCGCTGTCTTCAAACGCCGGCGACTATGTCGATTACACGCTGTCGGATCGCGAGATCCTTGTTTCCGGCACGACCAACCAGTTCGCGCAGAGCAATGCCGAAAGGCTGCGGGTGAACAGCGATTCCGTATCCGGCGCGGTCGGGGCTGTGTGGCGGCCGGACTCGCGCTTTACCGTCCGGCCGGAGTTCAACTATTCCTACGCCGATCTGAACAACACACAGACCTTCGTACGCATGCAGACGGTTGCCCGTTATCCGATCGCCTTCGATCTGACCGGCTCCGACGTTCCCGAACTCACCCTGCCCGCGGGGCTGGACCTCACCGATCCTTCGCTGTTCCGCTATTCGAACATCTTCGACAGCGAATTCAAATCGAACGCGCGCGAGGCGGCCAGCCGGGTGGACTTCTCGTTCGACGTCGACTCCGGCCTGCTCTCGAAGATCGATGCGGGGCTGAAATATTCGGATCTCAGGACGGTCAAGGACAGCTATCCTTCACAGCTGACGTTGAACCCGGCCCTGGCCGGCCAGCTCATCCTTGCCACCGATCGGCCGGATAGCCTCTATTCGCTGCGCGATTTCCCCGGCCTGTTGAACGGGCAGGCATCCTTTGCCGAACATTATATCGCGGCGGAACCGTACGGAGGGGGAAGCCCATTCGCCTGCGAGGCGATCATCCCGACGCTCTGCACCCCCAGGACGTTCGATCCACTGCAGAGCTTCGTGATCAGCGAAAAGACGATGGCCGCCTATGCCAAGATCGATTTCGAGGCGAACATCGGATCGCTGCCTTTGTCGGGCAATATCGGCTTGCGCTATACCGATACGGAACGGACCGCGACCGGATCGGTCCGGCGGGCCGATGGCTCCATCGATCCGCTGGTCGCCAAGTCCCGGACGGTCGACTGGCTGCCCAGCGCGGTTGCGAAGCTCGAGGTCGCCGATGGGCTCATCTTCCGCGTCGGCGCCGCGCGGGTGCTGGGACTGCCGGATTCGATCGATCTGTCGCCCAGCCTCACGCTCAGCCGGCTCCCACCGTTCAACGGGTCGGCGGGCAATCCCGATCTCCAGCCGCTCAAGGCCGATCAGTATGACGCCTCGGTCGAATGGTATTTCGCCCCCGGCGCCGCGTTGACGGTGGGTGCGTTCTACAAGGACGTGAAGACCTTCATCGTGCGCAAGGCCGGTTTCGAAGTGCCGGCCGGCGAAGTGCCGCTCGATCCGGAGGGCCGCGGCTTCCTCATCACCCGCCCGTTCAACGGCACGGGCGGCAAGGTGAAGGGCGTCGAGGTGCTGTTCCAGACCCCGTTCTCCTTCCTGCCGGCGCCGTTCGACGGCTTCGGGGTGGTCGCGAACTTCTCCTATATCGACAGCGAAACGTCCTTGCTCAACACCCGCACGGGCGAGCCGCTTCCGCTCGAGGGCCTGTCCAAGATCAATTACAATCTGGTCGGCTATTTCGAGAAGGACGGGTTCGGCGCTCGAGTCGCATATAACTATCGCGACAAGTTCTTCGACAGCGTGTCGGTCGGCGGTGAGGGCATCTTCTTCGATGCCTACAAGACGCTCGATGCATCGGTCCGTTACGAATTCGGGGCGTTCACCGTGTTCGCCGACGCGAGCAACCTGACCGACGCAGCGCAGAAACGATACACCGGGAGCCCCGAAGCGGTGTCGCTCTACGCGCTGCAGGGCCGGCGCTTCTCGGCGGGCGTGAACGTCAAGTTCTGACGGCGACGCCCTCCTTTTCCATTTTCTGAGCGACCCCATATCGTTGCTAAATTAGCTATATTACTAACAGGAGCTCGAATGTCTGACGAAGTCGGCGGCGTTTTTCCCGTGCTGCCCACCATCTTCACCGCCGACGGCTCGCTCGATATCGCTGGATTCGAGGCGGTGGCCGAATACGCCATCGGGTGCGGTATCGACGGCGTCGTCTTCCCCGGCCTCGCCAGCGAATACGACATGCTCTCGCTCGATGAACGCTTGCGCCTGATCGAAATTATCGGCCGCATCGCACGCGGCAGGGTAAATTTCATCGTCGGCGGCAGCAGCAACAGCCTCGAAGACAGCGTCACGCTCGCCCGCGCAGGCGCCGCGGCCGGAGCGATCGGGGCGATGGTGGTCACGCCGCGCGCCGACGGCGCGGACCTGGACAAGCTCCGTGCCTTCTACGCCGCGCTTGGCGGTCAGGCATCGCTGCCGATCATGGTCCAGAATGCGCCCGCACCGATGGGCCTTGGCCTGTCGGCCGAACAGGTGCTTTCGATCGTCGATGCGACGGGCACGATCGCCTGGGTCAAAGAAGAGAACATGCCGTGCGGCCAGCGGATCAGCCAGTTGCTGGCCGCCAGGCCGGCCGGGTTGCGCGGTGTGTTCGGGGGCGCGGGCGGGCGCTATATCATCGACGAGCTCACCCGCGGCGCGATCGGCACGATGCCCGCGGCGGAAACCCCCGAAGTGCATGTCGCGCTGATGAGGGCGCAGCGTTCGGGCGATGCGACGCGGGTGCGCGCGCTATACGAAGCCATGCTGCCGATCCTGATGATGCAGGCGGTGTTCCGCTGGCGGCTGACCAAGGAAGTGCTCCGCCGCAAGGGGTTGATCGCATCGGCGCACACGCGCGCGCCGGGGCCGGAATTCGACGATGGCGACCATGCCGAGCTGTCGCGGATTCTGGAGCGGCTCGAAGACTTTATGGCGCGCGGCTAGACCGAGACGCGGTAATCGAGCGCCGGATCCGCGCCGTTGAACGTGGCTTCGGACTTGCCGCCTTCGCCGCTCGCTTCGATCCGGTCGGCCGCCTGCTGCAGCGCTTCAAGCATGTCGGGCATCGCGCTTTCCGGGATCCATCCGGAAAAACCGATCGCGCTGTAGACCGGTGATCCGATCGTGATGGCGACGGTGTGCTGCTCGCGTTCTTCGTTGACGCAGAGCCGGGCGTATCCAGCCGCGCGCACCTCATCCAGGCGGCGCATCAGCGCGGGCAGATCGGCATAGCCCGGTATGTCCTTGCCGGCATAGACCGCCTCGACCTCTTCATCGTCGAGCGCCGCGAGCAGCGCCATGCCGATCCCCCCGCGCGTCGCGGGATATAGGCCGATCCTGCCCAGCGCGTCGGCCTCTGGCATATTGGGCGGGGCGTGGAACAGATAGCTAACATTGTCGCGCCACAGCACGCCCATCGCGACGGTGTGGCCATAGCGCCGCAGCCCTTCGAGCGCGGGCAATGCGCGACGGAGCAGGCCGGATGCGAACAGGCTTTGCGCGGCCAGCACCGTCATCCCCGATCCCGGCTGGTATTTCCGGTCGCTCGTCTGGCGCGCGATACCAAGATAGGTCAGCGTCTTGAGCAGCCGATTGACCCGGGTGAGATCCAGCCCCACCCTTCGCGCGAGTTCGCGGCAGCCGACGGGCTCGGTCGAGATCGCGAGCGCCTGCAGCACAGCGATGCCGTTGATCAGGCTTTGATTGGGCTGCGCACCTGCCTTTGCGCCCGGTGCTGGCCTGTTCACGGTGCCACCATTTCTGTCGCTAGAGGTCATAACGGTTCTTGATCTATCCTATGTTTCGTCCTGCTCGTCCACCAGACACCAATATCATCTTATGTGTTGCTAATAAAGCTGCACATTATAAGATGCGGGAAAATGCGGGCGCCGTAGCGAGGGGATGTGTCGATGCTGGAAGACGGGATCAAATCAATCGATGTCTATGCGGTCAGCATTCCGCAGGACGACACCTATCTCGGCAGCCTTGGGCCTGGCGAAAGCGTCAATGAATCGGGCTATTTCGTCCGGCGCGGCAACCGGACGATCTATCCCGCCAACATGCGATCGGTGGCGGTCCGCGTCACCCTCGATTCCGGGGCGGAAGGCTGGGGCGAAACCTACGGGCTCGTCGCGCCGAACGCGCTCCATGCGCTGATCGACGACATCATCCGGCCGATCGTCATCGGCCGTTCGCCCTTCGATGTGCAGGTGATCTGGGAAGACCTGTACGATCTGATGCGCGTGCGCGGCTATCATGGCGGGTTCTGGCTAGATGCGATCGCGGCGGTCGATATCGCGCTGTGGGATCTGATGGGGCAGCTCACCGGCGCGCCCCTGCACAAGCTGCTGGGCGGCATGCGGCGCGATCGCATTCCCGCCTACGCATCCGGTCTGCCCCACCCCACGCTCGAAGGTCGCGTCGCACTCGCCCGCAGCTTCGTCGAACGGGGCTTCAAGGCGATCAAGATCGCCGCGGTGATGAGCTATGACGGCGTCGAGAAGGAGATTGCCGCGCTTCGCGAGGCGCTGGGGCCGGACATCGAACTGATGATCGACTGCCACTGGATGTACAGCCCCGCGGAGGCCGTCGCGCTGACCAATCGGCTCGCCGCCTATGGCATCACCTTCGTCGAGGCGCCGTGCAAGTCGGAGGATGTCAGCGGCCTTGCGGACATCGCGGCGCATGTCGGCGTGGCGATCGCCGCGGGTGAGGAGTGGCGGACCGTCCATGATGCGCGCCCACGACTTGAGGCGCGCGCGGTGTCGATCGTGCAGCCCGAAATGGGGCATACCGGCATCACCCAGTTCATGCGGATCGCGCATCTGGCCGAGGCACACCACGCCCGCGTCATCCCGCACGCGACCATCGGCGCCGGCATCTTCGTCGCGGCAAGCCTCCAGGCATCGGCCGCGATCCTCAGCCTGCCGTGGCACGAGTTCCAGCACAGCATCTTCCCGCGATCGGCGGAACTGATGCACGGCCGGCTGGAATGCGCCGAAGGCTATTTCGCGCTTCCCGAGGGGCCTGGCCTGGGCGTGAAGCCGAACGCGCGCTTCTGGGAACAGGTCACGAAGCTGGGATAGCCGCATGACCGCGCGCAGCAGCCGTCATCTCGTCGATCGCGATCTGTTGCCCGTGCTGGAGGCGCAGCCGCTGGTGCCGCTGTCGCTCGATATGCTCGATCGGCATCGCAACCGTCCGATCCCGATCGACGTCGACCCCGCGGTGAAGGCTGCAACCAAAATGGTGGCGCGGAAGATCCCCGGCCCGTCCGGTGCCCCCGATATCGATCTGCTCCTCTGCCGTCCTCTGAAGGCGCACCGCGACCGCCCCGGCATCCTCTACATCCGCGGCGGCGGCTATGTGCAGGGGTCTGCGGCCTGGCGAGAACCGCTGCTCCGCTCGCTCGCGCTCGAACTGGACTGCGTGGTTGCTGCGGTCGATTACCGCCTCGCGCCGGAAACACGCTTCCCGGGCGCGTTGGAGGATTGCGCCACGGCACTCGATTGGCTGTTTGCAGAGACGGCGACGCTTGGGCTGGACGCTCGGCGCATCGGTCTCATGGGCGATAGCGCAGGCGGCGGGCTGGCGGCCGCGCTCGCGCTGTGGAACCGCGACCGGAACGGCCCCGCGCTCGCCTTCCAGCATCTCATCTATCCGATGCTCGACGATCGGACCTGCACGCGCGACGATCCTCATCCCTATGCCGGCGAGTTCGTCTGGGATGCCCATAACAATCATTTCGGCTGGTCAGCCCTGCTGGGCGTCGAACCCGGCTCCGCGGATGTATCCGCCTATGCCGCACCGGCACGCGCGACCGATCTCGGCAGGCTTCCTCCGACCTTCATCGCCACCGGCGCGCTCGATCTATTTCTGGAAGAAAACCTGGACTATGCCCGCCGTCTGGCCCGTGCCGGGGTCCCGATCGAACTGCACGTCTATCCCGGCGCGTTCCACGGCTTCGATTTCGCGCCCGATGCGGCGGTCGCGATCCAAGCCCGCCGCGACAGCCGCGAAGCGCTCGGACGATTCCTGTATTCAGATTGAATTGCCGAGCGACAGCTTGCATTCGCTCACAAGTTGCTTTCGCACTCCGTGTCGGCACCGACTTCGAGGTCGATCCGATGTTGAACAGCGGGGCCTAACCCATGCGGTTTATGGTCTTGCGCGCGCTCTCCACCACAATCCCGTTTCATCGGCCCGTGAACCGCGGCGGACGCTTTTCCATGAAGGCTTTCGATCCTTCGCGCGCGTCTTCGGAACGGAGCACCGCCTTGATCGCACGGTCTTCCTCGCCGAACGCCTCGGCCAAGGTGAGGCCGGATGCCGCGGTCATCACCGCCTTGGCCTTGCGCATCGCAAAGGGAGAATTCTGCGCCATGCGCTGGGCGAGCGCGCGCGCGGTCGGAAGCACCTCGTCGCCGGGTACGACCCGGTTTACCAGGCCGATCCGCAGGGCGTCCGCCGCATCGATCCGGTCTCCGACGAGGATGATTTCCGCCGCAGCGGCCCACGGCACCTGCCGCGAGACCCGCGCCACCCCGCCAGCGGCAGCGATGAGCCCACGCTGCACTTCAAGCAGGCCCAATCGGCTGTCGTCGGCGACAACACGCAAATCGCATCCGAGCAGGATTTCCATCCCGCCGGCAACGATGTTGCCGCGCGCGGCCGCGACGATCGGCACAGGATAGTCGGTGCGGCGGAGCATCGCGCGATTGAGGATCTGGGGTTCGGCGAGCAGGGCTTCGTCCCATTCATCCTCCGCGCCCCGCGCGCGGGTGAGCAGCGGAGTCAGGCGGCCGAGATCGGCGCCCGCGCAGAAGGTTCGCTCGCCCGCAGCGGCCAGCACGACCACGCGGACCGAACCATCGTCGGCGATCTCGTCCCATGCGCGCGCCAGACGCACCAGCATCTCAGGGGTCAGGGCATTGTGCTTGTCGGGTCGATTGAGAGTAACCTCAGCGATGCCGTCGGCGATCTCGATCAGGATTGGCGATGCGTTCATGCCTCGGGCGCCTCGGCCCAGATGAAGGAAAATTCGGGGTCCATCACCTCGACCCGCAGGCGGATCGGCTTGCCGATCTCGATCGCGTCGTTGGGCAGATCGGTGCGCGCCACCAGGCGGGGCCCTTGCGCCGTTTCGGCGACGATGACGGCATAGGGGACACGGTCCTTCCACGCCGGCTCGACCGAGAAGTGCGAGATGGTGAAACTGTGAATCGTCGCTTCGCCGCTGACCGGCTCGAAGCCCAGATTCTCCGAACTGCAGGTCGGGCAATAGTAACGCGCGGGGTGGGTCCAGGTGCCACAGTCGCTGCAGTGTTGCAGGCACAGCTGGCCGGCCGCGGCGACTGCCTGGTAGAAGGCGAGGTCGAGATCGTCGGGCTGAACCTTCGGCTTGATGCTCATCACGCCCCCCTCTGCAAGATGGCCACGGTGCCGTCGCCGAGATCGCCGTAGCCGGTGACCAGCCCGAGCGAGCAGTCTTGCACCTGTGCCGCGCCCGCATCGTGGCGCAGTTGGCGGACCGCCTCGACGATATGGTTCATGCCCCAACAATGGCCCTGCGACATCAGCCCGCCATGGGTGTTCAGCGGAAAGCGTCCGCCGAGTTCGATGTTGCCATCCTTCACGAAATCCGCCGCGCCGCCGCGCTCTGCATAGCCAAGCGCCTCGAGCTCAAGCAGCGCGACATAGGTGAAGCAATCGTAGATCTGGAGGAAATCCATATCGACGGGATCGACGCCGGCCATGCCGAAGGCGTGCGGCGCCGCATAATCGAGGCCAAGCTTCAGCATATCCGGCCGGTTGACCAGCTCGTCGGGCCGGTTGGGATGTCCCTCCGCCCCGCCGAGGAAGGTAACCGGCACGTGCCGCAGGTCGCGGGCCCGCTCGGCCGAGGTGACGACGATCGCGGCGGCGCAGTCGGTCTCGACGCAGCAATCGCTCTTGCGCAGCGGCTCGGTGATGTAGTCCGACGCCAGATATTGCTCCATCGTCAGCGGACGTCCGTTCATCAGCGCCTTGTCGTTAAGCTGCGCGTGCTTGCGGCAGGCGACCGCGATCGCACCCGCCGCCTCGAGCGGAACGCCGTAATATTCGACATAACGCTGGAGATAGAGCGAATACCACCACGGGGCCGAGCGGAGGCCGTAGGGGGCGTAGTAATTCTTCACCGTCTCGAAGAAAGCGGCCGAGAAGCGGCGCTTGTTCGGGCGTGCGTCGGGGCGCGGACGCAATGCGGAATAGCCGTTCCAGCCGATCGGCACGAGCACCGTCGTCGCCATGCCCGACGCGATCGCCATCGTGGCATTGATCAGGCCAGCGACCGGGCTGGCACCGCCCATCTGGGGGCAGGCGGTATAACGGATCTCGGGTACCCCCAGATGCGCGCCGATCTCGTCCCACGCGACGAAGCCCGGCGGCGGGATGATGCCGTCGATGTCGCGCGGGCGCAGGCCGGCGTCCTTGATGGCGTCCATGCTGGCCGACAGCACCATTTGCAGGATCGACTTGTCGGTCCCGCGATAATAGCCGAATTCGCCGATCCCGACGATCGCCGCCTTGCCCGAAAGGCTCATCGCAAACGCTCCCGCTGCATCATCGGCCGGTCCTTCAGATCAGGCGGAACGAGAAATCGGTAATACGGCCCTGCGGCTCGGGGACAAATTCGATCCGGACGCGCGGCAGAGTGTTCAGCTTCGCCGCGGCCGCCTCGATATCGTCCAGGTCGAGCCCGTGAACTAGGTTGATCAGCGCCGTGTCGGCGTTGTCGAGCGTGACATAGGCCATGACGATCGGCGGTTTGGGCAGGCCCGGAAAGGCCGCGGTGATGATCGTGAAGGTTTCCAGCGTGCCCTCCGGTCCGACTTCGACCCATTCGCTGGTCTCTTCCATGCAGGTGTCACAATAGGCGCGTGCGGGCACCAGCAGCCGGCTGCATTTGTCGCAGCGCGTGCCCATGATGCGCTGGTTCTCCCGCAGTTCCTGGAAGAAGCGGCTGGCAGCCTCCCCGGCGAAATAGGTGTAGTTGAAGTTCCACTTACCTTCGATCGTAACGAGATCCATGATCGCTATCCTTCAATGCACGCGCTGCTTGCCGAGTACGCAAACCGTCGAAAACTGGGTGGCGCCGCCCTGACCGGTCGCGACTGCACGGCTGACATCGGCGACCTGACGTTCGCCGGCCATGTCGCGAACCTGCAACGCAGCCTCGGCAATCCGCACCATCGCGGTGACGCTGACCGGGTTCGCTCCCTGCGGTCCACCCGAGGGGTTGAAGACCGGAATGGCGGGGTCCGTGAACTGATCCTCGACGAAGCGCGGGCCGTCTTCGGGCGCGCACAGGCCGAGCGCGGGATAGGCCATCGCCTCCGCGCTCGAAAACGCCGAGTAGAGCTCTATCGCGCGCAGTTCGCGCCGCGGATCGGTGACGCCGGCCTGCGCATAGGCTTTCTGCGCCGCCAGCCTGAGCGAAAGCAGGTCGACCAGCGTCGCACCGGGACGATGGATGCGATCCCCCATCGCATAGCTGTCGGTGATTGACGACGCGCCCTGGACCCATGCCGGTGTTCGTGTGCCGACCCGGTCCTCGTGCGCCAACACGATGGCGCAGGCGCCCTCGGACATCGGGCACGCCTCGTAACGGTGGATCGGCCAGGCGAGCATCGGCGAGTTCAGCACGTCCTCGGGCGAGATATCCTTGTGGAGGTGCGCGAGCGGGTTCTTCATCGCGTGGCGGAACGAACGCGAGGCGATCTGCGCCCAGTGCATCGCCGTGTAGCCGTATAACCGCATCAGCATCGACGCGCGCAACGCGGCCATCGTGATCGTCGTGAGCGGAAAGTCCTTTTCGTAGACGGGATCGAAGATGGTGTTGAACACCTGCTGCGACGACGTCGCCTGGCCCATGCGCTCCAGCCCAACGACGAGGACCGCCTTGGCGCGGCCCGAGCGAATGTAGCTGTTGCCGGCGAACACCGCCGACGACCCGGTGACGCCGCCGGTATTGATGCGCAGGAACGGCTTGCCGAACCCCAGCATCCCGCTGCGCTCGACCGATGCTTCGCCGGAAAGCGCATCGGGCGCGATGCCGGTGATGATCGCATCGATGCCGCCGATGTCGAGATCGGCATCGGCGAGGGCGAGGCGGGCGGCTTCCCAGATCAGTTCACGCGAACTCTTGTCGGGAAACGACCGGCGATATCCGGTCTGGCCGACGCCGACGATTGCAACGCTCATGCTGCCTCCAACACGATAACGGTTTGCGTCTGACCGGCGGTGACGCTCGATCCCGATGCGAGCGCGATCCGGGGCTTCCCCTGTTGCACGGCACCAGCCTGGCCGCGCAGCTGCAGCACCGCCTCGACGATACGCGCCAGGCCCATCGCCGGCGCGCAATAGCCGGCGGCCCCACCGCCCGACGGGTTGCAGCGCGCATCCTCTGCGAGGGCACGCATACCCTGGCCCCCAGCGGCATGGCCGATCGCCTCGAGCGCGATCGCCTCATCGTAGAGGGTAAGTCCGTCGAGTTCGAACAGATCGACATCGCCGACCTCGACGCCCGCGTCGGCCAGCGCCCGTTCCGCGGCACGGCGCAGCGGCGCGGCGCTCGCCAGCTCGCGGTCGCCAGGCCAGTAGGGATCGGACGACAGCCCCAGCCCTTTCAGCCTGACTTGAGCGGGCGTGCCCGAGATCACCACCGCGGCGGCGACATCGGCCCATAGCGGCAAGTGCGCGTCGCGTAACGGATAGCTCGGGCGCGAGCGGCGACCGCCCTCGCCGAGCGCGCGCGGGTTGGCGCGTGCCGCGGCCGTCCGCCGCGCCTCGGCCGCGTCGACCGCGCTGGCATCGCCGCCGTTGATCGCCCAGCGTTGCGCATTGAGCGCCGATACCGTGATCTCCTCCAGTCCTAAGGCCCCGAGCATCACGGGATCGAATAGCGCGCGCGACAGCTCCTCGACGTCGTGCTCGGCTGCGCGGCCCCAGGCGGCGACGATCGAACGGTCAGCCTCGTCGCCCTCGATGCGGAACACCGCGGCGGCGAAGGCGCCGGCCCCGTCATCGCTATAGCGCACCTCGTCACGCAGATAGGCGCCGGCGGCGGGCGCAGTGACCATGCTCGACAGCGATCGGCCGTCGACCAGGTCATGCGCGGCGAGAACGACCGAATCGATGCCGTCCCAGCCACGGCCCGCGTCGTCGACCGCCGCCTTCACCGTATCGAAGATCAGTTCCATCAGGTTGCGGCGCGGATCGCCGTAGCTGATCTCGATCGCCGCCCCCTCGACATAGACCTGTTTGCGTTCGGCCATCGTACCGCCCTCTCCCTGACCTCGGCAGCGCACGCTGCCTGTTCAATGTTCGTCACATGTTGCGTTCAGGCGGTTTCCAGAACCAACGCGCGTAGCGCCTTCAGATCGGCCTTGCCGTTGGGCAAGCGGTCGATCGCATCGACGAAGGTGATCCGGCGCGGGGCTTTGTAGGCGGCGATCCGATCGCGGACATGGGCGATCAGCGCATCGGCGCCGGTATCCCCGCCTGGCCGCCGTTGAACCACCGCCACGATCGACTGGCCGAAACGCGGATCGGGAACCCCGAGCACCACGGCATCATCGACCGCGTCGTGGGTTTTCAGCGTGATCTCGACTTCCTCGGGAAAGACCTTCTCGCCGCCGGTATTGATGCATTCGGAGCCCCGTCCGATCAGCGTGACCGTGCCGTCGGCATCGACCGTCGCCCAGTCTCCCGGCACGGCGTAGCGCTGGCCGTCGATCGTGCGGAATATCGCGGCGGTCTTCTCGGGATCGTTGTAATAGCCGATCGGCTGGCGCCCGCCGATCGCGAGCAACCCGCGCTCGCCCGATCCGGGCACCACATCGCGCCCGTCCTCGGTGATCACGCGGGTAGTGGCCTTAGCCTTGAACGCGGCGGTCCTGTTCGGCTTGCCGCGCGCGGTGACGGAGCGGCCAAGCGACATCGTTTCCGATGAACCGAATACATCGGCGATCGCGACGTTCGGTAGCTGGCACAGGAGGCCCTCCTTGATCTCCGCGCTGAACACCACGCCGCTGGAGATGATCGTCCTGAGCGTCGACAGGTCCCAGCGCGGGCGATCGGCGTCGAGCGCCTCAAGCACCGGCCGGGCGAAGGCGTCGCCGACCCACATCAACGATCCGACGCGATCGCGATCGATCGTGTCGAGCAGATCGGCCGCCTTGAAGGTGCGTTCGGTCAGGTGCGAGATCGCGCCACCGCGCGACAGCGTCATGAAGCATGTCAGCAGTCCGGCGCCGTGCATCAGCGGGCCCGCCGATAGGTGCGCGCGGCCATTGTGCGATACCTTGGAACGCAGGAAGTCGAGATCCTGCTCTTCGGGGAAGGGGTCGCCGTTCTCGGTGTTGAGCCGCAGGAACAGATCCTCCTGCCGCCACGCCACGCCCTTTGGCATGCCGGTGGTGCCGCCGGTGTACAGCAGCAGGATGTCGTCGCCCCCGGTGGGCCACGGCCGCCAGTCCGCATCGTGCGCAAAGGCCGCAGCTGTCTCGTAGGGCGTGGCCCAGTCCGGGCAGGCGTGCGATCCGTCGTCGATCCACAGCCATGATTTTACCCGCGGCACTCGGTCGCGCACGCGCTCGATCGTCGGGACGAAGACGCCGTGGAAGACGACGCAGGTGACGTCGCCGTTGCTCCACAGATAATCGAGCTCATCAGGGCCGTAGCGATAATTTGTGTTGAGCGGCACGAAGCCGCCGCGGAAGCAGGCGAGCGCCGATTCGAGATACTCGGTGCAGTTGTGAAGGTACTGAGCGACCTTGTCCTGCCGACCCACGCCGGCCGCGACCAGGCACGCAGCGATCGCGGTCGAGCGCCGGTCGAGATCCGACCAGATCACTTTCCGGTCGCCCTGGATCAGCGCCACGGCGTCGGGAATCTCCGATGCGACCACCGCGTAGATGTCGGAGAAGTTCCAAGACGTCATGCTTCCTCCCGAGTGTGTCGCGCCATTAGCGACTCGATAGCCGCCCCCGCGTTCTTCGTCAACGTTGATGTTGATTCAAATGATTGCCACGGGCGTGATCGGGCTGCCCACGCCGCCACGGATGGCCAGTGGTGCGATCACCAGCATCATATCGGCGCGGCCCGTCGCAGCGAGGGCCTCGAGATCGAGCAATTCCGCCAGATACACCCCGGCGTCGCGCGTAACGGCAATGTGGAGCGGCATGGCGCAGGTCGGATCGCACGACGGAATCGCCTCCACCGCGATGTTGTCGGCGGCGATGAGGGAGAAGCCCTGCTTGACGATCCAGGGCGCGCAATCATGGTGCAGACCCGCGGTCGCGGTCTTGTCGACCTGCCCCTCGCGCCACGCCTTCAGCCAACCGGTGCGGACCAGCAACGCATCCCCCGGATGCGGCTCGATACCGAGCGCGGCGACACGCTCCTGCAACTCGGCCGACCGGATCGGCCGCAGCGGATCCACATCGACGCCGCCTGCGCCCATATCGACGAAGATCGCGCGCGTCGCGATCGCGCCGACCTTGTCGATCCCGCAGCGCACCGCGCCGCGGCTCGTCACGCTGGTGGCGCGATATCCGTTGTACATCTCGCCATCGCGCCAGACATGCGCGAGCGCGTCGATATGGGTCGCGCCATGGGTCGGCAGCATGATGACATCGTCGGAATAGCCGTAGCCGGCGCGCTCCGGCAGTCCGGCGGCATAGTCGCCGCCGTGGCGGGTCATGAAATGCTGGGGCGCGGCGCGCATCTCGGCCGCAGCACCACGGTCACCGTTCACGATCGGCAGCGCCAGCGGGATCGCCCGCCCCGTCCTGACCGCGGCGATCCCGCGAAGCGTCGCCGTCGTATCGACGAAGTTGGCAGCGCCGCGTTCGTCGTCCGTACCAAACCGCCCGATCCGGCCGCGCTCCGACGTCATCAGGCGACTCCTCGCACGGGCGCCTGCGCTGCGGCGACGGCAAGGTGCCGCGCGGCGAGCTCGCGCATCCGCGTCGCGCCGCCGAACACCTGGCTGCTGAACGTCACCCGCTTGAACCAGTAATGCAGCCCCAGCTCATCGGTGATGCCGATGCCGCCATGGACCTCCGTCGCGTTGCGCGCAGCCAGCCGCGCCGCGTCGGCCAGATAGGCCTTGGCATGGAATGCGACCTCGACCGCGTCGGGCAGGCCGACGTCCTGGGCGTGGGCGGCGTACCAGATCAGCGCGCGCCCCGGCTCGAGTTCGGCGGCCATGTCCGCGCACAGATGTTTGACCGCCTGAAAGCTCCCGATCGGACGGCCAAACTGCTGGCGGACCTGGGCGTAGTCGACCGCGGTTTCCATCATCCGTGTCCCGCAGCCGAGCAGATCGGCCGCGGTGACGACATGGAGCGCGGCGGCGATCGCCGCCAGCACATCCGGCGAAGCCCCGGGCAGCGTCTCCGCGCGCGTATTGTCAAAGGCGAGATGCGCCGCCGATCGCGTGACGTCGACGGTGGTGAGCGGCGTGATGGTCAGCCCCTCCGCCGCGCGATCGACAAGGTGCAGTCCGCCCGCACGATCGCCGGCCAAAATCAGATGGGCACCGGCGACATCGACGGCGAAGCTGGTTTCGCCATGCAGCCGCCCGTCGCGCCATTCGACACCCGCGCCCTTGCGCGTACCGGCAAGCTGTTCGGATAGCGCGACCGCGATGCGCAACGTGCCGGCGGCGATCTCCGGCAGCCAAGCCTCGCGTTGCGCCGGCGAGCCGGCACGCAGGATCGCGATCGGCGCGGCGACGATCGGGCCGAGGAACGGCGCGGGCAGGATGTGGCGGCCGGCAAGCTCGGCGACCAGCGCGGCGTCGAGGATGCCCAAGCCGAGTCCTCCGGCATCCTCCGGCACCAGCAAGCCGGGAACACCCGCCGCGACCATCCCGGCCCATATGTCGTCGGCGAAGGCATCCGCCCTTGTTGCATGCTCGCGAATGCGCCCCAGCGGCACCAGCGTGGCGAAGGTGCCGTCAAGCTGGTCCTGCAGCATCTGCTGGTCGGCGGAGAGGGCGAAATCCATTGCGTTATGATCCTGTTCGGCCGCGTCAGCGCGGCTTGGCGAGCCGGGGTTCACGCGGCAGCCCGAGCGCGCGTTCGGCGATGATGTTCTTCTGGATCTGCGCGGTTCCCCCGCCGATGATCATACCGAGATCGAACATGTACCGTTTCTGCCACGTACCGCCCGCACGGGCATGGGGGCTGCCGTCATAAAGCAGCCCGACGTCGCCAAGCGCATCGACCGCGAGCGTCGAGATTTGCTGGTTCAGTTCGGTCGCCTGCAGTTTGACGATCTGGCGCGCGAGGATGAGGTCCTCCCCCTTCAACGCCGCGGTCAGCAGGCGCATCCCGTGGAATCGCATCGCCAGCGCCTTGCCGCGCAGCCGCATCAAGCGCTCGCGATACACCGGCATCTCGGCGATGGGCACACCGTCGATCGTCTCATCGGCCATCAGTTGCGACAGGGTATTGATCCGCGCAAGCGCGGCATTGGGATCGCCGAGCATCCCCCGCTCATGTTTGAGCGTGGTGTTCGAGACACGCCAGCCGTCACCACGCGCGCCGACGATCTGCGTCTTCGGCACACGCACGTCGGTGAAGAACACTTCGTTGAATTCGGCGGCGCCCGTCATCGTGCGCAGCGGATGGACCTCGATCCCGGGCGTCTTCATCGAAAACACCAGATAGCTGATACCGAGATACTTGTTCGGCGCGTCTGGCTCGGTGCGGATCAGTGCGAACATCATGTCGGCGGCATGCGCGGTGGTCGTCCAGATCTTCTGGCCGTTGACGACGAAATCGTCGCCGTCCTCGACCGCGCTGGTGGTGAGCGAGGCCAGATCCGATCCGGCGCCCGGCTCCGAATAGCCCTGGCACCAGATCATTTCGCCGCGCAGCGTCGGCGCGATCCAGGCTTGCTTCTGCTCTTCGGTGCCGAGTTCGAGCAGCGTCGGCACGAACATCGAGATGCCCTGGTTGACGAGCCCCAGCGGCGCGCGCGCGTACGAGAATTCCTCGGCGATGATCTGCGCGCGCAGGATGTCGGGCTCCTGCCCCGCACCCCCATAAACGGCAGGGATGGTCCGCGCGGTATAACCGTGCTCGATCAGCAGCCGTTGCCATGCCTGCGCCTCGGGCGTCGGGCGATTGACACCGAAATGCGGCGGGATGCGATCGGCGTTCTCGACGAGGAAGCGACGAACCTCCTGGCGGAGCGCTTCCTCCGCTTCGGTGTAGGAAAGGTCCATCAGCCGAGCACCTTGCGCGCACGCAGGTCTGCGATCGTCTCCGCCGACAGCGCCAGGAGATCGCCGAGCACCGTATCGGCATCCTCGCCCAGATCGGACACGCGCGCCGCGGGGATCACCGGCGCGGCGGAGAACTGAAACGGCTGGCGCGGCACCGTGAACGGCCCCGATCCATCGGCGATCTGGTGATAGGTGCCCCGCGCGACCATCTCCTCGTCGACAAGCAGATCGGCGACGGTGGCGTAACGTGAGCTGGGCACGCCGGCCTTCATCAGCAATTGCTCGCAATCGCGCGCCGGCCGGGTCCCAGTCCACTGCTCGATCACCTGCATGAGCTCGCCCCAATTCTGTTCGCGCGCGAGGATCGTGGAGAAGCGCGGATCGGCCGCCAGCTCGGGATGGCCTATCGCCACTGCCAGATTTTCGAAGTTCTTCTGATTGACCGGCGCCACGATGACGAAGCCGTCATTCGCCTTCAATGGCTGGTAGAGCGGGCGGCGCTGATCGCTCTGGAACTGCGCCTCCTGCGTCTCGTAGACGAGCATATTGAGCATCGCGTCGATCAGCGTGACGTCGATATGCTGCCCGGCCCCGAACCGCTCGCGATGCAGCAATGCGGTCTGGATCGCACCAAATGCGTAGATGGCCGAAACCACATCGGCGGTGAAGATGCCGGTGGTCGCGGGCCGGTCGCGGTCCTGATTGTACCTCAGATGCGCCATGTCGTAGCCGCTCGCGGCATGGATGATCGGCGCATAGGCCGGGTCGCGCGCCCGCGCGCCGGTCTGCCCGAAGCCCGAAATCGAGCAATAGACGACCCGCGGATGGAGCTGGCTCAGCGTCGCGTAGTCGAGCCCGAGCCCGGCCATGACATCAGGCCGGAAATTCTCCACCACGACGTCCGCCTGCGCGATCAGATCGAGCGCGACCTGGCGCCCTTCGGGCGATTTCAGGTCGATCGCGACGCTCTGCTTGCCGCCGTTCATCTGGCCATAATAGGCGCTGCGGCCATTTCGCATCGGCGAACGGAACCGCATATAGTCACCGGTCAACGGCTCGACCTTGATGACGCGGGCGCCGCAATCGACCAGCATCCGCGTGGCGAACGGGCCAGCCATCATCGACGTGAAGTCGATCACGGTGATGCCGTCCAGTGTCTGCGTCGCCATCGTCCGATCCTTCCTTGTCAAGTCAGCCTGCCGTCGCACGGCAATCAGAAGAACGCCTGAAGACCGGTGATCGCGCGGCCCAGGATCAACGCATGCACGTCGTGGGTGCCTTCATAGGTGTTCACCGTTTCCAGGTTCGCGGCGTGCCGCATCACCTGAAACTCCTCTGAGATGCCGTTGCCGCCGTGCATGTCGCGCGCGTGCCGGGCGATCTCCAGCGCCTTGCCGCAATTGTTGCGCTTGACGATCGAGATCATCTCGGGTGCGGCGTCGCCTTCGTCGAGCAGGCGGCCGACCCGCAGGCTCGCCTGCAAGCCGAGCGAGACGTCGGTCATCATGTCGGCGAGCTTCTTCTGGTAGAGCTGGGTCTGCGCCAGCGGCCGGCCGAACTGCTTGCGATCGAGGCCGTAAGTACGGGCTGCATGCCAGCAAAACTCGGCTGCGCCCATCACACCCCAGCTGATACCGTATCGCGCGCGGTTGAGACAGCCGAACGGACCCTTCAATCCTTCGACGCCGGGCAGCAGCGCATCTTCGCCGACGGCCACGTCCTGCAACACAATCTCGCCGGTCACCGAAGCGCGGAGCGACAGCTTGCCGCCGATCTTCGGCGCCGACAGGCCGGAAGCACCCTTGTCGATCACGAAGCCGCGGATCCGGCCGCCGTGCGATTCAGACTTGGCCCAGACTATGAAGACATCGGCGATGGGCGCGTTGGAAATCCACATCTTGCTGCCGTTCAGCACATAGCCGCCGTCAGTCTTGCGTGCGACCGTCTTCATCCCGCCAGGATCGGAGCCGGCATCGGCCTCGGTCAGGCCGAAGCACCCGATCAGCGCTCCCGCCGCGAGGCCTGGCAGGTATTTGCGGCGCTGATCCTCCGATCCATAGGCAAAGATCGGGTACATCACGAGCGAACTCTGCACCGACATCATCGAACGATAGCCCGAATCGATCCGCTCGATTTCGCGCGCGACGAGGCCGTAGGCGACATAGGTCGCACCGATCCCGCCATATGCTTCGGGAACGGTCATGCCCAGCAATCCCGTTTCGCCCATCTGGCGGAAGATCTCCGGCGCGATGACCGCGTCACGGTTGTCGGCGATGACGCGCGGCGCGAGGTGCCTGTCGGCAAACGCGCGCGCGGTGTCGCGCATCATCCGCTCGTCACCGGTCAGCTGCTTTTCGAGGCGGAAGGGATCGTCCCACTGGAACGCCGACAGATCGGGAGCGTCCTTGGGCTTGAGCGGGTTATGAGCGTTCATCGGGACGTTCCTCGGATCAGGTCGGTGGTAGGGCTGCCGCTCTCGCGCTCGGCGATTCCCCAGGCGGCAAGCACCGCCGCGGTATCGGCGCCGGGCTCGGGCGGGCCGTGACGCACGCACGGCGGCGTCCGGCTGAAGCGTGGCGCCGGCGCCGGCTGGCGCACGCCGTCCACGTCGATGAAATTGCCGCGCGCGATGAGCTGAGGATGCAGGGCAGCCTCGTCGGGTGACAGCACCGGCGCGAAGCAGGCTGCGTGGCCGTCCATGATCGCCGTCCATTCGTCGCACGTGCGCGTCTTGAAGATCGCACTGAAACGCGCACGCAAATCGGGCCAGGTCGTGCGATCGAGCTGGTCCTCAAAGTCACCGGGGTCGAGCCCCATACGCGCCAGCAGCACGTCGTAGAACTTGCGTTCGACCGCGGCGACGGTCACGTGGCCGCCATCGGCGGTTTCGTAAACATTGTACCAGGGGGCGCCGCCATCGAGGAAATTCTCGCCGCGCTCGGGCACCCATCGTCCGCTGGCTAGGAAGCCGGCCTGATGCGTCAGCAGCGATCCGAGCCCGTCAACCATCGCCGCGTCCACGACTTGCCCGGTGCCCGATGCGCGTGCCTCTATCAGCGCAGCGAGTATCCCGACCGCGAGATACACGCCCCCGCCGCCTAGATCGGCAAGCAGGTTGAGCGGAATCGCCGGCGCCCCGCCGCGCGGCCCGATCATCGACAGCGCCCCGCTGATCGCCAGATAATTGAGATCGTGACCCACTGCCTGTGCCATCGGCCCGTCCTGGCCCCAGCCGGTCATGCGACCGTAGATCAGCGCTGGGTTGACCGCGAAGCACGCATCCGGCCCAAGCCCGAGCCGCTCCATCACACCGGGCCGGTTACCTTCGATCAGCGCGTCTGCCCGGGCGACAAGATCAAGCGCGGTGCGCACGCCATCGGGGGACTTCAGATCGAGCGCGATCGACTGGCGGTTGCGCAATGTCGGGTTGAAACGCGGCTCCTTGGGGATGCCGAGATGGTGGGCCGCCACGCGATCGACCGTGACGATCTCCGCGCCCATGTCCGCCAGCAGCATCGCGCAGAACGGCCCCGGCCCGACACCGGCGAATTCGACGATGCGAAGGCCGACCAGCGGCCCGGAACGCGGCATCGTGTTCATCGCCCGCCACCGCCGGTATCGGCCGCCCTGAGCGGAAGATCAGCCATGGCGGGCAGGAGGCCTTCGAGCTCGGCCTTGATCTCCAGCGTCATGAACCGCGAGAATATCCGCGAATCCAGCAGCGAGCCACCCGTGATCCACAGTCCGTCTTGCCCGGTGCGGCGCCACATCGCGCGCATCTGATAGTCCTGGTCGAACCCCCAGACCTTGCCGACCTTTGCGGCGACCACATCGCCGAGCAGCGCGCGGATATTTTCCTGCATGTTGCGGAAGCCCGTCGCGAGCACGACCGTGTCGACCGGAAACACCGTGCCGTCCTTCATCTTCAGCCCGTCCGCGACGAAGCTGTCCATATCGTCGGTCTGCAGCACACCGATCGAACCGTCGGCGATATGTTCGGAGCAGCCGACATTGATGTAATAGCCGCCCTCACCGCGCATATACATCATCTGGAAACCGGTCTCGTCGCTGCCGAAATAGGTCTTGAAGCCGCGCGCGTTCAGACGGTCGAGCAGGTCGCGATCCATTTCGGCGGCCTTGCGGGTGATCCCGCGATACGACGCCTTGAGCAACGGATAGGGAATCGCGGCAGCGAGAAGATCGATGTCCTCGGTCCGCTGCTTGCCGTCATAGATGGCGTAGATCATCGCCGCGCCCGGCTTCAGGCTGATCACGCACGTAGGCCCGCGCTGCAGCATCGCCACCGAGCCGGCGCCCTTCACCAGCAGATCCTGCGCGATGTCGTGCGCGCTGTTGCCGGTGCCGACGACGATCGCGTTCTTGCCGCGATAGGCCGCTCCGTCGGCATATTCGCTCGAGTGGATGACCTCGCCCTCGAAATCCGGGAGCCCCTTGACGTCCGCGCGGAACGGAATGCTGCCGCTGACTCCCGTCGCGACGACCAGGTGGCGACAGCGTTTCTCGACGGTCTTGCCATTCCCCCGTGCCAGCCGCACCGTCCAGCGCCGGTCGCTTTCCGACCATTCACCCCCGACGAATGTCGTCGCGGTCCAGACGTCGAGCTCCATGCATTCGGCATAGGCCTCGAGCCACAGGCCAAGCTGGTCCTTCGACAACCATAGCGGCCAGTTCTCCGGGAACGGCATGTAGGGCAGATGGTTGGCGGAAATCTCGTTGTGCAGCGTGAGCGAGTGATAGCGGTTGCGCCAGACGTCGCCGACCCGCGGCGACTTATCGACCACCAGTGTCTCGACGCCAAGCAGCTTCAGGCGCGCCGCTGCGACCAATCCGGCGTGGCCCGCGCCGACCACGAGGACGTCGGGATCGCGGTCGTCAAAGGCGGTTTGGTGCCGGCGGTCGTCGAGCCAGCTGCGGCCATGCACGTTCATCGCATAGTCGTCGCCGGTCGGCCGGCGCCGGCCGATCGCTTCTTCAAAGCCGTGCAGGCCCTGCAGCGTCGTCAGCACGATCCAGGCAAGCGGCGCGCGAGCACCGTCGGGGGCAACGAGCAGCCTAACGAAGGCGCTGCACGGCCCCGCGTCGGTATCGAAGTCGAAGAAGCCCTCTACCACCGCGCGCCGCGCGCGCCGGGTCTCCAGGGCAGGCGAACGGCCTTCGGCGATCCGAAAATTGCGCGCACCCGCCACCGCGAAGGTCACGTCCAGCGCAGCGGCAATCTCTTCACGCCCAGCGAAGAACTTGTGCTGCCAGGTGAAGGCCAGGATGTCTTTCCAATGGCCATCCTCGGCGAACAGGCAAGCAGCCGCCGCGGCGTCCCGATCGACGATGTACGCCCCGAAACAATCGACCCACTCGCGCAGGATCGCGTCCGCGTCGGCCGTCGTCGGCGTCTCGGCATTCATCATTTTCAGCCGTCCCCTCTTCGACCGCTCGCGCCGGCGCAAAGCATCCGCGCTGCACAACCGTCTTATCGGACCAGCGTCGTCAATGTCAACGTTTGTGTTGATAAAATGGTCAATCGAATAGATACGCGTTCTCAATGCGATATGAGACCTCCGCATGAACGATAAATGGCGATTGAAACGCTGGCGCGCATGCTGCGCGCGAGTCGGGCAGACCGGTCAGGTATCCGGAGCGACGAGCCCACGCAGGACCAGGTCCGAAAACACCTCGGCGATATCGGTCGCGCTCATCTCGCCGTCGATCCGGAACCAGCGATGGCTCCAGTTGCACATGCCAAGCACAGCGGCGGCAACGATCTTGTCGCTGCCCTTCGACACGAACACGCCCGCCTCGCGCCCTTCCCGGATGATCGTCACGACCGCGGCATTGAAGCGCTCGTTGAGCGCGAGCAATTCCGCGCTCCAGGCCGACTGGTCGGCGGCGAGCCGATTGATGTCCTGCTGCAGATAGACGAACAGATAGGGATAGTGGCGCTGGTAGGATTCGAACAGCGCGACGATCAAGGCGCGAAGCTTCGCCTCGGGCGGCAGTTCGAGCGCAGCGATCCCTTCCGCGCTTTCGACGTTGCTGGCCGTCGCGACGCCGACCATCTCGCGAAACAGTTCCTGCTTGCCCTTGAAGTAATAATAAAGCGACGCGCGGTCGAGATCGGCGCGGCGCGCAATCTCATCAACCGTCGCGGCGTCATAGCCCACTTCCTTGAAGACGGTGGCGCCGATCCGCATGATCTCGATGCGCTTCGTTTCATAGTCGCCGGCGGCATTTCCGCGCGCATTGCTGCGGCGGGCCGAAATCTTGCTGACTGACGGGATCTTCGCACGGGCAACCATCGCGGGTCACTTAAGCACCGCGGTGCGAACCTGTCTACCCGCGCGCATGGGCATCACGCCGCCGAGATGCCGCCGTTGACGCTGATCGCCTGACCGGTGAGCTTGGCGGCGCCGGGACCGGCCAGGAACACCGCCAGCGGCGCGATATCCGCCGGCATGGCAACCCCAAGACGGGCCTTCGCTTCGGCCTTGGCGAACAGGCGCTGGCTGAACTCGCTCGACATCACACGCGCATAGGCCGAGGTGTCCCTGACGATCGAGGGCGTGATCACGTTGACGCGAATTCCGTGGCGTCCGGCCTCGAGCGCCAGCGTGCGCGAGAACATCACCACGCCCGCCTTGCACGCGCCTTGAATCGCCTCGCCGGGCGTGGCGATCTTGGCGGCATCGGACGCCAGGTTGATGATCGCGCCGCCGCCACGCGCCATCAGGTGGGGCATCGCGGCATGGCAGGTGTAAAGGACGCTGCCCAGGTGCGAGCGCAGCTGTTCGTCGAACGCGTCGACCGGCACGTCGTGGAACGGCTGCGGCGACAGGTGGCCGGGGATGCTGGTAACCAGGATATCCAGTCCGCCAAAGGCTTCCGCGGTGCGATCGACACAGCGCCGGGCGTCGTCGGGCAGGCTCATGTCGGCCGCTTCGAACCGGACGTTGCAGGCCGGAGCCCGGTCGCGCAGCCGGGCGACCGCCGCCATGCCACGCTCGCCATCGCGGCCGACGATCGCGATGCGCGGAACGCCGGCTTCCGCAAGCTGGGCAGCGATCTCGAATCCGATACCGCCGGTGGATCCCGAAACGAGTGCCGAACACTCATGGTAGCCGCGCACGCTCATGCCGCCACCGCACGGCCCAGCCGTTCCGCCGCCGCCAGGAAATCCTCCATGAACTCGCGCACGACCTCGCGTGACGACAGCGGCTGGTTCATCATTCCGACGCCCTGACCGACGAAATAGCTGGCCAGATCACGCGCACCTTCATGACCGCCATTTGCCAGCTTCAGCACCTTGGCCATCGCGGTGTCGGACACGACCGACTGCATTGGCATGGGCAGCGGGTCCGGCGCGCTTTCGGCTTCCCATGCGTCGGTCCAGCCCGAGCGAAGCTGGCGGCACGGCTTGCCGGTGCGCGAGCGCGAGCGGATCGTGTCGGTGGCGCTGGCCGCGAGCATCTTGTCCTTCACCACCGGGCTCGTCTCGGCTTCGGGCGTGGTCAGCCAGACCGAGCCGGTCCAGGCGCCGTCCGCCCCCATCGCCACCGCCGCCGCCATCTGACGGCCGGTGACGATCCCGCCGGCGGCGAGCACCGGCGTGTCGATCCCCTTGGCGCGGAGGGTGGAGATCACGTCGGGAACCAGCACCATCGTGCCGATCTCGCCGCAATGCCCGCCGGCCTCCGTTCCCGCGGCAATGATGATGTCGACGCCGGCTTCCGCCTGGCGCAGCGCGTGTTTGGACGACCCGACCAACGCGGCCACCGGGACGCCCGCCGCCTTGCCGCGTTCGAGCATATAGGCCGGCGGCGTACCGAGCGCATTGGCGATCAACCCGATCGGATGCGACAGCGCGACGTCGAGCAGGCTCTGCGCGCCTTCGTCGCGAATGTTGCGGCCGATCTTCGATCCGCGTTCGAACCGGTCGTCGGTCAGGTCCGCGGTATCGATTCCGTGCGCGGCCAGGATTTCGCGCGCAAAGGCCTTGTGCTCGGCGGGGACCGACCGCGCAACGTCGGTCGCCGAGACGTCGCGGCCCTTGCCTTCGTATTTGCCGGGCACGATGAAATCGACGCCGTAAGGCTTGCCGCCGACATGTTCGTCGATCCACTTGAGCTCGGCCTCGAACTGCTCGGGCGAACGGACATCGACCGCACCGAACACACCCATTCCCCCGGCCCGCGACACTTCGACGACGACGTCACGACAGTGCGAGAAGGCGAAGAGCGGAAATTCTATGCCGAGGCGTTCGCAAATGGGTGTGATCACGAAAGATCCTTCGCCAGAGAGCCATGCGCGGGTACTGAAGCCGCGGGGGTGGGGTCGGCAAGCGACATCGAATGGATCCGCCGGGTCAGGAAAACCGCGCCGACGAGCGCGAGCAATGCAACGGGAACGACCACCGCCGGGATCACGCCCGGTCCGGCCGGCACAGGGCCGAAGCCGTGCTGGAGGAAATAACCGGCAATCAGCGGCCCTAACACCGACCCCATCCGCCCCAGCCCCACCGCGGCACCGGTGCCCAGCCCGCGGCTTTGCGCCGGGTAATAGAGCGGTGCCGAGCCGTTGAGAGAGTAGAAGCTGCCGGTGGCGAAGAAGCCGAGCATCAGCGAGCTGAAGAGGATGCCCAATTCCGCATTGAAGAAGGTCGTTCCCATGGCGGCGCAGATGACGCCGAGGTAAAGCGGCGGCAACACGCGGCGATAGCCGAATCTGTCGATGAAGAAGCCGAGCGTGAAGGATCCTGTCGCACCGCCCAGGCTGAACATCGCCGAGGCGAGGTGCGCGACCCGGATCGAATAGCCCCGGTCGATCAGCACGCTGGGCAGCCAGTTGACCATCATGTAGACGATCGCCGCCGTCATCAGCAGCGAGAACCAAAGCAGGCCGGTGGCCGCCGCCCGGCCTTCGCCGAACAGGGCGTGCGGGATATCGAGCTTCCTGGCCGCGGCACGGGCCGGACGGTAGCTCGGCAGCAGAAGGATGAGCGGCGCCACCGCCAGCGGCAGCAGCCCGCCGATGTAGAACAGGCTGCGCCAGCCCCAGCTTTCGAGGAATGCCGACCCCAGCAGCGCCACCGTCATGCCGCCGAACGGCATGCCGGCCAGAATGATCGCGACCGTCTTGCCGCGGTGCTTCTCCGGCGCGCACTCGGCCGCCAGGCTGATGAGGTTGGGCATCACCAGGCCGATCCCGGCCCCGGTCAGCGTGCGGGCGATCATCACCGTCCAGAAGCTTCCGGCGATCACCGTGCTGGTGCAGAAGATGCCGAAGGCGATCGTGCCGATCATCAGCATGTGTCGCCGGCCGAGCCTGTCCCCGCCCCAGCCGCCCAGCAGCGCCCCGACGACGAGCCCGGCCTGCCCGCTGGCGAACACCTGGCCCGTCTGGTTCTTGTCGAGCCCGAGTTCGGCGACCAGCATTGGCGCGGCGATCGAGATCGAATGGAGATCGAAGCCCTCCAGGAAGGAGATCGTGACGCAGATCGCAATGAGCATTGCGAGGCGGGCGCCGTGCATCTCGGGCAAGCCGGGGGGACGTTGGATCGATACGCTACTCATGACCGGTTAGAACTTGCCACGGATGCCGAGGGTAAAGAAGCGGCCGATGCCGTCATACAGCGTGGTGTTGGTCACTTGCCACAGCGCGCCGGCGCCGCCGCTGGTCTGCGTGATGCGCGGATCCTGATCGAACAGATTGTCCACGTTGAAATAGAGCTCAGGGCGCCCCGGCAGCTTGTCGAACGTCCGCCCGACCCGAAGTGATGTATAAAAGGTCGCGGGGATATGATTGTCGTCGATCGTCGTCGGCGGCGTTTCGCGCTGCATGGCGCTGATGAAGCGTTCCTGGATGAATAGGCTCCACGGCCCGTTCAGGTAGTTGACGCTGGCGCTCGCAATCCAGCGGGGGTTGTATCCGTTATTGATATTGCCGGAGCCCGACTGCTCGATCGTGCTCGCCGGGCTGATCAGCCGGTAATGGTCGAGATAGGTAGCGACGCCGCGCAGGGCGAGCCGGCCGCCGGCCAGGTCGGTGCGATACGACGCCTCGATATCTACACCCGCGGTCTCGATCGACTGGATGTTCAGGAGCGACGCGTTGATTTCGGTCAGAATGCCGGCGCTGTCACGCGAGATCAGTCCGCAGAGCGACGCCTGGCCGTCCGCGCAGCCGTTCAGCACCTGCTGTCCGGTCAGCGAGGTGATCGCGTCCTTGATCTTGATCTTGTAGTAATCGACCGACAGCCCGAACCCGTTCTGCGAAAAGGCCGCCCCGGCGGTGAACGTGTCGGCGATCTCCGGTGTCAGCAGGCTGTTGGCACCGGTGACCGTGCGGGTGTTGGGCGATGCGACATTGCCCCGCGCCGGGTCAAAGACGTTCTGAATCAACACCGAGGTCAGGCCGAACAGCTCGGCAACGTTCGGCGCGCGGATGTCGCGCGAACGCGTTGCGCGCAGAACCAGCGGTTTCCAGGGCGAATAGGTTCCGCCGATCTTCCACGTCGTAACACCGCCGCTGGTGCTGTAGTCGGTATAGCGGATCGCGGCGTTGAGATCGAGCGCGTGAAGCCCCGGAACATCCCGCGCCAGCGGCACCAGGACCTCGCCGAATACTTCCTTCACGTCGAACGCACCGTAGGACGACTGGGCGACGTTGGTCAGATTGTAGTATAGCAGCTGGTTCTGCAATATCGTCGGGCAGCCGCGGATTCCGGTGCAGTCGACCGGCGTACTCGATCCGGCATCGACATCGATGTCGACCGACTGACGGCGATATTCGGCGCCGGCGGCGATGTTGACCGGCCCCGCCCAGGTCGAGAAGGGCGAACCGCGTACCGCCAGCCCGGCCGTAGTCTGCACGGCCTTCGAATAATCGCTCATCACCCCCTTCACATAGGCGCGCTGCTCGGGCGTCAGAGCGTTGATACCGAATGGGCTAATGGGGACGCAGCCCTGCGCCGCGCGGATGTCAGGCGCGGTCAGCGTGATGCGGCAGACGGTGCGCCCGGTATCGGGATCGACCACGGCGTCGGCCGCGGCATAGAGATTCTCACGGATGCTGACATTGGTATTGCCGAAATGCACATTGTTGACGCTGTGCTGGACATAGCCGTCGGCCTTCCAGCTGCCGCCGATATCCGCATTGAAGCCGCCGACGATCGAGACGGTCTCGTTGGTCGCATAGTTGCGGATCGGGCCATCGCCGACGACGACCTTGCCCAGCGTGAACGAAGGGATGTTCTGCCCGATCATCACGTCGCGGATGGAATCCGGCAGGAAGGCATTGTCGCTAAAGATGGTGAAGGGATAGGCGCCGAACAGATAGTTCAGGATCCAATCGTAGGATGTCTGCGAATGGCCATAGGTCCCTTCGGTGAAGAGACTGAAGCCGTCGCTCACCTCGAAGTCAGCATGCGCGAACAGGCTCTGGCTGTGCGTCTTGGCGGCGATCGGGAACGGGAAGCGGGCTCCCGCGTCACCGACCATGACCGTGCCGTTATTGTCTGTGCCGTACTGGAAGGGCACCGGATTGCCCTGTTCGTCAAAGCTGGTGCCGCGAAGCGCGGTCGGACCGGTTATCAGGCCGCCAAACGACGCGTTGGACGTGCTGACGTTCGAGCGGAACAGATATTGCGGCTGCCCGGGCTGCGACGCGTTGGGATTGGCGATGCGCGCCCAGAACTGGCTGGACCAGTCGCGGTCATAGCCGCTGATCGGCCCCTGGCCGTAGAAATTGCCGCTCACCACAAGATGCCCGCGACCGCCGGCAAAGTCGGTGCCGCCAGCCAGCTTGACCGAATAGAGTTCGCCGTCGCCCTGCGACGAGATGCCCCCGTTCACATCGAACTTGAAGCCCTTGAACTTGGTGTCGAGGACGAAGTTGACGACCCCTACGACCGCGTCGGAACCATAGGCCGCCGACGCGCCGCCGGTGACGACATCGACGCGGCTGACCAGGAAGTCCGGGATGAGGTTGATGTCGCTCAGCCCGCTCGACCCGGACAGCGGAGCGCGCCGGCCGTCGAGCAGCACCAGCGTGCGGCCGGCCCCTAGGTTGCGGAGATTGGCGCCACCGACGGTCGTGTTGCCCGAACCGGTGACGCGGCTGGGCGTGCGCGCCGAAGTGGTGCCGGCCGCCAGCTGGGGCAGGTCGCGCAGGCCTTCGATCACGCTGGACTTGACCGCCAGCAGCTGGTCGCTGCTGACGACCGTAACCGGGGTGGGCGCATTGTATCCGTTGGCCGTGACGCGCGATCCGGTGACGACAATGTCGGGTGCAGCGTCGGGGGCGGGCGACTGCTCCGTGGCTGGAGCGGCTTCATCGACCGCGGACGTCGGCGTCTGGTCGGCAGCATCGGCCTGATCGGTGGGGGACGCCGTTTGCGCCTGGACGGTGACGGCCTGGCACGACAACAAAATCGTCGAGCACTGCAGCAGGACCTGCAAAGAACGCATCCTCGTCTCCCTCATCCCGTCGCCATCTCTCGAGGCGATTTGCGCGAATCTTTGTTCGTTGCGTCCTTCCTATTCTCCGCTCTGTAGCTAGTCAACGTCTATGTTGATGTTGACTGAACTTCCGGTGTCCGGCATATTGCTTTGGCGGGGGACGAGACGCTCCAAGGCCGGGACTGATCGGGCGATCGAGGGCGGCACGCACGCGCACCCGAACGGAGAGGATTATGCCGCAATTCGCCAGCATGTGCCGCAATTGCACGGCCTATTGCCCGATCGTCGTGACGGTCGAAGACGGACGCCCGATCAAGGTCGTCGGCGATCGTGAGGCGCCGGCCTTCGGCGGCTACACCTGTCCCAAAGGCCGCGAACTTCCAGCCCAGCATGGCCATCCGGATCGCGTCCTTGATTGCCGCGCGCGCGATTCGGCCGGCGCCTGGCATCCCGTCGAATCGGGTGAAGCGATCGGCCGCATTGCTGCACGGATTGACGCTATTCGCCTGCAGCATGGGCCGCGGTCGGTCGCGGTCTATTACGGCACCGGCAATGTCACCAACTGCAATGGTTCGGCGATGGCGCGCGCCTGGATGTCCGCGATCGGATCGCGAATGATGTTCTCGGCCATGGCGATCGACAAGCCGGCCGCGAACGTCTCGCTGGCGCTTCACGGCAACTGGCATGCCGGCACCCACCCGTTCGAGGTGTCGGACACCTGGATGATCGTCGGCGCCAATCCGGTGATCGCCAAGTCGAACGGGGCGCCGTTCAACAATCCCGGCCTGCGGCTGAAGGAAGCGGCCAATGCAGGCATGAACCTGATCGTCATCGATCCGCGCCGGACCGAAACGAGCCAGCGTGCCAAGCTGCACCTTCGGCCCCTGCCCGGACAGGACGCGGCGATCCTGGCGGCGATGATCCGGATCATCATCGCCGAACAGCTCTACGATGCCGATTTCGTCGCCGGGAATGCGCGAGGGCTGGCCGAACTGACGGAGGCGGTGGCGCCGTTCACCACAGCGCACGCCGCGGCCCGCGCGGGGCTGGCGCAAGAGGAGATCATCGCCGCCGCCCGCCTGTTCGCCGCGGGAACGCGCGGCGGAGTCGTCTGCGCGACGGGCCCGAGCTTCTCGACCGACAGCAATCTGACCTTCTATCTCGGCCTGTGCCTCAACACATTATGCGGACGCTGGGTGCGCGCGGGCGAAACCGCCCCCTATCCCAACGTACTGCTTCCAGCCTTCACCCCCCGCGCGCAGCCCTATGCCCCTTATCCCGCGGTCGGCAGCTTCCCGATGCGCGTGCATGGCCTCCACGACGCGGCAAGCGGACTGCCGACTGCCGCGCTCGCCGACGAGATCCTCGAGCCTGGCGAGGGACAGGTACGTGCGCTGATCGTCATGGGAGGCAATCCCATGCTGTCCTGGCCCGACCAGCGGAAGGTGGAGCGCGCTCTGCGCAGCCTCGACCTGCTCGTCGTGCTCGATCACCAGATGACACCGACGGCGCGAATGGCGGACTATGTGTTCGGCATTCCGCTGGGACTCGAAACGGCGGGATCGACCACCAGGATCGAAGCGCTCAAATATGTCGGCGCGTCACGGGGATACAGTTTCCCTTGGGCCCAGTACACCGACAAGATCGTCGATGCTCCGCCGGGATCGGACCTGGTCGAAGACGCCGAATTCTTCTTCCGGCTGGGCCAGGCGATGGGGCTGCAGCTCAACTGGACCAACAGCTACGGTTTCGGGCCGCATGTCGAAACACCGCCGCAAGTCACGCCGCTCGACATGTCCCGCGTGCCGACGACCGAGGAATTGCTCGAGCTCACCTGCAACCAGTCCCGGGTGCCGCTGGCGGATGTGCGCCGTCATCCGCATGGGCACGTGTTCCCGATCGAGGTGATCGTCGAACCGCGAGCTTCCGATTGCGATGCGCTGCTCGAACTCGCGGATGAAACGATGATGCGCGACCTTGCACGAGTGGCCTGTATCGCGAGCGCGCCCGACCCGGACGAGTTGCTGCTGGTATCGCGACGGATCAACACGGTGATGAACTCCGTCGGCCACGGCATTGCTGCGCTCGGCCGCGGCATGGATTACGCGCCCGCCTATCTTCATCCCGACGACCTCGGCGATCGCGGGCTATCGGCAGGTGATCTGGTCGTGCTGCGTTCCAGGTCGGGCGAGATGATCGCACGGGTCGAAGGCGACGACACGCTGCGACGCGGAATCGTCGCGGTGATCCACGGCTTCGATCAGGCCCTCGCCGACGACGATCCGACGGCCCGATCGCGCTCGGTAACGGCGCTGATCGACATGTCGGAACGCGACCCTATCAGCGGCATTCCCCGCATGAGCGCGCTGCCGATCCGCATGGAGAAATACGTGCCTTCCGCTGGCTCAGCCATCGGCAACGTCCTTTAATGGCCATCAGAGCAACAAGCGACAATCGCTCACCTCGGCGAGGAATGAGGCGCACATCGTTCATTTCGTGTCATCTTCCCGTCGTTGACACGAACAGCTGATCCCTTTCAGACTACACCTCCTGCCGAACCAGGAAAGAGGGTAGCGAGATGACGATCCACGGGAATCTGGAAGAATTTGCTGGCAAGCCGGTGGTCGATTTCGCCAAGGCGGGGGACGTCGCGGATTTCGCGACAACGGTGCCGCGGCTGCGGTGCGAATATGACTACAAGCACAGCCTGCGCGATCTGTTGTCGCAAATGCTCGACCAGCCGGGCGTGGGCGCGGCGAAGGCGATCGTGTTCGGCCTGTGGATGGAAAACGGCGAATCCTACGAGGTGACGCCGCAGAGTGCGATCGAGCTGCTTGTCTCGGCCAAGGATAAGCTGCCCAACGTCGAAGCCCTGTTCTTCGGCGACATCATTTCCGAAGAGAACGAGATTTCCTGGATCGGCCAGGGCAATTATTCCACGCTCTGGCGGGCCTTTCCCAGACTGGGGCATTTCGGCGTGCGCGGCGGCAATACGCTGAGCCTTGGCGCGATCGACCATCCGGCGCTGCACACGCTGGTGGTCGAGGCGGGCGGCCTGCCCGCCAGCGTGGTGCGCGAGGCGCTCGCCGCGAAGGCGCCGATCCGCCATCTCGAGCTGTGGCTGGGCGACGAGAATTACGGTGCGGACACATCGGTCGCCGATTTCAAGGATCTGTTCGCGGGCACGCTGTTTCCCGATCTGCACACGCTCGCGCTGCGTAACAGCGAATACACCGACGGCCTGGCAGAGGCGCTGGCGACCGCGCCGATCACGGACCGGATCAAGGTTCTCGATCTGTCGATGGGCACGCTGACCGACAAGGGCGCGCGCGCGCTGATCCAGTCGGACAAGATCGCCAAGCTCGAAAAGCTCGATATCTCGTTTCACTATGTCAGCGAGCCCGTGATCGAGGAATTGCACCAGGCGACGCCCCATCTGGTCGCCGATGATCCGCAGAAAGCCGAGGAATGGGACGGCAAGCTGCAATATTATGTTGCGGTATCGGAGTGAGGCAGACGCGAGGGCGCGTACAACACCGGCCGGTTGCTGACATCATCGCGCTGGGCGCGACCTCCGGCCCGCGCCACGAAAGCTTCGTTGCGGCCTGCATCGATCAACGCGGCCGCCCTCCCCTGGCCGTGTCCTGGGACGCGTTTCTGGGCGATCCGGCGATGCTCGACGCGGCGCTGCATCCGGGCGCCTATCTGCGCATCGATACGCCCGATCAGGACGTCGCGGCGATCGCCGCGCTCTATCGCGCGGGCGAGGCGGCCGCGCGCGCGGCGGGGCTGGAAACGCTACCGCCGGGCAGCGAGGCGCGGCTCGCTGCAGGCGATATCGGATCGCCCGCGCAGCTGTGCTTCGGGCTCGTCGCCGGCGTCGAGACCGCCGCCTCGTTCGCCCGGCGACATGGTGCGTTGACCTCGACCACGCCGCTGGAGGTGGCCTGCGCGTTCGACAAGACCGCGACGCTCGAACGGCTGCGCGCCGCCGGTATCGCCGTGCCGCGCAACCTGCTGCCCGTCACGGGTTTCGACGAACTGGTCGCGGCGATGGAGGCGGCGCATATGCCGCGCGTGTTCGTCAAGCTGCGCCACGGCTCCGCGGCTGCGGGCATGATCGCGCTCGCCCGCAACGGCGGCCAATGGATCGCTGTCACCACCGCCGAGCCGGGCGAGGACGGCCGCATCCGTGCGACGCGCAACATCAGGCGCCTGACCGATCGGCTCGCCATCGCCCGCCTGATCGATCGCCTCGTGCCGCTTGGCTTGCATGTCGAGGCGTGGCTGCCCAAGATCGGCATTGCCGGCCGCGTTGCCGATATCCGCCTGGTGATGCTCGCGGACGGCAGCGTCTATCCGGTGTTGCGGACGAGCCGCCACCCGATGACCAACCTGCATCTGGGCGGCATGCGCGGCCCGGTCGATCCGCTGATCGAGCGGATCGGGCAAGACGCATGGCAGGCGGTGCTGGCGACCGCGCGCAAGGCGGCGGGCTGCTTTCCCGACAGCCATGTGCTGGGGCTGGACATCGCCATCCTCGCGGACGGACGCCGCAATGCGGTGCTGGAAGCCAATGTCTTCGGCGATTTCGTCAAGGATGTGAGGATCGACGGGTTCGATCCGCATCAGGCGCAGGTTCGGGCCATCACCGCCCGGCTCGACGCGCTTCGGATGGCGGCATGAGCAGCGCGATCGACGCGCGCGCCTGTCTGGGCACGCACGATATCCTGTTGGTCACCATCGACACGCTGCGGCTGGACGTCGCCGAAGCTGCGATAGAGCGCGGTGAGACGCCCAATCTCGCCGCGATCCTGCCGGGCGGCAGATGGGAGCGGCGCCATTCTCCGGCCAGCTTCACCTATGCCGCGCACCAGGCCTTCTTCGCCGGCTTCCTGCCCACCCCGGCCACGCCGCGCGCCGATGATCCGGCCGCGCACGACCGCCTGTTCGCCACCCGCTTTCCCGGGAGCGAGACGACCGGTCCGGGTACGCTGGAATTCGACGCGCCCGATATCGTCACCGGTCTTGCGGGACACGGCTATCACACGATCTGCATCGGTGGGGTCGGCTTCTTCAACAAGCAATCCCCGCTCGGATCGGTGCTGCCGGGGCTGTTCCACGAAAGCTGGTGGGACGAGAGCCTGGGCGTCACAGCCCGCGATTCCGCCGCCAACCAGGTGGCGCGCGCGGTCGAACGCATCGAAAGCCAGCCGGCCGGGCAGCGCCTGCTCGTATTCGTCAACATCGCCGCCTGCCATCCGCCCCACCATTTCTACCGCGCCGCGGGCCTGAACGACACCCCCGACAGCCAGCGCGCCGCACTTGCCGATGTCGATCGCCATCTGCCGGCCTTGTTCGACGCGCTGCGCCGGCGTGCGCCGGTGCTGGCGATCCTGTGCTCGGACCACGGCACCGCGTTCGGCGAAGACGGCTATCACGGGCACCGCATCGGCCACCCCAGCGTTTGGGACGTGCCCTATGCGCAGACTATCCTGCCCAGGCTGGAGGCGCCGTGATGGCCAGCACCGCCGCGCTTGCGCCGCCGACGCCCGCCGATCTCGGCCCGCTCTATCAGGATTATGCTTACGGCTATCCGCACAAGAACGCGTACCGTGCCTTCACATCCCCGTTGCCGCTGCGCGATCTGTGGGCTGACGAGCGCAAGGACCGCGCCTTCCTCTATCTGCACATCCCCTTCTGCGAGATGCGCTGCGGTTTCTGCAACCTGTTCACCGTCGCCAATCCGGATGGCGACCGGGTCGAGCGTTACCTCGCGGCGCTGGCCCGGCAGATGGAGGCGGTGCGTGACGAAATCGGCGAAGTCCGCCCCGTCCAGATGGCGACCGGCGGGGGCACGCCGACCCTGCTCGGCGCCGATGCGATCGATGCGCTGTTCGACCGTACCGCATCGCTGATGAACGCAGATCCGCGCCGCATCGCCACCGGCATCGAAACCTCCCCCAAGACCGCCACGCCGGAGACGATCGCGGCGCTGTCGGCCTGGGGCATCGATCGCATCAGCATCGGCGCGCAATCCTTCGTCGAGGCGGAGACGCGGGTGATGGGCCGGCCGCAGGATCCCTCCGATCTCGCCGGCGCGCTGGACACCATCCGCGCGCATCGTTTCGGGCGGCTCAACATCGATCTGATCTACGGCGCGGCCAACCAGACGCCGGACAGCTGGCGGCATTCGCTGCGCCGTGCGCTGGCGTGGCGGCCGGAGGAGCTGTTCCTCTATCCGCTCTATGTGCGCCCGCGCACCGGCCTCGACGGGCGCGGCCATGTCGAGGACGAGCACCGCCGCGCGCTCTACCGCGCCGGACGCGATCTGCTGCTGGCCGAGGGGTATGAGCAGATGTCGATGCGCGCCTTCCGCCGGCCGGACGCGGTGGCGGGGGAAGGCAATGAATTCAGCTGCCAGGAGGATGGCGTGCTCGGGCTGGGCACCGGCGCGCGCTCCTATACCGCGGCGGCGCATTATGCGACGCGCTATGCGGTCACGCGGCGCGGCGTGCTCGACATCCTCGACGAGTATGCCGCGAGCGATGCGGACTCGTTCCGCTTCGCGCATCACGGCATCGCGATCACCCCTGGCGACGCGATGCGGCGGTTCGTGCTCAAATCGATCCTGCGCCGCGACGGGCTGGATTGCGCGCGGTTCGAAACATTGTTCGGCATCGTGCCGGTCGATGCCTTCCCCGCGCTCGGCATGCTGGGCGATATGGGTCTGCTCGCCGAACAGGGCGGCATGCTCTGCCCGACCGCGGCGGGGCTGGAACATGCCGACGCGATCCCGCCGCTATTCTATTCGGATCGGGTGCGCGCGCTGATGCGGGCGGCGGGGGTGGCATGACGGACCGCGCGCTCACCATATTGTGGCGCGGGCCGCTGTCTGGCTGCAACTATGCCTGCCCCTATTGCCCCTTCGCCAAGCGCAAGGACAGCCGCGCGACGCTGGCGGCGGACAAGGCCGCGCTGGAGCGTTTCGCCGGCTGGGCGATGGCCCGCGCCCGCCCGGTGTCGATCCTGTTCACGCCGTGGGGCGAGGCGCTGATCCGGCGCCATTATCGCGAAACGATCGTCCGGCTGTCGCACGCGCCGCATATCGAGACGGTGGCGATCCAGACCAACCTTTCCGCGCCGATCGGCTGGATTGGCGATTGCGACCTGCGATCGGCCGCCTTCTGGGCGACCTATCATCCGGGCGAGACCGATCGCGCGCGCTTCGTCGACAAGATCCGCGCGCTCGACGCGATGGGCGCGCGCTACAGCGTCGGCGTGGTCGCGCTGCGCGCGCATTTCGAAGAGATCGAGCGGCTTCGCGCCGATCTGCCGGCTTCGGCCTATCTATGGATCAATGCCGAGGAATCGCTGCAAGGCTGCTATTCGGATGCAGAGGTCGAACGGCTCGCCGCGGTCGATCCGCTGTTCGAACTCAACAACCGCGCCTATCGCAGCAAGGGCCGAGCGTGCGCCGCGGGCGAAACGGTGATCTCGGTGCGCGGCGACGGCGAGGCGCGCCGCTGCCATTTCGTCGATACGCCGATCGGCAATATCTATGATGACGGGTTCGAACGGTCGCTGCATGCCGCGCCCTGCCCGAAGCCGCTGTGCAACTGCCATATCGGCTATAGCCACCTCAAGGACCTGGCGCTGGGCACGGTGTTCGGCGCGGGACAGGTCGAACGGCGCGCCGATGCGCCGACGCGCACGCGGGCGCGTGAATTGATCGCAGCGTTCGAGGCTTGAAGGCTCGCCAACAATCCCAGCGCGAGACAGCGATCTCCTACGCACATCAAGCGTGGACGTAGCCGTCTACATCGTCTTCCATCCGCCGCCCATCTCATGCTCTTTCGAGCTTTGAGTAATAAGTTGCGGATGGAGAACGTTAAAGGCATATTCTGACGGCCGTGGGGACGGATACACTTGGACGCGGAGGTGTCGGTGCAAAAGGCTCCCCCTATCATTCGTCGGCGTATTTGCGCTGGTTTTTCACGCTCTGGCATGATCGGTGTGAGCGTTACGGCGATCGCGTTCGCCTCGCAGGCGCATGCCGGATGCGGCCCTGCGCCCACGGCTGGCAATGACGTCATCACCTGCACCGCGACCCCGCCTGACCCATCGGTACCCCCTTCGCAACTCGGCGACGGTGATGACACGATCAACCTGATCGGCGGCACGCTCAACGGCAACATCGGCGGCACGGGCGGCGCGGACACATTCAATCTCACGGGCAGCACGGTCAATGGTATCCTCTTCGGCGGCAATGGCGCGTCGGGTAGCATCGACATCTTCAACCTGACCGGCGGATCGGTGGGCAACGGCACCGACGCGATCAACGGCGAGCTTGGCGATGACATCATCAACATCGGCGGCAGCGTCACGATAAACGGACAAGTGCTTGGTGGCGACGGCGTGGACGTGTTCACCGTCTCAGGCGGCACGACCAACGGAACGCTGAATGGCGGCGCGGGCAACGACCAATATACCATCTCGGGCGGAACCGTGGCGAGCCTGACCGATGCGGCCGGCAACAACACGCTGACCATGCCCGCGGGCGGCACCGGCGTCATCACCGGCAATGTCAACTTCGGCCCCGGGATCGACACGATCAACATGGCCGGCGGCGAAATCCAGGGCTCGGTGATCCAGGGCGATGGGCTCGACGTGCTGAATCTCTCAGGGGGCACGATTAACCAGGTGTTCCAGGGCGGCGGGCTCGACACCGCGACGATCTCGGGCGGGCGGATCGTCAACGGGCTCGAGGACGGCGATTTCGTCACCATCACCGGCGGCCGGATCGGCTTTGTCGACATGAACATCGCCAACAATGTCGTCACCATGTCGGGCGGGCAGATCGACGGCGACCTGACCGCCAGCTTCCAGAACGACACGCTCAACCTGTCGGGCGGCACGATCGGGGGCCGCGTCGATTTCGGCCGCGGCGCCAATGTGATCAACATGACCGGCGGCACCATCGCCGGCACGATCACCACTGGCGACGGGGTCGATACCTACACGATCAGCGGCGGCTCCACCGCGGGCGTCAACGCCGGCGCGGGCAATGACCTGATCGCGCTTTCAGGCACGGGCGCCACGGGCTTCATCAACGGCGAAGCGGGCGTGGACACCATCACCGTTGCCGGTGGCACGGTAACCACCATCGATGGCGGCACCGAGAACGATGCCATCACGATCAGTGGCGGCACCGTGACAACCGCGCTTGGCGGCCTCGGCAATGACAGCCTGGCCGTCTCGGGCGGCACCGTCACCACGCTGGACGGCGGCGATGGCGACGATGTTTATACCGTCTCCGGCGGCACGATTACCGCGGTCACCGATCTCCTCGGCAACAATGCGCTGACCATGCCCGCGGGCGGCACGGGCGCGATCACCGATGTGACCTTCGGGGCGGGCGCCGACAGCATCGGCGTGGCAAGCGGTCAGATCACGGGACTCGCCAGCCTTGGCGACGGGATCGACAGCTTCGTCCAGTCGGGCGGAGCGGTGGCGGCCGCTTCGCTTGGCGCGGGCGCCGACACCGCGACGATTTCCGGGGGCACGCTGGGCACGATCAACGGCGATGATGGCGATGATGCGATCGCCGTCAGCGGTGGTGCCGTGACCGATGTTCTGGGTGGTCTCGGCAACGACAGCCTCGCCATATCCGGTGGCAGCGCGAACACGCTCCAGGGGGGCGACGGCAACGACCAATATACCGTTTCGGGCGGAACAGTCGGCAGCGTCACCGATCTTGTCGGCAACAACACGCTGACCATGCCAGCGGGCGGCACGGGCACGATCACGGGCAATGTCACCTTTGGCGCGGGTGTCGATACCGTCGATGTCGCGTCGGGCCAGATCCAGGGCTCGGTGATCCAGGGCGATGGGCTCGACGTGCTGAATCTCTCAGGGGGCACGATCAACCAGGTGTTCCAGGGCGGCGGGCTCGACACCGCGACGATCTCGGGCGGGCGGATCGTCAACGGGCTCGAAGACGGCGATTTCGTCACCATCACCGGCGGCCGGATCGGCTTTGTCGACATGAACATCGCCAACAATGTCGTCACCATGTCGGGCGGGCAGATCGACGGCGACCTGACCGCCAGCTTCCAGAACGACACACTCAACCTGTCGGGCGGCATGATCGGGGGCCGCGTCGATTTCGGCCGCGGCGCCAATGTGATCAACATGACCGGCGGCACCATCGCCGGCACGATCACCACCGGCGACGGGGTCGATACCTACACGATCAGCGGCGGCTCCACCGCGGGCGTCAACGCCGGCGCGGGCAATGACCTGATCGCGCTCTCGGGCACGGGCGTGGTCGGCGCGATCGACGCCGGCGATGGCGATGACTCGTTCAGCTGGACGGGCGGCACGCTCACCAGCTTCACGGGCGGTATCGGCAGCGATACCGCGCTGGTCACAGGCGGCGCGGACCTCTCACAGCCTGCACTGCTTGACGGCGGCGACGATTCGAGCACCGCCGATGGTTGGATCGATGTGCTGACCTTCCAGGGCGTCTCGGCGGACCTGCCGACGGTCATCAACTGGGAACAGGTCGCTCTCACGCAGAATACCGTCATCAATATCACCCCGGGCGGTGTGGACTTCGGCGACGGCGATGTCTCGATCGACGACACATCGAGCGTGACGGGCGGCCCCGATGCGGGCGGCACGGTCGAAATTGGCGGCGATCTGGACAATGACGGCGAGATCGTGAGCGAAGCACCCGTCGATATCGCGGTGGGCGGCGATCTCGACAATAGCGGCACGATCGATCCTGGCGGCGGCGGCCTCGATGTTGGCGGCGATGTCGACAATAGCGGGAACATCACCACCGATGAGCCGATCGACATCGATATCGGCGGCGATCTCGATAACAGCGGCACCACCGATCTCGGCGGCGGCGGCACGGTCGATGTCGTTGGGGACGTGGACAATAGCGGCGAGATCATCGCTGAAGAGCCGGTCGATATCGCAATCGGCGGTGACCTCAATAACAGCGGAACCACCGATATTGCCGGGGGAGGCGCCGTCGATATCGTCGGGGACGTGGACAATAGCGGCGATCTGATCATTTCGGGAGACGACACGGCGATCGGCGTGGGCGGCGATCTCATCAACGGTGGCGCGATCGATATTTCGGGCGAAGGCAACACACTCGATGTGACAGGCGATCTCGTCAATGACGGGCTGATCGACCTTACCGACAGCGATGCCGTCGTCACCATCGATGGCGCGATCACGAATAATGGCGATATCATGGGTGGCGGCGCATCCGCGATCATCGATACCGGAAGCGGGCTCGCCAATGGCGGAACGATCGATCTGAGCGGCGGTGGCGCCGGGGACAGCCTAACGATCATCGGCGACGTGACCGGAAATGGCGCGCTGATAATCGACACCGACATCACCGAAAGCGGCGGCAGCGCCGACCAACTGGTGATCGACGGGGGCCTGAGCGGCACGATCGACACCAATATTGCCAATATCGGCGGGCCGATCACCGCGCCGCCACAGGAGGGATCGGGCGCGACGATCATCACCGCGACCGAAGGCTCCAGCGCGGCAATCACGCTCAATGCGCCGTTCAACTATGTGCCGATCGGCCCGTGGCGCTATGAGCTCGCGCAAACCGGTGGTGAAGTCCGTCTCCAGCCACGTTTCGACAGCGAGGATGGGGCCAGTTTAGCGGCGCTCACACCTTCTGCGGCGGGCGCGGTCATCGCGCCGGAGGCGGTGCTCGGCATTACCGATATGTTCCTTCCCCATATCCGCGAACGTCAGGGTCAGGCGTTGACCGGCAGTGACGGCTTTCAGGGATGGGCGCGGGTCGAGGCCAGCGTCAGCGATCTCGATGGCAGGGACTATTCCGTCGGATATCATCAGCGCAGTGGCCTTGCCCAGGTCGGCATCGGCTTCGCCAAGCCCACCGCAAGCACCGATATGCTGATGGTCGGCGCGACCTTCGGTGTTGCCCGGGGAGACTGGACTCCCCGGCTTCGCAGCGCCCGCGCGGATATGGATGTCGAATCCACCGCCTTCGGCCTTTATGTGTCCTGGTTCGAGCAGGCCGATCAATCGAGCGGCTGGTATGCCGATTTCGTCGCACAGATGAGCAGCTTCGATTTCAAGCTCGATGTGCCGGAGGCGCGAATTGCCGATTATGACGGGCACGGCATCGGCGCGTCGATCGAGGTCGGCTACATCACCCATGCCGGCGCGTGGCGGATCGAACCGAAGGCGCGGTTCACATATCTGTTGAGCCATGTCGACGGGTTTACTGGCGCCGACGGCCTTGAGGCGCAGACAAACGAGAATGAGCGGTATCGCGGCCGGGCGGCGGTGCGGATTTCGACCGACACTCCCCTGGGCGGAAGTGTGCTGACGCCGACCGTGACGCTGGGCGTGGCGCATGACTTCAAGGCCGATCGCGGCGTATTTGCCGGATTTGACCTGCTGGAGGCCAACAGCCCGAAAACGGTGGCCGAAGGCGGGGCTGGCCTCAATCTTCGTATCGGCAAGAACATACTGCTTTTCACCGAAGCCGAAGGGCGGATCGCCAGCGATTATTGGGCGACCTCCGTTCGCGGCGGCGTGACGATCCGCTGGTAGGGTCAACCACCCGCGACCTTCTCCGATCACGCCTACCCAAATTCTCCTGCTGGTTTTTCCGCTCGCGGTGCGATCCCGCCGAGCGGTCGGATCAGTGTGCCAGCGGGCAACCTACTTGTGGGATAAATCATTCAAGTATATGTCTGACAAATACGCCGCGAATACAGCGACGGGTTGCAGGAGGGGATCAATGCGCATTTCGCGTCTGTTGTTGGCGACCACGATATTGTCGCCGCTCTGGTCGGCTGAAGCGTTGGCGCAGGACGCGCCGCAGGCCGATCCGCCCGCGATTGCCGAAGAAGAACAGGGCGACGACATCATTGTCACCGGCTTTCGTGAATCGCTGCGCCAGGCGCTGATCCAGAAGCGCGAAGGCGACCGGGTGCAGGAGGTCCTGTCATCCGAAGACCTGGGCAAGCTGCCTGAGGCGAGTATCGCAGAATCGCTCGCCCGCCTGCCCGGCATCACCACCAACCGCGATCGCGGCAACGGCACGCAGATCTCGATCCGCGGGCTCGGCCCCAATCTGGTCAATACCCTGCTCAACGGCCGCGAGATCGTCTCAGCCGAGGCGAGCCGCAACATCCGTTACGAGCAATTCCCCGCCGAATTGCTCAACGGCGCCTTCATCTTCAAATCGCCGACCGCCGCGCAGGTCGAAGGCGCGATCGCCGGACAGGTCGATCTGCGCACGGTCAAGCCGCTCGATGCGCGCGGGGGCAACCGGCTGGTCGTGAATCTGCGCGGCGGCTTCAGCGACGAGGCCGACAAGGTGCAGGACGCCGATCCGTTCGGCTATATCGCCAGCATCAGCTATATCGGGCGCCTGACCGATAATCTCGGCATCGCGATCGGCTATTCGGGGCGGCGCCAGGCAGTGGCGACGACGCGGACCAATATCTTCCGCTACACCAACAGCTTTGCCGATCTCGACGGCGACGGGCAGGGCAACGACAATATCCCGTTCGGGTTCGAGGCATTGGCACGCGGCGGCGACGATATCCGCCATGGCGGGCTGGCGGCGGTGCAGTGGCAACCGTCCGACGCGATCGAGATCAACGCCGATTTCCTCTACAGCCATGTCTCGTTCGACGAGACGCAGCGTGGATTCCGCGTCGAGGGCCTGCCCTTCGGCAATGTTCTGAGCGGTGGCTTAGGCGAGAACGGCTACATCACCGGCATCACCACCACCAACGCCAACACCAGTTTCGGGCAGGTCGTTCGAGGTGTGAACGAGCTGTTCTTCTTCAAGGACGATCTCTACGCCGGCGGCCTCAACGCGCGCTACACCGCCAATGGCTGGACGGTGCGCGGGGATGCCGCCTATTCGACCACGCACCGCGATCAGCAGTTCCTGACGCTGCGCACGGAGCCGTTCGGCGCTGTGCCGACCACGCGGTTCCAGTCGTTTGCGGGCCGCGTGCCCGAAATGGACATCAGTCTCGACCTGACCGATCCCGATATCTACCGCATCGCCGATTTCCAGATTCCGGAAAATGGTGGCGGCGCGCCGATCGTCAACGACGAGCTGATCTCGGGTACGCTCGATATCGAACGCGAGCTGGGCGGGCTGTTCAGGTCGATCGCGGTGGGCGCACGCTATACCGACCGATCGAAGGATTATACCCAGCGCACCCAGTTCGGCTTCATCGATCCGGCCGCGCGTACGCCGATCCCGGCCGATCTGCTCAACCAGCCGCTCTATTTCTCGGGCGAGTATTTCGGCCTGCCCGGGGTATCGTCGATCCGCATCGAAGAGGCGGTCGAACGGCTGTTCGGCCCGGTCAACCCGACCACCTCCTTCTTCGATCAGCGATCGAGCTGGGTGGTGTCCGAGAAGACCTATGCAGGCTATGCCCAGTTGAACATCGACGGCAATCTGTTCGGGCTGCCGGTGACCGGCAATGCGGGCTTGCGCGTGATCCGCACCGAAACGCTGTCCAGCAGCACGCGGATCGATCAGACGGAGCAGCCCAATCCGGACACGCTCGATCCGGACGACACCATCGTGGTCAACACCCAGTCTCCGGTTGCGATCGAGAACACGTTCACCGACTGGCTGCCCAACATCAATCTGAACTTCAAGATCACCGACCAGCTTCAGCTGCGCCTGGGCGCCAGCCGCGCGGTGGCACGCGCGCCGCTCGACGATCTCAACGCGGGCTTCGGCGTGTTCACCTTCGGTGCGCCATCGGCATTTGGCGGCAATCCGTTCCTGGAGCCGTTCCGCGCCAATCAGCTCGACGCAAGCCTGGAATGGTATTTCGACCGCGACAGCGCGATCACCATCGCCGCCTTCTACAAGGATCTGGATACCTATATCGTCCCGCAGGTCACCACCATCACCGTGCCCGATCCTGCGGGCGGTCCGGACCTGGAGGGCACTTTCCGCCAGCCGGTCAACGGCGAGGGAGGCTATATCCGCGGGTTCGAAGTGCTGCTCCAGAAGGCGTTCACCTTCCTGCCCTCCCCGCTCGACGGCTTCGGCGTCTATGCCAATTACAGCTATACCGACAGCAACATCTCGGTCGATGAGAACGACAACGCGATTGGCTCGATCGCGCTGCCAGGCCTGTCAAAGCATGTGCTCAACGGCGTCGTCTATTACAGCAAGGCCGGGTTCGAAGGCCGCATCGGCTATCGATATCGTGACAGCTATGCCACCGAATTGGGCGATACCGATCGCATCCTGTTCACCGCGCCCGAGGGCGTGGTCGATTTCCAACTGAGCTACCAGTTCCCCGACACCACCCCCATCGGTGGCTTGCAGCTGACCTTCCAGGCCAACAACGTGACCAACGAACCGTTCGAAACCTATTATGGGGACCGCGATCTGCAGGGCCGCTACGAAAAATTCGGTGCGCGCTACATGTTCGGCATCGGCTTCGAGCTGTGAGGTTCGGGATACTCCTGACGGCGCTGTTGGCGACCAGCGCGGTGGCGCAGGATACGGCGCCGTTGAGCACCACCAACGGCCTCTATCTCGGCGCGGACCTGTCCTACATCAACGAGATGGAGGATTGCGGCGCGGTGTTTCGCGCAGGCGGCAAGCAAGTCGATCCGTTCAGATACATGCGCGAACGCGGCGGCAATATCGTCCGCGTGCGGCTGTGGAACGACGCCAAATGGACGCCGTACAGCGATTTCGATGATGTCGCGAAAACCATGCGCCGCGCGAAGGACGCGAGCCATGCGACCCTGCTCGACTTCCACTATTCGGATGATTGGGCCGATGGCGAGAAGCAGCTCGTGCCCGCCGCCTGGGCGAAGCTGTCGACCGAAGACCAGGCCAAGGCGCTGCACGCGTTCACCTATGACACGCTGATGAAACTGCACGCGCAGGGCCTGATGCCCGAATGGGTGCAGGTCGGCAACGAAACCAACGGCGAGCTGATGGCGGGCCCAACCAAGACGATCGACTGGACGCGCAACGCGCTGCTGCTGAACGCGGGAATCCGAGCGGTACGCGAGGCGGGGAAAGCGACCGGCACCGCGCCCAAGGTGATGCTCCACGTCGCGCAGCCCGAGAATATCCTGCCATGGTTCGACGCCGCGACCGTGGCGGGGGTGCTCGACTACGACCTGATCGGCATCAGCTATTACCGCAAATGGTCCAAATGGACGCCGGCGCAGCTGGGCGAGACGATCAAGGCGGCCAAGGCGCGATACCGCGCCGATATCGTGCTGGTCGAAACCGCCTATCCCTTTTCCACCCAGGGCAAGGACAGTTCGCCCGATCTGCTCGGCCCCGATACCTTGATCCCCGAATATCCCGCCACGCCGAAGGGTCAGCTGGCCTATCTGACCGACATCACCCAGCTGGTGGTGAAGAATGGCGGGATCGGTGTGGTCTATTGGGAACCGGCCTGGGTTTCGACCAAATGCAAGACCCGCTGGGGCACCGGATCGAACTGGGAAAACGCTGCCTGGTTCGATCTCGAACGGCACAATGCGCTTCCAGCCTTCGACTTTCTTTCAAAGAATTACGTCCCGTAAGCCGCAACATTCCTATCGCGCGATATGCGCCTTTAGCCGCACCATGCGAGCGCCAAGCCCAGCTTGGTGCTTCACAAGCAAGCCCATGCTTGATATCCTATCAAATGAGTAGAGATTTGGTTCAATGCCAATCCCGGCCTCATCCGCAGGAAGGATTCACATGTCGCTCAAGCTGTTGGACATCATTCCCGATTTCACCCAGGATTCGACGATCGGACCGCTCAATTTCTACGAATGGTCGGGCGCGGACTGGGTGGTGATATTCTCGCACCCGCGCGATTTCACGCCGGTCTGCACCACCGAACTGGGCGCCGTCGCGCGGCTGAAGCCCGAGTTCGACCAGCGCGGCGTCAGGGTGCTGGGGTTGTCGGTGGACAATGTGGAGGATCATCACCGCTGGGCCGGCGATATCGCAGGCACGCAGGGTGTGGAGCTGAATTTCCCGCTGCTCGCCGATGCCGATCGGCGGATCGCGACGCTGCTGGGCCTGATCCATCCCAACGCCTCCGACACCGCGACCGTGCGCAGCGTGATCGTGGTCGATCCCGCCCGCCGGGTGCGGCTAACGCTCACCTATCCCGCCTCCACCGGGCGCAATTTCGAGGAGATATTGCGCGCGATCGACAGCCTGCAGCTGACCGACAACCACAAGGTTGCGACCCCGGCCAACTGGCGGCAGGGCGACGATGTCATCATCCTGCCCTCGGTCAGCGACCGCGACGCGCGGTTGCTGTTTCCGGATGGCTGGACGGCGCACCGGCCCTATCTGCGCACCGTCGCGCAGCCCCTTGATACGGAGGCGGCGGAATGAGCGCGCTCCAGCTGGTCGGCGAAGCCGCCGACACGCGCGGTCTGGGCGATGTCGTTGCCGAGCTGCGCACCGTCCGCCAGGCTTGGCGCGCGGCACATGATCGGCATGTCAGTACCGGAGAAGCGCGCTTTCCCTCGAGCGCGGCGGTCGGGCGGATGCTCGAGCATCTCGAGGCGGCGCTCTATCCGCAACGGCTGGGCCATTACGAAGGCACGACCGAGGACGTGTTCGTCGCGCTCAGGCTCGATCAGGCGCTGGCGATGCTGGCCGACGAGGTGACCCGCGAGCTGCACTATTGGGAGACGGAGACCCAGCACCCATTCGACGCCGATCATGGCGAGAGCATCGTCCGGCTGTTCGCTGCCGCCTTGCCCGAGGTGCGCCGCCTGATCGACAGCGATGTCGCCGCCGCTTTCCAGGGGGATCCCGCCGCGCGCAGCGTGGACGAGATCCTGATCTGCTATCCCTGCGCGCTGGCGGTGATGTACCACCGCTTCGCGCACCAGCTGTTCACGCTCGGCGCGCCGCTGGTGGCGCGGCTGGTGTCGGAGATCGCCAATACCCGCACCGGCATCGACATCCATCCTGGTGCTGCGATCGGCCCGGGCTTCTTCATCGATCACGGCACCGGCGTGGTGATCGGCGAGACCGCGGTCATCGGCGCGAACGTGCGGCTGTACCAGCATGTCACGCTGGGCGCGCGGCGGCTGCTGAGCGAAGGCGGCGGCACGCGCGAACGCTATGCCCGCCATCCGATCGTCGAGGATGATGTCGTGATCTACGCCGGTGCGACGATCCTCGGCCGCGTGCATATCGGGCGGGGCGCCACGATCGGCGGCAATGTCTGGGTGACCGAGGACGTCGCACCCGGCGCGCTGGTGATGCAGCCGCCCGCGCTGGTCTTTGCCCCCGGCGCGGGCCAGCCGGCGTTGTTCGCCGACTAGGGAGAAAAGGCATGGCCACCGCCTTCAGCAGCGACCACGATGTGCGCGATAGCGCGGCGTCGCATGGCATCCGCATCGCGCCGCTCAACACCACCATCGGCGCGGAGATCGGCGGCATCGATCTCGACCGGCCGCTGTCCGACACCCAGGCGGAGCTGATCCGCGCCGCCTGGCTGTGTCACAAGGTGATCTTCTTCAGGGATCAGGACATCAGCCATGAGAGCCATGTCCGGCTGGGGCGGCTGTTCGGCGAGCTGGAGGGGCACCCCGTGATCCCCAGCGTCGACGGCTATCCCGAAATATTGGTGATCAAGGGGGTCGAAGGGGTCAAGCTGACCGAGGAAGGCCATGGCCCGTTCAAGGCCTTCAACAAATGGCACACCGATGTCACCTTTTGGCAGCGCCCGTCGATCGCCTCGATCCTGCGCGCGCGGCTGATTCCGCCGGCCGGTGGCGATACCATCTGGGCGGACGCCGCGGCCGCCTATCAGGGCCTGCCGCAAGGGGTGAAGGACCGCATCGCCGATCTAAATGCCGAACATGATATCGTCCGCAGTTTCGGTTCGCGGGTAACCGATGAGAAGCGCGCGCAGCTTGCCCGCGATTTTCCGCCGGTCGTGCACCCCGTCGTGCGCACCCATCCGGAAACCGGCGAAAAGATCCTCTACGTCAACTACACCTTCACCACGCGCATCCTGGGCATTCCCGAGGAGGAGAGCGATCGGCTGCTGCGCCTGCTGTTCGATCGGATCAAGGTGCCCGAATATCAGGTCCGCTTCCGCTGGAGCCCCAACGCGATCGGCATCTGGGACAATCGGTCGACCCAGCATTATGCGGTGGGCGATTATTGGCCGGCGGACCGTACGCTGGAACGCGTGACGGTGTCGGGCGATGTGGTTACACGCTAGCGAATGGTGCAAAGCGCAGACCGGGCACGCGCCCGGCCGATAATAGCCCCGCTGCCGATGAAGCCCGATGATCATGTCGCGATCGTCGGCGGCGGCTTCTCCGGCACATTGCTGGCAATCAACCTGCTGCGCCACGATGGCCCGCGCGTGACGATGATCGAGCGCAGCCATGGGCAGATCGCACGTGGCGTGGCCTATAGCGCGGCGCACCCGCACCATCTGCTCAATGTCCGCGCCGCCAACATGAGCGCGCTGCCCGACGATCCATCGCATTTCGTGCGCTGGCTGGAGGTCCGTGGCGGCGGGGACGCCGGCAGCTTCGTGCCGCGTTCGCTCTACGGGGAATATCTTCGCGGCCTGCTCGACGAGGCGCGCGCGATCGGCGGCGATCGCCTGCGCATCATCGCCGATGAGGCCCGCGATATCGGCGATATGTCGGGTGGCGTCGCGGTCCGGCTGCGCGACGGTCCGCACATCCGTGCCGATTATGCGGTGCTGGCGGTGGGCAACCTGCCGCCGCACACGCCTCCGGGGATCGATCCGGACGCCCTGCCCGCCGATGCCTATCGCGCCGATCCCTGGGCGGGCGACCTGGCGAACGGCCTGGCCGATGGCGACACGGTGCTGCTGCTCGGCACCGGGCTGACCGCGATCGATGCGGCATTGCTGCTTGATGCCGCGGGATTCGCCGGGCGCATCATGGCATTGTCACGCCGGGGACTGCGCCCGCGCCCGCACGCGTCGGGCGCCGCGGCGCAGGGCTTGCGGGAAAAGCCGGCCACTACCCTCTCGCATCTTGTCCAGTCGGTAAGGCGCGAGGCCGAGGTACATGGATGGCGAGCGGCGATCGATGCGCTGCGGCCAATCACGCAGATGCTGTGGGGCGGCGCCGACGATGAGACCCGCGCACGCTTCCTGCGGCATCTGCGGCCCTATTGGGATGTCCACCGGCACCGCCTGGCGCCGCAGGTCGCAGAGACGGTCGATGCCATGGTGACATCCGGGCGGCTGCGCTTCATCGCCGGAAAGATTGCCGCATCGTCGGCGCATCGCGGCGGCGCGCGCGTCGTGTTCCGTCCCCGTTATCGCGAAGACACGCAGCATCTCGATGTCCGCCGGATCATCAATTGTACCGGTCCGCAGGGCGATCTGACCCGCTCCGACGATGTGCTGCTACGCACCCTGCTCGCCAGCGGCACGATATGGCCCGATGCGTTGCGTCTGGGGCTGGACGTCGATGCGTCGTCGCGCGTCATTACGGCGAAAGGCCCGCCGCATGATCGCCTGTTCGCGGTCGGCCCGATGACGCGCGGCGGGCTGTGGGAAGTCGTCGCGGTGCCCGATTTGCGCGTTCAGACATGGACTCTCGCCCGTCGCCTGTCCAATGCGCACTGGGTCGGCGGTGAAGGCTTGTAGCGCCCTGCTCGCGCGCCATAACTGCGATCAGACCAGTTCGGCCTCGAACATCTTCTTCACTTCGGGCTTCAGTATCTTGCCGTTGGCGTTGCGCGGAAGCGTTTCTTCGGAAAACAGGATCTTCACCGGCGTCTTGAACGCGGCGAGATGCTGGCGGACCAGCGCCTGCAATTCAGCCTCCGTCGCGTGGCCGCCGGGGGCGAGATGGACCACCGCGGCGGGCTCCTCGCCCAGCGTCTTGTGCGGCAGGCCGATCAGCGCGGCGTCGGTCACGGCTGGGTGTTCGTAGAGGATGTTCTCCACCTCGACGCAGTAGATGTTCTCGCCGCCGCGGATGATCATATCCTTGGCCCGGTCGACGATATAGCAGAAGCCTTCCTCGTCCAGCCGGGCGAGATCGCCGGTGCGGACCCAGCCGTCGATGAAGGTCGCGGCGGTGTCCTCGGGCCTGCTCCAGTATCCCTTCACGATCTGCGGGCCGTTGGCCCATAGCTCGCCGACCTCGCCGACGGGCAGTTCGCGCGTGGCCTCCACATCCATGATCTTCAGATCGGAGACCGGCACGGCCGGACCGCAGCTGTCCGGACGATTGAGATAATCCTCGCCGGCGTGGGTGGTGACCGTCGCGGTGGTTTCGGTCATGCCCCAGCCATTGGTCGGCATCGCCTTGAAATCGCCGACGATCTTGCGGACCAGCTCGGGCGCGGAAGGGGCCCCGCCATAGCCGATCATCTCCAGGCTGGAGAGGTCGTATTTCTCGCGGTCGGGATGCTCGAGCAGCTGCCACGCGATGGTCGGCACGCCGCCGGTCGAATTGACCTTCTCGCGCGCGATGATCTCAAACGCTTTGATCACGTCCCATTTGCGCATGTAGATGCTGGTGTGCCCCGCCGCCATCGCGCCCATCAATCCTGCGGACAGCGCGGTCGCGTGAAACAGCGGGATCACGGTCAGGCCGACCTTCGGCACCGGATCGGGGATCGGCTCTCCCCGACGCAGCAACGTGCGCGCCGCGACATAGCCGCTGGAGAAGATGTTGGTCATGAAATTGCGGTGCGTGCCCAGCGCGCCCTTGGGCTTGCCGGTGGTGCCGCTGGTGTAGAGAATCGTCGCATCGTCCTCGGGCGCGATCGCTACCTGTGGCAGTGCACGATCGGCGGGCAGGTCCAGCCAGGCCGTCGTCGGCCCGATGATGCTTTCCAACTCCTGCGCGCCGTCGGGCACATCGCCCATGCAGCGGCTGGCGATGACGCGGGTGAGTTTGGGCAGCTCCGCCAGGTGCGGGGCAATCCGGTCGTGTCGCTCGCAATCGCAGATCAGCACCTTGGCGCCCGAATCCATCAGACCATAGGCCAGTTCCTCACCGGTCCACCACGCGTTGAGCGGCACCGCGATCGCCCCCGTCACCACGGTGGCGAAGAACACCACCGGCCATTCGGGCAGGTTGCGCATCGCGATCGCCACGCGGTCGCCCTTCCGCACCCCATTGGCCACCAGATTCTCAGCCAGCGCGGCGATGGCGCGATACTGCGCTTCGTAGCTGGTCCGCTCATCCTCATAGATTGTCGCCAGCCGCTCGCCGTGCATGCGCGAGAACATGACCAGCGCGGTCATGTTGGGCGGCGCGTTCTTCCACGTCCGCGTCGGCACGCCGCGGATGTCGACCGTCTCCATTTCGAACCGGGCACCCGGCGCGCACAATATGTCCTGTATCTGCTGCAGGCTGGCGGCGGGCCATGCGGGGGCGGTCCCGGACATCGGCAATCTCTCCACGATTTTTCGGTTCTCGAATTATGGGTTTGGAAGAAACTCACCCGCGGTTCAAGATCATTCTTGATTCAGATGCGGCCCCCGCGCCATAAGCGGGCGCGAAAACGGCTGGCGGAAATCCGCCGCCTTAGAATGAACGGTATGGAGGGTGCGTGAAGCTGACCAGGCCCGATGCGCTGGGATTCGATGCCGCCCGGCTGGCGCGGATCGATGCGTTCCTCGACGAACGCTACATCCAGACGGGCCGGTTCAAGGGGCTGCAATTCCTCCTCGCGCGTGAAGGCGAGCCGGTCCATTTCATCTCGATGGGCGTACGCGGAGAGGATGGCCGCCCGGTCGAGGCCGACACGCTGTTCCGCATCGCCAGCATGACCAAGCCGGTCACCTCGATCGCGTTCATGATGCTGGTCGAGGAAGGCAGGGTCGCGCTCGACACGCCGGTCCACCATGTCCTCCCCGAGTTCAAGGATGTCGGGGTCTATAATGGCGGCGGCGGCGGCATCCCCTTCGTCACCAAGCCGACCGACACACCCTTGCGCATGATCGATCTGCTGCGCCACACATCCGGCCTCACCTATGGCTTCCAGAACCGCAGCAACATCGATCTCGCCCACCGCGAGGGCAAGATCGAGGCATGGCACGACAATCTCGATCTCGACGGCTTCGTCGCCGCGCTGGGCAAGCTGCCGCTGGAATTCTCGCCCGGAGAAGCGTGGAACTACTCGGTCTCCACCGATGTGCTGGGCGCGGTCGTCCAGCGCGTATCGGGGATGAGCCTGGAGGCCTTCTTCGCCGAACGCATCTTCGCGCCGCTGGGCATGGTCGATACCTTCTTCCACGTCCCCGCCGACAAGCTCGACCGGCTGGGCGACTGCTACGCCTTCACCCCCGAAAACCCGCTGAAACTGATCGACAAGGCCGGCGGCGAAAGCACCTGGTCGCGTGCGCCGACGCTGGTTTCGGGCGGCGGCGGCCTCGTCTCGACCAGCGCCGACTATCACCGCTTCTGCACCATGCTGCTGGGCGGCGGCTTCCTCGACACCGCGCGCATTGTCAGCCGCAAGACCATCGACCTGATGACGATGAACCATCTGCCGGGAAACGCCGATCTCGCCAGCATGTCGCGCTCGCTGTTCAGCGAGGCGGTGCTGGCCGGCACCGGCTTCGGCCTGGGTTTCGCGGTCAACATGGACGTCGCCAGGGGCATGATCCCCGGCTCGGTTGGCGAATTCTATTGGGGCGGCCTGTATTCCACCGCCTTCTTCGTCGATCCGCTCGAACGCATCACGATGGTGTTCATGACCCAGCTGATGCCGTCCAGCACCTACCCCGTGCGGCGCGAACTCAAAACCCTGATCTATTCGGCACTGGCCGACTAACTGGAGAAACCAATGTCCGTCATCACCACAGAGCGCCAGGGCAATGTGCTCGTCATCACCTCAGACAATCCCCCGGTCAACGCGCTGGGTGCCGCGGTACGGCAGGGCCTTGAAGCCGGGATCAAGGAAGGCGTCGCCGATCCGTCGATCAAGGTGATGGTCATCACCTGCGCCGGCCGCACCTTCTTCGCCGGCGCCGACATCACCGAATTCGGCAAGCCGATGCAGGAGCCCGGCCTGCCGACGCTGATCGAGATGATCGAGGCGGCGGACAAGCCGGTCGTCGCCGCGATCCACGGCACCGCGCTCGGCGGCGGCTGCGAGGTCGCGCTCGGCTGCCATTATCGCATTGCCGTCCCCTCGGCGAAAGTCGGCACGCCCGAGGTGAAGCTCGGCCTGCTCCCCGGCGCCGGCGGCACCCAGCGCATCCCGCGCATCGCAGGCGTGAAGCTGGCGCTCGAGATGACCGCCAAGGGCGATCCGATCCCCGCCAAGGTGGCGCAGGCGGCCGGGCTGATCGATCGCCTGGCGGGCGAGGACAGACTGCTCGCTGACGCGATCGCCTTCGCCCGCGAGGTGGCCGACACGCGCCCGCTGCCCATCGCCAGCCAGAAAACCGCCACCGCCGATCCCGACGCGGTCGCCGCGTTCAAAAAGGAGAACGCCCGCCGATTCCGCGGCTTCGAGGCGCCCTTCGCCAACATCGCCTGCGTCGAGAAGGCAGCCGACGGATCGAGCTTCGAGGAAGGCATCGCCTTCGAGCGCCAGGAATTCATGAAGCTGATGATGGGCGTCCAGTCCGCCGCTCAGCGCCACATCTTCTTCGCCGAGCGTCAGGCCGCCAAGATCGACGACGTGCCAGCCGACACCAAACTGCGCGACATCAAGCGCGTCGGCGTGATCGGCGCGGGCACGATGGGCGGCGGGATCAGCATGAACTTCCTGTCGGCGGGCATCCCGGTAACCATCGTCGAGATGCAGCGGGATGCGCTCGACCGCGGCACCGGCGTGATGCGCAAGAATTACGAAGGATCGGCGGCAAAGGGCCGGATCAAGCCCGAGGCGGTCGATCAGGCGATGGGCCTGCTCACCCCCACGCTCAGCCTCGACGATCTCGCCGATTGCGACCTGATCATCGAGGCCGTGTACGAGAATATGGACGTGAAGAAGGAGCTGTTCGGCAAGCTCGACACAATCGCCAAGCCCGGCGCGATCCTCGCCAGCAACACCAGCTATCTGAACGTCGACGAGATCGCATCGGCCACCAAGCGGCCCGAGGATGTGGTGGGCATGCACTTCTTCTCGCCCGCCAACGTGATGAAGCTGCTCGAGGTCGTCCGCGGCGCGAGGACCGCCAAGGACGTCCTCGCCACCGTCATGGCGATCGGCAAGAAGATCAGGAAGGTGCCCGTCGTGTCGGGCGTCTGCCCCGGCTTCATCGGCAACCGCATGCTCAGCCAGCGCCAGATCGCAGCCAACGAGATGCTGATGCAGGGCGCGACCCCGCAGCAGATCGACAAGGTGCATGTCGATTTCGGCATGCCGATGGGCCCGTTCCAGATGAGCGACCTCGCCGGGGTCGATATCGGCTGGCACCGCGACGAGAGCCGCATCGAAACCATCCGCGACGCGCTGTGCGCCGAAGGCCGATGGGGCCAGAAAAAGAATGCCGGCTTCTATGATTATGACGAGAAGCGGAACCCCTCCCCCTCCCCGCGCGTCGCCGAGATCATCGAGGAGTTCCGCGCCAAGTCTGGCAACGAAAAGCGCGATATCAGCGATGAGGAAATCGTCGAGCGCACGCTCTACCCGATGGTCAACGAAGGCGCGAAGATCCTGGCCGAAGGCATGGCCCAACGCGCGTCGGACATCGATGTCGTGTGGATCTACGGCTATGGCTGGCCGGTCTATCGCGGCGGGCCAATGTTCTGGGCCAACACCGAAGGCCTGGGGAAGATCGTCGCGGGCCTCGAAAAGCACGGCTACGAAGTCGCCCCGCTACTGAAGGAAAAGGCCGAGAAGGGCGAACGGTTCGCGTGACCCAGCGGAGCGCCATCCAGACCGCCGCCGCGATCGCCGCGGGCGAGACCAGCGCCCGGGCCGAGGCCGAGGCGGCAATCGCGCGGATCGAGACCGGGGACGGCGCGATCAATGCGGTGGTGGTGCGCGATTTCGACCGTGCGCTCGCCGCCGCCGATGAGGCCGACAAGGCTATCACCGCGGGCGAGCGCCGTCCGCTGCTCGGCGTGCCGATGACGGTCAAGGAAAGCTTCGACATCGCCGGGCTGCCGACCACCTGGGGCTTCGAACAGTTCAAGACCTTCATACCCAAGGTCGACGCCGTAGCGGTCAAACGGCTCAAGGCGGCCGGCGCGGTGATCCTCGGCAAGACCAATGTGCCGCCCGGCCTCGCCGATCTGCAGGCCGACAATCCCCTCTATGGCCGCACCAACAACCCGCACAATCACGAGCGCGTCGCCGGCGGTTCCTCGGGCGGATCGGCGGCCGCGCTGGCGTCGGGCTTCGTCCCGCTCGAAACGGGATCGGACATTGGCGGCTCGATCCGCGTTCCCGCCGCGTTCAACGGCGTGTGGGGGCACAAGCCGACCTATGCGATGCTGTCGGCCGAGGGCCATCACTTTCCCGGCACCGACGGTGCACGCGTCGCGCTGGCGGTGATCGGCCCGCTCGCCCGCGATGCCGACGATCTCGCGCTGGCGCTCGACATTCTCGCCAACCATCCGCTGCGGCAGGCGGAAGCGCGCCCGCCCTCGACCTATCGCATCCTGATCATCGCCGATCATCCGTCCGCCAAGGTCGCCGCGCCGATCGCCGGCGCGCTGGACGATCTCGCCGCGATGCTGTCCGGCGCGGGCGCGACGGTCGATCGCACCAGCGATCTCCTTCCCGATCTCGCCCAGCAGCAGCGCCACTATATGAAGATGCTCAACATCGCGATTTCGCGCGGCGCGCCGCCGAAAGATCAACCGGCGACGACGCTGACCGAATGGTTCGACCTGCAGGACGATCAGGCGCGCAACCGCCGCCAATGGCACGCGCTGTTCGCCAGCTACGATGCGGTGATCGCACCCGCACTCGGCGTCACCGCCTTTGCACACGACGCGACGCCGCTCCCCAAGCGCGAGCTGATGATCGACGGAGAGATCACCCCGTTCGGCGCGCAATTCGCCTTTCCCGGCCTCGCCACCTTCCCGATGCTGCCCGCGACCAGCGTGCCGATCGGCCGCGATCCCGACGGCATGCCGATCGGCGTCCAGGTGATTGCCCGCAGCTTTGCCGACCATGACGCCATCGCCATCGCCCGCATGGCGCACGACCTGATGAGGACCGACGCATGACCGATCTCGCCCAATTCCGCGCCGAAACCCGCGCCTGGCTGGAGGATAATGTCCCCCAATCGATGCGCGAGCCGGTCAAGAGCGACACCGACGTCAACTGGGGCGGCCGCAACGCGGACTATTCGAACAACCCCGACCAGAAGCTCTACATGGATCGCATGGCGGCGCGCGGCTGGACCGTGCCCGATTGGCCAAAACCCTATGGCGGCGGCGGGCATACGCCCGAGGAAACCAAGATCATCCGCGAAGAGATGGCGCGGATCAAGGCGCGCAACCCGCTCAATAGCTTCGGCATCTCGATGCTCGGCCCGGCGCTGCTCAAGTTCGGCACCGAGGAACAGAAGCTCGATCACCTGACCAAGATCGCCCGCGGCGAAATCCGCTGGTGCCAGGGCTATTCCGAACCCAATGCCGGTTCCGATCTCGCCAGCCTCGCCACCTCGGCGGAGGACAAGGGCGATCATTTCCTGGTCAACGGCCAGAAGGTGTGGACCAGCTATGCGGAGAAGGCCGACTGGATCTTCTGCCTCGTCCGCACGGACAAGACGACCAAGCAGGGCGGCATCAGCTTCGTGTTGTTCGACATGGAAACGCCCGGCGTCTCGACCAGGCCGATCCTGCTGATCAGCGGCAATTCGCCCTTCTGCGAAACCTTCTTCGACGATGTGCAGGTGCCCAAGGAAAATCTGGTCGGCACGCTCAACAAGGGCTGGGACGTCGCCAAATATCTGCTGGGGCATGAGCGCGAGATGATCTCCGGCATGGGGCTGGCAACCACCGGCCGAAACCCCCTGATCGACGGCGCCATCGCCACCATCGGGCTGGATCAGGACGGCTGCCTCGCCGATCCGGTGCTGCGCACGCAGATCGCATTGTTCGAGGTGCGCGCCCGCGCCTTCGGCATGATGTCCGAACGTTTCATCGACGAACTCAAGCACGGCCGCGCGCACCCCGCGCAGCCGAGCATGATGAAATATTACGGCACCGAACTGAACAAGTCGCGCCACGAGCTGATGATGGCCGCGGGCGGATCGGACGCACTCGAATGGGAAAGCGAAGCTTCCTCAGGTGGCGCCCTACCGCGCGCCTGGCTGCGCACCAAGGCCAATTCGATCGAAGGCGGCACCAGCGAGGTGCAGCTCAACATCATCGCAAAGCGCATCCTCGAACTGCCCGGCGCCTGAAGGACACAATATGCCCCTCTTCCTCAACGACGAACAGACGATGCTGCGCGATACCGCAAAGGATTTCGTCGCCGAACACGCGCCCGTCAGCCACATGCGGTCCCTGCGCGATGCCAACGACGCCACCGGCTTCAGCCGCGATCTGTGGAAAGCATTCGCCGAGATGGGCTTCAACGGCATCCTGATCGGCGAGGATGACGGCGGCCTCGGCCTCGGCCATGTCGAGGCGGGCGTGGTGCTGGAGGAGATCGGCCGCAACCTCTCCCCATCCCCCTTCCTCGCCACAGCGATCGGCGCGGTCGAGGCGCTGAAGGCGGGCTCCGCCGATCAGCGTGCGCAGTGGTTCCCGAAGATCGTCTCGGGCGACGCGATCGCCGCGCTCGCCATCGACGAACGCGCCAAACACCGTCCCGCCGAGACGGCGATGAAGGCCGTGCGCTCCGGCAACGGCTTTCGCCTCACCGGCAAGAAGACCTTCGTCACCCACGGCCATGTTGCCGATCTGCTGATCGTCGCCGCGCGCACCGCTGGTTTGGCCGGCGAAACCGACGGCATCACGCTGTTCGCCGTGCCCAGGGATGCCGCCAACCTCTCTGCCACGCCCGAACGCCTGACCGACGCCAGCATCGCCGCGCGCATGCAGCTCGAAGGTGTTGAGGTCGATGCCGATGCGGTGATCGGCGATGTGGACGGCGGCTGGGCCACGCTCACCCGCATACTCAACGCCACCCGCGCGGGCGCGTCCGCCGAGATGCTCGGCGTCGGTGCGGGGGCGATGGACATGACCGTCGCCTATCTCAAGGAACGCAAGCAGTTCGGCGTGCCGATCGGCAGCTTCCAGGCGCTCCAGCACCGCGCCGCGCATCTCTATGCGGAAATGGAGGTGGCCCGCGCGGCAGTGCTGAAGGCGCAGCAATTGCTCGACGCGAACGACCCCGCCGCCTACGAGGCGGTCCACGTCGCCAAGGCGATGACCGGCCTCGCCACGATGCTCGGCGTGCAGGAAGGCGTGCAGATGCACGGCGGCATCGGCATGACCGATGAGTACGACATCGGTTTCTACATGAAGCGCCAGCGGGTTCTCGCCGAGATGTTTGGGGATGCGAATTTCCACGCCGATGCGCTCGCCCACGCGAACGGCTACTGAGCGCGGCATGGCCGATTCGAACACCCCCCGCCCGCGCAAAAGCCCCGAAGAGCTGGCGGCGATGCTCGTCACGCTGCTCGATGTCGAGGAGATCGACACCGACCTGTATCGCGGCGCGCGCCAGCCCGGCGGGGTCGGGCGTGTGTTCGGCGGACAGGTGATCGCGCAGGCGTTGCAGGCGGCGCAGCGATCGGCCGAGGGCAAGGCGGCGCATTCGCTCCACGCCTATTTCATGCGCGCTGGCGATGAGACGCGGCCGATCGTCTACCGCGTGGTACGCGATTTCGACGGCAAGAGCTTCGCCACCCGGCGCGTGATCGCGATGCAGGGCGGACAGCCGATCCTCAACCTCGCCGCTTCGTTCCAGGTCGAGGAAGGCGGGCTGCAGCATCAGGATACGATGCCCGATGTGCCCGCTCCAGAAGACCTGAAATCGGATTCCGAGCTTCGGGCCGAGATCGCCCACAAGGTGCCGGAGAAGTTCCAGCGCTTCTTCCGCGATCGCCAGAGTCCGATCGACCTGCGCCCGGTATTGCCACGCAACTGGTTCGAGCCGGTCAAGGGCCCACCCGCCCAACAAGTGTGGTTCCGCCTCACCGCACCCATCGGCGACGATCCCGCGCTGCACCGGGCGGTGCTGAGCTATGCCTCCGACATGTCGCTGCTGGGCACGTGCACCTTGCCGCATGCCGTCAACTGGATGACGCAAAATCTGCAGAGCGCCAGCCTGGACCATGCGGTGTGGCTGCATGAGCCGTTCCGTGCGGACGAATGGCTGCTCTATGTTACCGACAGCCCCTGGGCGGGGCATGCGCGCGGGTTCAACCGCGGCAAGATCTTCAGCCGAAACGGCCGGCTGGTGGCCAGCTGCGCGCAGGAAGGGCTGATCCGCCTGCGTGAGTGATGGCGATCAGATCGTCACGCCGCCATCGATGACCATCGCCTGCCCGGTCATGAACGCGGCGGCCGGGCTGGCGAGATAGACCACTGCACCGGCGATCTCGTGCGGCTGGCCGATGCGGCGCAGCGGCGTGGAACGATTGGTCGCTTTCTCACGCTCGGGGTCTTCCCACAGGGCGCGGGCGAAATCGGTCTTGATCAGGCCGGGGGCGATGCAGTTCACCCGCACATTGTCCGGTCCATATTCGACCGCATAGTTGCGCGCGAGCTGGAAGTCGGCCGCCTTGGAGACGTTGTAGGCGCCGATCATCGGCGAACCGCGCAAGCCGCCGATCGACGAGATGATGACGATCGAGCCCTCCTTGCGCGCACGCATCTCGGGCGCGACCATCTGGATCAGCCAGTGGTTGGACAGGATGTTGTTGTCGAGGATCTTGCGGAACTGATCGTCGGCTATGTCGGCGAGCGGACCGTAATAGGGGTTCGACGCGGCGTTGCCGACGAGGATGTCGATCCGGCCGAACACCCGCCGGGTCTCGTCGACCAGATGCTGCAAGGCGTCCTTGTCTGAGATGTTGGCGGCGACGGCGATCGCGCGCGCCTCCCCATGTTTTTCGTTGATCGCGGCGGCGACGGGATCGCAGGCGTCCTGCTTGCGGCTGGAGATCACCACCTTCGCGCCGTGATCGGCCAGCGCCTCGGCGGACGCCTTGCCGATCCCGCGCGAGGAGCCGGTGACGATGGCGACCTTGCCGGTCAGATCGAACAGATTCATGTAACCCTCCGCTCCCGCTTGCGGGAGGGGCCGGGGTAGGCCCGATCCCGCGACAAGCGGCGACAACATTCATGGCCCAAACCCACCCGCAAGCGGGAGGGGAACGATCACGCCGCCCCCGCCTTCTCGGCAAAGCGCCAACCTTCGTCGGCCAGCGGAATCACCCGGTCGGCGCGTTCAAGCGCGGCGGCGCTGGACGCATTGCCGTCGATCGCGCGCTTCTTCACGCCTTGGACAATGGCAGTGAATCGGAACAAATTATACGCGGTGTACCAGTTGAGATCGGGCACACCTTCCCGCCCCGTTGCCGCGCAATAACGCGCCACCGCCTGATCGACCGTCGGGATACCCAGCGCGGCGTGATCGAGCCCGCAGACATTGGACGCGCCCATCTGCGCGGTCATCCACGGCATCAGGAAATAGGCGAAATCGGCCATCGGATCGCCCAGCGTGGACAATTCCCAGTCCAGCACCGCGGCCACCCGCGGTTCATCGGGCGCGAAGATCATGTTATCGATGCGGTAGTCGCCATGGACGATCGAGACGCGATCCTGCGTCGGCATACTCGCGGGCAGCCATTCGATCAGGCGGTCCATTGCCGGAATCGTCTCGGTCTCCGATGCGCGATACTGCTTGGTCCAGCGGCCGATCTGGCGGGCGAAATAGTCGCCCGGCTTGCCGTAATCGCCCAGGCCGACCGCATCGGGATCGATCCGATGGAGCGCCGCCAGCGTATCGATCATCGCATGATACAGGCCGCGCCGCTCGTCGGGCGTCATCCCGGGCATCGCGCCGTCCCACAGGTTCCGGCCCTCGACCAGCGCCATGATGTAGAACATCGAACCGATAACCGAATCATCCTCGCACAGCCCGAAATAGGGCTTGGGCACGGGAAAGCCGGTGGGATGCAGCGCCGCGATCAGGCGATATTCGCGATCGACGGCATGCGCGGAGGGCAGCAGCTTGCCGAACGGCTGGCGGCGCAGGACATAGCTGCCACCCGGCGTATCGACGCGGTAGGTCGGGTTCGACTGTCCGCCCTTGAACTTGGCCAGGCTGATCGGCCCTTCGAAGCCCGGCATGCGCCGGGTCATCCATCGTTCCAGCGCGGCGATGTCGATCGGGTCGTCGGCGGCGATGGGGGCCGTTTCGGGCGTTCCGGCGCTCACTGGAACACGATCACCGAACGCGTCGCGTCGCCCTTGCGCAGCTCGTCGAACGCATGGTCGATCTGATCGAGCCCGATCCGTTCGGCGATGATGCTGTCCAGATCGAGCAGCCCGCGCAGATAGAAATCGACCAGCCGCGGAATATCGACCGGGAAGCGGTTGCCGCCCATCAGACCGCCCTGCAACTTCTTGTTGGCGAGCAGATCGAGCGCCGACAGGCCTACCTTTTCGGAGAGCGGCATCATCCCCAGGATCGTCGCGGTGCCGCCCCGCCGCAGCACCTTCACCGCAGTAGCGGCCGATTGTGCACGGCCGACCGCCTCGATCGCATGATGCACGCCGCCCTTGGTGATCTCGACCACGTCATCCGCCGCGGTCTCGCTCATCGCATCGATACTGTGCGTCGCGCCCAGTTTCTCGGCGAGCGCGCGCTTCTCGGGCACCGGATCGATCGCGATGATCTTGCCCGCCCCCGCGATCTTGGCCGCATTGACCGCGGCCAAGCCGATGCCGCCGCAGCCGACCACCGCGACCGTCTCGCCCGGCGTCACGTCGCAGCAATTGAACACCGCACCCGCGCCCGTCGTCACCGCGCAGCCGAGCAGGGCGGCACGGTCGGCGGGCATTTCGGGATCGATCGCGACACAGGCATGTTCGTGGACCAGCATCATCTCGGCATAGGCGGAAAGGTTCAGCATCTGCGCGATCGGCGTCTCGCCCAGCATCAGCCGGGGCGCCTCGCCCTTGCCGCGCCGGACCGCCGGGTTGATGCAAAGCACCATTCGCCCGGTGACGCAGAATTCGCAGTGCCCGCAAAACACGCTGAGGCAGGTGACGACGGTATCGCCCACCTTCACCGTCGATACGTCGTTGCCCACCGCCTCGACGATGCCCGCCGCCTCATGCCCCGGGATGGTCGGCATCGCATGCGGATAGGCGCCATCGACGAAGTGCAGATCGGACCGGCATACGCCGACCGCGGCGGTGCGGATCAGCACCTCGCGCGTGCCCGGCTTCGATACCGTGACCTCTTCGATCGACAGTGGCTGCTTCGCTTCGAACAGGATTGCGGCCTTCATCAGCGGCGCACCGCGGCTTTGGCGGCAACCGCTTCGGGCAGTTCGGCATATTTGCCGAATTCATTGCGGGCGATCGCGCGGTTATGCACTTCGTCCGGGCCGTCGGCGAAGCGCAGCGTGCGGATGCCCGCCCAGGCGCTCGCCAGCGGGAAATCGCCCGAGACACCGCCGCCGCCATGTGCCTGGATCGCATCGTCCAGGATGCTCAGCGCCATCGTCGGCGCGGCCACCTTGATCATCGCGATTTCCAGCTGCGCGGCCTTGTTGCCCGCCTTGTCCATGATGTCGGCCGCCTTCAGGCAGAGCAGCCGCGTCATTTCGATATCGGTGCGCGCCTTGGCGATGCGCTGTTCCCAGATCGAATGATCGGCGATGCGCTTGCCGAACGCGACGCGGGTCAGCAGCCGCTTGGCCATCAATTCAATACCCATTTCCGCGACGCCGATAGTGCGCATGCAGTGATGGATCCGCCCGGGCCCCAGCCGGCCCTGCGCGATCTCGAAGCCACGGCCTTCACCCAGCACGACATTTTCGACCGGCACGCGCACGTCGGTCAGGACGACTTCGCCGTGCCCATGCGGCGCGTGATCATACCCATAAACCGAAAGCATGCGCTCGATCTTCACCCCCGGGGCATCCATCGGCACCAGTATCTGGCTCTGCTGCGAATGGCGTGCGCCTTCGGGATTGGTCTTGCCCATCACGATCGCGACCGCACACCGCGGATCGCCGACGCCGGAGGACCACCATTTGCGGCCATTGATGACATAGTGATCGCCATCGCGGACCATCGACGTTTCGATGTTGGTCGCATCGGAGGATGCAACCGCCGGCTCGGTCATCAGGAAGGCCGACCGGATCTCGCCGTTCATCAGCGGGGCAAGCCAGCGGTCCTTCTGCGCGCGCGTGCCGTAGCGGTGCAGCACTTCCATATTGCCGGTGTCGGGGGCCGAGCAGTTGAACACCTCCGACGCCCAGCCGGCGCGGCCCATCTCTTCGGCGCACAGGGCATATTCCAGGTTGGTCAGCTGGGTGCCTTCGAACTCGAAACTGTCGTCCACATGCTGCTGCCCCGAATGCGGCGGCATGAAGAAATTCCACAAACCAGCCGCCCTGGCCTTGGGCTTCAGCTCCTCGATCACCGGCAGCACGCCCCACCGGTCGCCTTCGTCGTGCTGGCGGTGATAATCGTGATCGCGCGGGGTGATCTCGCGGTCGATGAACTCCTTCACGCGGTCCCGGAAAAATGTCTCGCGTTCGCTGAGGGTGAAGTCCATGGCCGCTCTCCTGACTGGTCCGGTTTGAGTCCCGCCTAGACCATACCGATTTTTCGGTAAAGCCCGATTGCCCATCCCGGAGTGCCGCTATCGCACGGCAAAGCGTGTGGGATGGGCGTGTAAAAAAGGGTGGCCCGTCGAACCGACTCTGCTAGGTTCGCTGAATGCAGGACGCGATCCTAGACGGGACCGACGCCAGGGGGGAAACCGATCGCTATCGCGCCAAGCGAGACGTGATCGTCGCTGCGGCTTCGGAAGTGATGAACGAACAATCGGCGAAGGGGCTGACCTTCGCCGATGTGGCGCGGCGCGTGGGGCTGAACACCACCAGCATCACCTATTATTTCAAGCGCAAGGACGATCTGGCGTCAGCCTGTTTCGACCGCACGCTCGACCGGTTCGAGGAGATGCTGGACGCCGCGATGGCGCTGCCTACCGCACCCGAACGCATCGACCATTTCCTCGGCGCGCATTTCGATCGCCTCGCGCTGCAGGCGCAGGGGCTGGAGGGAGAGCTCGCCGGCCTGTCCGATCTGCGCGCGATGGACGAACCCACGCGCGGGCGCCTGATGACCCGGTGGCGGCAGGTGTTCCGCAAGACGCGCGATCTGTTCGGCCAGGGCGACAATCGTGCGCTGAAAGATCTCCAATCGGCACGCGCGCATGTGCTGCTGGAAAACATCCTGTGGCTCAACGCCTGGATCCGCCGTTACGAAATCGATCAATATGGCCGCGTGCGCGAACGGCTGATGCAGGTGCTGCGCCACGGCATCGCGGTCCCCGGCGCCAAATGGGAGCCGGATATCTGGCCGGTCGGCGATGCCGCCTGCACCAACGAACCCAGCCGCACCAGCTTCCTGCTCGCCGCCACGCGCCTGATCAACGAACTCGGCTATCGCGGCGCATCGGTGCAGCGCATCGCATCGGAACTGAACGTCACGAAGGGCAGCTTCTACCACCATCTCGACGCCAAGGACGATCTGGTCATCGAATGCTTCAAGCGCAGTTTCGAGACGATTTCGGAAACCCAGCGCCATGCCGACGCCAGCGGCGGAGACGAATGGCACCGGATCAGCTCGACCGTCGCCACGCTGCTCGATTTCCAGTTCTCCGAACGTGGTCCGCTGCTGCGCACCTCCGCGCTTGCCGCGCTGCCGCCGCGCGTCCGGTACCAGATGATCGAGCGATCGAACGGCATCGCCCGGCGCTTCGCCGGCATGCTGTCCGATGGCATCACCGAAGGCTCGATCCGCCCGCTCGATCCGCTGATCGCCGCGCAGGCGATCATGGCATCGCAGAACGCCGCGTTCGATCTGCGCAAATGGGCCGGTTCGATGGCGCCTGAAACCGCGATCCGGCTCTACGCCTCGACGATCTGTTATGGCCTGTTCGACGATGCGGCGGTAACCGCTTAGGCCGCTGCCTTCGCCGCATCCTGCCCCTGCTTCAGATGCACCCCGGCGCGCCAGTAATGGAAGATCGCCCAGGGCGTTGCCGAGGCCATGACGACAAGCGCCCAGCGAAGCGACTGCTGATCGCCCGTCAGGGGCTTCAGCAGATCGCTGAACACCCCGATCAGAAACGGTCCCAGCCCCAGCCCGATCAGGTTGATCACCAGCAAGGTGATCGCCGCCCACATTGCGCGCATCCTCAAGGGTGCCAGCCCTTGCAGCATGGCGAATGTGGGGCCGAGATAGCTCGACGCGAAGAGATATTGGAAACCGAAGGCGATGATGGCGACCATTGGCGTATCGGTCAGGAAGAACAGCAGCGTGAACGGCAACGCCGCGACCTTGAGGAGCGCAACCATCCAGCTTTGCGCATGGATGCCCCAGCGCTTTGCCGCCCAATCGGCCAAACGTCCGCCGGCGACGCCGGACACCGTTCCGACAAGAGCGGCGACAAGCCCGAACAAGCCGGCCTGCCTGACCGTGAAATCAAGCGACCGCTGAAGATAGCTCAATCCCCAGGAGGTCAGCGCATAGCCGATCAGCGAGGTAAGCGTGACCGCAACAACCAGATTGCGCGCCGCGGCATTGCGCCAGATATCGCCGAAGACCGATGCGATGCTGGGCATCGACCCGGCATCGGCCACGCGCCCTGCATCGGAAAGGCCGCGCTTGGGTTCCACGACGAACAGCCAGACGATCACGGCAAGCAGGATGCCCGGCGCGCCGATCGCCATGATCGCAATGCGCCAGCCATAGGCGGCGGCAAGTTGCGACCCGATCAGCGTACCGAACCCGCCGCCCAGCACCACGCCCAGCGTATAGATCGCCATCGCGCTCGCGCGCTTCTCCACGGGATACAAATCGGCGATGATCGAGTGGCTTGGCGGGCTCGATCCCGCCTCGCCGATCCCCACACCTATCCGCGCGAGCAACAGCTGGACGAAATTCTGGGCCAGGCCGCACACCACGGTCATCGCGCTCCACAGCGCCAGCGAGACGGCGATGATGTTGCGGCGATTGCTGCGATCGGCCAGCCGCGCGACGGGAATTCCCAGACCCGCGTAAAAGACCGCGAAGGCCAGACCCGTAAGCAACCCTAATTGGGTATCCGACAGTTTCAGATCGGCCTTGATCAGCTCCAGCAGGATCGCGAGGATCTGCCGGTCCATATAGCTGAAGAAATAGGTCAGCGTCAGCAGGCCAAGGGTCAATGTCCGGCGGCGCATGGCGAGCGTCTCGTCGATCTCGCGGGGAACATGCGGGGCGTTGCTCGCCATATGTGTCTCCAGAGTCGTCAGGCAAAAGAAGGCCCGCCACGCGCCGTTCCCCGAGGCGCATGGCGGGCCGGATGATCAGCAGTCAGCCATCGATCAGAAGCTGCCGCGCAATGTGATGCCGTAGGTGCGCGGCTCTGCAAGGAACTGCGAGAACAGCTGGCGCCCGCCCGGATATTGCGGGTCCTGGAACGCCGCGGTGACGGCACCTTCCTGGAAGGGTGAGTTGAACGCGACCTGGGCGTACTGCTTGTTGAATATGTTCTGGCCCCAGAATTCGATCGCCCACCTTTCATCCGGTCCGCGCAGGCCAACGCGCGCGTTGACCAGCGCAAAGCCGTCCTGCTCCTTTTGCGGGAACAGATCGGAACCCGTGTTGTAGTCGCCGGTCAACCGGCTATCGACGTAGAACAGGCCCGACAGGCCCGAGTTACCGATATCGGGCGTCCAGGCGAAAGAGCTCGTCGCGACGATCTCCGGCGCGTTCGACAGATTGTCGCCGGGCAGCTTGCGCAACGCCTGGTTGAGCGGCGCGCCGCTCGCGTTGCCGACCAGATTGTCGCGGTATTTGGTATCGGCATAGGTCAGGCCGAGGCCGACCCTGATGTCGCGGTGCGGCACGAGCGAGGCCTCCAGCTCGACGCCCTGGGATACCACGCCGTAGCTGACATTGTCCGGCGAACATGCACCAGTCGTGGCAGCGCCGGCGTTGAAATTGGGCGCCGCCGGGAACTTGCTCTGATCGCGGTCGGCGCCGCCCAGGTCATCGGTGCAGCCATTGACGTTCTGGACGATGAACACCGTGCCGTCGAACGTGTTGAGCTGGAAGTTCTCGAACTCCTGCCTGAACGCCGCGATCGAGAGCGAGAACGGACCCGTCGCGTATTTTGCGCCGATCTCGAAGGCGTTCACCGTCTCGGGATCGAATTGGAGATTGCCGACCAGCGCCTGCGCGCCAGCGGCGGAATCGCCTCCCCCGAAGCTGGCGAAGCTGGCGATCGGCGCCTTCAGCGCAGAGCGATCGAAGTTGAAGCCGCCCGCCTTATAGCCGCGCGAATAGCTACCATAGAGCAGCAGGTCGTCGATCGGTTTCCACGACAGGATGGCCGTGCCGGTGAACTCGTCCTCCTCGCGCGTGTCGGAAATGCTGACGCCGTTGAGCTCCGATGTCGAATTGCCCTGGCAGGTCAGTGAGATCAGTCCGCCCGCGGTCGCCGCCAGCGCCGTCGTCAGGAACGGCGCCAGCGCCGCCTGCTGCGCCGGGCAGGCAGTGTTGTCGTTGCCGAAGGTCGCGTCGAACTCCTTCTTCTCATTGGTGTAGCGAAGACCCAGCGTCAGATCGACCCGGTCCGTCACGTGCACGATATTGTGCGTGAAAAAGGCGTAGCTGCGGCTGTCCTGATTGTAGAAGTCGATCGTGCTGCCGCGATCGCTGATCGAATCGAGCCGATCGAACGCCGCCGTCAGCGTCTGCCCCACGCCCGCGCTGATGCCGGGGACCAGGCCCGCGTTGAGCGCGCCGCGCACCTGCGGGGCGAGGCAGCCCGCGCTGGTCGGCGAATAGCCGGCGGCGAGCGTTCCGCCCGAAATCGCGCGACACGCGGCGAAGCGGCCGTACTGGCTGCCGAAGCGCAGGTTGCTGCGCCCGCGGAACTTCTCATCGGCGTAGAAACCGCCGATCAGCCAGTCGATCCGGTCGTCGAACAGCGTGCCGTTGAAGCGGACTTCCTGCGTGAACGTCTTGAATTGACGCCGGTTGTTGCCGTCGTCGGCATTATAGAGGATGTCGATCGAACTATAGTCGGTGTCGGCCGCCTGCGTGCTCTTATAGTCGCGATAGGCGGTGATCGATGTCAGCGTCACACCGCCGAAATCCCAGTCGAGCTGACCGGAAAAGCCGTAATCCTCGGTCTCGCCGCCATATGTGCGGCCCGGACTGACCGAGATGCGACGGTCGTAGCCGCGGTTGAAGGCGGTGATGTCCTGGCCCATGTCGCGCAGCACATTGACGATGTTGTTGCCGTTCGCGCCGGCAGCGACCCCGGCATTGACCGAGGCGACCGGGCTGTTGAGGTTGCCGATCGACGGATTGACGGTCGGCCCGACATAAATGGCCGCGCAGCATTTCTCGTCGCGCTTGGTGTAATCGCCGATCAGCCGGACGCTGATCGCGTCGGTTGGCTCGAACAGTAACTGCCCGCGCACAAAATACCGATCGCGGTTGTTGACGTCCGTATCGTTGGTCTCGTCGCGATAGAAACCGTCGCGCTTCACATACACGCCGTCGATCCGCGCCGCGAGCGTCTCGGTGATCGGCCCGGTCACGCCGCCTCCCAGGCGGAAATAATCGTAATTGCCGTAAGTCGCCTCGACATTCGCGCCGAAATCGAACTCCGGCCGCTTGCTGACGATGCTGATCAGGCCCGCCGACGAGTTACGCCCGCCAAGGGTACCCTGCGGCCCGCGCAGCACCTCGACCCGATCGATCTCGCCCAGTTCATTGAGGCCGATGCCCGACCGCGAACGGTACACGCCGTCGATGAACACCACCACCGAGCTTTCCAGGCCCGGATTGTCGCCGACCGTGCCGATGCCGCGGATACGCGGGGAGCCGTTCGCCTCCGAGCCGGTCGATGAGACGAGCAGCGAGGGTGCGAGCTGGTTGAGCTGGCGAATGTCGTTGGCGCCCGACAGCGACAGGCTTTCCGCGTTCACCGCCGACACCGCGACCGGGACGTCGGCAAGCGCCTGGGCGCGCCCCTGGGCGGTGACGATGATGTCCTGTCCGACATCTTCGGGAATCGGATCGGTCTGCGCTGCGGTATCGGCTGCGGGCGTACCGGCCGCCGAATCCTGCGCCCTTGCAGGCTGAGCCAGCCCGAAAACCAGCGCGCCGCATGCGACGCGCGCGAGAAATCCCGATTTGATCATCATCCTCTCCCACTCCCTCTAAGCTGCCGCTCCTTGGTAGGCGGCATACCCGTTCATCTAATAGAAGCATCGCGCGCAGTAAGGTCAAGGATTGTTTGGGTTGCAACACAAGACTGGATTTTCTGTGTGACCTATTTGTCATGCCCACGAAACCATGGCGGTTTTGGGCGGCGAGCAGCGTCGTAGCGCGTATTGCACATCGCCTGGCCGCCGCGTGGCTTGCCCCGGCAATACGCCATACCCATTTGCCAGCCGTCCCGGAATCCAGGAGCGCGAAGCGATGATCGATCTGCACTATTGGCCAACGCCCAATGGCCACAAGATAACGTTGTTCTTGGAGGAAGCAGGGCTGGAATACCGCATCGTGCCGGTGAATATCGGCACCGGCGAGCAGTTCGCGCCCGATTTCCTGAAGATCGCGCCCAACAACCGGATGCCCGCGATCGTCGATCATGCGCCGGCCGACGGCGGCGCGCCGATCAGCATCTTCGAATCCGGCGCGATCCTGATCTATCTGGGCAACAAGACCGGCGAGTTCATCGGCAAGGATCAGCGCGAGCGGATCGACATCACCCAGTGGCTGATGTGGCAGATGGGCGGGCTCGGCCCGATGCTGGGGCAGAACCATCATTTCAACCGCTATGCGCCCGAACCCATCCCCTACGCCATCAACCGCTATGTCAACGAAACCAACCGCCTGTACGGCGTGCTCGACCGGCGGCTGGAAGGGCGTGACTTCATCGCGGGCGATTATTCGATCGCCGACATGGCCTGCTATCCCTGGATCGTCCCGCACGAGGCGCAGGGCCAGAAGCTGGAAGACTTCCCCAATCTGAAACGCTGGTTCGAGGCGATCGGTGAGCGCTCCGCGACCATCGAGGCGTACCGCAAGGGCCGCGAGATCAGCGATCGCAATGTGGTGACCGAGGAAGCCAAGAAGGTCCTGTTCGGCCAGACCGCCGCGACAGGACGCTAACCCTCCCTGCCCGGCCTGCGGCTGAGCCCGACGTCGAGGTGCGATCCGGCATCGACCAGCATGATCTCGCCCGTGATCGCGCGGGCAGCGGGATCGAGCAGCATCGTCACCGGGCCGGCGACATCCTCCGCCATCGTCGCCATCGCCATCGGTACGGAGGCGGCGATGCGGGCATTGAGCTTGGCAAAGCCTTCGGCACCCAGTCGCTTTTCGAACCAGCCGGTGCCGACATAGGCCGGCGCGACCGCATTCACGCGGATCGCCGGCGCGAGGACGCGCGCCATGCTGAGCGTCAGCGTGCTCAGCGCGCCCTTCGAGGCGGCGTAGGCGGCGGACGATCCCATGCCGAACTCGCCCGCGACGCTGGCGATGTTGACGACGGCGGACGCGTCGCCGGCCTTCATCGCCGGCGCGCACGCACGGATCATCTGGAAGGCAGCGATCACGTTGAGCTTGTAGATGTCGATGAAATCGTCCGCGCTCAGCGCGTCGAGATCCTCATGATTGGCGAACTTGGTGCGCCCGGCATTGTTGACCAGGAAGTCGACCCGCCCGAACGCGTCGGTCGCGGCCTTGGCCAGCGCGCGGCAGGCGGCGTCATCGACGATGTCCGCCTGCACCGCGATCGCGCCCCCACCGTTTTTGGCGCCCACCTCCGCCGCCAGCGCCTCGGCATCGTCGCGGCTGGAAGCGTAGTTGATCACGCAGTGGACGCCTTGCCCGGCCAGCCGGCGGACGATCGCCGCGCCGATGCCCGTGCCACCGCCGGTGACGATCGCGACGCGCCCCTTCATGTGGGCGACCGGCCGGATGGACAGATCAGGTCGCGGAACGGCATCGCTTTTCTCCCGACGGTATTTTCGAAGAATGCGTATGGCATTTTGCCCGGGGCCAATCTACCCGTCCTGCCATGACGACGGCACGCGAAAGCCTGGAAGGCGCATTCGGCACGATCCCCGACCTGATCAGGCTCCACGCGGCCGAACGGCCGGCGAGCCTGGCGCTGGCGATGAACGGCGCAAGCATGACCTATCGCCGGCTGGACCGCGAGATGGACCGCGTCGCCGCCGGTCTGCAGCGCGAAGGTATCCCGCCGGGCGATGCGGTGGCGATCGTCTCCGCCGCCTCTATCCTCTATGCGGTCGCATTCCTTGGCATCTTGCGCGCAGGGGCTGCCGCCGCGCCGCTCGCCCCCTCCTCCACCCCCGAAAGCCTTGCGGCGATGATCGCCGATAGCGGCGCGCGGATCGTCTTCGCCGATGCCGACAATGCCAAGGCGCTCGCGGGGCAGCCGGTCGAGGCGCGGATCATCCGCCTGGACGACAGCGCCGCGCCGCGCTGGGCGGACTGGCTGCCGGTGCAGGATACCGTACCCGATCCGGTCGAGATCGGGCCGGACGATCCGTTCAACATCATTTATTCGAGCGGCACCACGGGCATGCCCAAGGGCATCGTCCAGCCGCACAGGATGCGCTGGGCGCATGTCGCGCGGGGCGCCGCCGCGGGCTTCGACACCGCGGTGACGATGATCGCGACGCCGCTCTATTCGAACACCACCCTGGTCAGCTTCTTCCCGACGCTCGCCTGGGGCGGCACCGCGGTGCTGATGGGCAAGTTCGATGCGCGCGCGTTCCTGGAAAGCGCCGAGCGCTGGCGCGCGACCCATGCGATGCTGGTGCCGGTGCAATATCAGCGCATCATGGCCGATCCGGAGTTCGGCCGTTTCGACCTGGCGAGCTTCCGGCTGAAGACCTGCACCTCCGCGCCCTTCTCCGCCGCGCTCAAGGCCGATGTTATAGCGCGCTGGCCGGGCCTGCTGGTCGAATATTACGGCATGACCGAAGGCGGCGGCACCTGCGCGCTGATCTGCAACCAGTTTCCTGACAAGCTCCACACCGTCGGCCGCCCGGTCGAGGGCCACGATATCCGCCTGATCGACGATGACGGCAATGAAGTGGCGCAAGGCGAAATGGGCGAGGTCGTCGGCCGCAGCCCGGCGATGATGAGCGGCTATCACGGCCGCAAGACCGCGACCGACGAAGCGGCATGGTTCGATGCGGAGGGCAACCGCTACATCCGCCACGGCGATGTCGGGCGGTTCGATGCAGACGGCTTCCTGACCCTGCTCGATCGCAAGAAGGATCTGATCATCTCGGGCGGGTTCAATATCTACCCGAGCGATCTGGAAAGCGTGCTGGCGCAGCATCCCGCGGTCGCCGATTGCAGCGTGATCGGCGTCCCGAGCGAGGCTTGGGGCGAAACCCCGGTCGGCTTCTACGTGCCGCGTGACGACACCCCCGCCGAAGCCATCCTCGCCGAAACAAACGCCAGGCTCGGCAAGACGCAGCGCCTGTCCGCACTGCACCCGATCGACCAGCTGCCGCGCAGCGCGATCGGCAAGGTGCTCAAGCGCGAACTGCGTGACCAACTGAAAGGAACCGCATGACCAGCCTCCCCGATATCCTGTCCTCCGCCACGCCGATCGACGGCGGGCTGCGCATGGAGGTACCGGCGAACTGGATGCAGGGCCGAACCTCCTATGGCGGATTGTCCTCAGCGCTGGCGCTCCATGCTGCGCAGCAAACCGCGCCCGATCTGCCGCCGCTCAGATCGGCGCAGGTGTCGTTTGTCGGGCCGCTCGCCGGGCCGGTGGAGGTCACCGCGCGGCTGATCCGTCGGGGAAAGAACGCCGCATGGGTGCAGGCCGATGTCGTCAGCGATGCAGGGCTGGGACTGGCCGCCACCTTCGTCTTCGTCCGCGACATGGATTCGAAGGTAACGTTCAGCGACGCGCCGGCACCCGATTTCCCGGTGCCCGGTCCCGATACGGTGACCTACAAGGGATCGCAGGACTTCTTCATCCACAATTTCGAGATGCTCGACGATCGCAGCGATGCGCGGGGCAAGGCCGAATGGCTGCGCTGGATCAGGCTCGACGAGCGCGAGGGGCTCGATCCGATGGTCCATCTGATCGCGGTCGCCGATGCGCTGCCCCCTGCCGCGTTCAAGCTGATCGGCGGTCCCGCCCCGATTTCGTCGATGACATGGCTGTGCAACCTGCTGACGCCCGAGCCCAAGACGCGCGACGGCTGGTGGCTGCTGCGCGCGGTGTCCGAATATGCCGCCAATGGCTGCTCCAGCCAGACGATGGCGATCTGGAACGCCGATAGGGAGCCGATCGCCACCCAGATGCAGAGCGTCGCGATCTTCGTCTGACTTGCGACAATTTGCGACAAACTCCCCCCATCCCGACACATCCTGGCGACACCCGCACCCGATAACGGCGTCATAGCGATCGGCCATCGGCGCCGCTCGTGCGACCCCAAGGATGCGCACCCATGAAGACACTCATTCTCAGCACCACCGCGCTCGCGGCCGTCGCGGTGGGCGGTATCGCCATCGCGCAGAGTGGCGGCCGCATGGCTCCGCCCTCCACCAAGGCCGAAGCGACCGCGCAGGTCGCGGAGCGTTTCGCCACGCTCGATACCGACAAGAGCGGACAGGTCAGCCTCGCGGAAATGTCCGCGCACCATGAAGCGCGCAAGGAAAAGCGCGAGGCGCGCATGGCCGCCAAGGGCAAGGAAATGCCCGATCGTGCGGCGCGCGAAGCCCGGATCGGCAAGCGCGCCGACACCAATGGTGACGGTCAGCTGAGCCTTGCCGAGATGACCGCGCAAGCGATGGCCCGCTTCGACCGGATCGACACCAACAAGGATGGCACGATCGACGCGGCCGAGCGCAGCGCACAGCGCGACAGAATGAAGGAGCGCCGCGCCGCCCGCATGGGCGAGTGACGGCATCCCTTCCGTGCCGGGCGGGCATCCCCCCTCCCCCAAGGTCCGTCCGGCACGACCTTTTCCTCGCACCCGGATGTGATAGCAGTGGACGACATGGCTCTCCCCCACATCCTGCTCGTCGACGACGAGCGCTCGATCCGCGAGCCGCTCGCGGTGTACCTCACCAAACAGGGCTTCCGCGTGACCCAGGCCGATGGCGCGGAAGCCGCGCGCACGCGCATGGCCGCCTATGCCATCGATCTCGTCATCCTCGACATCATGATGCCCGGCGAGGACGGCCTCAGCCTAACCCGCCACATCCGCGCCACCACCAACATCCCCGTCATCCTGCTGACCGCCAAGAGCGAGGAGACCGACCGCATCGTCGGGCTGGAAATGGGCGCCGACGATTATGTCGTGAAGCCCTTTTCCCCCCGCGAGCTGGCGACGCGCGCCAAGGTGATCCTGCGCCGCGCGACCGGCGGCGGCCAGCCCGTGCGCGCGCCCGATGCCGGCAGCTACGCCTTTTCGGACTGGGTGCTGAAAGCGGGTGAACGCACGCTGGTAGACCGCGAGGGCGTGTCGCTGCCGCTGTCCACCGGCGAGTACAATCTCCTCCTCGCGCTCGTCACCCACCCGCGTCAGGTGCTGACGCGCGACCAATTGCTCGATCTGACCCAGGGCCGCGAGGCGGCCGCATTCGATCGCGCGATCGACAACCAGGTCAGCCGCCTGCGCCGCAAGATGGAGGAAGACCCCAAGAACCCCGATCTGATCAAGACGGTGTGGGGCGGCGGTTACACGCTGGCGGCAGAGGTGACGCGATTGTGACGCGTAATGGCCTTTTGGGCCGCTTCTGGCCGAAAAGCCTGGTCGGCCAGATCGCACTTCTGGTCGCCATCGCCTTGTTCGTCGCCCAAGCGATCAACTTCGCGTTGCTGCTCCAGGGCGGACGATCGCTGCGTCAGGCGCAGATCACCGGCCCATCGGTCGCGCGGCTGGTGGGCGCGGTCGAACGCGACCGCGAGGGCGGGATCGCCGCGCGCAACCGCGCCATCCGCCTGATGTCCGCCAATCCGATCCCGGCCGATGCCCAGCGGCTGCCCGAGGTCGAGGCGGCCGTCGCGCGCGGGTTTGTCGAGGCTGGACGCCCCGTGCCGCCGGTCATCGCCGCGATCCGGCGGGTCGAGCGCGGCGCGTTCGACCGACCGCTCGACCGCCACGAGCGCCGCATCCTGCGCGCCGGCAGCCAGCTGTTGATCGCCGCCGAAAGCGCGCGCGATCGCTGGGTGGTCGTGAGCGCACCCTGGCCGGGCATGGACCGTGGGCTGATCTGGCGGCTGATCGCGCAAACGCTGATCATCTACATTCTGGTGCTCGGCGCCGTCTATTGGATCGGCCGGCGCATCGCCCGCCCGTTGGCGGAGCTGGGCAGTGCGGCGCACGCCTTCACGCCCGCCAATCCAGGCGCGCCGGTGGCCGAGAGCGGGCCCGAGGACGTCCGCTCGCTGATCGCCGCGTTCAACGCGCTTCGGCTGCGCGTGGTGGCGATGCTCGACGAGAAGGACCGGATGCTCGGCGCCATCGGACATGATCTGCGCACGCCGCTCGCGGCCCTGCGCGTCCGTATCGAGTCGGTCGATGACGAGGCGGACCGCGCGAAGATGGCGGACACCATCGACGAGATGAACCGCATGCTGGAGGACATATTGAGTCTCGCGCGGATCGGCCGCGGCAGCGAGCCGCCGGTGGAAACCGAGCTGACCGCGCTGGTCGATGTCGTGGTCGAGGATTTCCGCGATCTCGGCGCCGATGTGCATTTCGAGCCCGAAGGCCGCGTCGTCCAGCGCGTCCGCTCCGCCCCCATGAAGCGCGCGGTGCGCAACCTGATCGAGAATGCGGTCAAATATGCCGGTGCGGCGGAGGTGACGGTGGTCCGCGACGATCGCGGCGCCTGCATCGCGGTCGAGGATCGCGGCCCGGGCATCCCCGCCGAGCGGCTGGGCGACGTGTTCGAACCCTTCACCCGCGTCGAGACATCCCGCAACCGCGATACCGGCGGGATCGGCCTCGGCCTCGCGCTGGCCCGCGCGATCGTCAACGAGGCGGGCGGCCAGCTGAGCCTGACCAATCGCGAAGGCGGCGGCCTGAGCGCGGTGATAAGGCTGGCATGATCTTCTGCTCCCCTCCCCATTTATGGGAGGGGTCGGGGGAGGGCATGTTCTCTAAGAAAAGCGATGTCGCATGAGGCGACAAGCCCTCCCCCAACCCAGTGGCTGGTCGCCCATGCCCCCGGCATGGGCTGGACAGCATGGGATGCTGTCCACCTGCCACTCGCAAGCGGGAGGGGAGCAGGGTTAGAAGGCCGCCTGCCCCGGCTTTTGCCGCGTCACCGGCATCGAGCTAGACAGCCCCCCGTCCACCGCCCATGCCTGCCCGTTGACATAGCTGGCGTCCGCGCTGGCGAGGAACGTCACCACGGCGCATATCTCCTCGGGCTCGCCACCGCGCTGCATCGGGTTCAACTGGCCGATCTTCTCCTCCTTGCCCGCCGCGCGCGCGGATTCGTAGGTGGCGCGCGTCATCCCCGTCTCGATCAGGCCGGGGCACACCGCGTTGACCCGCACGCCAGTGCCGGTCAGTTGCTGCGCCGCGGTCTGCACGAGATTGATCACCCCGGCCTTTGACGCCGAATAGCTCGCCGGGCCGGCGCCCGATCGCAGCCCGGCGACGCTCGCGGTGCAGACGATCGCCCCGCCGCCGCGCTTGGCGATCTCGGGCGCGGCATGCTTGATCGCCAGGAACGGCCCGATCAGGTTGACCCGCAGCACCTCCGCCCAATCCTCCGCGCTGCTGTCGAACAGCCCGCCGCGCACCGCGCCGGTGATCCCCGCATTGGCATAGAATATGTCGAGCCCGCCAAAGCGGCTGACCGCCTCCGCGACTGCGCCCGCGACATCGGCATCGCTGCCCGCATCGATCCGCATCGCGTGCGCGATACCGCCGGCCTCGGCGATCATCGCTGCAGTCTCGTCCACCGCATCGGCGCGGTCGGCGGCGATCACGCTGGCGCCCTCGGCGGCGAAGCGGCGCGCGGTCGCCCGCCCGATCCCCGATGCCGCACCGGTGACGATCGCGACCTTGCCCGCGAAACGGCCTTCGAACATCGCCATGCTCAATAGCCACTCAGCCGGGCGAAGCGCTCGCGGTGCCAGGCGGCATTGCCCCACATCTGTTCGAGCACGCGCATCCGCTTCAGGGTGAAACCCGCATCATATTCGTCGGTCATGCCGATGCCGCCGTGGAGCTGGATCACCTCGCGGCTCATCAGATGGCCGACTTCGTTGGCCTTGGCCTTGGCCAGCGACGCTGCCTGCCGCGTATCGCCGCCCTGATCGAGCGCGGTGAGCCCCGCCTCGACCGCCGATCGCATCAGTTCGATATCGCTGAACAGATTGGCCATGCGGTGCTGCAGCGCCTGGAAGGTCGAAAGCACCTGCCCGAACTGCACGCGCTGCTTGAGATAGGCGAGCGTGGTGTCGAACGCCTGCCCGGCGAGGCCGAGCATCTCGGCAGCGGCAAGGACCGCAGCACGATCGAGCACCTGGTCGAGCAGCGTGTCACCGCCGCCCGCCAGCTTCTCGGCCGGGGCATCGGCGAAGGTCACCTCCGCATGGCTGCGGAAATCGATGAGCTGACGGCGCGATCGAGACACGCCCGCGGCGTCGCCTGCCACCAGATACAGCCCGTCGGTAGCGACGACGACGAACAGCCCGGCGCTGTCGCCTTCGGCGACGAAGGTTTTGGTACCGCTCAGCTTGCCGCCCGTCACGCTCACTGCGATCTTCGCAGGATCGTGGCGCGGCCCTTCATCGACCGCCAGCGTCGCGATCACTTCGCCGCTGGCGATCTTCGGCAGCCATTCGGCCTTCTGCGCATCGCTGCCGCCCAGCACGATCGCCGACGCCGCGGCAGCGGAGGCTGAGAGCGGGCTGGCGGTGACGGTCTTGCCCAGTTCCTCGGTGACCAGCCCCATGCTCAGCCAGCCGAAATCGCTCCCGCCATGCGCCTCCGGAATGATGATCCCGGTCCAGCCCATCTGCGCCATCTCGCCATAAACGGCGGCGTCGTAACCGGCGGGTTCGTTCGCATCGCGCACCTTGCGCCATGCGGTGACGGGGCTTTCGTTCGTCGTCCATTCGCGCGCCATGTCGCGCAGCATGGTCTGTTCTTCGTTGAGTACGGCCATTTCTGCCTCCGTCATCCCAGCGAAAGCTGGGATCTCGTGCCGCAAGAGCACGCTTCGTGGATAGAGACCCCAGCCTGCGCTGGGGTGACGTCATTACTGATGGTCCAGCATCCCCAGAATGCGCTTCGCCACCACATTGTTCTGGATCTCGGTCGATCCGCCATAGATCGTCGTCGCCTTGCCGAAGAGCCAGGCGCGGACACTGGTCAGCTCGGCCTGGGTGAAGCCCTCGCCTTCCCAGCCGAGGCCCTGCATGCCCATCATCTCGATCAGCAGCTCGGCGCGCTCCTGGCCCAGCTTGGTGCCGACGGTCTTGAGGATCGAGGACACTTCGGAGACGCCGCCGGCCGCCTTGGATTCGGCCTGGATACGCATCGCGGTCAGCAGGAAGGCGCGCCAGTCCATCTCGAACTTGGCGATGCGGATGCGCAGTTCGGGATCGGCGATGCGGCCCTCGCCATCGGTCCCGACATATTTCCTGGCGATATCCGCAAGCGACGGCCCGCTCGGCATCAGCCGCGATCCGCCGCCCGACAGATTTGTGCGCTCATGCTGCAGCAGGCGCTTGCCGATCGTCCAGCCCTGGCCTTCCTTGCCGACCAGATTCTCCTTGGGCACTTTCACATCGGTGAAAAAGGTTTCGCAGAAGGGCGACATGCCGGAGATCATGCGGATCGGCTTCACCTCGACGCCCGGCGAATCCATGTCGATCAGCATGAAGCTGATGCCTTCATGCTTGTGGCTCTTGTCGGTTCGCACCAGCGCAAAGCACTTGTCCGCCCATTGTCCGCCGCTGGTCCAGGTCTTCTGCCCATTGACCAGATAGTGATCGTCCTTGTCCTCGGCGAACATCTGCAGATTGGCGAGATCGGATCCGGCATTGGGCTCCGAATAGCCCTGGCACCACCGAACCTCGGCCTTGGCGATCGCGGGGATATGCGCGCGCTTCTGCTCCTCATTGCCATATTCCAGCAGCGTCGGGCCGAACATCATCACCCCCATGCCGCCGATCGGGTTCCACGCGCCGATCCGCGCCATCTCCTCGGAAAGCACGCGCGCCTCGGCGCGGCTCAGCCCGCCGCCGCCATATTCCTTGGGCCAGGTCGGCACACCCCAGCCTTTCTCGCCCATCGCAATGCGCCAGGCCTCGCCTTCGGGTGTCGGCTCGGTGGGGCCCTCGATCGCGGCCAGCGCATTGTCCTTGCCCTTCAATGAGGACGGGAAATTGGCCTCCAGCCAGGCGCGCGCCTCGGCGCGAAAATCATCGACCGCGGTCTCGCGGTCTGCAGCAAGGGTGGCCATCATCGCTCTCCGTTTCTCATAATCGAAGATGCGGTATGGTGAGGAGGTGGTCAAGCCATGATCCGCCGGCCGCCTTTCCGCGCCATCAAACTGTCGCAGAAACACGTCAGACGACGCGGCATGATCGATCGCAGACAGTTCGGCGCGGGGATTGCCGCGCTCGCGTTCGGCGGCCTCGCCGCCCGGCTTTCCGCGACCGCTCCGGCGATTGCCGGCTACGGCCGGCTGGTCGAGGATCCCGCCGGGCTGATCGATCTGCCGCGGGGCTTTTCCTATCGCATCATTTCCGAGCTGGGCGAGCGGATGAGCGACGGCTTCCGCGTGCCCGACCGCGCCGATGGCATGGGCATGATCCCGCTCGACGCACGCCGGATCGCGCTGGTGCGCAACCACGAACTGAGCCTGCGCGACATCGCCGCGGACGCGCGCGGCGATGTCGATCCCATCCGCGCATTCGACCGCACCAGCGCCGGCCGCACCGTGCCCGGCGGCACGACGACGATGATCTACGATATCCAGACGGGCCGTGTCGAAAGCCAGTATCAGAGCCTGGCCGGCACGATCCGCAACTGCGCCGGCGGCGTCACCCCCTGGGGCAGCTGGCTGACCTGCGAGGAGGACACGACCAAGGCGGGCAACGGAGTCGAGCGCGATCATGGCTGGGCATTCGAGATACCCGCGACGGCAAGGGGCCTGGTCGAACCGCAGCCGTTGAAGGCGATGGGCCGCTTCGTCCGCGAGGCGGCGGCGGTCGATCCGCGCACCGGGATCGTCTACATGACCGAGGACCGCGACGACAGCCTGCTCTACCGCTTCCTGCCCGAAGCCAGGGGGGAACTGCACAAGGGCGGCAGGCTGCAGGCGCTGGGCTGGTTCGGCCAGCACGCCGGCGGCGACAGCCGTAACTGGACCAGCCGCGAGATCGCGCCCCACGCCTGGGCGGCGACGCGCTGGATCGATCTCGACCATGTCGAAAGCCCCGACGACGATCTGCGCCTGCGCGGCCATGCAGCAGGCGGCGTCCGTTTCGCGCGCGGCGAGGGCATCCACTGGGGCGACGGCGAACTGTATTTCTGCTGCACCAGCGGCGGCCCTGCCACGCTGGGCCAGGTCATGCGCTACCGCCCCTCCCCGGCCGAAGGACAGGTCGGCGAGCGCGACCAGCCGGGCCGGCTGCAGCTGTTCCTCGAATCGGACGATCCATCGGTGTTCAACCTGGGCGACAACCTCACCGTTGCGCCCAACCGCCATCTGATCGTCTGCGAGGATCAATATACCGACGTCGTCGACAATCATCTGCGCGGCGTCACCCCGGCGGGCGAGGCCTATCCGCTGGCGCGCATCCGCATCCAGACCGAACCGGCAGGCGTGTGCTTCTCACCCGATGGCGGCACGCTGTTCGTCAACATCTACAGCCCGACCAAGACGCTGGCGATCACCGGCCCATGGGGCCGCTTCGCAAGCTAGCGATGCGCCCGGCAAACCAATGACGCGCCACGCTGGATAACCATGACGAATAGAGCCTGCCGTTCCTTCGTTCGCTATCCGGGGTCACGAAATCAAGCCGGAACGTAGGTCAACCTGATCACGTCCTCGCCAATCCGATCATTGGTCATAAGGCGGAGCGGCGGCCGGGGTCCGGCGAAATATGGCGTGCCGTGGCCAAGCACGATGGGGTGCAGGTAGATGCGATACTCGTCGATCAGGCCAAGTTCGGTGAGGCTTCGCGCCAAGTCAGGGCCGGCAATTTCGATCTCCCCCTCGCGCTCGGCCTTCAGCGCGCGGATCGCCCCCTCAAGATCATCTCCGACAAGCGTGGCGTTTGGGCCGACCGACTTCAACGAGCGCGAGACGACCCATTTCGGCTGGTTCCGCCACGCCGCCGCGAAGGCGTGTTCCTCTGCACCCCATTCAGGATGATCGTCGTCCCAGTACCGCATGATCTCGTACATTTGGCGACCGTAGACACTGCCCGCCTGCTGCCGAGCCTCCTCGATGAAGTGGCGGAAGAGCGTGGGACTTGGCGCAAACGCTATATGGTCGACGTAACCGTCCAGCGACTGGTTCATTCCGAACACGAGCTTGGCCATACCACTCCCCTGCACATCTGTACGTTTCTGATTGCGTTATGCAATCGGTTGCAAGTTAGATCGACTGATTTTGAATCGCAATTGGTTTTTGGAGTGTGCATGAACGCGCCACGCGCGCCGCAAACGCCATGATGCATTGACAGAGGAAAGCGCCCGTAGTGTTGATTGGTCCTCGCCCGCATTGTCACCGTCCGCAACGACTGGGAAACTCGGCCGGCTTTCTAAACGTGCCCGAAGAATGACCCGAGTGCCTCCGCGAGGACCGTCGGGTCCGCGACGTGCCCCTGATCGGCGAGCACCAGGCGAGTTCCAGCCGGGATGGCTTCGGCCATCGCGTCCGCAGCGGCCTCGAAAGGTGGGAACCCTCCGCCGGTGATCACAAGTACCCGCACGCCTAGAACGGCCAAGCCTCTGAGCGGCGGCTTGCGGTCGCCAAGGCATTCGGCGTCGTAAGCCAAGGTGGGGGCGAGTTTTTCCAAAGAGGCCCAAAAAGCGGATTCGCGCGCTTCCGCGATGTCGTCGTCCGTCGATCCTGCCATGCGCATAAAAAGCTGCAGAGCGTCTGATCTCCGGCCCTCGGCCAGCAGCTTGGACAACTCTTCCGTATAGTGCCGCTGAAGTTCGGGCGTCTCCTCCGCGAGGTCATAAGGCACTTCATATACCGCCAGTTGGGCGGCCGCCGCGCCGGCCATTACGGCCTCAAGTGCCAGCGCGCCTCCAGACGAAACGCCAAACACATGGGCCGTGCCGCCAGATTCGAGGATCAAGGCCTCAATGTCCTCGATCTCGCGAGCCATCGCATAAGGCGCCCTGTCCCCGCTCGCGCCGCGTCCTCGGCGCGCGTAGTTGTCGACAGTGAATCGCTTGGCCAGTTCCATAGCGAGCGGGATGTTTTCGGACCCGTCGTCCAGGCCGCCGCCGACAAGGATCAGCGCAGGCCCATTGCCGGCGACCCGATAGGCGATCGAGGTGCCATCTTTCGAAACCACTGTCTCTTCCATCGACGCTATCCTGCTTGTGCATGACCCGATCATGCCCCCGCCAAGAGGGCCGTTGACATTTAACGTTGATATCAACATAATTGCGGCATGTCAAAGACGCCACCGATTCCTTTTGAAACCACGCTGCATGTCCGCGATCACTGCCTGTGCCTGGCGGCCCAGCGAGCGGCCCGCGCCCTGGCGCGCCGCTTTGACGAAGCGCTGCGGCCGGTCGGCCTGACCAGCGGGCAATTCTCGCTGCTGATCTCCCTGAACCGGCCACAACCACCGTCGATCGGCTCGGTCGCGGCGCTCCTGGCGATGGACCGCACCACCTTGACCGCCAATCTCAAGCCGCTCGAGAGGCGTGGACTCGTCAACACCGCCGTCGATCCGGCCGACCGGCGCGGACGGTTGCTGACGTTGACCGAGACCGGCGGGATGCTGCTGAAATCGGCCGTGCCCATCTGGGAACGCACCCATGAGGAAGTCGATCTGAGCGCGGCGGAAACGGACATCTTCGCTATGCGCGCCAGCTTGAACGCCTTGGCCCGAGATGGTGGCAGGGGAAGTACGCTGCCTTCCGCGTGAGACTGCATGTCTCAGCAGATGGCGGTATTTGGCGCGCCCGGAACGATTCGAACGTCCGACCCTCAGATTCGTAGTCTGATGCTCTATCCAGCTGAGCTACGGGCGCGCATTGGAGGGGGCGACATAGAGAGCGGTGCCGGGCATTGCAAGCGTGTTCGAGCACCCCTAGACCCCCGGCCATGCGCATGCTTATCGCCCTATCGCTGATCCCCATCTCCGCCTGCTCACCGACCACGGGCGCGTTTCCGGACCTGGCCGTCCGCCCGATCGAAAGCCGCAGCGACGCGGTGGCGGCGCCACCGGCATCGACCGCGACGCCCGATCCGGCGATGGCGGCCACCGCCGAGGCGCTCTCGATCGAATCGGCGGCCTATGCGGCAACCTTCGATGAGAAGCTGGCCAAGGTGCAATCGCGCGCGCGCGCTGCAGGGCCGGAGGGCAGCGAGAGTTGGGTCGCCGCGCAATTGGGGCTGACCGATCTCGACCGGCTGCGCGCACGGACGGTGAGCGATCTGGCTGAATTCGATCGGATGCTGGTCGCCGAATATGCCGCCAACCGCCCGGTCGCTCCGAAAACCGCAGCCGTCGCCACCGAACTGCAGGTCCGCGCCGATGCGCAGGCTCGCGCGATCGACGGCGTGAAGGCGCTGTTGACGCGCTAGGCTCAGTCTTCCGGGTGCAAGGCCTTCACCAGCGGCAGGATGGTTGAAAAATCGTCGGTCCACGGTGCGAAACCCTCGCGCGCGGGCAGCGGCCGCCAGCCCGGATCGCCCGAAGCCAGCGCCGCGAGCTTGGCCGGATTGCGCGATAGCGCGATCCAGGACGATGACGCGGCCAGCGCATTGCTCTCCGCCAGCGACGAAGGTTTGTAATCCAGCTTCGCCACGCTCCACCCGCCAGCACGCGCGGCGGCGGCGACCACCGGATCGAGATCGAGATAGCGGTTGGAGACATGCACCAGCAGCAGCCCGTCGCGCGTCAGCACCCGGGCATAGGTTTCGAACGCCTCGGTCGTCATCAGGTGCATCGGCACCGCATCGGACGAGAAGGCATCGAGCGCGAGCAGATCGAGGCTGCCGACCCCGCCCTCGGCCAGGCGGAGGCGGGCATCGCCCATCACCACCTTGGCGTTGGGCAGGCAGCGCGCGAGATAGGTGAACAGCCGCGGATTTTCCGCGATATCGACCACGGTCGGATCGATCTCGTAGAACCGCCAGTCCTGCCCCGGCTGTGCATAGCAAGCGAGCGTACCCGTCCCCAGCCCGACCACACCGACGCGGGCGTTCGGCCCGTACATCGCCGGCAGTGCCAGCATCGCCTGGCCGATGCCGGATTCGGGGACATAATAGCTGGTCAGCCTCCGCTCTCGCGCGGGCGTGCCGTACATCTGCACGCCGTGATAGGTCGTGCCGTGCGCCAGCGTACGGATCCCCGCGCCGGGTGTATCGCGCAGGGTATAGACCCCGAAATAGCTCCGCGTGCGGGCATAGGGATCGAGCGTCAGTTGCAGCGCGCGAAAGCCGCCGAACAGGAACAGCGCGCCCGCCAGCGCGATGACGAAGGCGGTGCGGTAGCCGATCGCAAGGAAACCAATGGTGGCGAGCGCGATGAAGGCAATCCCCTCATGCTTGTCGCCCAGCCAGTTGCCCGGGTTGAGCACGCCAAGGATGACGATATCGAGGACCAGCAGCGTGAAGAACGCCAGCCGGATGATCCGCGCGCGCGGCGATCCGCGCCACAGCACCGCGATCTGGTCGATCAGCCATTGCTGCGGCGCCAGCGCGCCCGCCGCCAGGATCAGGATGGGATATTCATAGGTCCAGTCGAACAGCACCGGCGCCAGCAGCCCGGCAAACACCCCGCCCAGCGCACCGCCGATCGACATGGCGAGATAGAAACCGGTCAGCCGGTCGGGCTCGGGCCGGCTGCGATACATCGCGGTGTGCAACGCGACCGCGACGATGAACAGCAGCACGATGGCGATGGCGGCCGACAGGAGCGCCCTTTCCTGATTGCCGCTGACGACGACCCCACCGAACGCCAGGATCGACAGCGGCGCCAGCTTGGTGATCGTGTCCGCCACCGCGCGCCTGGGGCTGAAGGCAACCGAGAAGCTGAGCAGATAAAGACCGAGCGGGATCACCCACAGCAGCGGCATCGCAACGATATCGGTGGTGATGAAGGTCGTCGTCGCCAGCATCAGGCCGGACGGCACCAGGGCGCACGCGATCCAGTAAGCGATGCGGGAGGGCGCCGGCCTTGCGCTGGTCGGCGGCTGGACCTCGCGCCCGATCTCGCCGCGCGGCAGGCGCAGCGCACACCAGATGACCAGCGCGGCGAGCAGCACATAGCCCCCGCTCCACAACCAGCTTTGGTCGTGCAGCGGCATTTGCGGCTCGACCAGCAGCGGATAGGCGATCAGTCCGCCGAAGCTGCCGAGATTGGATGCGGCGTAAAGCGCGTAAGGGTCCCTCCCTCCCGATGCCAGCGCATACCAGCGCTGCATCAGCGGCGCCTGCGCGGCAACGGCGAAGAATAGCGGGCCGATCGACAACGACAGCAGCCATGGCACCCACACGACCGGATCAGCGGTGGCGGACGGCGTCATCGCGATCAGCCCGATCGGCAGCCACAAGGCTGCGACGACGAGCAGGGTGATGTGGATGAAGGCCTGGCTGCGCGGCGCGAAGCGGCCGATTGCATGGGCATAGGCATAGCCGCCCAGCAGCAGCGCCTGATAGACCAGCATCGCCGAATTCCACACCGCAGGCGCGCCGCCCAGCCGCGGCAGCGCCATCCGCGCGATCATCGGCTGAACCAGGAACAGCAGGAAAGATCCGACCAGGATCGTCGCGACGAACAGCCAGCCGCTCCGCCGCACGGGCTGCACCGCAGTCTCGTCCAAGCTCAAGACCCCAACAGCCGTGCGGCATGCGCCGCGTGATAGGTCAACACAGCCGAACAGCCCGCCCGTTTGAACGCCATCAGCGTTTCCAGCACCAGCGCATCGCGCTCGCCCACTCCCGCCGCGACCGCGGCCTCGATCATCGCGTATTCGCCGGACACCTGATAGGCGAACACCGGCACACCGAACTCCGCCTTCACGCGGGCGATGATATCGAGATAGGGCAATCCCGGCTTGACCATCACGCTGTCCGCCCCCTCGGCCAAATCCAGCGCGACCTCGCGCAGCGCCTCCTCGGCGTTGGCCGGGTCCATCTGATAGGTCGCCTTGTCGCCCTTGAGCAGCCCGCGGCTGCCCACGGCGTCGCGGAAAGGGCCGTAAAAGGCGCTGGCGTATTTGGCGGCGTAGGCCATGATCTGGACATTGGGCAGGCCGTTATCCTCCAGCGCGCCACGGATCGCACCCACGCGGCCGTCCATCATGTCCGACGGCGCGATCACGTCCGCCCCGGCCAGCGCCTGCACCACCGCCTGCTCGACCAGTATGTCGACGGTTTCGTCGTTCAGCACATAGCCTGCTTCATCGACGATCCCGTCATGCCCATGCGCGGTATAGGGATCGAGCGCGACATCGGTCAGCACGCCGATATCGGGCGCCGCATCCTTGAGCTCGCGGATCGCGCGGCACATCAGATTGTCCGGATTGATCGCTTCTTCACCACGCTCGGTACGCTTGTCGGGCGGCGTATTGGGGAACAGCGCGACGCACGGGATGCCCAGCGATATCGCCTCGCGCGCGCGATCGGCGATCTGCGCGACCGGCCAGCGCGACACGCCGGGCAGGCTGGCGACCGGCTCGACCGCATCGCCATGCGCGATGAACAGCGGCCAGATCAGATCGGCGGGCGTGAGGGTGTTTTCCGCGTGGAGACGGCGGCTCCAGGCAGAGGCGCGCGTGCGGCGCAGGCGAAGCACGGGAAAACTGGCGGTCATCGCGGCCTTGCCTAGCGGTTTTCGATCCGAACGCAAAAGCCTTCAAACAAGCCATTTGACAAAACCATCTAGTTATATAACATATAGGTTATATTCTTGGATGCCGACATGATCGCACTCGATTCGACCTTTGCCGCTCTCGCCGACCCCACCCGCCGCGCCATTCTCGCGCGGCTGGCGCTGGGCGAGGCGACCGTGACCGAGTTGGCCCAGCCGTTCGCGATGACCCAACCGGCGATTTCCCGTCACCTCAAGGTGCTGGAAACCGCCGGGCTGCTCGCAAGGCGGGTGGATGGCGCGAAGCGCCCATGCCGGCTGGCCGCCGAAGGCCTCGCCCAAATCGACCAATGGCTCGCCATGCTGCGCCAGGCGCTGGAGGCCAATTACCTGCGGCTCGACGCCGTGCTCGCCGAGATGACCCCACCCGCCCCCGCAGACCAGAAAGGATGACCATGACCGGCCTGACCCTGAAGACCGAAGGCGACACGCATGTCGTCGTGACGCGGCGTTTCGCTGCCTCGCCCGAGGCGGTGTACCGCGCCCATACCGATACCGAGGTGATCCCGAAGTGGTTGCTGGGGCCGGACGGCTGGACAATGCCGGTATGCATCAACGAAAACCGGCCCGGCGGGAAGATCCGCTATGAATGGTCGGACGGCGCCGGTGGCGGATTTCACCTGACCGGCGAAGTGATCGAGCTCGAACCCGGCCGGAGGATCGTCCATGTCGAACGGATGCACCTGCCCGATCCGACACCGGACAATCACGTCGAAACCACCTTCGAGCCCGATGGCGCCGGCACGCTGATGATCATGCGGATGACCGTGCCGGACGGCGAAACCCGCGCGGCGATGCTCGCAAGCGGCATGGAGCATGGCATGGAGCGAAGCTACCAGCGGCTCGAACAGGTGATCTGATCATGGGGCGGCGTTTCCTTACCGGAACGCCGCCCTTCAACATCATGCACCCGAAACGAGTATTGCCGCGTTGCAGCGCGCATGCGCAAGATCAACTCCGCCGCGATGGTCGTCAACGCCAAGTCCCGCAAGGGGCAGGCGCTGTTCGAACAGGCTCGCGACATCGTCCGCGATTTCCCCTTTCCGGTCGAATGCCATGCGGTGGAAGATCCTGAAAAACTGGACGAAACCGTATTGGCCGCGCTGGCCAAAAAGCCCGACATCCTGATCCTGGGCGGCGGTGACGGCACCCAGTCCGGGCTGGTCGATCATCTCGTCGATACGAACACCGCGCTTGGCGTCCTGCCCCTCGGCACCGCCAACAGCTTTGCGCGCACGCTGGGCATTCCGCTCGACCTGCCCGGCGCGCTCGACGTGATCCGCAGGGGCAACCTCAAGCGGATCGATCTGGGCATGATCGACAAGGATTATTTCGCCAATTGCGCCGCGATGGGCATATCCCCGCAGATCGCCGAGACGGTGCCGCACAACCTCAAGAAATATCTCGGCCGCATCGGCTATCTCGGCTGGGCGGCGTGGCAGTACGTCAAGTTCCGCCCATTCACCCTGATCGTCGACGACGGCAGCGACGTGACGCGGATGCGCGTGGTCGAGGTGCGCATCTCCAACGGCCGCTTCCACGGCGGCACCGAACTGGTCGAGGACGCCGAAGTCGATTCGGGCGAGCTGATCGTCCAGGCGGTGCGCGGCGGGGTGAAGCGCAACCTGATCTGGAGCTGGTTCGCCAGCGCCACCAAGCTGGAGGCGCGCCACGCCACGCTGATGCACTTCACCGGCAAGAAGCTGAACATCGACACCATCCCCCACCTGCCCATCTCCATAGATGGCGAGGTGCTGGCGCATACCCCGGTAATCGCGCGCGTGGCGGCGGGAGTGATCGAGGTGGCGGTGCCGGCTGAGTAATCCGTCGCCTCTGCGCAGGCAGGGGCCTCGGTCGGCAAACGCGATTTCAGAAATGCCACAAACCCGGAGGCCCCTGCCTGCGCAGGGGCGACGGTATCTGGCCTTACTTCAGCCCAGCCGCTCCAGCGCCGCCGTCAGCCGTTCGGCCTCCGCCGCCTTGTCGGCGTGGTCGGCCCGCGCCTTCTCCACCGCCTCGGGCTTGGCCCGCTCGACGAAGCTGGGGTTGTTCAGGCGCCCTGCGAGCGCATCGCGCTCCTTCGCGGCGGCCGCGATGCCCTTTTCCAGTCGCGATCGCTCGGCGGCGATGTCGATCACGCCTCCGATCGGTAGAACATAGGTCGCTTCGTCGACGACAACCTGCAGCGCACCGCCCTCGACTTCGCCATCCGCACGATCGATCCGCGCGAGACGCGATATGGTGGCGGCGTTGGCCGTCAGCCGCGCATCGGTTTCGGGCGCCGATTCCCGCACATGGAATGGCATGCGGGCGCCGGGTGCGATGCCCAGCTCCGTCCGTGCCGCGCGAACCTCGCCGACCAGGCGGATCAGCCAGTCGACCTCCTTCGCCGCCTCCGGATCGAGCGCCCGCGCATCCGGCATCGGCCATTTGGCGATGATCAGGTCGTAGGGCCGCTCGCCCATCGCATGCCACAGTTCTTCGGTGATGAAGGGCATGAACGGGTGCAGCATGACGAGGATCTGGTCGATCACCCAGCCGGCGACCGCCTTGGTCTCCTCGTCGATCGCGCCCTTGATCAGCTCCAGATACCAGTCGCAGAAGCGGCTCCAGGCGAACTGGTAGATCGCGTTTGCCGCGCCGTCGAAGCGCAGATCGGCGAGCGCGAGATCGACCGCCTGGACGGTATTCACCGTTTCGCCGATGATCCACTTGTTGACCGCCAGCGTCGCCTCTGGCGGCTCCAGCGTGGTGCTCGCGCCAATGCCGTTCGATTGGCAGAAACGCGCCGCGTTCCACAGCTTGGTGGCGAAGTTGCGATACCCCTCGACGCGCTTCTCATCCATCTTGATGTCGCGGCCCTGGCTTTCCATCGCCGCCATGAAGAAGCGCAGCGCATCCGCGCCGTAGCGATCGATCAGGCCGAGCGGATCGACGGTATTGCCCTTGGACTTGGACATTTTCTGCCCGTCCGCCGCGCGCACCAGCCCGTGGAGATACAGCCGCCGGAACGGCACATCCTCCAGGAAATGGATGCCCTGCATCATCATCCGCGCATCCCAGAAGAACAGGATGTCGAAGCCGGAAATCAGCAGATCGTTGGGATAGCGCTTCGCCTCACGCGGATCGGCCTCGGGCCAGCCGATCGTCGCGAACGGCCACAAGGCGGAGGAGAACCAGGTATCCAGCACGTCGCTGTCGCGCGTGACGTAGATCTCGACCTTGTCGCTGCCGCTGTCTGACAAAGCGCGCGCGACCACCTCATCATCGTCCTCGCACACGACGATCTCGACATGATCGCCATAATAGCCGCGCATCTCGGCGAAGGCGGCCTCCTCGCTCTCGGCGACGAACAGCTTCTGCGCGCTCTTGTCGCCGGGCGCGAGCTTCAGCCGGCCATCCTCGAACACCGGCCCATACCACGCCGGAATGCGGTGGCCCCACCACAGCTGGCGCGACACGCACCAGGGCTGGATGTTCTCCATCCAGTTGAAGAAGGTCTTTTCCCAGGTCTTCGGCACGATCTCGATCTTGCCCGAACGCACCGCCTCGATCGCCGGTGCGGCAAGCGTCGCCGCATCGACATACCATTGGTCGGTCAGCCACGGCTCGATCACCACGCTCGAGCGGTCGCCGAACGGCGTCGCGATCACTCGGTCCTCGACGCGTTCGAGATGCCCCGACGCCTCCAGCATCTCGACCACCTTGGTGCGCGCGTCGAACCGGCCGAGGCCCAGCAGATCGTCCGGAATTAGCTTGTCCGCCGTCTGGCACACCCGCGCCGTCGGGCCGAGCATGTTGAGCATCTGCCCGGCCTGCACGCCGGCGCGCTTCGCCACCTCGAAATCGTTGAAATCATGCCCGGGCGTGATCTTGACCGCGCCCGATCCCAGCTCGGGATCGGCATGGTTGTCGGCGACGATCGGGATCAGCCGGCCGGTGATCGGCAAGCGGATTTCCTTGCCGATCAGCGCGGTATAGCGGGCGTCGTCCGGGTTCACCGCGACCGCCATGTC
>JAESGW010000182.1_pt1 | contig 117341 bp, 112 predicted proteins | sample 9269791 | NCBI WGS metagenome assembly JAESGW01 (sample SAMN16773120, study PRJNA677053) | algae metagenome | isolation source: Aphanocapsa lilacina HA4352-LM1 and co-occurring heterotrophs from near cave... | place: USA: Maniniholo cave, near Haena, Kauai, HI | collected 2009-07-28
CCGGCAGAAGACTAACCTGCTCGCGACTCTCGCCGCTCTTGTATGTCCGATTCGTCATAACCAGAATCGTACATCAACTCGCAGCCCAAGCTAATCTTGCCCAGTCTCTTCGCTCCATCCGGGCTACAATGCTGTGGTCGCAAGACGCAGACATTCCTCAAAACCTGTGAGGTCGCGGCACGGATCGGCCGCCCCGTCATGCCGCACGATCGGATGGCCGCAGCTTTCGCGCACGGCCCATTCGAGCATCAGGTTATCGAAATTGCCGAAGTCCTCGATCTCCAGACCTGAGGGATCGCGCAAGGACGCCTGCCCGCCGGTGGCCGGCGCGGCGGCAACGCGCAGGACGTAGTCGGACGCGTCATTGGTGTAGGCGAACACGCGCTTGCCCATGCCCGTCATGAGGCCGAGCTCGAAGACCGTGCCCGCATCTGCCCCCGGTCCGCGAAACGGCGACAGGTTGCAGATGCCGAAATCGGCGCGCTGCATCAGCGCCTTGTTGGCCTGGTAGATGAGTTCGTCCAAGCGCTCGCCGGGTTTCGGTGTGATCGAGTTGTCGAGAGGGTACAGGCCGTTGAAGCCATAGCGGGCACAGAGCTGGCGCTTCTGCCGACCGATCTCGAGAGCATCGGGCAAGAACACTTCCGGGCCTGCGAGGTAGACGCTGAGCATGTGGTGGCCGTTTAGTTGAGATGTTGTCTTCAGACTACGGCCCATCCACCGTCATTGCGAGCGAAGCGAAGCAATCCAGCGCGCGCCGGCAGGCGCGCAGAGAGAAGCATTTTCGTTGGCGCGCTCACGCGCGCGGCTGGATTGCTTCGTCGCTTCGCTTCTCGCAATGACGGCGGAAGCGTCTCGCTCTATTCAATTGGCAAACAGCCCGTCGCACTGCTGACCCCGGATTTCGCTTCGCTCCATCCGGGCTACGAACGTGCGTCATCGCCCCCGTTCCATGTCCGGCCTAGGGCTGCCGGTCTTCTGTTGCCTTCCCTAGCCCCCGAGAGGGCGTGCGGAACGCCTGGGCGTTTCACCGCACCCGCGGCCCCGTGTGCAAAAGGGGTAGAAAAAACGCACACGAGCTCCTGACGAACGCAGCTCCACGCCTGCGTTCCGCACGCGATGAGTTTATTCGGGCTTGCTGCATCACGCCTCTGGTGGGCTCGTAGCGCCGGCACCTTGTTGACGAAGCAACCACGCGGAGCCGTCCGCGTGGGGATGCACTTGGACCCGATCGCCTGCACCGGGTTCGCCGGCCTCATCCGCCACGGGATCGACACACACCCGCCCTCGGTCCAGGCCTCACCAGCGCAAGCAACCATCGCATCCCGCCCCACAAGCCGTGGCGATCTAGACTCACCCTCTCACCGGGGCGGGACGCGTGAAGAATATTCCTAGATGCTGGGAAAAATCAATTTCTGAAAGGGCGAAAATCGAAGAAGCCTGTCAACAGATCTGTCGAAAACTTCGTAAGGCATTGATGCTGATCGCGGAAATCGGGTCGACGCACAGCGAGAGCAACGCGGACAGCGCGCCCCCTCACCCGCCCTCGCTTCGCCAGAGCCGATGCAGAGCATCGGCGTTTTATTTTTACTTAAGAACGGCGGCCGAAGGCCGCCTATGCACCCTCTCCCACAAGGGGAGAGGGGAAGATGCGCGCGCTCCGCTCAAAAGCAAACGCGGCGGGCGCTGCGCAACGTCGGGGCAACTCCGACGCCACACAGCACCCGCCGTTTCTGCAACCCTTAAGCCCTTGAGCTCTCAAAGGCCTAAGGTGTCGGCAAAAGTCTTGATGATCGAAGGCGTATCACGACGCCTTGGGCTTACGCCGGGCGGGATTATTCCTCGCCCTCGCCCTCGTTATCGTCGTCCTCACCCTTTTCGGCGGCGAGAATCTGGTCGGCGATGACCCCTGAGTTCTGGCGGATCGATGCTTCGATCTTGGCCGACATGTCCGGGTTGGCCTTCAGGAACGTCTTGGCGTTCTCGCGGCCCTGGCCGATACGCTGGCTGTCGTAGGAGAACCAGGCGCCGGACTTTTCAACCACGCCGGCCTTGACGCCGAGGTCGAGGATCTCGCCCATCTTCGAGACGCCCTCGCCATACATGATGTCGAATTCGACCTGCTTGAACGGCGGCGCCAGCTTGTTCTTCACCACCTTGACGCGGGTCTGGTTGCCGGTCACCTCGTCGCGCTCCTTGATCGCGCCAATGCGGCGGATGTCGAGGCGGACGGAGGCATAGAATTTCAGCGCATTGCCGCCGGTCGTCGTCTCCGGCGAGCCGTACATCACGCCGATCTTCATGCGGATCTGGTTGATGAAGATCACCATGGTGTTGGACTTGTTGATCGACGCGGTGAGCTTGCGCAGCGCCTGGCTCATCAGTCGCGCCTGCAGGCCCGGCAGCGCGTCGCCCATCTCGCCCTCGAGCTCGGCGCGCGGCACAAGGGCCGCGACCGAATCGACGATCAGCACGTCCACCGCACCGGAACGGACCAGCGTGTCGGCAATCTCCAGCGCCTGCTCGCCATGATCCGGCTGCGAAATCAAGAGCTCGTCGACATTGACGCCGAGCTTGCGGGCATAGACGGGATCAAGCGCGTGCTCGGCATCGATGAAGGCGCAGATGCCACCCTTCTTCTGCGCTTCCGCCACGCAATGCAGCGCCAGCGTGGTCTTGCCCGACGATTCCGGCCCGTAAATCTCGATCACCCGGCCCTTGGGCAGACCGCCGATGCCGAGCGCGATGTCCAACCCGAGCGAGCCCGACGAGATCACCTCGACGTCCATCGACTTGTCGTTCTTGCCGAGCTTCATGACCGAGCCCTTGCCGAACTGGCGCTCGATCTGTGACAGCGCCGCCGACAGGGCCTTTGACTTATCCATGGACGAACCTTCAACGATACGCAGGGCGGGCTGGGACATTGGAAGAGGCTCCTTATGAACGGGATTCGCCATGGCCACAACGAAGCGGCCGAGCGGGCTCAACGCCAAACTTGTGAGAAATCTTGTACACTATTTGTTCTCAGTTCGCAATATGTTCTTTTCAGGAATTGGCGCCGGCCTGTTTCGACCTCGACCGGCCCGGTTTGAATTTTCCGCTGGACCGTTTCGATCGGGATTTATTCCCAAGTCTTTTCCGGTAACCGAGGGTTCCAGAACAAATGTGGGGAATCGTTCCGGGTGTTGCATCAAACACACTCCTGGATGCCGGCCCTTTCCCTCGTCGGTTCGGATGAGTGGTCCCTTTTCCGTTCGTGCTTTGCTCCTTTTGACTCTGCGGAACGATTCACAGGCCGTCGGCTTTGTCAGACGGACTAGCGGGAGGCAGGCATGGAGTACGTTCGACAGCTCGCGACCGAGCCACAGAACATGTGCCTTGCCGCTGTTCTGATCGGCATGATCATTCTGATCACCAGCCTGGTCTTGCTGGTGGCTTAAGGCCGCCGGGACCCAAACCTTCGCCCCTTGGCTTGGTTGCATCTTCAACCAAAAGGAGGTCCGCAATGAACAAGATCTCGACCGTCGCTTCCGCCCTCGTTCTGTCAGTCGTAGGCGCTAATCTAGCTGAGGCCGATCAGCCGGGACCGGACTGGATGCCTGCCCCAAAGGTAATCGAGCAGGTTCTCAAGTCGGGCTACACGCAGGTGACCAAACTTGAAGCCGACGATGGCCGATGGGAAGGCGAAGGCATCAAGAATGGCCAGAAGATGGACTTTCACGCCGATCCCAAGACGGGCGTAATCACATTCGAAAAGCTGGATAAATGACGCCTAGGGCCGCCTCAGCCCCCGCCCCCTTACCATCCCGGCCTCTCCGTCGCGACCACCGGCAGCTGCAGTGACAACCTGCTCAGCGTGCCGGCCTTGTCCAGTTGGGCGAACAGGGCGTAGCGCTTCGTATCCCAGCGCATCGATGCGATGTCGGTCTTGTCCAAGTCCGGCGGACCGAATTTCGCGATCAGCGCCTCTCGGGTGTCGCCGAAGCGAAGCCCGAACGGTAGATCGCCTTTGAACGCAGCGTGCGTGCTGCTTCCCGGTCCGTACAGGCGGATGTTGCTCAGCACGAGCGTGCCCGGCGGATGGTCGCGCATTGGCACGTCGAGCGCGTCCGCGTCTCTGAAGGTCAGTTCGACGCCGAGCGCGCGATTTTGCAGGAACGTGGTGAGGTCGTCGCGCCTGGCGACAGGCTTCGCCTTGATGCCGAACGCCGCGACGAGATCGCGCAGTTCGCCCTCGCCCCAGGCGCGGCCGAGCGCCGCGATCGGGTCGACCTTCATTGCCTTGTCTCTCGGCAGACGCACGTCTGCGCCGAGAAGCGCCGTGCTCGCAGCACGCGCGTGCGGAGCCGGCGCGCGGCGCTCATCCGCGCGCGCAACAGCGGCGCAGACGCAGAGGCAACAGAGATATGCGATTGCCCGAGCGGCAATCATGCGGCGGCTCATCGTGGCTTCAGGACGGGCCGCATTAGTGGCGCGCCGCGGCCGCGAGGTTCAAGGCGGGTCGAGCCGTTCTCGTCGGTGGCCCCTTTCCTCCATGGGACCAGTCGGGCCCGACGAACCAAAAGAGGCGCTGATGCGACCAATGTGCGATGACCGAAACTTCCGACCTAGAGAAGCGTCTTGGCGATCTCGAGCGCCGTCATGAGAAGACGCGCGAGTTTCTGATCGACGTGCTGTCTTTGAAGCAGCGCATGAAGGAACGCAAGATCAACTACGAATTCCTCACGTCAGCTTGCGTCGTCCTGCTCATCCTCCTCTCCGTGGCAATTCATTTGATCACACTCCTCGTGGCTCCGAGCAGCTTCACGGGTCTGGTCGCTACGTTGCTCTTGCCGGGGATCGCCGAAGCATATTGGATCTGGGCCATATGGGCGGCTACGGGCACCCCGTCTCAACCGCTGACCCAGTTGTGTGCGGCATGGTTCGCCCTGCTTGGGATCTGGTTTCTTGCGAATTACATGTTCGCTCACCAGCGTCCGCTGCAATCGAACTGAGGCGCTAGCGCGTGATGAGCTAGATCGACTCTCCGCCGTCATGCCCGCGCATGCGGGCATCCAGTACTCCGCAGCGTTAGCGATCTATCACTTGCGCTCTGGAATACTGGATCCCCGCGTTCGCGGGGATGACGCCGAGATTGCGGATATGATTTTGCCAACCTAAACCGCATTAGCGAATTTGGCGCTGGTCCTTGAATAGCACCGGCAATTGGTGCTGGTCCCTTTCGACGCTCTCTTCAATCGCGTGGCGTCAGCTGCGTGGAACGAGACTGGCAACGTTCGCGCAAATCGGATCGATCGCCGATGCCGCGCCGGGCGGGGCCGCGGCTGGTGCTTTCTTCGACGCCGGGGCGGCCTTTGCCTGCGGGGGTGGCGCGGGCGGAAGCGGTGGCGTGTTTGGGTCGGTGATCCGCGTCCAATCCTCGCCAGAGCACACGAATCTGGTGAAACAACCGCGAACCTCCAGCACATCCTTCTTTAGAGTGATATTCGCATCGTAGATTGCACCCGCTGGTGTCACGGCGGTGCCTTGGGGGTCGTAGATTTTCCCCTCCCAGCGGTCCGGCTTGGTCTGCCGCATGTTGATCAGGATTGGAATTCCGAGCAACGGTCGCCCCCGCACCGCGGGATCGCGGTTGCCGTCGAAACCGGGCTTGCTCTCGGCCCAGATAACGCCCCAGAGCGCGGGCGCCTGCGTCTGAAGATCAGGACAGCTCACAACCTTCATGCGGGCCGAGCGGTCTTTCACCAGCCACTCGCCAACCGGATCGGCAGCAAGGGCGCTACTAGTGGCGAAGAGTAATCCCGACAAAACCAGTGCAGTGCGCATGCAATGAACTCTGTGTTGTTCGATGTCCAATTCTATAACTTCTGTGCATTCGAAAACAAAGCAAAACACCAGGCCACCTCAGTTTGGCGGCCTCCTCCGCCTCGGGTGAGAGTGCCTAGTTGGCGGGAAAATCGATCCGTCCTAAAGTGTCCGACGTCTTGCGGTCTCAGGATGGGGGCATCATGGCCGACCACACGGGGAAGGCGCTGGGCCTGCTTGCGCTGGTTCTCGCCGCGCTGTTGGCGCTGGTCGTGTTCATGGTGATTTGAGGTCCGCCATGAACCTCGCAGAGCTCATACTCTACGGCGCGTTGTTCCTGTTTGTCGGCTTTGTCTTGTACCGGATGGTCAGGCCCGGTATGTGGCAAAAAGCTTTTTTCGCCGTTTTCGTGATGACCGCCATCTACCTGCTCGTGCGGTAGGGCCGCCGCTGTCACCCGTTGCGGCAGCTCTTCGGGCCGTAGTCTTCCCAGATCCAGCCGCACTTGGTGCAGCCCGTGCCGGACAGTGCGGCGGCAAGCAGGATTACAGCAAGGAAAATACGCATATAGACACCCATCCCGGAGCGCTGATCCTAGCGCGCCCGTCCCACATCGCCAATCGGTGAACGCGAAATAGCAACAGCTAGTTTGGCGTCGTGCTCGCGGTGCTGAAGACGCCGCTGATCTGCGAGCCGAGCGCAATGAGCGAGGCGAGAATAGCGAGCGCGATGCCGGATGCGACCAGCGCGTATTCGGTCGCCGCAGCACCGGATTCATCGGCGAGGAAACGGACCAACACCTCGGACAGACGGCTGCGCATCGGCGTAGCTCCCCGGCTTTCGCCGAGCAGCTCCCGGCGGCGGGGAAGCTAGCGGCGCAAGGCTAAGGCAGCGCAAACAAACACGATGAACGATCGGTGAAGGATTTTTCCAAGGCCTCTCAGGCAGGGTCAGGCTGGTCGAGATAAGGCGCGACCACCTCGCGCGTTTCCTTGCTCGGAACAACCGGCACGATCTCGAATGTGACGCCGGAACCGCGCGCGTTCAGCACCCATTGCTGCAGCAGCCTCGCGTCGTCGCATTCCATCAGCTGGAAGCAGCGGTCGAAGTTCGGCTCGATCCAGCTATCGATGTATTTCAGGCCGTCGGGAAAGCCACGGCCTGAATCGCGCAGGCGCCGATAGACCGGGACCGCGTCGCGGTCCTTGAAGCGCTCGACAATCATGAAAAGCATGGGTGGTCCTCTTTCTATCTTCATCTAGTCAAGCCGTGCTGACTTCACCTCTCCCATAGGGAGAGGTCGGATCGCGAAGCGATCCGGGTGAGGGGTTACGGCCCATCGAGGGACCGAGTGCCCCTCACCCCAACCCTCTCCCCCATAGGCGAGCGAAGCGACGCCGTTCTTCGAACGGCTATGGGGGAGAGGGAGCGCGCCGTGCATGTCGCTGATGATCTGATATCGTCCGCTTGGGGCAAACAAGGGAGAAACGCCATGAATGCAAAGCCGCCCGCCGCCGGTGACCAGATCCGGGATATCGCGCCGAAGCTTGCCGACCTGACCCGCGACGTGCTGTTCGGCGATGTGTGGGAACGCCCGCAACTGAAGAAGCGCGACCGCAGCCTGGCGACCGTCACCGCGCTGCTCGCCATGAACCGCCTCGAGCAACTGCCGGGCCACATGACCCGGGCGCTGGACAACGGCGTCACCAAAGAGGAAATCATCGAGCTGATCACCCACCTCGCCTTCTATTCGGGCTGGCCGAACTCGATGTCGGCGCTGTCGATCGCCCGCAAGGTGTTCGACCAGCACGCGAGCCGGTAAGGTTGTCAGGGTCCGCGACAGTGCGCGTGGGCCTTCCCTTGCTGATTCCCTGATATATTCAAGCGGCGTTTCTCCGCGATGCGGCTTGCGATGGCGCGCGCCGCGGCATTATTAGACGTGCGTATGATCGGGAGCCATCCATGAAGACCTTGTTCGCAACCGCACTCTCGCTTGTCCTGTTTGCGGCACCGGCGCAGGCGCAGACCGTGTCCGACCTCATCGCGCAGATGAAGGTGAAGTGGAACGCACCGAGCGAGCCGTTCAAGATCATCGACAACGTCTATTATGTCGGCACCGCCGGGCTGTCGTCGTTTCTGGTGACCTCGCCGGGCGGCCATGTGCTGATCGACACCGGGCTGCCCGAGGCGAACCCGCTGATCAAGGCGAACATCGAGAAGCTCGGCTTCAAGCTCGCCGACATCAAGTACCTGCTCAACACCCATGCGCACCTGGATCACACCGGCGGCCTTGCCGAATTGAAGAAGGACACCGGCGCGCAGATGGTGGCGAGCGCCGGCGACAAGCCGCTGCTGGAAGGCGGCTATTATCCCGGACAGGAAGACACCGAAGCGCTGAAGTTTCCGCCGGTGAAGGTCGACCGCGTCGTCGGCCAGGGCGACAAGATCACGATCCCCGACCTGATCGGGAAGGGCAAGGCGAAGCGCGACCTGACGCTGACCGCCCACATGACGCCGGGCCATTCACCGGGCTGCACCACCTGGACCACGGTCGCGCGCGAGAAGAAATGGAACCACACCGTGGTGTTCTTCTGCAGCGCCACGGTTGCGCTGAACAAGCTGGTCGGCAAACCCACCTACCCCAGCATCGTCGACGACTACAAGAAGACCTTCCAGGTTTCGAAGGGGATCATCGCCGACGTGTTCCTCGCGCCGCACCCGGAGATGTTCAAGATGGAAGAGAAACGCCCGCTGATCGGCAAGTATGCCGGCGTCAATCCCTTCATCAAGGCTGGCGAATTCCACGCCTTCGTGCGCGACGCGGAGAAGGCGTTCAACGAGGGCCTTGCGAAGCAGAAGGCCGCGGCGGAAGCGGCGAATTAGGCGTCGCCGTCATTGCGAGCCGTAGCCGTTCGAAGAACGGCGTCGCTTCGCTCGCCTATGGCGAAGCAATCCAGCTCGCGCTTAAGCGCGCAAATATTAAGGGCGAACGAAGCGTTTTTGATGGCGCGCTGCGCGCGCGCTGGATTGCTTCGTCGCTGCGCTCCTCGCAATGACGGCTGGGTGGGCCGCCGAGCTTTGGCCGGCCGGGCTCAGGCCCGCGCCTTGACCTTGCCTTTGCCCTTGGCGGCGACTGGCGGCTCTATGGCGGCCCATTCCATGGTTGGGGCGTAGCGCTGGATCGAGCTGCCGGAGACGAGCGGCGGGGCGCCGGGCTTGATCTCCACGCCCATGACCACGCGGGTCGGGCCGAGGCTGATGACAACGATGTCGCGCGTGCGCTGGCCGGGACGCGGCTGCGCGTCCTCGATGACCAGAAGCCCCGGCTCGTTGATACGGAACGCGCCGGCGCGATACCACTTCTTCGACCGCGCCTCGCGGAAATCGTCGACCAGTTCGCTGGTAAAGGCGATCTGCGCTACCGAAACGCGATAGCCGTAACGGGCAATATGTCCGACGACTTCGGCGTCGGTCATCTGCAGTCGCTCGCGCGCTTCGTTCATGTCAATCAACTCGCAAAAATCGAGCATACGGTTTCAGGCAATTTACGATGAAAACTTTGGCAGCGATTTGCGAGTAAAGCGTTACCGCATGTCAAATATGCTTCATGACGCCGCCAACCCGCCCGCATGGTGAATGAAGCGTTAACGCGCTGACCTGCATTTGACGATCACGCCGAACGCTATTTTTCTCTGTCGCCTTTAGCGTCCGTTCGCAAAGGGACGGCTGGTCCGGCATCGCCGGCGGCGAGCCTTCCCGGTTTGGGGAACGGGACGTGGCTGAAATCAGCAACGCCACACATGCGGGGGCGACGAACGACGGCTTGCGCACGCGCGACGGCGCCGCCGCCGCGAAACCGCTTGTCCCCGGCGCGCTTGTCCCGCTTCGCAGCGTTCCTCATGCCGAATGGCTTGCGCTCGCCGGCCGGGCGATCGAGCCGAACGGCTACTTCCTGCCTGACTGGGAAATCGCGGTCGACGCATCGGCGCGCGGCCGCGGCAATGTCTCCGCACTCTGCGGGCGGAACGAGGCGTGCAATCTCGTCGCCTTGCTGCCCGTGGTCTCGGCCTGGCGCGCCTACAAAATTCCACTGCCGGTGCTGGTCTCCGCCGATCCGTATGGCGATCTCGGCACGCCGCTGATCGACGGCCGCGCGCCGCGCGACGCCGTGCGGGCATTGCTGGCGCAGGCCCGAACAGCCGGAATGCGCGCCATCGTCCTGCGTCATGTGACGCTCGAGGGCGCGGCGATGCAGGCGATCACAGCCGTGCTCGACGCAGCCGGAATGAGGCCGCACGTGCTGCGGGCCGAACAGCGCGCCTGTCTCGATGCGACGCGCGATGCAGACGAGCTGCTGCGCGAGGCGCTCGGCGCCAAGAAGCTGAAGGAGCTGCGGCGGCAGCATAACCGGCTTGCCGAACTTGGTCCGGTCTCCGTCTTCGTTGCGACAACGCCTGCGGAGGTCGCCAGTGCCACGGAAATCCTGCTCGCGCTCGAGGCCAGCGGCTGGAAGGCCGATCGCGGCACCGCGCTGAGCCAGCACGCAGGCGACGCGGCGTTCTTTCGTCGTGCCACCGTCGCGATGGCGGCGCATGGCCAATGCGAAATCATCACGCTCAACGCCGGCGATGTGCCGGTCGCGGCCGGCATCGTGCTGCGCCATCAGGACCGTGCATTCTGGTTCAAGCTCGGGGTCGATGAGCGCTTCGCCAAATATTCGCCGGGCGTCCAGCTCGCGCTCGAGTTGACGCGGCATCTCTGCGCCGACCCGACAATCTCGCTGGCCGATTCCACGGCGCAGCCCGGACACCCGATGATCGATCCGATCTGGCGCGGCCGGCTGCCGATCGGCGACGTGGTCATTCCGCTTCGACGCAACGATCCGGTCGTGGCGCTCACGATCGCGGGCATTGCCGCACGCATGCGCACCCGCACGCATTTCCATCGCCTCATCCGACAGTTGCGAACCCTGAAGGAGAAACGTCAATGAATGCCGGAACCACCGTCGCCCCCGTCATTGTCGCCGGCCATGACGCACTCAAGCGCGACTTCCCGCTCAAACCGTTCGCCATCCGTCACATGCTGGCAGGCCATCCGCTGCTGACGCTGCCGCGCATCGCCCAGCTCGCCGCCGAACTGCCGCGCGACCGCATCGAGTACAATTCCGGCGACGCCGCCGTCAGCCAGGATCCGGACAAGGTGAAGCCGGTCGACCTCGATCCGATCGAGGTGGTCGAGCAGATCGAGACCGCCGGCGCCTGGATGGTGCTGAAGCGGATCGAGACGTCGCCCGAATATCGCCAGTTGCTCGAGGACTGCCTGCTGTCGGTTGCCCGCGCGCGCGGCTTCGGGAGCCTCGCGGAGGCCGATTTCCAGGAGGTCGAGGGCTACCTGTTCGTGTCGTCGCCGAACTCGACGTCGCCGTTCCACCTCGACGCGGAAGACAACTTCTTCGTCCAGATCCATGGCGAGAAGTTCTTCCGCATCTACGACAACCAGGATGGGTCGATCGCCGACGAAGACGCCGTCGAGCACTCGCTGACCAAACACCGCAACCTGAAATACGACGACGCGTACAAGTCGCGCGCGGTTGAGTTCCACATGTTCGACGGCGACGGCTGCTTCGTGCCGTACAAGTGGCCGCACTGGGTGCGCACCGCGAACGAATACTCGATCTCGATGGCGATCACCTGGCGCACGAAGGCCGTTCAGAGTGACATGGACCTGCGGTTCTTCAATTCGATATTGCGGAACCTGGGCCTGCCGCAGCCAGCGCCCGGCGAGACGCCGACCTGGGATGCGGTGAAGCTCGCGTTCTACCGGTCCTGCCTTGCGGTGATCAGCCCGCTGCGCTCCTCGCAGACGCTCCGCCGCGTGCTCCGCCGCATCGCGCTCGGCAAGAAGGCGAATTATTTCTTGAAGGGGGCTTAGCCGTCATTGCAGGCATGTAGCCCGGATGGAGCGAAGCGCAATCCGGGATTCTTGTCGCGGACTCAGCCCCGGATTTCGCTTCGCTTCATCCGGGCTACGAGGCCCTAGCCCTCCGCCGCCTGCTCCTTGCCCAGCGCTGCGACCTGGCGGATCGCGTTCGCGAGCATCTCTGACGGCTGGGCGCCGGAGACGCCGTATTTGCCGCCGAGGATATAGGTCGGCACGCCGTTGACGCCGGCATTGGCTGCGGCCTGCGCCGCCTGCGAGATCATCTCGACATCTTCGTCGCTCGCAAGACGCGCGCGCACGGCATCCGGATCAAGCCAGCAGTCGGCCGCGGCCTGCACCAGCACCTCGGGATCGGTGAGGTCGGCGCCCTCCTTGAAATAGAGGTCCATCAACCGCTGCTTCATGGGCGCGGCCCGGCCCGTCTGCTCGGCCCAATAGATCAGCCGGTGGCAGTCGGTGGTGTTGGGCTGGCGGCTGATGAGGGAGGAGTTGTATTCGAGGCCTTCCGCGGCCGCGGCATCGGTGACATTCGAGGCGATGTTCTTGTAGGCTTCGACCGAGCCGAACTTCGCTTCCAGATATTTGTCGCGATCGATGCCCTCGCGCGGGATCCATGGATTGAGGAAGAACGGCCTGTAGCGCACGGTGACGTCGACATCGTCGATCAGCTTCAGTGCGCCTTCCAGGCGCTTCTTGCCGATGTAGCACCAGGGACAGACGACGTCCGAGACGACGTCAATATGCAACCGCAGTTTCTCGCTCATCGGACGCTCCTTCCTCTCGCAGGCGATGGCAAAGTTATGCCTGCGGGAGCAGCAGCACAAGCCGAGCGCTTCATTATCGCGACGAGCTGGGGTAAGTGTTCCCTAAGCCGGGGAAGCCTGGCGAGCGCATTTTTGGGGGACGTCGTTGGGTATACGGGCGCGCGAAGAACTGGACGCAATCGATCTGAAAATTCTGTCCGGGCTTCAGCAGGACGGCCGCATGGCCAACAACGATCTGGCGCGACGCGTCGGACTATCGCCAACGCACTGTCTGCGGCGTGTCCGCGCATTGAAGGATGCCGGCTATATCAAGGGCTATCGCGCGCTGCTCGACGAAAGGCTGATCGGCCTGGAGATTACCTCCTTCGTCACGGTGGAACTGGCGAGCCAGACGGAAACTTCGCTTGCCGCATTCGAGCTTGCCGTGCGCGACCTGCCCAACGTCTGCGAATGCTCGCTCGTATCCGGCGGCGCCGACTACGTTTTAAAATGCGTCGCTCGCAACGTGTCGGACCTGGAAACCCTGCTGCGGCATTTCGCATCGCTGCCGAATGTGCGCAACGTCAGGAGTCTCCTCTCGCTGCGCAACACCAAGAACGCGCCGTTGCCGCTCGGCGAGGCGCCAGACCACGGCGCCGTCGCCGCGACGCTTTAACGATCAGAGCTCGTCAACGGGCGCCCAATCCGGCACGTGGCCGGCGAGCTTGTCGAGCAGGCGCTCGAATTCGCTGCGCTCGGATCGCGACAGGCACGACAGCATGGCCCGCTCACGCTCGCGCAGGCGCGGAATATACTGCGCATAGAGCGCGCGGCCCGCAGCCGTGAGAAACAGCAGCTGGCGCCGATTGTCGCCGCTGTCGGCCTCGCGCCGCAACAGCTTCTTCTTTTCCAGGGCAATGATCCCGCGGCTGATATTGGCTTTCAGGTGGCCCGAGAACTCGCAGATGTCGCGTGCGGTTACGCCGTCGCGAAAATTCAGGAAGATCAGCGTGACGATCTCCGGCCGCGTGATGCCGAGCTCCATCTCGATCTTCCGGAACGACGGCTCCCGGTAGAAGTTCAGCACATAGCCCATCTTGTAGGCGATCTTGATCTCGGTGCCGCCGAGCACATCGGCGATGCCGTTCGCCTGCTGCTCCCGCACCTCGCGTGTTGCCGCAGCTTTCTTGCCGTCCCTAGATAGTCTCATATGTGACTTTCTGCTTGCGCCTATGCCAAGGCCATCCTAACATCGCCCGGAAACGTAAAAGAACGATCGACATCCAGCTGGGAGGTTTGCATGCAGGCCGTGCAGATCCGGCGGCCGCTTGCGCGCGCCTTGCCGGAGGACGCACTGCGATGCTTTTTCGCAGGCACGGACGCCCACCCGATCTACGTCGATCACCTGCCGCAGGCAGATGCATCGACGAAAGCTCCTGTGGTGATGGTGCACGGCGGCGGGCATACGGGCGCCTGCTACATGGCGACCCCCGATCGGCGACCGGGCTGGGCGCCACGTTTCGCGGCCGCGGGCCGCGACGTGTACGTACCCGACTGGCCGGGACATGGCCGATCGCCCATGCGACCAGAATTTCCGAAACTTGCCACCGCGGAGGTCGCCGCCTCGCTTCTCGCCCTGCTGGATGAGATCGGGCCCGTCGTGCTGCTCGTGCATTCGGCGAGCGGCCCGATGGCGTGGTGGATGACCGAGCAGCGCCCCGAGCTGATCGTCGCAGTCGTCGCCATCGCGCCGGGGCCGCCGGCGAACCTGCTCAAGGACCTGCCCGACGATCCCGCAGCCATTCTCGCGCTGCGCGACGACGCGAGCGCCGGTCACCCGGTCTATGCGGCCGAGGACAAACCGGTCTGGTTCAGCGCCGAGTTCGCGGCCGCCTATTGGGCAAACGCGCCGCGCTTTCCCAAAGCGGCATTTGACGCCTACCGCCGCTCGATCGTTCCGGAGAGCGCGCGCATCCTGAACGAGCGCTTCAACATCGGCGGACGGGGCTTGAAGATCCGTGACCCGAACGACCTCCGCAACCACCGCATCCTGATCGTCACCGGCGATCACGACCCCCGCCATCCGCGCACGGTCGACGAGGCGACCGCCGCCTATCTCGGCGCGGAGTTCGTCTGGCTGCCGGACCGCGGCATCGACGGCAACGGCCACATGATGATGGTCGAACACAACAGCGACGATCTCGCCGCAATGATCCTTGGCTGGCTCGACGCAAACGACTGCTGACGCGGAGAACCCGCGCAGATACGCAGACATCGGAGGAAACAACAGATGCGACCAGCTACCTTCTGCGCGACCCTGTTCGCCGCGATGCTTCCCATTGCGGCGCACGCCCAGCTCAGCGGCGACGTCGTCAAGATCGGGGTCCTGACCGACATGGCGGGCGTGACCGCCGACATCACCGGCAAAGGCTCGCTGCTCGCCGCCGAAATGGCGGTGCGCGAGATCGGCGGGACGGTTCTCGGCAAACCGGTGCAGGTCATCTCGGCCGACCATCAGCACAAGGCCGATGTTGGAGCTGCGATCGCGCGACAATGGATGGATGTCGAAGGCGTCGATGCGATCGTGGATGTACCGAACTCCAGCGTTGCGCTCGCAGTGCAGGGCCTCGCGCGCGACAAGAAGAGGATCGTCCTCTATTCGGGCGCGGGCACGATCGCCCTCACCAACGAGCAGTGCTCACCCTACGGCTTCCACTGGACCTACGACACCTACGCCGTGTCGCACGGGACCGCGTCCGCGGTGGTCAAGGCCGGCGGCACGTCGTGGTTCATTCTGGCCTCGGACTACGCCTTCGGCCACCAGCTGCAGGCTGATGCGACCAAGGTGGTCACGGCGGCGGGCGGGACTGTGGTGGGCGCGGCGCGTCACCCGCTGAACACCGCGGATTTCTCGTCGTTTCTGCTGCGCGCGCAATCCTCCGGCGCAAAGGTCGTCGGCATCGCCAATGCCGGCAACGACACCGTCAACACGATGAAGCAGGCCCGCGAGTTCGGGCTGGTGCAAGGCGGGCAGAGTCTCGCCGCACTGATCCTGTTCCTGCAGGACGTGCACGCGCTCGGGCTCGATGTGGCGCAGGGTACGTACGTGACGACCAGCTCCTACTGGGATGTGAACGACGCGACGCGCGCATGGTCGAAGGAATTCATGGCCAGGACCGGAATGATGCCTTCGATGCTGCACGCAGGCGTCTACGGCGCGACGCGCCACTATCTCAAGGCTGTCGCCAAGGCGGGCACTGACGATGCCGACAAGGTCGCAGCCGCCATGCGGGCCATCCCGGTCGAGGATGCCTTCTCCGAGAACGCGCGCATCCGTGAGGACGGCCGCGTCACGCGCACGATGTATCTCGCACGGGTGAAGGCGCCGTCCGCTTCGAAGTATCCATGGGACTATTTCGAGATCGTGCGCGCGATTGCGCCGGAGGAGACCGTGTGGCCGCTCTCGGACAGCAAGTGTCCCCTGGTCAAGACTGCGACCCGCTAGTGCCAGCGTCGGCAGCGGCGTTCGATTCCGGTTTGGCGGCGCGAAGCTGGCCCGGCGGATCCCACATGCGACGGCCGCGCCAACTCACGAAGGCGCCTTGAATCGCGAATGCTCCACCGGCGACCGCGGTCGCGATCATCAGGTCGGGGAGGTCTTTATAGCGGGCCGCGACGAAGCCGAAGCCGATGAACAGCATCGCCGGCGTCGCCATCATGCCGATGGCCGCGAAGATGCTCTCCACGAAATCGCCCGGCGCTGTCTGCCAGATCTGCCGCTGCGTCGGCGCCTCGATATTGATCACCCGCTTGCCCCGGCGCCTGCGCCGGGGCGGCAGCGGTTCGATGCGGACACAGACAGTGAAGATGGCGGCTGCCAGAACCGCGCAACCGAAGAAACGCCAAATCGAAGTCACTGGCATGGTCTTGGTGAAATGCATAAGCAGGCCAAGCCATGCGCCGTACAGCGCCAGAGCGACGATGAGGACAAACAGCAGGCCCGCGATCACCTGACGCACCACGTGCCAGGCGCCTTGCGGCTCCTGCGGCTCGGTTTTCATGTCGCTACCCCTACCCGGCCTCACCGCGTGCCGGAGATCTCGCGCAGCTTTTGGGCGGTCTTGTCGTCGGCCGGATAGAAGGCCTCCAGCGCCAGTTCCGACAGTGTGATGTCGACCGGCGTGCCGAACACCATGGTGGTCGAGATGAAGCTCAGCACGTCGTTGCCGAACTTCAACTGGAACGGGACCACCACCGAGTCGGTGATCTTCGGCGGCGGGCCGGAGCCCGGCGGCGCCGGATAGGCTTTCAGTTCGTCATGGAGCGCGATGAGCTCGGCGTCGGCGGTCGCCTCGCATTGGCGATGCAGGCGGTCCAGCAGGTGCCCGCGCCATTCGTGCAGGTTTGCCGTGCGCGAGGCGAGGCCGTCCGGATGCAGGCCGAGCCGCATCACGTTGATCTTGCCCTGCAGCAGCTTTGGCGCGACGCCGGCGAGGAGCGGCGTCACCATCCGATTGGCCGACACCAGGTTCCAGTGCCGGTCGATCGCCAGCGCCGGATTTGGCTCATGTGCCTTCAGCACCGCTTCGAGAGCGTCGCGCGCGAGCTTCATGGCCGGGTCATCCAGGGTTCGTTGCGGGAACGCGGGGGCAAAACCGCCGGCCACCAGCATGACGTTGCGCTCGCGGAGCGGCACGTCGAGCCGCTCGGCCAGCCGCAGCAGCATGTCGCGCGAGGGCGCGGCGCGGCCCGTCTCCATGAAGCTCAAATGCCGCGCGGAAACCTCCGCGTCGAGCGCAAGGTCGAGCTGGCTGAGATGCCGGCGCTGCCGCCATTGCCGCAGGTGCTCGCCGACGTGTCCGGTCTGGATGTTCATCATGGGGCGGAACCTAACAGGAAGATTTCGGCGCTTCCATTACCTGCCAGGTAATCGCATTCGGTAGCGGTCCCACCCGTTCTCCATGGCGTCAGGCCGGCGTTCGGCCTGGCCCGACTGGAGATGGTCCGATGCTTCTGCCCCTCACCTTCGTCGTCACCCGTGCCGCCGCCTTCATGATCAGCGATGCGGCGCCGTGGCTGGCGAAATTCGCCACGCGGATCGTGGCGCGACGGCTCGATGTGCCGGAAATCGTGGTGCACGGGATCTGCCTCTATGTCGCGGCGTACATCAGCGAGGTCGAGCGCAATGCTTCGCTGGTCTGCCCGATGCGCGTTTTCCATGACCTCCGACGTAATCGACTGGCGCCGACACGGCGCTCATCCTCGCGTGCGTCGACCTGATACCCACTCTCAACCCCTGAAGGAGCCTGCCATGATCAATCCGTCCCTCTTCCTGCGCCGCGCGATCCAGGGCGACGCCATCATCACCGGCGCGATGGCCGTGCTGCTGGTCGCGGCCGCTGGTTTTCTCGGTCCCCTGCTGAACCTTCCCGAAACCTTCCTGCGCGAGGTCGGCATCTTTCTCGTCGTCTATGCCGCGCTGGTGGGCTTTCTCGGCACGCGCGATTTGATGCCGAAGCTTGCCGTGTGGGCAGTGATCGCCGCCAATGCGATCTGGACCATCGACTCGATCGCGCTGCTGTTCACCAGCTGGGTGCAGCCGAACATGCTCGGCCAGGCGTTCGTGGTGATGCAGGCGGTGTCGGTCGGCGTGATTGCGGAGCTGCAGTATATCGGCCTGAAGCGGAGCGCAGAGACCGCAGTGGCGCGGTGAAGCGCTAGTCTTTCACCTCTCCCCGCAATGCGGGGAGAGGTCGGATCGCGAAAGCGATCCGGGTGAGGGGCATGGCACGGCGCTAGTCACGATGCTGGAGCCGCGGACTCATCAGCCCCCTCACCCCAACCCTCTCCCCGCAAGCGGGGAGAGGGAGAGTTAGCGCTGGGCCTCAGCCCTTCTTCGTCTTCTTCTTCAACAGATCCTTGATCGCGTGGCCGTTGAGGGCGTGGCCGTTCATCTTCGACTTTGCGGCCCGCTTCTCCGCTCGCGCCTGGGCGCGCTTCTTCGCTGCACGGGTTTCGGCGCGGGCGACCTTGCGCTTGTTCTCGCAGGAAACGCACTTGCAGCCGATCGGCTTCAGGTAGCTGTTGAAGTAGTCCTTGCCGTAGTCGTAGGTGATCTCGTCGCCCGGCTGGATGGTCTTGATGGCGCGGATGTAGACCTTGCGGTTGCGCGGCTGCACGTCGGATTCCGCATTCGGCCGGCAGGCATGGTTGGCGTAGCGGGCGACGTTGCGGCGGACGGAGCCATCGATGGTCCAGCGTCCGTTCAGCTCGAACAGGTACTTGTTCTCGATGTCATCCTGCTCCTTGATCCGGCAGTCGAGCAGCGGCCCCTTGTATTCGACGATCTGGGTGCCCTTCTTGATTTCCTTGGTGGCGAAGAGGCCAAGCCCGGTGCGAGAACGGCCGACGCGAAAGGGCTTACGAGATGAGGTGGCAGGCATGGTACCTTGACAAACTAAGCGTGAGTTCGAGTGTTCCCGGGATGAAGAATGTTTCTAGTGCGATTCCGCGCAAATGCCACGCTTTTCAGTGCGAGCGGCTGAACCATCCCCAAATTGGGCCCGTCATAATTCGTAATTAGCACGAAAGTCGTTCCGGAGAGTAGTCATGCGCGCATTGGTCGGCCCATCAACACTCATCGCCGGCATCACAATCGCCCTGCTTGCATTCGAGCAGCCAGTTCGCGCGCAACCTGCTGAAATCATCAGCACCTATACATCCACCGCGAAGAAGGATTGCCGGGCCGTTCGCGCGCGGAAGGCCGAGCCGGACGATGGCTTCAAGCACATTTGTCCCGGGATGGGAAATCTGGTCGTCATGAACGCCGAGGGCGACCTGCGCGAGGTGGTTTCGGTCGGGCGAACGGCGGAGGCCGCGCGGAAGGAACCGGCCGCGCAAGCATGGTTCGGCCCGTTCAGTTCGACGACCACCACGGTCGAGTGGCGGCATCCGAAGGATGGCGCGCCGTTCGCGATCATCCAGCGCTGGCATCTCGCCGACAACGACGACACGGGTCCCGACCATCGCCCGCGCACCAAGCAGATGCTGGTGGTGACGCGGCTCCCGCCCGGTGCGGTGTGCCATGTCGCCTATATCGACGTGAAGGCGAACCCGAACGCCAACGAGGTTGCCCGCCAGGCCGCCGACAAGGCGCGCGACTTCAATTGCGCGAAAGACAAGGTGCGCGTGGAAGGCGCAAGCGGGCGGGCGGTGGAATTGGCGTTGCCGCGGTAAGGCGTCACTTCATCGTCAGCACCGCGCGCAGAAGATCGCGCGCATCGGCGCCTTCGGGCAGGTGCGCGACGATGTGGTCGAGGCGGTGGTCGAGCATCAGCATGGCAAAGCCGTGCACCAGCGCCCATGACCGGGTCACATCCGCGATCATTGCCAGCGGCGGCGACGCGGCGCCTCGCCTGTCACTGACGCCGCGCGTCAAGACCGCGAACGCCTGATCCATCGCCTCGCGCAAGCCTGGCCGCGTGACGTCGAGCCGCTCGCTGCGGAACATCAACAGGAACATGCCCGGATAATCGCGGGCAAACGTGACATAGGCCTCGCCCATGGCGACCAGGCGCTCCTTTGCCGACGTCTCGCTCGCGGCTGCGGCGCTGAGCGCTGCGCCGAACTTGCGAAAGCCCGCCGCGGCGAGCTCGCTCAAGAGCCCGCTCATGTCGCCGAAATGGTGTGTCGGTGCGGCGTGCGAGACGCCCGCCTCCCGCGCCGCCGCGCGCAAGGTCAGCCCGGTGAGGCCGTCGCGCTCGAGCACCGTCTCGGCCGCCTTCAGCAAGGCTTCATGCAGCGCGCCGTGATGATAAGGCGCAGCCGTTGGTCCCGGCCGCGTCGCGCGCTTTGGTCCCGCAGCGCCTGCGCGCTTTTTCTGGCGCTTTTCCAACTGCTTGGCTGTCATTGCGCGGTTATGTCGTTCGGTTTTTACAGTGTCAAGATTTTACTTGACGGTGGTCGTGCGCGCATCTAGCTTTATCTTTACATCGTAAAGATAACATTCCGGGAGGGTTCGATGCAGCCATCAAGTGACGCCACCGTCAGCCGCAGCAATCTTGCGCCGATTCCGATGGAATGCGACGCGCCGCACCTGAAGATCATCGGCGAACTGCCGCGCGAATTGAACGGCACGCTCTATCGCAACGGTCCCAACCCGCAGTTCGACGTGCCAGGCGCACACTGGTTCGTCGGCGACGGCATGCTGCACGCGTTTCATCTGGAGAACGGCCGCGCCAGCTATCGCAATCGCTGGGTGCGCACGCCGAAATGGATGGCCGAGCATGACGCCGGCCGCGCGCTGTTCGGCGGTTTTGGCCGCAAGCTGCCGGACGCGCCCGCCTCGACCGTCACCGATGGCGGCGTCGCCAACACCAACATCATCTTTCATGGCGGCCGCCTGCTGGCGCTCGAGGAAGGCCACCTGCCGACCGAGATCGAGCCCGGGACGCTGAAGACCCGCGGCTATGTCGACTACGACCGCTCGATCGCCGGTCCGTTCACGGCGCATCCGAAGATCGATCCCGCAACCGACGAGATGATCTTCTTCGGCTACAACGCGGCCGGTCCCCTCACCGCCGCGATGTCGTTCGGCGCGGTCGGCGCGAACGGCGTCGTCACCCGCTTCGATCGCTTCCAGACGCCCTACGCCAGCATGGTGCACGACTTCATCGTCACCGAGAACCACGTGCTGTTCCCGATCCTGCCACTCACCGGCAGCATGGACCGGGCGATGAGCGGCAAGCCACCTTATGCATGGGAGCCGGACAAGGGCTCGTGCGTCGGCGTGATGAAGCGCAACGGCGCGGTGAAGGACATCGTCTGGTTCCGGGGCGAAGCCTGCTACGTGTTCCATGTGATGAATGCGTGGGAGGACGGCAACCGGATCATCGCCGACGTGATGCAGTTCGAGGAAGCGCCGCTCTTCCCGCATCCGGACGGTCGCCGCACAGACCCTGAGAAGTCGCGGGCGCGCCTGTGCCGCTGGACGTTCGACCTCTCCGGCAACACCGACCGTTTTACGCGCGAGTATCTCGACGACGTCACCGGTGAATTCCCGCGCATCGACGACCGCCGCGCCGGCTTTGCCAACAGCCACGGCTGGTACGCGTGCGCCAACCCGGACACGCCGTTCGTCGGCGGCCTTTCGGGCGTCGTGCATGTCGATGCGAAAACGCGAGCGCGCCGCGCGCAGTATATGCTGCCGGCTGGCGATACGATCTCCGAGCCGGTGTTCGTCGAACGCAGCGGCGACGCCACCGAGGGCGACGGCTGGCTGCTCGCCGTCGTCTGGCGCGCCCGTGAAAACCGCAGCGATCTGGCCGTGTTCAACTCGACCGACGTCGCCAGCGGCCCGGTGGCGCTGGTGCAGCTCGGCCACCGCGTGCCGGACGGATTTCACGGCAATTGGGTGGGGGCGAATTAGAGTCGAGGCGTAGCCAAATACTCAGCGCGTAGCCCGGATGGCATAGGCGGCCTTCAGGCCGCCGTTCTAAGAACGCCGATGCGTTGCATCGGCTATGGCGAAATCCGGGGCTGACTCCGCGACAAGAATCCCGGATTGCGCTTCGCTTCATCCGGGCTACGAGCCTGGCGCGCCAGATCGCCAACGCTGCGAAGTACTGGATGCCCGCTTTCGCGGGCATGACGGCTTTCGCCGCATCGTTGACGCCTCACCATCGAGGCACCCTCACCAAAACGAACAAGTCGTGTTGCTCATCACAGCGGCGGGAGCCGCCGCGCATGAAAGTGGCGGTGCTGGCGACATGAGGTCGCCACACATCAACAGGAGACTGATCATGAACGTGAATGAAGCACGCGATGTCCGTGAGCTGAGCGCGGACGAACTCGAAACAGTGAATGGCGGGATTTTCCCGTTGCTTATGGTCGCCGCTGGCGTATGGGGTGGTTTCGGGGCCATGGTTATCATCGGCGAGTCAGGCCCAAGGCTTGAGGGCGCATCCTGTCCTATTTAATCGCCATCAGCGAGACAGGCCCAAGCATCATTATCCTCCCGGCGCCCATCGGCGCCGGGAGCGCGCCCGTTGCACCAGTACACCCGCTCGCACTCCCGCAGTCCTATGGCGCCGACGCTGCCGGCTGCAGCGCGTGCAACGGCGACCAGCTCGTGTGTGCTGCGATCTTGCGCCCCCCGACCTCATAGACCAATCTGGCTCGGCGGATCAGCGCCGGCCTGTGGGCGACGACGATCCGGGCGATTGGCATTTGCGCAATGAGGTCGGCGATCAGCTCTTCGTTCTTCTCGTCGAGGTTGGCCGTCCCTTCATCGAGAAAGAGGATTTTCGGTCTGCGATAGAGTGCGCGCGCCAGCAGAACGCGTTGCCGCTGCCCGCCCGAGAGCGTCGACCCCATGTCGCCGACGAGCGTCATGTACTGCATCGGCGAGCGCAGGATGTCCTCATGCACCTGCGCCGCGACGGCGGCCATCTGCACGCGCTCCATGTCGAGCTCAGGATCGAAGCAGCCGATGTTGTCGGCGATCGTGCCCGAGAGCAGTCGATCATCCTGTGCGACGACGCCGATGAACTGACGCCAGGCGCGCCAGCGTTCGGGCGTGGCCCGGTCCCCGTCGAGCTCGATCGACCCTTCGGTGGGACGATTGAGACCGAGCATGAGCTTGAGCAGCGTGGTCTTTCCGCTGCCCGATGCCCCTGTGATGGCGACAAAATCGCCAGGCTCGATCTCGAGGTTGATATCCTCGAGCACGAGGGGATCCGTCGTCCCATAGCGGAAGGACACGTTCTTCAGGCGGAAGCGCCCCCTCACCTCGACCAGCGGCGGAGCTTCCACGCTCGTTTCCGCCGGCGTCGTGACGATGTCCGCCAGCCGGTCCAGATGAAGGCGCAGAAAGCGAAACTCCAGCATCTGGTTCACGAGTCCCGTCGCACGGTCCGTGAACGTCTGCCGGAAAGACAGGAATGAGTACAGCATGCCGACGGAGAAGCCCTGCCCGTCGAGAACCAGGCGTGCAGCGACGTAGATGACGACGACGGTCTGCAGGCCGGTGATCAGACCTTGCACCGACCTCTGCGACAGCTGGAGCGTGCCGACCGAGATCGACGCATTTGTCGTTTCCGCATGCAGGTTGCGCCAGGCGCCTTCGCGCTCGGCCTCGCGGCCCATGAGCTTGAGGGTCGTTGCCGCCCTGACCGTTTCCATCAGGTGCGTTTGCTCCTTGGCTTCAGCCAGGATCTCCTCCTCCATGCGCTGGCGCGTGCGCGGGAACAAGGCGAGTGAGATTGCAAGATTGAGGACAAGCGTCAGGATGACGATCAGGGCCAGCGTGGTCGAATAGAAGAACAGGATGACAACCGCAATCAAGGCCATGGCGCCGTCGATCACCGTGCTGATGACACCCTGCGTGATGGCCGTCTGGATCGGCTCGACGGAGTCCAGTCGCGAGATGATGTCGCCCACATGCCGCTTCTCGAAATAGTCGCTGGGCAGACGAAGAAGGTGACGAACCAGATTGCCGGAGATCTGGAAGCTCAGAAGATGACCGAACACCTGCAATGCCCAGCCGCGAAAGCTCTCAATCGCCGTCTGGATGATAACCAGCCCTCCAAAGGCGAGAGCGATCACCAGCAGCAGGCTGCCATCCATCTGCGCCAAGGCCTCGTCGACCACGAGCTGCAACTGGAACGGCGCCGCGAAGGTTGCAACCTGCAGGGCCGCCGAAAGAACGAGAACCTGCAGCAGCGCGCCCCACGAGCCGTGCATGCGCGACCACAGGAACGAAAGCTTCATTGGCGCCCGCTGCGTGATCGGCTCGAAGCCTTCGGCCCTTGCGACTTCCAGGACGACGCCGGTGAAGTGCTTGGAGAACTGGTCCAGGCTCATGGTCCGCAGCCCGAACGCCGGATCGTGAATGGTCGCGGTTTTGCGGCCGATCGACTTCAACACCACGAAATGGTTGAGGTCCCAGTGCAGGATGGCGGGCAGGTGCAGCTTGCCGAGCGCGCCGATCTCCGCCCGCAAGGCGCGCGTTGAAAAACCGAGCTGATCGGCAATGCCCATCAGGCTGCGCAGCGATGCGCCGGCGAGCGAAAGCGAGAAGCGCTGGCGCAAGCCGTTCAGGTCGACGTTGTGCCCGTAGTAACGGGAGATCATGGCCATGCAGGCCAGACCGCATTCGGCGGCTTCGGCTGCCAGAATCACGGGCAGCCGCTGACGATTCCCGAGATTGAGATCGTCGAAGATGCTCATGAGCGCCTCGTCACTGCGTAAATCGGATCAAATAGCCAGGCCACCAGACTGCGCCGGTCGAACACGATATCGGCCGACACCAGCATGCCCGGCTGCAGCGGAAAGGACTCGCCATAGGCCTGCATGAATTCCCGCGCGATGCTCACGCGGATGCGGAACGTCGGCTCCTGGATGTTCAGTCCCTGGATCACGACTTCGCTCGGCGCGAGCACCGTGGTCGACACCAGTCGAATTCGCCCAGGCACCGTGCCGAAGCGCTGGTACGGGAACGCCTGCAGGCTGATCCGCACGTCCTGGCCAGTCCGCACGAAGCCGATCGCGCGGGAGGGTGCGAGCAGCTCCGCCTCGAGCTGGCCGCCCTCCGGCACAATCACCGCAACGGTCGCACCGGCGACGATCGTCTGTCCGATAGCAACCGGCAAGGCGGCGATGCGCCCCCCGATCGGCGCGACGACAAACTGCAGCCTGCGAGCTTCCGACTCGGCGGTTCGCTGCTGCAGGGTCGCAGCAGCGCCTTCGGCCTCGGCCTGCGCCGCCGCAATCTCGAGGGGAATGGAAGCGAGGCGCGCCGCGATGTCGGAAATCTCGCGCTCGCTCGTGGACAACAGGCGGCGGTGGGTGGCGAGTTCCTGCTGGACGAGCAGGACCGCGGAGCGGCGCGCTTCGAGGTCCTTGCGCGTCATGAAGCCCTTGTCGGCAATCGCCTGCCCGCGCGCCAGGTCGGCTTCGGCAAGCTCCACGCGCTGCTGCTGGAGAGCGATCTGCGTCTTGATGTGTTCCTGCTCGGCGCCGCTCTTGGACAGGCGAATTCTGGTCTGCTCCAGCTCGACCTGCAGGCGCGCGAGCGCGGACTCGGCCTTGGCGCGTGCCGCCAGAGCTTCCGACGTCAGCCCGCGCGACACCAGATCGCCGGCGTTTCCGCTCGCGATCTCTGCCGCAAGACCGATGACCGCAAGCCGTTGGCCTGCATCAACGGTGTCGCCCTCCTTGACCATGATGCTCTGCAAGGAACCAGTCCCCTGACTGACAGTGCGGACCATTCCCTGGTCGGGCACCAACAGTCCCGTGACTGTTGCCTTGCGGGCATAGGTGGCATTGAACAGGAATCCCAGCGCGACGAATACGGCCACTGCCAGGGCGAGGCCAAGCGTCTTGACGGTGAGCGGGGTCGCAAGGATCACCTCGCCTTCCAGGCGACGGGTTGCGTGTCGAACGGCTTCACGGCGAAACAGGTCAGTCATCGGCGCCCCCGGTGCAGGTCGACCTCACCAGCATCCATCGCCGATCGCGCGTTCGACATGCCGATTGCGTCCTGCAGGCCATCGAGCGCGTTGCGGTCGAGATCGGATGCGGCAAAATACGTGCAATCTGCATCCGCCCACCCCACGACGCTGTATCCGTTGCGGTTGCCTCGGACCGCCACAGCCTCGGCATCATTCGACGGCATCACGTACAAGGAGATGGCGTGCTCATCCTGGTCGAGCGCCAGCGCCGCCACGGGCCGATGTTGCAGGTAGTCGATCCGTGCGCCATGGAGCGCGACGCGATGCGGCGCGAGATCCGGGACGGTCACCGCATATCCGACCTTGTCAGCGAACCAGCTCGTCAGGGCATCACGATCCGCGGTTCGGATATCGACAGTTTCATGGCCGAGGATCGCGCGTGCGTGCGCGGCGACGACCGCCTTGATCTCGACGAACTCGACCTGCACCGGACCCGGCACCGCCGGCCGATGCAGGATCGTCACGGTGATGGGGGCCGTCGGGCGCAACTGGCAGGCGAGGCGAATGTTCGCCGCCGCCTCGAGTGCCCGCAAGGCAACCGCCTCGGTTCGGTTGGGTGATGGAAGAGTCGCAAGACCGCTCTCGATTTTCACGCGGCACGTGAAGCACCGGCCCCGGCCGCCGCAGACCGAGGCGTGCGGCACGCCCGAGGCACGGCTGACTTCGAGAAGCGTCATGCCTCCGGCCGCTTCGACGGTCGGACCGTCCTGATATGTGACGGCCAGCGCAGCCTGGGCGGGCGGTCGCAAGCGGCGAAAGAGATAGACGCCGGCGAGGACGACGAGCAGCGCGCCGAACAGATACTGCGCCATGTCGCGCATCCCGGCCATGATGTCGCCGTCGGCGGCGTTGGGCCAGTTCGACCGCTGCTTGAGGGCGGCCAGCGATTGCGGATCGCGCATGATCTCGGCGGTCAATTGTCCGGATGCGGCGAAACCGGCCAGCGCCATCACCGGTACCAGCGATGCGACGGTCCAGAGCACGGGCCGCCAGGCGTGATAGCTGTCGGTCAGCCTCAGCCAGTAGTGCAGCCCGATGCAGCCATGGCTCCAGACGAGCAGCAGCAACAGGCTTTGCAGCACCGCCCGATCCGGCCACAGCCGGGCGAGCTCGTAGAGGTAGGTGTCGTTGACGCCGAACCAGACGTGAGCAATGCGGGTGTTGACGATGTGCGGCAGCAGCAGGAACGGAATCGCCAGCGCGATCAGGATCTGCAGCGCTTCCCACAGCGGCAGCCGCAGCGTATTCCGTGCCGCCAGCTTGTGGAGGCCGAGCGAGATGTGCGTCACCAACGCGGCCGCGAGCACGATCGTGCCCAGCGTCGATCGCGTGACGGCGGTCCGCATGTCCTGCACCTGGTGCATCGCCTCGAGACTCACCAGTCCCATGGCGTGATTGACGAAATGCGTGCCGGCGAAGGTGAACAGCACGAGCCCGGAGGCAAGCCTCAGGCGCTGCAAGACATCTCCGCGCAACAGCACGTGCATGACAGATCCTGATGTGAGGCGATGAGAATACGGGTGCGCGGCTGGACCGGGACATTAGATGTCTGGGGTCTCACGGACATCCTCCTGGAGGATGAGGTCTCGTGATCGCCAATTCAGAAGCAGCGTCGCCGTTGCCGGCGACGCTGCGACGTGGTGTCTTGCTAATCGCCGAAGCAACAAGCGGTACGCAGCTTCGTGTACAGGACCAGCATCGATTGATACGGATTTGTCATGCGGACCCATTCCGTTCCATGGTTATGCTCATTCCGTTAGAGCAACCACCGATACCTACGTCCCCAATGAAGGCTAACCAGCAGCCAGCGGCATTGTCGACCTGCCAGTTTATCCAGCCCCAGTCCCCTGTCGTATACCTTCCGGCCTCCGCTTCCATGGGCTTCGCGCCGGAAACAACGTCGAGCTCGTTGGCGCTCAGCTCGCGAAGCATCGCATTCTCAAGTTTCCCAGTCATGTCACTCTCTCCTGTGCTGTATGTTGCGTATCGAATGACCGCTCATCGCTCATCGATGGGCTGTCGTAGCGGAGCTGGGCTCATTCGGCTGTGACGGCGAACACAAGATTCCTGTTTGCCGGATCCTCGTGCCAAGACGCATTGCAGCGCCCGCGAAAGCGCCAAGTTGTGACCGTGAACACAGCCTGGCGGGTTCGATGCGGCCAAACTCCAATGATCGGCAACGCAGTCGCCGATCGGTACGCAACACACTCAACCAGGAGAACAGTCATGATCGCGAATTCCAGGCAACAGGATCTGCGGACGCTTTCGATCGACGAAATCGATTTCGTCGCCGGCGGCATCGCCGTCGGCGGGTGCTTCCCGGACAGGCTACCGCGAGATGAAAAGGGAAAGGTGGTGTCTGTCCCGGACGACACGTTCCCGCCGACCTGCCCGGCGCCGGACAGGCTGTGATCGCCAGTTCGCAGCGCTAAAGCCTGCGGCGCTTTGCCGGCGACGAAATCGACATCGTCGCCGGCCGCGCGTTCAATGGAGGCCCACGCCGGCCATGTATGCGCCGCCCTGTTCGCCCCGGCAACAACAGCCCGACCGACGGACTACATCTCCGCCTCGCGCTGAAGCGCAGCCCGGTTCTCCAGGCAATAGTAGCCCGCGAGGCGGCTGACGAGCGATCGCCGCATCCACGCCTTGACGATGCGACTGACGTTCTCGCGTGCAACCCCGGCCATCGCTGCGAGATCGCTTTGCGTGATCTTCTGATGGACAAGGATGCGTCCGCCACCGACGTCTTGACCGAAACCGTCCGCGAGGGTCAGCAACGATCGCGCGACGCGGGCCTCCAGGGACAGAAAGCTGGTTGCCACCAACGTGTCGCTGGTGTCGATCAAACGGCCGGCGAGCAGCAGCATCAGGTCCCTGTAGATCTCCGGGTGATCGCGCGCGTAGGCTTCGAACACCGCGCTGCTGACGAAGTACAATGTCGAGTCACGCATCGCCGTCACCGTCGCCGAGCGCGGGGCTCCGCTGATCATCGCCAGCTCTCCGACCATGGTGCCCGGTCCCAGCACCGCAAGTATGCGTTCACGGCCCGATGGCGTGACCAGCCCGACCTTGAGCAGCCCGCTGTCGATGCGATAGCAACCGTCGCCGGTTTCACCGGAGAGGAACAGCACCCGGTCGGCCTCGAGCGAGATCGTCCGCCCCCTGGCGAACAGGCCATCGAGCAAGTCCGCCGGCAGGCCGGAGAGCAGGCTATCGGCTGGAGGTAAGGCTTCTTGCATGAGGTCAATGTGACCGGCGCGGCCAGCGCAAGCGCTACGACCCTAGCTGTGGGAGCGGCTGGCAGTGCGGGCAACCAGCCTGATGAGATCGACCTGGCCCTTGACGCCGGTCTTCTGGAAAATGTGACGCAGGTGCGTCTTCACGGTGGTCGACGATATCGAGAGGGCGGCAGCCGTGTCGTGGATGCCGCCGACCTCCACCACCGCGCGCAGCACGCGTACCTCAGTCGGCGTAAGCCTGAAGGCTTCGCCGATACTCTCGATCGTCGAGCGTCCCGGGTCGCAGAAAACAGAGATGGATGGAATGCCGGAGATACCGAAAGAGAAAGGGCGCATGATGCCTCACCACCGATACCGAACGACGCCCTTGCCGGCGTAGCTTTCGCTGAGGTTCGAGAACTCGCCATCGAAGCTGGCCGCGACTGAGACGCCGTTCTGCCATTTCGTCTCGGCGCTTGCCGAGACCTGCGCCGCATCGCGCGCGGGCGCGGCGCCGTCGACCACGAAGCCCGCGACGGGAAGCGTCTGGAAGACGGCCGCGATGCTGCGTTCGGTGTCGAAGTTGTGCGCCCAGGCGGCACGGCCGCGCAGCGTGATAATCGCGTCCCTCGCTGCGAACGATCGGTCGGCACGCAGGCCGAGCTCGCTGCGTGACGCGGTGACATCCTTCCCGGCATAAGACAGCGCGAAGGTGTTCGCGCCGGCGACGACCTGCTCGGCGTAGTCCGGCAGGAAAACCGTCGTGAACTGGCCCGCGGCATAGGGCGTCAAACCGACAGGCCCGGTAGCGACACGATAGCCCGCCTCAAGCCTGCCGGAGATCGCATTCGTATCGAAGTTGGCGCGCAGCGAGCTCAGCAGCACGTTGCGGTCGGTGGTCACGTCCTGCCAGCCATAGGCCAGCGCACCGGCGACGTAGGCCGCGCCGATGTCGTGCCGGCCATAGACGCCGGCCTGGAACATCTCCGACCGCCCGCTGCCTAATCCGTTCGCGAGATCGAACTTTGTGCCCGCGCCGCCGAGCGAGAAGCCGACCAGCGTCTGCGGCGAGAGGCGGTAGTCGAAGCCCGCCGCAGCGCCAAAGATCCGCGACGTCACGTCGTTCGAGCCGACCGTGGCGTTGCCGCCGGCCGCTTGCGTGCCGCCGTAACCCGCCGCCCAAACGTTCCAGCGCTGCGCGAACGGTGCGGCGAGTGGCGGCGCCTTTGCTTTGCCGATCAACGCATACGCGTCCACTGCGTTCGCGTAGGACGACGCGCCGCCTTGCAGACCGGCGCCGCGCTCGCCGAGCGAGGGATCCAGCAGCATCGAGGTGAACTGGCCCATCGCATCGAACGTCGTCTGTTGCGTGCCGGTGGCTGCCTCGCCGGAAACCTGCGTCAAACCCTGCGGCGTCAGCGCTCCGAACACCAACGGAATGCCGCCGGCCGCGTCGAACGAGTTGACCAGCGCGTTGGCGACGTTGGTCTGGTTGCGGTTCAGGCCGGGCCCGAAGTTCGGCCTGAGGACCAGATCGAGAAACACGTTGTTGGCGTCGTAGCTGAGCGATGCTCCGAAACTCGCCGGCAGGTTGGTATTGACCAGCGTGCTGAAGGTGCCGCTGACCCCGCCGGCCGCGTTCAGGATCGTGTAGCGGCGCGCCACATAGCTGCCGTTCGCGTAGACCGCCGACACCCGCGCGCCGCCGAGCGTCGCGACGCCGGTGACGTTGGTGCGGTCGGAGGCCGCGGGATCGACCTCGACCAGATAGGTGGAGGCGGCGGTGAAGGTCAGGCTGCCCTGCACGGTGAGCGTGCCGACCGAGTTGCCGGGCGACAGCGTGCCGCCGGAGATGCTGGTGTTGCCGACAGTGCCGGCGCCGCCGAGCGTGCCGCCGGTATTCACCGTGGCCGCCGAGGCGGCGATCGAACCGTTGACCAGCAGCGTGCCGCCGTTGACGAGGGTGTTGCCGATGTAGGTGTTGCTCGCCGTCAGGTTCGTCGTGCCGTTCTCGACGCGCACCGTGCCCGCGCCGGAAATCAGCGGCGCGAACGCGTAGCTCGCCGCCGTGTGGTTGAAGACGATCTGCCCGGTGCCGCTGCCAAACGTCACCGTCGGCGTCGACAGCGTGCCGGGCGCCACCGCGGCCGCACCTGCCGCCGCGCCGATGTTCAGCGTGCCGACCGAACCGGCGTTGCTTGCGATCGCAACGTCAGTTGCGACGCCCACTGTGCCGCCGTTCCGGATGGTCAGCGTGCCAGTGCCCCTGATGCCGATGAGCATCTCCGTGTTGGTCCAGCTCGCGCCCGCACCATCCACCGTCACCTGCCCGTTCGAACCGGCGCCGTTGGCGATTGAAGCGCCGGTGTTGGTCACCTGCCCGCCGTTCTGAATGACCAGCACACCGCTGCCAGTAACGCCAACATCAAGAGAGCCAGAATTTGTCCAGATCGAACCGGCGCCGGTCACCGTGACGTTGCCGTTGCCGTTCGAATCGTCGCTGTCGCCGATAAAACCGGCTGCGCTTGTCACCCGGCCGCCGTTCTGAATGACCAGCGTGCCGGTGCCGCCGTTGCTGGTGCTGACGCCGCCAACAGAAAGCGAGCCGGAGTTCGTCCAGATCGAACCGTCTCCATTCACGGTCACGTGGCCGGTCGAACCGGTGGCGGCGCCGATCGTACCGTTTGTGCTTGTCACCCGGCCGCGATTCTGAATGTCCAGCGTGCCGGTGCCGCGGTCGCCGACGGTAAGCGAGCTGGAGTTCGTCCAGATCGAACCGTCTCCATTCACGGTCACGTGGCCGGTCGAACCGCTGACTACACCGATTACGTCCCTTGTGCCGCTCACCTGGCCGCCACTCTGAATGACCAGCGTGCCGGTGCCTTGGTTGCCGACATCGAGAGAGCCAGAATTCCAGACCGCGCCGGCGCCGGTCACCATAACGTTGCCGCTCGAACCGGTGCTGTTGCCGATCGTACCGCCTCCGCTCGTCACCTGGCCGCCATCCTGAATGACCATAGTGCCGGTACCGTCGCCGCCGACGGTGACATCGTTGATGGCCGTCCAGGTCGAACCGGCGCCGGTCACCGTCACCTGTCCCGTCGAACCGACGGCTGTGCCCATGCGGCCGGTGTTCGAAACCGCCGCTCCGCCGCTGATCACGATCGGGTTAGGGGCAATGGTGTCGACTTCAGCGTTAACGAAGGGGGTCGGGACCGCGTTCGTCGACCAGTTTGTGGCGTCGAACCAGTTCGTCGAGCTTGATCCGTCCCACAACGCCTGAGCTTGCGATACGCTCGGGGCAGCAACGACCGTCAATGCCGTACAGGCCAGCCACAATGCGCGGAGATTCATTTTTAGAGGTCCTTCCAAGTCCAGGAGCAAGGTTAGCGACGCGTGCGAGTTGCTGAAGCGTTGGCCTCACCACCGATATCGAACGACGCCCTTGCCGGCGTAGCTTTCGGTGAGGTTCGAGAACTCACCGTCGAAGCTGGCCGCGACCGAGACGCCGTTGCGCCAGCTGGTCTCGGCGCTGGCCGAGACCAGCGCCGCATCGCGCGCGGACGCGGCGCCGTTGACCACGAAGCCCGAGGCCGGAAGCGTCTGGAACGAGGCCGCGATGCTGCGCTCGGTGTCGAAGTTGTGCGCCCAGGCGGCGCGGCCGCGCAGCGTGACGATGGCGTCTTGCATCGCGAACGACCGGTCGGCACGCAGGCCGAGCTCGCTGCGTGACACGGTGACGTCCTTGCCGGCGTAAGCGAGCGCGAAGGTGTTCGCGCCGGCGACCACCTGCTCGGCATAGTCCGGCAGGAACACCGTCGTGAACTGGCCCGCGGCATAGGGCGTCAAGCCGACCGGCCCGGTCGCAAAGCGATGGCCGGCTTCAAGGCGGCCGGAGATCGCATTCGTATCGAAGTTGGCGCGCAGTGAGCTCAGCAGCACATTGCGATCGGTGGTCACGTCCTGCCAGCCATAGGCCAGCGCAGCCGCGAGGTACGTCGCGCCGACCTCGTGCCGGCCATAGACGCCGGCCTGGAACATCTCCGATCGTCCGCCGCCGAGAGCATTTGCGAGATCGTATTTCGTGCCCGCACCGCCGAGCGCGAAGCCGACCAGCGTCTGCGGCGAGAGGCGGTAGTCGAAGCCCGCGGCCGCGCCAAAGATTCGCGACGTGACGTCGTTCGAGCCGACCGTGGCGTTGCCGACGGTCGATTGCGTGCCGCCGTAACCCGCCGCCCACACGTTCCAGCGCTGCATGAACGGTGCCGCGGGCGGCGGTGCCCTCCCCTTGCCAATCGACGCATACGAGTCCACTGCGTTCGCGTAGGACGACGCGCCGCCCTGCAGACCGGCGCCCCGCTCGCCAAGCGAGGGATCGAGCAGCATCGCCGTGAACTGGCCCATCGCGTCGAACGTCGCCTGTTGCGTGCCGGTCGCCGTCTCGCCCGAGACTTGGGTCAACGCGTTGGCAAGATTGGCACCGGTGAGGTTGAAGAGACTGAAGAAGCCGGGCGGCGGGATATTGCCGTTGCTGAGGGCGTTGTTGATCGCCGTCGCAACCGCCTGCTGGTTCTGGTTCAGCGGCGTGCCGAGACCGAGCGCCGCCTGCAGATCGAGGAAGACGTTGTTGGCGTCGTAGCTGAGCGTCGCGATGAAGTTGTTGGCGGTGGCGGCGCCGAACGTGCCGGTGACGCCGCCGGTGGCATTCAGGATGGTGTGGCGCCGGTTCGATCCGCCGCTGACGTTCACGGCGACGCGCGCGCCACCCGGCGTCGCGGTGCCGGTGACGTTGGTGCGGTCGGAGCCGGCGGCACCGATTTCGATCAAATAGGTGCCGGCGGCAGTGAAGAACAGGTTGCCTTGCACCGTGAGCGTGCCAATCGAGTTGCCGGGCGACAGCGTGCCGCCGGCGGCGACTTCGGTCGGGCCGACGGTGCCGGTGCCGCCGAGCGTTCCGCCGAGGTTCACCGCGGTCGCCGAGGCGGCGATCGAGCCGTTGACCAGCAGCGTGCCGCCGTTGACGAGGGTGTTGCCGGTGTAGGTGTTGCTCGCTGTCAGGTTCGTTGTGCCATTCTCGACAAGCACCTTGCCTGCGCCGGAAATCAGCGGCGCGAACGCGTAGCTCGCCGCCGTGTGGTTGAAGACGATCTGCCCTGTGCCGCCGCCGAACATTACCGTCGGTGTCGACAGCGTGCCGGGAGCCGCCGCCACAGCACCTGCCGCCGCGCCGATGTTCAGCGTGCCGACCGCGGTGCTGGTCGCTGCGATAAAAACGTCGGTCGCGCTCGCTGTGCCGCCGTTCCGGATCGTGAGCGTGCCGGTGCCGCTGTTGCCGATGCGCATCTGCGTGCTTGTCCAGCTCGCGCCCGCGCCATCCACCGTCACGCTGCCGCTCGCAAGGGTGCTGTTGCCCAACACACCGAACGTGTTGGTCACCCGGCCGCCGTTCTGAATGACCAGCGTGCCGGCGCCCAGGTTGCCTACCCTGAGAGATGACGAATTCGTCCAGCTCGAACCCGCGCCGGTCACCGTCACCTCCCCGGTCGAACCAGCGCCAAAGCCGATCTCAGCGTCTGTGTTTGTGACCTGGCCGCCGTTCTGAATGGCCAGCGTGCCGGTGCCTTCGAAGCCGACAGAGAGGGAGCCGGAGTTCGTCCAGCTCGAGCCGTCGCCGGTCACCGTCACCTGCCCGCTGGAATCGGCTAGGGAGCCGATCGAACCGCCTGTGTTGGTCACCTGGCCGCCATTCCGAATGACCAGCGCGCCAGTGCCGCCGTTGCCGACAAGCAAAGAACCGGAGTTCGTCCAGCTCGAACCGAGGCCATCCACCGTTGCATGCCCGGTCGAGTCAGAACCGACGCCGATAAATCCGATTGTGTTTGTCACCTGGCCACCATTCTGAATGACCAGCGTGCCAGTGCCGGCGTCGCCGACAAAAAGAGAGTTGGAGTTCGTCCAGCTTGAACCGGCGCCGGTCACCGTCACCTGTCCGGTCGAGCCGACGGCGTTGGCAATTCGGCCGGTGTTCGAAACCGCCGCTCCGCCGCTGATCACTGTCGGATTTGGGACAATTGTGTCGACGAACACGTTATCCGCAGCGGTCGGAACTGCGTTCGTCGACCAGTTGGCGGCGTCGAACCAGTTCGTCGAGCTTGATCCGTTCCACACCTGAGCTTGCGATACCGTCGGTCCGGCAACGACCGTCAACGCCGTACACGCGAGCCACAATCCGCGGAGATTCATTGTAAAAGTCCTTTCAAGTCCATCAACGCGCGGGTGTCGCCGCCGCGCTCGATCGCTGCAGCCTTGTCCGCACGGTGAGCTCGGCGATCTTGCGGCCCATGTCCTGGCCGGCGACGTTCGAGAAGCGGTAATGGAAGCCGCCATAGATGCGCGCCATCGCCACCTCGTCCGCGTAGTCCTGCAGACGCGTCCATCGCCGGGTGACGCCGGGCGCGGTCGGGCTGGTCATCGAGACTTCCGGAATCTCGTTGCCGAAGGCGGCCTGCAGCACGGCAGCCGCGGCCGTCGTGCTTATGCAATGGGCGCACGGATATTCCGGATGCATCGGCGTGTCGCCGAACGGAAGCCATGCCGCTTCGCGCGGCGTGGCGGAGTTGTTGCTCAGGTCGGCATTGCGGATGGCGGTGACCGGCCGCCAGAAATTGTAGTGATACTTCGCGTCGAACACGGCGATGAAGGCGTCGTCCGTGGCCATCGCCACCAGCGCGAACAGGCGCGCGCTGTCGACGATGTCGAGCTTCCGCATCGCTGCAAGCTGCCGCACGATCGGATTCCAGGCCTGCGGACCGGTGACGAACCAGAAGCGGGCGATATCGGTCTGCTCGGCACTGCGCCTGGAGCTGGCGCGAGCGCCAAGCTCCCTGATCTCGTTGACGTCCCGCGCCCAGTTCGCGGAGGTCAGCAGCGGCGGCGGCGTCGGCCGGAACTGCGATCCGGAGGTCATTGCCCACGGCGTGACACGGCCGTGCGACGAGCCGAACGGAATCACCGTCGGGACATAAAACCCTGCCGCCGTGTGCGGGCGGTAGTCTTCCGGCGCATTTGCGCCGTCGTTGGCGCGCGATGCGAGAATCTCCGTGGCAGCTTTCATGCCGAGGGCGATCGCGCTCGCCTTGGCCTCTGCCTCCGGGATCTGCTGGAGCGAGGCGAGCAGATGGGCCGTCAGTGCCTTCTCCTGCTCGGGATGCAGCGCCACCAGCACGGCGTGCGCCGCGGCGGCGGCCGCCGCCTCTTTCGATGCATCGCGCTCGGCGGTGAGGCTGAGCCGGTACGGCGAATACCGCCGCTCGATGGCGTTCACCGCTTCGAACATGGCGACGTGCATGATCGCCATGCCGCGCGAGTTCGCCGGCGGCAACATGCGCTTTTCAAACGCGATCGCTTCGGCCCTGGCGTTCCAGTCGGCGACGACGTCGGCGTCGGCACCGAATGCGGCCGCGAGATTGAGCAACGCGCCGACACACAGCATCGACGCCACCTTGAATGTCCGGAAAATCATGACTTCCCTCTTGCAGATTTGAACGGCGTGGCGTGGCTTCAGGGGCGGGCTTCGAGGATCATGTTGAACGGCGTTGCCGCAGCACGCCGCACCTCGCCGAAGCCACCGGAGAGGATGACCTCGCGCAGCTTCGCCTCGCCGGCCTGTGCCCCGAGCCCGGTGCCGACCTCCTGCGACAGCGATGTCGGCAGGCAGATCATGGTCGACGCGGCATAGTAGAGCCGCCCAACGGGATTGAAGTTCTGCTCGAGGCTGTCGCCCGCCATTGGCTCCACGATCATCCAGGTGCCATCGGTCTTGAGCGATCGACGGATGTGCGCAGCAGCACCCGCCGGATCGCCCATGTCGTGCAAACAGTCAAAGCAGGTGACGAGATCGAAGTCGGTGCCGGGATAATCCTTGGCCAACCCCATCTCGAAGCGAGTGTTGGCCGACACGGCATGCGTCTCGGCGTGCGAGCGTGCCTGTTCGATCGAGTCGGAGTGAAAGTCGTAGCCCACGAATTGAGATTTCGGGAACGCCTTGGCCATCTGAACCGTCGACCAGCCATGCCCGCAGCCGACGTCGGCAACCTTCGCACCGCGGTGCAGCTTCTCGACCACGCCATCGAGAGCCGGCAGCCAATCCTGCACGAGGTGATTTTGATAACCGGGCCGGAAGAAGCGGGCGACGGCGCAGAACATGCAGCCGGCCTGGTCGCCCCAGGCCACTCCGCCGCCCGACTTGAACGCCGCCTGAACCTTGGGCTGATTGTCCAGCATGGCGACAGCCGTATCGAAGCCGCCCATCATGTAGACCGGGCTGTCCTCGACGGCGAACACCAGCGCCTGCTCCGGCGGGAGAGAGAACGTCGCCGACTTCGGGTCATAGGCCAGATAGTTGGATGCCGCCTGATGCGACAGCCACTCGCGCAGATATCGCTCGTGCACGCGGGCGATCCTGGCGAGCTGTGCGCATGTCATGGGACCGTGAGCATGCAGCGTCTTGTAGAGGCCGAGCGCATCGCCGGTGCGAACCATGGCGACGCTGGATGCGCCACCGAGATCGGCCAGCATCTGGCCGACAAACTGATGAAGCTTGTTCTCATCGAGCGCGCTGTGGCTGTCTTGTTCTTGCATCGTCTGTCTCCGGTGGATGAAGGGGATCGTGTTGTTGAGCGCGGGACCAACCGCCCGGCTGGCAGCCTCGCGCGTTGAAAAAATCAGAGCAGCTCCGCCAGCATGCGCGCCGCGCGTCTGGCGCCATCCGCCGCCACCGGCCTGAAATCGGCAGGCCGGCTGAGGACGTCGAGCATCGCATCGGCGATCACGTCCGGCGTCGATGTGGCGTAGTCCATGCGCCAGCCGGCGCCGTAGCGATCGAGCCGGTGCGCAACGTGGAAATTCTGCTCGAAGTGGTTGCGGAGCGGAAAGTAGAGGAACGGCGTGCCCGCGGCGGTCAACTCCATGCAGGTCGTGAGGCCGCCCTGCACGAGCGCGAGGTCGCAGGCCGCAAGGTGCCGGTCGAGATCGGGTACGAACGCGCGCACGTCGACCCCGACCGGCACCATCAGCGACTCCGGAGGAATGCGCGGTCCCGCGACGACGATCATGCGGAGTCCGGGGATCCTGCTTTGGGCGCCGGGGTACGCCTGCAGGATCCGCCGGATCAGGGACGCGCCGACGCCAGAGCCGCCGACCGTGACGATGCAAACCTTCTCGCCATCGCGATAGCCGAGCTCCTCGCGCAGCTGCTGGCGCGGGCCAAAGCCCTGCGGATGCTCGCCGATGATGTAGCCGGAGAAGTCGAAGTGCTTCGGGATCCAGTCGCGCATATCGGGGAGATCCTTGCCGAACGAGCGTGCGATGATGTCGTCGGGATCGCCGACGAAGATGGCGCGATCGCGCAGTGCCGGTGCCCTTTGCACATGCTCGATCATTTCCGCGTTGTAGTCTGTCGCGAGGAAGGCCTCGTGCGCGCCACCCTCCGGCATCGGCACGTAGCCGACGAAGTCCGTGAACCAGGCGAGGCTGGTCTTCTTCAGCTCCGGATGCTCATGCCAGAAGTGATCGACCTCCCAGGCTTCATCGGCAATGACGAGGTCGTAGTCGCCATCCTCAATCGCATCCTGAAAAATCATGAAGTTGGCGACCAGCACCTCATCCATGCGCCGGATCGCCTGGAACACATGCAGATCGTGCTCGCCGCATTCGAGCTCGAGGTGGCGTGACTCGTTCGCGAGCCGCATGCTCGCCGGATGGATGATCTCGTTGTTGGCCGCGAGCAGTCGCGTCACCGGATCCTGCGCCAGCCACTCCACCTTCAGATCCGGACGGAGCGCGCGCAGCTCGCGCGCGATGGCAAGGTCCCGCCGGCCGTGCCCCAGACCGATCGGCGACGACAGATAAAGCGCCCGTTTCTGCTTCTTCGATTTTCGCTTCGGAGCTTTTGGCGCGGCCGGCAAGCGGCGCTGCAGAAAGTCGGCGATCAGCACATTGACCTTGGCCGGATAGCGGCCCTGCGGCGCGTGGCCAGCGCCGGGTATCCTGACCAGTTCACCAGCGGTCAGCTCGGCCATCGCCACCGCGCGGGCGAATGGCTGAATCTGATCATTGTCACCATGGATCAGCAGGACCGGACATGTGATCCTTCGATACATGTCCGTGCCCACGTCAAACGGAGGTGGATAGACCCGCGCCTCGATGGTCTTGGTCAGCGTCGCGCCCGAGGTTTCGTTCGCCCACGCGATCGTGTCCTCAGTTTGCCTGGTCGAGTGCGGCTCGTTGCAGATGCTGCGTGCAAAGAATTCAGCGAAGTCGCGATAGTTCGTGTGCCAGTAGTCGCGGTTGAACTTGTTCCAGCCGTCGAAGTCCGCCTGCTGCGTCACAAAGTGCTTGGGCGTCATGTAACTGTAGTTCGGCCCGACCGTCCCGTTCGCACCGATCAGCACCGTCGCTTTCACCCGCTGCGGATGGTGCGCAGCCAGGACCGCCGCAAGCAGGCAGCTGTAGGAGAGTCCGACGACGATCGCCTTGCCGGCGTTTGTCGCGTCCATCACGGCAAGCGCATCGGCGACGTAGTTCTCCAGGCTGTAGGCCGCAGCCTCCTCCGGCCGGTCCGACTTGCCGTTGCCGCGCGGATCGTAGGTGATGCAGCGGTAGCGCTCGCTGAAGTACGGCACCTGCGCCTTGAAGCAGCGCGAGTGGACGAACGCCCAGGGAGGCAGGAAGACCATCGTCTCCTGACCGTCGCCATAGACCTCGTAATGGATCCTGACGCCGTCCCGATCAACGAAGCCCGCTTCCCGTGGCAGCTTTGCGCGCATCTGAGCCTCTCGAACGACTGCCGCTTCCGGCCGGTGCTAGCATCGCGACGTCCCCTGCGCGTCCCCGGACGCCGTCATTGCGAGGTCGACGGTTGTTGATGTCAGCGCTCAACTAGACCGGTTGCTATAATCTGCATTCGTCCATATAGACCAGTCATTATATAGTCAAGAGGTATCCTGGCCCGGTGCCGGCGATGCCCCGCGCCTCTTGCAGCGATCTCGTGCGGCGACCCATGCCGCCATGTGCAACATGAGCGGCCCGCGATTCGGAGAGAGAACGACCATGGCCAACGCCGCGCAGCACAAGGACAATCTCGTGCGGACCGCCATGCGGCTGTTTCGACGGCAAGGCTATGCCTCGACCGGCCTGCAGCAGATCCTCAGCGAGAGCGGCGCGCCGAAGGGATCGCTCTACCACTACTTTCCGGATGGCAAGGAAGCGCTTGGACAGGCGGCCGTGGAACTGGCGGGAGAACTCCAGAGCCAGATGCTCATGAGCCTTGCCGCGAAGCACAAACAGCCCAAGGCGTTCGTCAAAGCATATTGCGAGGTGATGGCGGGCTGGATGGAGGAGTCGGAGTTTCGGTCCGGAGACCCGATCGCCACTGTCATGCTCGAAACCGCGCCGCACTCACCCGCGCTGACGGCGGCCGGCGTGAAGGTTGTCGATCGCTGGATCGAGATTGTCGCCACGGTGTTCGCCAACACGGGACTGCGCGAGCGCGAGGCCAGAGTGAAGGCTCAGCTTTTCATCGCCACGGTGGAAGGCGCCCTGCTGCTGGCCCGGATCAAGCAGTCCACGCGGCCGATCCTCGACATCGCAACAGCTTACTGAGAAAGACGCGGAGCGAAGCATGACAGAAGCATCCCGACATGACGCATGGCAGGCCGGTGAGCGCTACGAAGCCTACATGGGACGATGGAGCCGGCAGATTGCGCCGCACTTCCTCGACTGGCTCGGCGCTCCCGGCGAACTGGATTGGCTCGACGTCGGCTGCGGGACCGGCGCGCTGTCCACAGCCATCCTGGCGCGATGCAACCCGAAGAGCCTGATCTCGATCGACCCTTCGGAGGGCTTCGTTAGTGTCGCAAGAGACACGGTGCGCGATCGGCGCGCTGTCTTCCAAACCGGCGACGCGCAGGCCCTGCCCTTCGACACCACCAGCCGCGACGTTGTCGCCTCCGCGCTGATGCTGAATTTTGTGCCCGACAAGGAGAAGGCGCTCGCAGAGATGAAACGGGTGGCGCGCGTCGGGGGGACGGTTGGGCTTTATGTCTGGGACTATCCAGGCGGGGGCGTGGAGTTCATGCAAGCGTTCTGGAACGCTGCAACAGCGCTTGATCCCGCCGCATCGGACCTGAGCGAGAACAAGCGCTTCCCCCTCTGCACGCCGGATGGCTTGACCGGTTTGATGCGGGCCGCCGGCCTGACGCACGCCGCGTGCGCGCCAATCGAGGTGCCAACGATTTTCCGCGACTTCGAAGATTTCTGGCACCCGTTCACGCTGGGCGCAGGGCCGGCACCGGGCTACTGCGCAAGTCTCGATGATGAAGCCCGGCAGCGCCTGAAGGACAGGCTGCACGGCAGTCTCCCTCGTCGTGCGGACGGGTCGATCCCCCTCACCGCGAGGGCATGGGCGCTGAAGGCTGTCGTCACGTGATGCCTGTTGCTCCAGATCGGTAGCGTCTACGTCCGGTCAAACAGCAGGCAGAGCCGCGCCGAGCCCCGGCAGAACCGTTCTATCATTCGCCGAGCTGAACCCGTCCGTCTACCAGAAGCCAGGTTGCCTGGGCTACCGCCAGGAGTTTGCCGTCCGAGCTCAGCAGTGCACTGTTTGCAAACAGTTTGCGCCCGTCTCTGCCTGTCGGCCACGCCACAATGATGCATTGGTCGCCCGGGTTGGGCCGTCTCTCGATGCGCGCACGCATGCGTCCGAGAAGAATCGTCTCGGCACCGCTCATTCCCAAGTGCTGCGCGCCAACACCGGCAAACCCAGTTGGGCAATCCAAAGCAGCCCAGATGAACTCGCCGGCGACGGCACCATCCTCGCTTGCCAGATTGGAATGGGGCACCCAGGGTGCTGCGAGCGTTCCGATCCTGCAGTCGGGGCGTGGCGCCGAAGGGCGGGGGATGATGCGGAGACCATCGCCCTCCCCGCGCGCCGGCCCGCAGACAAAGCACATCGGCAATGGATGACGACTTGCGTCAAATGGCGATCGGCGAACCGCATCTTGCGCCTCGCGGAAATTAACGATGGGGATTTCGGGAACGTCGATACGGACTCTGCGACCCATCGCGAGCGCCGTCTCTTCCTTCCTTAGTTCCACGCCGTTTTCGCCAGCCACAATCTCGAGCCGTTGGCCGAGCGGCGGTGGCGCCAGCAGGGTAATCTCTGCGTCCCCATCAATGTGGGCGGCGAGGAGCCCGCAGACGTAACCGCCGTTGGCTGATTTTGGGGGACCGCAGAAACGCTTCTCGATCACGACGGATTTCATTTGATGCCTCTTCAGTCGTTTTCACCTGACCCGTAGGACGATCCGTCCTTGCACGGTCCGGTTCGCAACGGCGCTCATTGCCTCGGCAGCGTGCTCGAGGGGAAGCACTCGGTCAACGTGCGGGCGTAGTTTGCCCTCTCCGACCCATGCCATGACGGTCTCGGCCGCGCGACGCGCGTCGTCTGGAAAACGTTCTTTCCACTGACCGATGAAGACGCCGACAACCGAATAGTTCTTGAGCAGGGGCAGATTCATGGGGAGCGATGGAACCTCGCCGCTCGTGAATCCGATCGGCAGCAGCCGGCTATTCCAGCGCATGAGCCGGGCCAGGGTGGTGAAGAGCGCACCGCCAACATTGTCGACGCAGACGTCGAGACCTCCGCTACCCGTAAGGTCTTTCACGCGTTGACGCACGTCCTCGCGCGAATGATCGATGACCGCTTCAGCGCCATGTTTGCGGACAATAGCCTCCTTCGCGGCGCTGCCCACGACTGCAATGACTCGCGCGCCGAGCAAATGCGCGATCTCGACGCAAGCGAGGCCAACCCCGCCGGCGGCTCCTGTCACGAGGACCGTTTCACCAGCCTGCAGCCGCGCGCGCTCGACCAGCGCGTACCAGGCCGTAAGATAAGCGTGCAGGATGGTTGACCCCGTAATGAAATCCACGTTGGCCGGAAGAGCTACGATCGACGACTCTTTGACGACCATGCGTTCAGCAAAACCACCAAACCAACTGTCGCAACTGACCCGGTCACCGGGACGGCAGCGCGTGACGCGCTCGCCGCAGGCAACCACAACACCGGCGGCGTCCGTTCCCGGGACGTAGGGGAGAGCCGGCCGCATCTGATAGCCGCCGGTGGTCATCAAGTAGTCCATGAAGCTTACGGACGCGGCGTGGACGTCGATCAGAACCTCGTCTGCCGCCGGATGCGGTTCGGCAGCCTCGGTGAGGCTCAAAGCTTTGATACCCTCGAAAGCATTGCAAAGAACGGCGCGCACTTCATCCTCCATGTTCTGTTTGTACGCGGGCCACGACGGCCGCGCGTGGCACGCGCAATCTGGACAGTCGGGGCGCGCACGGGCTTAATCCGTCGCCGCTGACTCTTGCGACGATCGTCTGCCGTGGGTAGTAGCATCGCCTCGTCCCCTGGGCGTCCCCGGACGCCTTCATTGCAGGTCGCATTACGATGGCTCTGTTCAGCGTGCGGACGCACGGATTTCCGGAGATCCGTTGTGACGACCAGCTGCGCCAGCTGGCGCTGCGCAAAGGCTTGGCCTTGCTAGTCTATCTGGCCGAAGCGAAGGGCCCCGTCGGGCGCGACGTCGTCGCAACCATGTTGTGGCCGGAAAGCTCCGAGGAGGTCGCAAGGCCACGGCTGCGGCGACTGTTGCATCGTCTCCAACTGGCGCTCGGCGACAACGTTCTCACCGCCGACCGGTTGACGGTCCAATGGTCGTCAACGATCGACCTGCAGGTCGATTCTCAGTTGTTCGAGCAGGCCTGCGACCGCGGCGAGTTCGAGCTCGCCTGCCGCCTCTATCTGGGTGATTTCCTCGAGGGCTTCTCGCCCGGAGACTGTCCTCAATTCGACGAGTGGGCCTTCTTTCGCCGTGAGGCCTTGCGGGGTCGGGCGATCCAGGCGCTCGAGCGCGTGGTGCACGACAAGAATGCGGCCGGCGACTATGCGGCCGCGGCCGCGCATGCCGGCCGTCTCGTTGAGCTCGATCCGCTGAGCGAGGTGTACGGCCGGCACCTCATCCGTAATCTCGTGCTCGCCGGCGATCGAGCCTCCGCCGAGCGTCACCTTGAGGCCCTGACGCAGCGTCTTCGCGACGAGCTCGACGTGGCGCCCGAAGCCGAAACCCGCGTGCTGCTGAACGCCGGCGCAACGTTACCGGCCGCGGACCCGCCGCCGACGCGCTACGTCAGCGGCGGCGGCGTCCATCTCGCGTTCCAGACCTACGGCGCCGGGCGCCCCGATGTTCTGATGCTGCCCGGCTTCGTCTCCCACGTCGAACGGGTCTGGGAGGAGCCCCGGTGCCGGACCTTCCTGTCGTCCCTCGCCGGGATGGGCCGTCTCATCCTGCTCGACCGTCGCGGCATCGGCCTTTCCGACCGGGTCGGGTCCAGACCCAATGTGGAGGCGACCGCGCAGGACATCGGCACCGTGCTCGATGCCGCTGGCAGCCGCCGGGTGATACTGTTTGGCGCGTCCGAGGGCGGACCGGCCTGCATCAAGTTCGCGGCCGATCATCCGGATCGTGTCGCCGGCCTCATCCTGTTTTCCTCACTGGCGAAGGGAAGCGCGACGCCCGACTATCCGCATGCGTTGCACGCCGGTCAGTATGAGATGTGGCTGCAGCAGCTCGTCACGGTCTGGGGCGGACCGGCCGGTATCGAGACATTCGCACCGAGCCTCTCTGGCGATCCTCAGGCGAGAGCCTGGTGGGCAGGCTTGCTCCGGGCGGCGTCGAGCCCGGGAGCCATCAAGGGCGTTCTCGAGGCGTTGCGCGATACGGATGTGCGGCATCTTCTGGGCCGAATTTCCGCTCCGACCCTGGTGCTCCACCGCCGCGGCGACCGCGCCGTTCGCATCGGTGCCGGCAGGCATCTCGCCAGTCACATCGCGCAGGCACGATTCATCGAACTCGACGGCGCCGATCACTGGGCTTTCGCCGGTGATCAGAAACCCGTCCTGGCCAGCATCAAGCAATTTATCGACAGTGTCGCGGCGTGAAGCCAATCTGTCGCCATGACGAAGGCGCTGCCACACAGCGATCAGAAATCCTCGACGTGCGCAAACGGCCGCGCCGGGCTAATGTGCAAGCCAACGCGTAGCGTCGGCGTCACTTCCGGTCGAACAGCAGGCAGAGCCGCACCAGCTCGTCCTCGAATTCCCGCGTCTCCAGATACGGCGAATTCTCGATCACCGCGGCGCGGATCGCGCCCATCATGGCGCGCGTCAGCACGAACGCCGCGATCGGGGTCATCGGCCGCAGATCCGGCTTGTTCTTGCGGCTGGCCGCCTCGACCAGAAACCGCGCGACCTCGTCGGCGCCGTGTTTCTCTGGCGCGTCCTGCCAGCGCCGCAGCATCGTCATCAGCACGATGCGGCGTGCGCGCCGGCGCCGCGCGAACGCGCCGACCAGCGTGCGCACCACCTCGCGCAGCACGTTCTCCGGATCGGCCCGGTCGACTTCATTCAGCGACTTGACGATGATGGCGACGATCTTGTCGCGTTCGCGCTCGGCGATCGCCTGGACGATCGCCTCCTTGTCGGAGAAATACTGGTACAGGCTGCCGATGCTGACGCCCGCACGCTCGGCGATCCGGTTTGTGGTGAGACTTTCCTCGCCGGCGCTCTGCAGAATCTGAGTCGCGGCCTCGACGATCGCGTCCACGGTCTGGGCGGCGCGCACCTGAGTGGGCGATTTTCTCATGGTTTCAGATGCTTGGGGCATGATTTCGAACTCCGGGTGAAGGCAGTCGAAAGCGAGTTTGAAAACTGAGGATCACTCATATACTTGAGCCAAATCGGAAATCGTTCAAGGGCTTTCGATGCCGACCACGCAACAATTCTTCTGGGTTGGCCTGCCCGTTTTCCTTGGGTTCGTCGCGCTGGAGTTCTTCTTTCTCTGGCGGCGCGGCCGCGCCTATTCGTGGAAGGAAGGCGCCACCTCGTTCGCCATCGGCATCGGCCACAAGCTCTCGACCACCTACAAGCTCGGCTTCTCCATCTGGGCGACGATGCTGGTCTGGGAATACCGCGCGTTCGAGGTGCCGCTGACGAGCTGGTGGGGACCGGTCGCGCTGTTCTTCGCGGTCGAGTTTTCCTACTATTGGTTTCATCGCCTGAGCCACGAGATCCGCTGGATGTGGGCGACGCATGCGGTGCATCACTCGCCGAATGAGCTGAACGTGCTGGCCGCCTTCCGTCTCGGCTGGACCGGCTCGATCTCGGGACAATTCCTGGTCTATCTGCCGATCGTCTGGCTCGGGTTCCATCCAGTCGCAGTCGGCGGCATGCTGGCGCTGAACCTGCTCTACCAGGCGTGGATCCACACCGATCTCATTCCGAAGCTCGGCTGGTTTGAGTTCATCTTCAACTCGCCGTCGAACCATCGCGTGCATCACGCGAGCAACCCCGACTACATCGACAAGAACTATGGCGGCGTCCTGATCGTCTTCGACCGGCTGTTCGGCACCTATGTCGAGGAGCGCGCCGACGAGCCCTGCGTCTATGGCCTGGTGAAGCCGCTGCGCTCGCACAATCCGCTGTGGATCGCGTTCCACGAATGGGTGGCGATGGCGCAAGACATCTGGTCGGCGCGCAGCCCGCGCGACGTGCTCGGCTTCATGTTCGGCCCGCCGGGCTGGAAGCCGGACGCAAGGCAAAATACGTTCAAGACGCCGGTCGAGGCGACTCCTGCAGAGCAGCAAGCCGTCCGGTTGACGTAGGCTGCGATCTCGGCCACGAATCCTGCAGCTACTAGCAAACTCACGAGGATCAGATGTCGGTTGACGGAAACTGGAACATGACGATGAGCACGCCGATGGGCGAGCGCAAGGCGACGCTGAGCCTGAAGAGCGCCGGCAGCGCGCTGACCGGAACGCAGGCCGGCGAACAGGGCTCCGCCGAGATCGCCGACGGCAAGGTCGACGGCAACAAGGTGTCGTGGAAAGTCTCGATCCAGAATCCGATGCCGCTGACGCTGGAGTTCACGGGTGTCGTCGAGGGCGACGCGATGAAGGGCGACATGGGTGTCGGCTTCATGGGCAGCTTCCCGTTCACGGGCACGCGGGCCTGATCAGCCGGCGACGGACTGACAAGAAACAAAAGCCGCAGGCGGCTGCACGCCAAGCGGCAGAAGCGCAGGGGGAAATTTGCGATGGCGGAGCCATATCGCCTGCACGGCGCCAACCCGTCACCCTACTCGCAAAAGATGCGCGCGATCATGCGCTATCGCCGCCTGCCCTTCGTGTGGGACAACGACGGCACGGCGCGTGATGTCGCGGTCGCGGCGCAACTGCCGCCGGTGATTCCGGTGCTTCGGTTTCCCGACGGGCGCTTGATGAACGACTCCACGCCGCTCGCCTACGAGCTCGAGCGGCTGCATCCGACCGCACGCAGCATCGTGCCCGACGATCCGGGCCTCGCCTTCCTCTCCGACCTGATCGAGGATTTCGCCGACGAGTGGGTCACCAAGATCATGTTCCACTATCGCTGGTTCTATGCGGATGACCGGACATTCGCCCAGCTCTGGATTACCGGCGACCGCATGATCGGCGCGCCGCCGGCCAAGCGGCAGGCGGTGATGACCGCCTTCAACGACCGGCAGGTCGGCCGCATGGCGATCGTCGGCTGCACCGAAGCGAACCGCCCGATCATCGAGGCGAGTTATTTCCGGCTGCTCGACATCCTGAACCCGCATGTGGCGCAGATGCCGTTCCTGTTCGGCTCGCGGCCATCGCTCGCCGACTTCGGCCTGTTCGGCCAGTTGGTCATCCTCGCGACCGACCCGACGCCTGAGGCGGAAATGCGCCGGCGTGCGCCTGACGTCCTGCTCTGGATCCTGCGCCTTGACGACGCCTCCGGCGTCGAGGGCGCATGGATCGCCCCGGCCGCCCTGCCCGGCGCGGTGACAGAACTGCTGCGGCTTGCCGCGGATGTCTACCTGCCGTTTCTCGCCGCGAACAACGACGCGTTCCAGAACGGCGACAACGAGGTGGCGGTCAAGCTGCTGGAGCAGCGCTACACGCAGGCGCCGTTCCGCTATCAGGTCAAATGCTACGACGGCCTGCGCAAGAAGTTTTCCGCGCTGCCCGAGGGCGCACGCGCGCGGATCATGCCCGTGCTCGAGGAGACCGGCTGCCTGCGCTGGCTGCAGTGAAGGAGGCGGCGATGACGCTTGCCTACGATCTCTACTGGTCGTTCCGTTCGCCCTACTCCTATCTCGTGACGCCGCGGCTGGTTGCGCTGGAGCAGGAATACGACGTCGCCTGCAACGTGCGCGTGGTCTATCCGCTGGCGGTGCGCACGCCGGAATTCTTCGACCGCAACGATCCGCTCTGGCAGCAGTATTTCATGCGCGACGTGTTTCGCAGCGCCGAGTTCGTCGGTCTGCCGCTGCGCTGGCCGCGGCCCGACCCGGTCTATCGCGACATGGCGACCGGCAAGTATCCGAAGGAGCAGCCGCACATCCACCGCCTCACCCAGCTCGGCGCCGCAGCGACCTTGCACGGCAAGGGCCTCGCCTTCCTCGACGAGGTGAGCCGGACGATCTGGAGCGGCACGGTCGACAACTGGCACCAGGGCGATCACCTGGCGCAAGCCGCGCACCGCGCCGGCCTCGACTTCGCCGAGCTCGACGCCGAAGTCGCGCGCGACACGCAAAAACTCGACGCCATCATCGTCGAGAACCAGGAAGCCCAGCGCAAGAGCGGCCACTACGGCGTGCCGCTGATGGTGTTCGACGGCGAGCCGTTTTTCGGCCAGGACCGTTTTGAGCAGATGAAGTGGCGGATGGAGCGGAAGGGTTTGGCGAGGCGGGCGGCCTAATACCAAATCTGCATCTTCAAACCCTTGGCGTCCTTCGGCGCAGGCCCTTGCGGCAACACGTTCCCCCGACCGCAATCACGTGCCGCAATCGCCACCGCACATGCATCGAGAATGTCGTCCGCCTTGGCGCCCGTGCCGCGGCGCTCGATGTCGATCCATCGTTTGATCTCGGTAAACCTCTCCCTGCGCAACAAACTGACGCGCAACGCCAATCCCTCCTCCGTCTTCTTCGACGGCAGCGGCCTGCCGAAATTCAGGCGCAGGAACACCAGCTCCGGATGCGCCTCGCGGATGCGCGATTGCAGCCGCGGTGTCATGAATCCATCGACTTCGAGGATCTTCGGACCCAAATTCCACAACTGGATGGAAACACCAGCCTCGCTCTGCGCCTTCAGCGCGCGATTGGCCTCAGCATGCGACGGATGATCCCACAGCCCGCGCCGCGCACCGGTGAACACCCGCGACGCATGCGGCCGCAACTGCTCGCGCGCCTCAAGGTCGCAAGTCCGCAGACCGCCATCCGGAAGGCCGATCGGCATATCGATGCCGGCGCGGTCGAACGTGATCGCCGAAAGTTCAGCGATGGATTTGAGGAACGTCAGCTCGCGTTTGCCGCCGTCCATGCGAACGGCAACCCATCCCCCGGCAAATCCGTCGAGCCCCACTGCGATCATGCGGCCCGGTGATAGCACGGCCGCATGACGCCGCGCCGGGCTATCCGAGGTTCAGCTCCTTGAAGAAGTCGTTGCCCTTGTCGTCGACGACGATGAAGGCCGGGAAGTCCACCACCTCGATGCGCCAGATCGCTTCCATGCCGAGCTCGGGATATTCCACCGTCTCGACCTTCTTGATGCAGTGCTCGGCGAGGTTGGCGGCCGCGCCGCCGATCGAGCCGAGATAGAAGCCGCCATACTTCTTGCAGGCCTCACGCACCGCCGGCGCGCGGTTGCCCTTCGCCACCATCACCATCGAGCCGCCCGCGGCCTGGAACTGGTCGACGAAGGAATCCATCCGTCCCGCCGTGGTCGGGCCGAACGCGCCGGAGGCGTAGCCTTCCGGCGTCTTGGCGGGGCCGGCGTAATACACCGGATGGTTCTTGAAATAGTCCGGCAACCCCTCGCCGCGATCCAGCCGCTCGCGCAGCTTTGCATGCGCGGAGTCACGCGCGACGATCATGGTGCCGGTGAGCGAGACCCGGGTCTTGATCGGATACTTCGTCAGCGTCGCGAGGATATCCTTCATCGGTCGGTTGAGGTCGATCTGCACCACCTCGCCGCCGAGCGTGCTCTCCTGCACCTCGGGAAGATATTTTTCCGGGTGATGCTCCAGCTCCTCAAGATACACGCCGTCCTTGGTGATCTTGCCGAGGATCTGCCGGTCTGCCGAGCAGGAGACGCCGAGCCCGATCGGCAGCGACGCGCCGTGCCGCGGCAGGCGGATCACGCGTACGTCGTGGCAGAAGTATTTGCCGCCGAACTGCGCGCCGACGCCGAGCGACTGCGTCATCTTCAATATCTCCTGCTCCATCTCGAGGTCGCGGAAGGCGTGGCCGTCAGCCGAGCCTTGCGTCGGCAGCGCATCGAGATAGCGCGCGGAGGCGAGCTTCACCGTCTTCATGGTCAGCTCGGCCGAGGTGCCGCCGATGACGATGGCGAGGTGATACGGCGGGCAAGCCGCGGTGCCGAGCGTCAGCACCTTCTCCTTCAGGAAGGCCAGCATGCGGTCGCGCGTCAGGATCGACGGCGTCGCCTGAAACAAGAAACTCTTGTTGGCCGAGCCGCCGCCCTTGGCCATGAACATGAACTTGTAGGCGTCCTCGCCCTCCGCATAGATCTCGCACTGCGCGGGCATGTTGTTCTGCGTGTTCTTCTCCTCGAACATCGACAGCGGCGCCACCTGCGAGTAGCGCAGGTTGCGCTTCAGGTACGCATCGCGCGCGCCTTCGGCCAACGCCGCCTCGTCGTCACCCTCGGTGATGACGCGCGCGCCCTTCTTGCCCATGATGATCGCCGTGCCGGTGTCCTGGCACATCGGCAGCACGCCGCCGGCAGCGATGTTGGCGTTCTTCAGGAAGTCGAAGGCGACGAACTTGTCGTTGTCGGAGGCTTCCTTGTCGTCGAGGATGTTGCGCAGCTGCTGCAGGTGCCCTGGCCGCAGGTAGTGGTTGATGTCGACGAACGCCGCCTCGCTCAGCGCCCGCAAGGCGTCGCGCGACACCACCAGCATCTCCTTGCCCATCACCGTCTCGGTGCGCACGCCGTCGGCGGAAATCTTCCTGTAGGGCGTCTCATCCTTGCCCAGCGGAAACAGCGGTGTGTGGCGGTACGGCGGGACTTTCGGCGGGGTGACGGGAACGTTCATGGGATACCATCGATGCGGGTAAGTTTCTGCCTTCTAAGCAGATTTGCTTACTTTTGAACAGTTCGAGAAAGGAAGGCAGTTCAGCCTTTCCCGCCTTGCTCATCCGCATTTTGCACCCAGCCAGCGCACGGAACATGCGCTGATGCGCCCCCCTATTTCGAGAACGGGATCAGGTGGTGATACTCCTTCGGCACCGAGCTCTTGTAGCGCTTCGGCACGGTGCCACTCTCGATCGACTGGTCGGTCTCGCTCTTCTTCTTTGCCGACTTCTTCTTTGCAGCCTTCTGGTCGCCGGCAGCCGGATCCGTGGCCGCCGCTGGAGGGGTCTGGACCTGCACGATGTCGCTGCCTGCACTGATCTGGGCCTTGCCCGTCACAGGCATCGCGGCGACGGCGGCGAGCGATCCGAAGCCTAGCGCTGTGGCTGCGACGACAATGGTCAGGAAGGTGGGCCGGCTGGTCATGCACTGCTCCCGGGTTCTGCTGGCGGCGGCCTTGCCGCATCGAGCGCTAGCGTAGCCTGCGGACAAAAAACCTGCCAGAGGCGACCCGCTCATACCGGAAGCGCCTTCCAGCATTGAACCGCCCGCCGGTAACGGACGACTAATGCGTAGATTTCCAGCCCCTTTCAGCCACGTGGCGCGTGTTTGCGCGTCGCGGGCCCCCGGCCATAGGCGCGCATCGATAAGGCTCGATGCTCGCAGCGTTCTTCAGCGGTATGTCGTTCAGCGTGACGAAGAGCTGGACTCCAACACCGGCTGCGAGTTCGGCGGAGCGCTGAAGCAAGCGCGCGTCCTTACACCGGCCGCACCCGCCGCGGCTCGCCAACCGCGCATTCGAGCGCCGCGCGGTCCCACCGTCCGAGATCGGCCGCAGCGTCGTAGGTCGTCTGCAGAAAATCCATCAGCGCCCGCGCAGGCTCGCGCGCGCTGCGCACCGCGTCATACGGCAGGACGAATTCGCCGAGCTCCTTGGAGAAGAACGCTTCCCCCGGCTGCACCTTGGCCTCGGCAAAACCCTGCGGCGCAGGATAGGCGTAGGAATAGAACGCCGGATAGTCGATCGCGCCGCCGCCCGGCCAGAAGCCGGCACTCGAAACCTCGTGCGAATAGGCCTCGCGCGCGACCGTGTCGGGCAGGTTCGGCACACCGCCCGGATGCGGCGGCGCCGTCCGGCCCGAGAAGCGCGTCACCGCGAGATCAAAACTGCCCCAGAAGAAATGCACCGGGCTCGCCTTGCCGAGGAAGCCGGTGCGGAAGTGCGCGAACACGTCGTTGCACGAGACCAGCACGCGATGGAAGCGGCCGACCGCGCCCGCGTCGTAGCTCGCATGCACGGTGTCGTCGGGAAAGCGCACCGCGTCGGCGATCTCGTTCGGCATCTCGTTGATGCGGACGTCGACGCCGAGCGCACGCAGCGCCGCTATTACTTCCCGATAGAATTCCGCGACCGGCATCGGCTTCAGCACCACCTGCCGAAACTGGCCGTCGCTGAGCCGCAGCCACAGCACATGATCGATAAAATCGAAATCGATCTGCAAGGTCCGGTCGAACGCCGGCATCGCGCCAGTGCTCAGGCCCCGCGCGGTCACATACAGCGTGACGTGCCAGGAGTGATTGAGCCATGGCGTCAGCGCGAGCCGGACCTTGCCGACGACCTGCGTCCACAACTGCAGCGTCGCGGCGGTGTCCTTCCATGCAGCATAGGGCAGTTCGGGCCAGGCTTCGCGGTTTGAAGGCATCGGCTTTCTCTTTCATCGCGCAGGCGCCCCCCTCGCCTTATAGCCGCATTTTGAACGTTCCAGCCCGCCGCGCGACCAACACACGATCCCGAAAAATTGAACCTCGAACCGCCATGACCATGACCCTGCCGCTGTCCCCGCCTGTGCCAGCAAAGTCCGCGTCGCTCGAGCCGGTCCTGCTCGTGATCGTCGCGCTGGTCGGTGCGATCCAGGGCCTGGAAGGCTGGTCCGAATTGTCGGCCGTCGAGATCTCGGAAATTCCGGGCTACTCGCTGTGGGGCCTGACGATCCTCGCATTGATGGTCCTGCACCCGTTGCTGGGCCTCCTGGCAGTTGCGTTCGCGCTGACGCGCCGCCTGCGCTGGGGCATCGCCGCACTGGCACTCCTGATGCTGAGCACGTGGGCGCCCGACATGCCGTCGGTGATCAGGGACGGCCTCGTGCTGAACGGCGACGCATTCGTCAACGCCCACGAGATCTACCAGAGCATCGGCCGCCCGGCGCTGGCGCTGCTGGCCATCGCCGCCGCATGGTTCGACCGGCACCTGGCGACCGCGACCATCGCGGTCATGCTGCCGCCGATCGTCGCCGCGGCGGGCGTCGCCGCCTTCGCGATCTCGGTCTTGATGTACGGATTTTGAGAAGCCGCGCCTCGCGTCAAGCCGCGAGCGGCTGCTCCTCGCGATGCTCGGCGAAGATCGCCGTCGACGTGAATTCGTAGTCGCAAGCGTGGCAGGCCCACACATACGTGACACAACGTTCACCGGGCTCCGACCAGATCGGCTTGGCGATCGGCTTGCCGCATTGGGCGCACGGATTGTCATGAGGTACGAAATCGGACGCGTACGCATACACAGTCATAATGCGCCTCCCTGTTGCTCCTCGCGCGCGGATCATTGCCGAAGCGCGAGCATCGTCAAGGTAAATCGCCGCTGCGGCGCATCGAATGGGTCAGCGGCACGAACATTTCCGCCGGGGCACTCGACAGCGAAACGGGGATCCCTGTAGGTTGTACGTATTCCGATTGCGTGACTATTTTTTGTCGTTCGTGCGGGGAGACTGATGCGTTTTGCGATAATTTTTATGATTTTTTTCGCGAAGGGAGGCCGCCTTGTCCAATGAAGCCCGGAATGTCGAAATCCTGAAAGAGGCCTATCGCCAGTGGCACGACACGCGCGGCGGCAGCGTCGACCATTTCATGAGCATCGTGGACGAGAACATCAGTTGGGGCTCGCTGCCGCGCGGCGAAGCGCCCATGACGTTTGCAACGCAATACGACAATCGCGAAGTGTTGCGCGGATACTTCACGCAGATGCTCGACCAGTGGTCGATGAACGCCTACGAGGTCACGCAATTTATCGCCCAGGGCGACATGGTGGTGATGCGGGGCTTCTGTTCCTGGACCAACAAGACCACCGGCAAGAAGGTGGACACGCCGAAGGTCGACATCTGGCGGTTCCGCGACGGCAAGGCGGTCGAATTCTATGAGCTGTTCGACACCGCCGCGGCCTTCGCGGCCGCGACGCCCGATCCCCGTCCCTGACATTCAGCTGATCCCTTGAACGCATCTCGTGCGTTGATAAGGATGAGCTGAACGCAAGCATTTGGGAGACCGCCATGCCGGAACCACGAACCTTCACCGGCGGCTGCCACTGCGGCCTGGTGCGCTACGAATGCACCAGCGACCTTGCCATGGTGACGGCCTGCAACTGCTCGATCTGCACCAAGAAGGGCCTGCACATCGCTTTCGTCGAGCCGCAAAGCTTCAGCCTGCGCGCCGGCGAGGAGTCGCTGAAGGAATACAAGTTCAACCGCCACGTGATCGCGCACCAGATGTGCGCCGAATGCGGCGTGGAACCTTTTGCGCGAGGCCAGAAGCCGGACGGCACGAAAGTTATCGCCGTCAACGTCTCCACCATCGACGGCATCGATCTTTCGAAGGTCAAGATGACGCCGTTCGACGGGAAGAATATGTGACGGGCGACGCCCGCTGACGCTCAATTTGTCGCGAAGCAGTAGAGCAAGCCGTCGCCACCAGTGCTTTTCAGATCGTTCTGCGAGCAGCCGCCGTCCGGCCCGCGCGAGGGATGCGACGTGTTCCACGATTTCGACGGTTCGTCGTCACGCGTGCCCATGCGATCGTGGTGGCCGACCATCGCCGCGCCCTGCGTGCTGCTGGTCCAGTTCTTGCAGGTACGGTCCTCCCCTGCGGCAAACGCGGTGCCGTCCGCCTGCGAGCCGGTCAGGATGTCGTGTTGTTCGGCGTGTCGCCGCGCGCGTTGATCGGATCGCCCTTCTCCGAAAGGGCCGTCGCCTTGGAAATGTTGTTCGAGGCGCTATGCAGATCGGCGACACTCTTGGCAATGACGACGCCCTTCGCATTGGTCCAGGGACCGGCGCCGATGCGATCCTTGGCGTTGATCGCCGGGTTGCCCGGCTCTTCCTGCGTCGACAGATAGGCGCGCCAGGTCTTGCCGGTCGACCCGCCGGCCTGGGCCAGGGTCGCGCAATGGCGGTCGGCGCCTTCGAGGCCGCCGAGATCACCTCCCTTGCCCGGTCCCGCACTTGTGATGAAGAACGTCATCGTCGATTGTTGCGCCAGCACAGGCCCAACGCCGGCGAGCGCCAGCGCTGCAATGCAAACGCCGATCAGTTTCTTCATGGTGTCCTCCCGATTTCGCTTCGCCGGCGCACAGCGGCGATCAGTGATTCCAACACATCGGAAGACCGCCTATTCCAGTCACCGGTCCAATGCCTTGTACCTTCGGAAGATGCCGTGCTCGTTGAAGGCGATGCGCTTGTCGGAGGTGAGATAGGTCTTGACGCGCGGGCGCGCCGCGACGCGATCGCGTAGATCCAGAAGCAACGGAATCTTCTTCTCGAACCGCGCCATCCGCTTCGGGAACGCATAACGCAGCCCCTCGATCAGCTGGAACAGCGACAGGTCGACATAGGTCGGCTTGCGGCCGGTGATGAAGGGGCCGTTCCGTTTCAGGATGCGCTCGTAGTAGCCGAGATATTTCGGCACCCGCAGCTTCCAGAACTCGTCGGTGCGCCGCTTCGCCGCCGCGCGCTGCTGCTCGTAGTAGAGCGTCGGGCCAAGCGGATGATGCGTGTCGTGCACTTCCGCAACAAAATCGGTGATGGTGAGCTGCAGGCCATGCACCCAGAGCCTTCCCGCTTGGTTCTTCGGCGCAAGGCCGTGGCGGTCGCCGAGATACTGCAGGATGTTGGCGACGTGGCTGACGACGAGATCGCCGGCTTTCAGAAACGGCGGCGCGAAGGGCGGCGTGGCGAGACGTCCGCTCTCCAGGACCTTGCGCATTTTGGCCATGCCATTCTTGCGGCGAACCAGGTCGACATAGTCGGCGCCGGCCTCCGCCAGCGCGAGGCGAACGAACTCGCCGCGACCCTGGATCATCGGCCAGTAGTAAAGCTCATAAGCCATGACGCTGCCTCCGCTGATCGTGTCGTTCTTGCCGAAGAAGACACGGCGGGCGCAAACGCTGTCAACAGCCCCACAACGCAACCCGTCGTCCCACAACAAAAACGGCGGCCCGAAGGCCGCCGTTTCAACATCTCGAATTTGCCTTCGCTCAGCTCGTCTGCTGGATCGCCGAGAGCATCCAGGTCGAGTTGTTCGGCCGCACGAAGGTCCAGAGCTCGGTCGCCTCGACCGGCTGATCGCTGCCGTCGACGACGCGGCCGGTGGCCTTGTCGATCGTCTTGTCGACCAGCCCGAAGCGCAGGGCGACAGTCGCGTAGTCGTCGCTGCCCTCGTGCCAGGCTTCGGCCAGGTCACCCTGCAGCAGCTTGACGTCGCTCACCTTGTTGACGACGCCCTTCGCCGCGTTGTCGGCGAGGTCGGCGGTGAAGTAGGACTCCATCTCCGGCGTGGTCAGGCGGGCAAGTGCTGCCTTGTCCTCGTTCGACCAGGCGGCCTGGACGTCGCTGAGCAGGCGCTCGAACGCGTCGTAGTCGTCCGGCGTGACCTTGATCGGACCCTTGGCGACGGGGGCTGCAGCCGCAGCGCCTGCGGCCATTCCACCCAAGCCACCAAATCCGCCGCCCTGCGGCGCGGGCTCGCCCCGCGGAGTCTGACGGGCATCAAAATTCGCCGGGCCGCTTGCGTAGGACGGCGCGTTGCGGCTGCGCCACCAGCGCAGCGCGAACATCACCACCAGCGCGATCAGGCCGACCTGCAGCAGCAGGCCGAACATCGAGGCGAGACCGCCGAGGCCGCCGAACAGGCCGCCACCGAACATCATGCCGAGCAGGCCTGCGCCGAGGAAGCCGGCGGCGAGACCGCCGAGCATGCCCATGCCCGGGCGATTGAAAAACCCACCCGCGGCCGGAGCGGCTGCAGGTGCGCCTGCCGTCGTCGCGCCAGGCTGTGCCTGCGTACGCTGCATCGGCTGCGCCGCGGTCGGCGCCGTCTTGGTCGCCGGCGGTGCGGAGAAGGTGTTCGACCCGCGCGAGCCCGAGCTGCCGCCGCGGTTGGCGCGCGCGTCGGCAACCGACGAGATCGCGATCGCCGTCGGCAGCGCCAAGGCCATGACGACTGCCAAAGTCTTGAGAGATGCGCGAATGCGCTTCGAAGACATCATCTTTAATCCCTTTAATCCCCGGCATGGGGACACGGCACATAAAGTGGGCATATGCGAAGGAAAGTGAAGGGCTTACGCAGCGCATCCCTGCGGCTCTCGGTCGCGGCGAGAGCCTTTATATATTCACGACTTTTGTTCCGGCCGCTCCTGCTGCAGCGCAATAGACGAGGCCACTCAGGCGCTTGCGATGGTTTCCTTCACCTGCGCCACCAGCTGGGTCAGCGTGAACGGCTTCGGCAGGAACGCGAACTGCTCGTTGTCCGGCAGGCTCTTTGAAAAGGCCTCTTCGGCGTAGCCGGACACGAAGATCACCTTCAGCGTCGGATTGCGGCCACGCATTTCCTTGAGCAGCGTCGGCCCGTCCATCTCCGGCATCACCACGTCCGATACCACCAGATCGATCTTGCCGTCCTGTGCCTCCAGGACCTCCATCGCCTCGACGCCATTCGCCGCTTCCACGACGGTGTAACCGCGCGAGCGCAAGCCGCGCGCGTTGAGCGAGCGCAGACCGTCTTCGTCCTCCACGAGCAGGATGGTGCCCTGCCCGGTCAGATCGGCGGGACGCTGATCCTTCGTCACATCGTGCGCGACGCCATTGACCGGCGCCGCGGTCTCCTCGGCGACATGGCGCGGCAGGAAGATCCGGAACAGGGTTCCCTTGCCCTCCTGCGAGTCGACATAGATGAAGCCGCCGGTCTGCTTGATGATGCCGTAGACAGTGGAGAGGCCGAGCCCGGTGCCCTTGCCGACCTCCTTGGTGGAGAAGAACGGCTCGAAGATCTTGTCGACGATGTCCGCCGGAATGCCGGTGCCGGTGTCGCCGACTTCGATCAGCACGTAATCCGCGCCCGGCATCCCCTTGTAGGCGAAGCGTTCCGCCTCCTGCGCGTTCACATTGGCCGTGCGCACGGTGAGCGTGCCGCCCTCTGGCATCGCGTCGCGCGCGTTGACGGCGAGATTGACGATCACCTGCTCGAACTGGGACACGTCGACCCTGACCGGCCAGAGATCGCGGCTGTGTACGGTCGCGAGCTTGACCTTCTCGCCGATCAGCCGGCGCAGCAGCATGGTCAGGTCGGAGAGCGCGTCACCCGGATCGAGCACCTGCGGCCGCAGCGTCTGCCGCCGCGAGAACGCCAGCAGCTGCCGCACCAGCGAGGCGGCGCGCGTCGCGTTCTGCTTGATCTGCATGATGTCCTGGAAGGACGGATCGGTCGGCTTGTGGGCGCTGAGCAGGAAGTCGTTGGCCATCATGATGGCGGAGAGCACGTTGTTGAAATCGTGCGCCATGCCGCCGGCCAGCTGGCCGACCATTTCCATCTTCTGCGCCTGGTTCACCTGGTTGACCAGCGTCCGCTTGTCGGTGGTCTCGAGCATGTAGACGATCGCCGCTTCCGTATCGCGTTCGTCGCTCTCGACGCCGGTGACGAAAAACTCCGCCCAGCGCTCCTTCGGGCCGGCGAGCATCGCCTCCACCGGCCGGATGTCGCCCTGCCCTTCGGCGGCCTGGGTGATCGCCGCGCTCAGTTCGTTGCCGTCACGCTCGCTGAGCATCGCGCGGATTGATTTCCCGCTCGAAGCCTCCGGCGAAAGTGTCTGGGCAAGCTTGGCAAACCGCGCGTTGGCGCGAACGATCGAACCCGACTTGTCGACGGTGGCGATGGCCATCGGCGTGTGGTCGAAGAAGCGCATGAAGCGCACTTCGGCTGCGCGCTGCGGGTCGAGGGCCCGCTCATCGCGCGCGCGGTTGATGACGATCGATCGCGAGGCGCCCGACGCGCCATCCGCCCCGAACGCCAGCTTGTGATAGATCCGCACCGGCAGCGTCTTGCCGCCGCGCGTGCGCAGATCGAGATCGAACACCTCGGTCTTCACCTCGCCGGGCACCGGCGCAATGCTGGTCAACAGCGCTGCACCGTCCCCGGAGACGATATCCGTCAGCTTCAATCCGCCCGAGCCGATCTCGGCAAGGTCGTAGTCAAGCCAGTTGGCCAGCGTCGCGTTGACGTAAGGGATGGTGCCCGACGGACTGGCCGAGAAGAAGCCGGTCGGCGCATGATCGAGATATTCGATGACCTGCTGCAGGTCCTGGAACACGCCTTCCTGGCGATCGCGGTCGCGCGTGATGTCGGCGATCGACCAGACCGCGTACTTCTGGTCCTTCTTGGCGTCGCCCAGCGGCCGAACCCGCATCCGGAGCCACCGCCCCGAAACGCCGTCGGGCGCGATGACCCGCACCTCTTCCTGCTGCCGCCTGCCCTCGCGCGAGGCCTTCAGCAGGCGGAACACCACCTCGGACACTTCGGGATTGCCGACGAAAACCCGTTCGACCGGCCGAGCCTCCTCGGGCCGTTCCGTGCCGGTCAGCGCCAGATAGGCGCGGTTGGAATAGACAACGTGCCCGCGCGCATCGACCACCACGATGCCATCGGGCGAGCTGTCGCCGACGCTGCGGGTGATCGGATCGTCGCCCGAGCGATCGGCAAGCCGCACCATCCCTGCGGCGAATGCGAACAGCGCGAACAGGCCGACCATTGCCAGAAGAGCAAGAAGACCCAGGATATAAGGCTGCGCCTGCGCCCGGCCGAGCCACATGAAGCCAATCGCCGCGCCCACCACTGCCGCGGCGATCGCCAGCACCAGCAGCACACTCCCGCCCCGCCGTGCCCCGTCGCCCACCTCAGTCAAGGGACGCGGCTGATCGCTACCGAGAGTCATTGTCATGCAGCCTGCGCCAGCCCCTTAAGTGAAATTATTGCCTTGTACGCACGCGAATCAATGCCTCAGTGCCTGAATCGGCGCCCCAAGCCAAGAGTCGGCGAATCGAAAATCGCGCTTTGAGTCAAAAATGCATCGCGGGGTCAACCGCGGAGGCGAGCGGGATGGGCACGCCCTCCCTCGGTACCGGCTGCGGCGCAAAGCCAAAAACGGCCGCTCCTAGCGCCGCGCTCCCGCAAAACCGCGTTTCAGCTTCATCACGTAGCCGATCACCTCGGCGACGGCCTGATAGTGCTCGACCGGGATCTCGTCGTCGATCTTGACCGCCGCGTGCAGCGCCCGTGCCAGCGGCGGGTTCTCGATCACCGCCACGTCGTTGTCCTTGGCGACCTTTCTGATCCGCAGCGCGACGGCGTCGAGGCCCTTGGCGACGCAGATGGGTGCGGCCATCCCTCGCTCGTACTTCAGCGCGACGGCAAAGTGCGTCGGGTTGGTGATGACCACGGACGCAGTCGGCACCGCCGCCATCATGCGCTTCTTGCGTCGGGCATCACGGAGCTGCCGCAGCCGGCCCTTGATGTGCGGGTCGCCTTCGGTCTGCTTGTACTCTTCCTTGATCTCCTGCAGCGACATCTTCTGCCGCTCGAACCAGGTGCGATACTGGAACAGGTAGTCGGCGATGGCGACCACGGCCAGCATCGCCACGACGGTTCCAAGCAACTGCAGCGAGAGGGTCTTGCTGACGGTGACAATCGACATCAGGTCCATCCGCACCATGGCATCGAGCCGATGTCGCTCCGGCCAGAACACCATGGTCATCACTGCGCCGATCGCCACGACCTTGAAGATGCCCTTCAGCAGATTGGCCCAGGCCTGTTTGCCGAACAGCCTTTTGGCGCCGCTGATCGGCGAGATCTTGCTCAGCTTCGGCGAGAGCGACTCGGCAGAAAACACCAGCCGGTGCTGCACGATGTTGCCGAAGATCGCCGCGATCATCAGGATCAGAAGCGGGAGGCCGAACGCAGCGACGATCGCGTATTCAAGCTGCGTGGTCAGCGAAATCAGGCCCGGCCCGTCGGTCCGGATGCGGTGAGCGTTCTCGAGCAGGCCGCGCAGCGAGATCTGCATCATGCCCATCGAGCCGGAGAACGCCGACAGCGCCAGCGTCGCGCCGGCGATGATGAACCAAGTGTTAACCTCCTGGCTCTTGACGACGTCGCCGCGCTCCAGCGCGTCGTCGAGCCGTTTCTGGGTCGGGTCTTCTGTCTTCTCGGAATCGTTCTCGTCAGCCATTGCTCACCCGTCGTCCCCGCCATAGCCGTTCAAGAACGGCGTCGCTTTGCTCGCCTATGGGCGGGGACCCAGTATTCCAGAGCGCCCGAGCTTCGATCGCAGAAGCTGCGGCGTACTGGATGCCCGCTTGCGCGGGCATGACGTGTGAGGTTTGGTCCAAGCTCATGTGCTCACTTTCTCGGCGTGAGCTCGTGCATGATGGCGACGAAGTAATCGAGGAACATTCCCATCATGGTTGCGATGACCGCGACAAGAATCAGAAATCCCAGAAGAATCGACAGCGGTGCGCCGACGAAATAGACCTGCATCTGCGGCATCAGCCGCGCCAGTATGCCGAGTCCGAGATTGAACACGATGCCGAACACCAGGAACGGTGCGGAGAGCTGCACGCCGATCTTGAACGCCAGCGCAAATGTCTTGGTCGCGAGCATCGCGACATCGCCGGAGGACATCAGTTCGCCCGGTCTGAAGATCCGGTAGCTCTCGGTCAGCGCGGCGATCACCAGGTGATGCAGGTCGGTGGCGAACAGCAGCGTGATACCGAGGATGGTCAAGAGGTTGCCCACCACGATGCCCTGCTGGCCCTGGGTCGGGTCGACGGCGGTGACGAAGCCGAGGCCGAGTTGCTGGGCGATCACCGAGCCCGCGACCGTCAACGCCGAGATGGTGACGCGGGCGGTGGCCCCGAGGATCAACCCGACCAGGATTTCGTGCACCAGCAGCACCGGCAGCGGCGCCAGGTTCTCCAGATTGACCTGATAGGCGCCCTGGTGCAGCGGCAGCAGGATAAGGGTGAGCGACAGCGCGATGCCGAGCCGGATGCGGACCGGAATGTTCACCTCGCCCAGCCCCGGCATCAGCATGATCATGGTGCCGATGCGGGCGAACACCAGCAGGAAGGCGGCGGCAAGCGCGGGCAGAAACGAAACGTCGATGCGCATGCTTCACCAGGCGTAGATACTGATCCAGCTTCGCTGGATCAATATCGTCCTTCTTTATTTGGGGCATGATCCACTCCGAAAACCGGTGTCCACTTTTCGGGATCATGCCCCCTGGATACGAGGAACCTACCCTCCGATGATTCGCGAGGAGATGCGAAGCATATGACTGTGCAGCGCATCGGCCATGAACGGCAGCGCCAGCACCATGGTGATGAAGATCGCCAGGATCTTCGGCACGAAAACCAGAGTCATTTCCTGGATTTGCGTCAGCGCCTGGACAAGCGAGATCGCCACGCCGACGACGAGGCCGACCACCATCAGCGGCGACGAGACGAGGACGATGGTCCAGATCGCGTCGCGGGCGACGTCGAGCACTTCAGGGCCGGTCATTTGGTCCACTCCAGCTGCATTGCTAATGCCAAACAAAACTTCCGCCGTCATGCCCGCGAAGGCGGGCATCCAGTACGCCGCAGCATCGGAGCTTCAAGCTCCACCGCTCTGGAATACTGGGTCCCCGCCTTCGCGGGGACGACAATGAGCGCAAAACTAATCAGATCGGCATCCGCATGATTTCTTCGTAGGACTGGATCATCCGGTCTCGCACCGACACCAGCGTGCCGACCGCGACCTCGGTTTCGGCGACCGCGGTGACCACGTCGACGACGTTGGCCTTGCCGGACGCCATCGCGATCGTCTGGCCGTCGGACTTGCGCCCGGCCTCGACGACGCTGCCGATCGAGTCCTTCAGCATCGCCGCGAACGACTGCCCGCCGGCTTCGGAGGTCTTGCCGGCGGAGCCGACGTCGACGATGCGCGCGAGGTTCGCGTAGGCGTTGGCCGCTATGGATGGCGATGCCATGGTTCAGCGTCTCCTGTGATGCGAGAGAGCCCGGTTCATGCCCGGAGGATATCGAGGGTGCGTTGGATCATCCGCCGCGTGGCGGTGACGATGTTCAGGTTGGCTTCGTAGGACCGCTGCGCCTCGCGCAGGTCGGTCATTTCCACCAGCGAATTGACGTTCGGCAATTTGACGTTGCCGCTGGCGTCGGCCGCCGGGTGACTTGGATCGTACTTGACCTTGAATTCCGAGTTGTCGCGGCTGATACGGCCGAGCTTCACCACGTTCGCGCTCAGCGAGCGGTCGAGCTCGGAAGAGAACGTCGGGATCTTGCGCCGATACGGATCGCCGCCGGGCGTGGTGGCGCTGGAATCGGCGTTGGCGATATTTTCGGAGATGACGCGCATCCGCCCGGCTTGCGCGCGCAGGCCGGACGCGGCGATCCCCATCGACTTGAGAAAATCCATGATGCGGCCTCTCCGGTGTCGCTAGAATTCTTGCTTGCGCATGATCTTGTCCGAAGACCGCTGCACACTTTTCGGGATCATGCGCTAGCGCTTGCCGATGGCGGTCTTCAGCAGGCCGAGGCTGCGGGTGTAGAGCGAGGTAGCGGCCTGATAGTCCATCTGGTTCGAGGCGACCTTCAGCATCTCGTCGTCGAGGTTGACGGCGTTGCCGGTCGGCCGCGTTTCCCAACCCGCCTTGCGGTCGAGTGCAAAGCTCGCCTCGTCATTTGAAAAACTGATGTGCGCCCGATTGGTGCGCGCCATGGTGATACCCGGCTGCACGCCCGCGGCGAGCGCCTCCGCGCTCGGTCGCACCAGATCGCGCGGCTGATAATTCGACGTGTCGGCGTTGGAGACGTTTTCCGCGAGCAGCCGCTGGCGCTGCTGATGCCATTGCATGCTGGTACGCAGGGCGGACAAACCGGGAATGTCGGAAATTGCCATCGACGGCCTCTGGTTCCCCTGTTCGGCATTGCGACAGGTGGGCAGAATTTGCCGTGTGTATGGTTAATAACAGGTTAAGACGCTGGATGCGCACAAAATGGCCATTAACCTCGCATTAACCACCCAAGTCGTTGAATAGCCTCGCTTCGATAGTGTTTCAGTCTCAGGCGTTATTGGTTTATTAAGAGTCGGGGCAGCGGGACTGTAGGAAAGAGTGGGCAAGTCCTGCCGTACGGAATTAACCCAGCGGGTTCGCGCTCGCGGGTCGTCTTAAAGGGTCTTGGTTCTTAAGGTTTCGGCCCTTGAGCTTCCTGGCTTGATGCGCGCAGATCCTTCTTGGTGGGGACAATGGAAATGCAATCGGCTGCCGGTTTCTTCTTCGCTTTCATCGCCGTCCTGGCGCTGATCGGTCTGGCGACATGGCTGGTGCGGCGCTTCGCCGGCAACCGGCTTGGCACCGGAGCGAATCGCGGGCGCATGCCTCGTCTCGCCGTGGTCGACGCCGCCGCGGTCGATGGACGCAGGCGCCTGGTCCTGGTCCGCCGCGACAATATCGAGCACCTGTTGATGATCGGCGGGCCGAGCGACATCGTCGTCGAGCCGAACATCGTGCGCGCCACGCCGCCGCAACAGCAGATGCCGCCCCGCGTGCCGCTGCCGCCCGCCGCCGAGCAGGCCTGGAGCGACGAATCGTTGCGCCCCGAACCGCTTGAGTATGACGAGCCCGCGCCGTTGCCCGAGCCCCCGCCCCGCCCTGCGCGGCCGGCCTTCGCCGAGGACATGCGTCGCTCGCCGGCGCCGGAGCGGCGCATGGATCCGCTCGGAGGATTTTCCCCGGAACCGATGGTGCGCCCCGAGCCGGCGATGCGCGAACCGCCGCCGCGCGCGATGCCACGCGCCGAGCCGCCGCCGCTGGCCCCGCGTCCGATGCGGCCGGAGCCACCAAAGGCTGCACCGCCCGTTCGTCCTGCTGAGCGGCCTGCCGTGCCGACGGCGTCACCGTCGGCAGCCGCCGACAAGAACCTCGCCGAGATGGCGCAGCGCCTTGAAGCCGCGTTGCGGCGCCCGGGCGGTAATCCGGCCGCCGCTCCCGATCGCGCCCCGTCGGTCGCGCCCGAAGTGCCGCAGCGCCCCGCACCACCGCGCGCTGCGGAGCCTGCGGCTCCGACCGAAGACGAAGCAAAACCGTCCGACGATACGCCGAAGACGCAGTTCAAGAACCTTGAGGACGAGATGGCCAGCCTGCTCGGCCGCCCAAAGACGCCCTCGTGAGGCCGGCGACATTCGCGCGTAGAGTAGTTTTCCTTATTGCAATCGTCCTGACCGCCGCGCTTCCCGGCCAGCCGGCGCTCGCCCAGGACATCAGCATCAATCTCGGCCAGGGCGGCGGGGTCACCGAGCGCGCGATCCAGCTGATTGCGCTGCTGACTATCCTGTCGATCGCCCCCTCAATCGTCGTGATGATGACCTCGTTCACGCGCATCGTGGTGGTGCTGTCGCTGCTGCGCACGGCGCTTGGCACCGCAACCGCGCCGCCGAACGCCGTGATCATCGCCCTGGCGCTGTTCCTCACCGCCTTCGTGATGGGGCCGACGCTGCAGCAATCCTACGACAACGGCATCAAGCCGCTCGTCGCCAACGAGATCAGCGTCGAGCAGGCGCTGGAGCGCGCCGGTGGCCCGTTGCGCACCTTCATGCAAAAAAACGTGCGCGAGAAGGACTTGAAGCTGTTCATGGACCTGTCGCGTGAACCGCCTCCGGCAACGCCCGAGCAGATGTCGATGCGCATCCTGGTCCCGGCGTTCATGATTTCCGAACTGAAGCGCGCGTTCGAGATCGGCTTCCTGCTGTTCCTGCCGTTCCTCATCATCGACCTCGTGGTGGCGTCGGTGCTGATGTCGATGGGCATGATGATGCTGCCGCCGGTGGTCGTGTCGCTGCCGTTCAAGCTGATCTTCTTCGTTCTGGTCGACGGCTGGACGCTGGTGGCCGGCAGCCTGGTGCAGAGCTACGGGAATTGACGGCTTAGCGGGCATTGCGTGGGAGACGGCGTCGCTTCCTGATTCCGATCACGTCGTAAACTTCGCCCAAAACCGCCCCCCGATTACTGCCTTCCTTGTCAAGGACCGGCATGTGGGCAACCTTGGCCGGTCGAACGAACTGAACGATGGAGTTCGTTTTGACGTTTTGACGCGGATCAAGACGCGACAAGATCATTCTACAGCCTGCGACTGATAAACTCTTTTGCAATTTGCCTAACAGTCGCGGGACGCTGCACTCATGAGCTTTGATACCGAACCTCAGGAGTTCGCCAACTCGGGAGCTTTTCAGAGAAAGCTACTGAGTTGGCGAATGCGGGAGCCGATTTCCGGTCGACAGCGCACGGGGCTTACTTCGGCTCAGCACCTTTTGGGCCAGAGATTCCCGCTCGGATTTACGTGTTCTGATTCCGAAAACGGGAAGGATTGTCCGAAGTCGAGAGCGCAATCAGGGCAGCGGCTTTCGGCGGCGATGATGTGCGCCAAAAACTGTTCTGGCTGAATGTTGAAAGGACCCAAGTGCTGGGGCCTGGACGGAGTTGTCGGGAGTGAAAGGGGAAAACCGTGCCGATCGAAGCGGCGACGCGAGAAAGGCTTCGAAATCGTTTCTGCAAGTTGGCGCCGCTTCGATCGGGGCCTGCCACGTCTGGCGCATGCCGCGGCGGGGGGCCCTCGGGCGCCTTCGACGCTTTTCTAATCAATCTTCGACATCGACTGTGCGATGTCCAGAAACGCCCGCACTAGCTTGCCGCCGCTGCGTTCGCGCAGGCAGATCAACGCCTCGTCCATCAGAATCTCGGGACCCTCGATCTGGATTTTGACCAATCGGGCGTCCTGCCCGAATTCGGCGGCGGAGACGAAGCCGATGCCGGCGCCGGAGGCAACGATCTCGCGTACCGCCTCGCGGCCTTCGGCCTCGATCGCCGGCCTTAACTCGACCTTTGAGGCGGACGCCATGTCTTCCAGTTTTTGGCGGGTCTTCGAGCCGCGCTCGCGCAACACAAGCGATTGCTGGGCCAGTTCCTTGAGCGTCAATGAACTCGCTTTCGCCAAAGGGTGATCGAGCGAAACGAAAGCGACAACGGGCGTAGAATTCAGTTTCAGGATTTCGAAATCCCGGCTCGTCGGTACTTCCCCGAGCACGCCGATATCGGCGTCGTAGCTGTAGAGGTTGCTAACGACCGTCTCGGTGTTGCCCGCCCGCATGGAAACCTGGATACCGGGATGTTTTTTGCGGAACGTGCCGAGGATATGGAGAAGATGATGCGCCGCGTCGGCGACGATGCGCAGCGTTCCGGAGCGCAAGGCGCGCGATTCGGTCAGAAGTTCCAGCGCCTGCTGTTCGGCTTCGAACATTCGGTGGGTTACTTCGAGCAGCTTCTGGCCCGAATGTGTCAGCGTCACCTGCTTCCTGCTGCGGTTGAACAGGAGCACGTCGCACTCCTCCTCAAGTTTGCGCACTTGATCGGAAATGGCCGGCTGCGTCAAAAACAGCGCTTCGGCAGCGCGTGAGAAACCGCCTGCCACGGCGACGTGGTGAAACGCTCGAAGCTGAACGTAACGCATCGTGTGTCCCCCTTCCTCATCCACAACCACGTTACCATAGATTATAACGATATAATGATAGGAATGAACGATTTGATCTATGACTGGCCTGTGTTCAAACTGACACGGGCTCGACGTTTGGCGCCGGCTCTTTAGCGTTGGAGGCCAGACATGCATTTTTCGATGATCCTGCTCCATCTTGGGGGAGCCACCATGCTGCTGCTCTGGGCGGTTCGCATGGTGCGCACTGGCGTCGAGCGCGCGCACGGTCCGATGCTGCGAAATGCCTTGCGGCAATCGAGGGGTGGGCAAGTCACCTCGGCTGGCGCCGGTGCTGCCCTGGCGGTTCTGCTGCAGAGCTCCACCGCGGTCGCCATCCTCGCCGCCGGCTTTGCCGCCAGCGGCATTGTCTCGGTGTCCACCGGACTGGCGATCCTGCTCGGCGCCGATCTGGGCTCTGCCCTGGTCGTCCAGGTGTTGTCGTTCGATCTGAGCTTCACGGTACCGGTGCTGATCCTGGTCGGCGGCACGATGTTCCTGAAATTCGAGGGGCGCGGCGTCAAACAAACCGGGCGCATCCTGATGGGCATCGCCTTCGTGCTGTTGTCCCTCAGAATGATCGGCGAGGCGACCGCGCCGATGCGGCACAGCGAATTCCTACGGGTGGCGATCTCCTATCTGCGCGAGGATTTTTTCACCGCCTTCGTGGTCGCGGCGCTGTTCACATGGCTGATTCATTCCAGCGTGGCGGCGATCCTTTTGTTCGTCACGCTCGCCGCCCAAGGTCTGCTGCCAGTCGAGGTGGGGCTCTCCTTCATCCTTGGCGCCAATTTCGGCAGCGGGCTTATCGCAGTGTGGCTGACACGCGGCCAGGCGATCGATGCGCGCCGAATTCCGCTCGGCAATCTGATTTTCAGGGGCACGGGAGCGCTCATCGCGCTGTTTATGCTGCAGGCATTTCCATTTCCGGCAAATCTTTTCGGCGCCACCGAAGGACGGCAGCTGGTCAACCTGCATCTTGCCTTCAATCTGACGCTGGTGATTTGCTGCCTGCCGCTGACTGGATTGGTCGAGCGACTGGTGCGCAGGTTGCTCGCCGACAACCTGCTTGAGCAATCGGCAGAGACCATCGACCTGATGTCGCTCCGCGTCAGCGCGCTCGACCGTTCCGTCATCCGCACGCCCGGTCTGGCCTTGGCCAGCGCCACACGCGAATTGCTGCGCATGGGCGAGGTCGTCGAGATCATGCTGCGGCCGGTGATGGATTTCTTCGAGGCTGGCAAGACCGATCAGATTCGCCAGGCCCAGAAACTCGATGAAGAGGTCAACCGTGCCCACACCGACATCAAACTCTACATCGCCGAAGTCAATCGCGGCAAGATGACCGCGATCGAGGCGCAACGTGGCATCGAGCTTACCGACTTCGCCATCAATCTCGAACGTGCCGGTGACATTGTCGCCAAGAACTTGCTCGTGCTCACCCAAGAGATGCAGGACAAGAAGCTACGCTTTTCACGCGAAGGCTGGAGCGAACTCACCGGGCTTCACGACCGTGTCATGGCAAATATGCAACTTGCGCTGAACGTCCTGGTTTCCAGCGATGTCGATTCGGCGCGGCAGTTGGTGGTCGAGAAGGAACTGATGCGCAAACTGGAGCGGGCCAGCCACGACCGCCATCTCAAGCGGCTGCAATCGGGTACGCCGCAAAGCATCGATACCAGCGACATCCACCTCGAAGCGGTCAGAGCGCTAAAGGAGATCAATTCGCTCATGGCCTCCGTCGCCTATCCGCTTCTTACGCAAAGTGGCGATCTGCTCGAAAGTCGGCTCGTCCAACCGGCGTGAAACGTCGCGCGCTCTTTGACATCGCTGAAACTAATACATCGATACAAAATAGCGATTTTACAAATATACGGCACGCGCCGAGAATGCCGCCGCCACAACACAAAAAGCGCACGAGTTGGCCGGAGGAAGACATGATTTCCGATACGAAATTCGCAGCAGAACCGATGGAAGCGCCGGCACTGGGCGAGCCTTATCTGCTGACCCCGGGACCGCTGACGACCTCTAGTGCCGTCAAGCGAGCGATGCTTCGCGACTGGGGCTCATGGGACGCTGACTTCCGCGCCATGACCGCGGACATGCGCCGCCGGTTGCTGGTGCTGACCGGCGACCGGCGCGACGAATACGACTGCGTTCCGATGCAGGGCAGCGGCTCTTTCTGCGTCGAGGCGATGCTGGGCTCCTTCGTGCCGAAAGACGGCAAGGTGCTGGTTCTCGCCAACGGCGCTTACGGACTTCGCGCGGCGCAAACGATGCAGTATCTGGGCCGCGCCTTCACGCTGATCGACAAGGGCGACTACTTGCCGCCGCGCGGCGACGAGGTTGCCGCCGCACTTGAGGCCGACCCGGCCATCACCCATGTCATCGCTATTCATTGCGAGACCAGTTCGGGCATCTTGAACCCGGTCGCCGAGATTTCCGAAGCCGTTTATGCCAAGGGCAGAAAACTACTGATCGATTCGATGAGCGCGTTCGGCGCCATCCCGCTCGACGTCAACGAAATTCGGTACGAGGCGATGGTCTCGTCGGCCAACAAATGCATCGAGGGTGTGCCGGGCTTCGGCTTCGTCATCGCCAAAAAGAGTGAACTCGACGCCGCCAAGGGTCGCAGCCATTCCCTGTCGCTCGACGTGCACGCGCAATGGGCGACCCTTGAGAAGACCGGCCAGTGGCGCTTCACGCCGCCGACGCATGTTGTTGCCGCGTTCCTCGAGGCGCTGAAAATGCATGAGGCTGAGGGCGGGGTGGCGGCGCGCGGCGCCCGCTATACGAAGAACCGCGACGTGATGGTGGCCGGCATGCGCGAACTTGGCTTCGAGACGCTGCTTTCCGACCGTTGGCTGTCGCCGATCATCGTCACCTTTTTCTGCCCGGCGCACGAGAATTTCGCCTTCGAGCGTTTTTACGAACTGATGAAGGACAAGGGCTTCATCATCTATCCGGGCAAGCTGACGGTCGTGGAGTCTTTCCGGGTCGGCTGCATCGGCCGGATGGACGAGCACGTCATGCGCCGCGTCGTCGAGGCCGCCCGTCAGTCGTTGGCCGAGATGAATGTGAACACAGCGGCGCCGCCAACGGCCGCACTGGACGAACGCGCCAAGCTCGCCGCCTGACGGCGCTAATCCGGGAGGGTATCAATGAACCAGATGTCTCCGATCAACGTTTCGGTCAACGGCCGATCTTATGACTGGCCGCTTGTACCGGCCATCGCGATTTGCCTCGACGGCTGCGAGCCGGCCTATCTCGATGAAGCCATCAAGGCCGGGCTGATGCCGGCGCTGGTCAGGATCAAGGCCAAGGGAACCGTGCGTCTCGCGCACAGCGTCATCCCAAGCTTCACCAATCCCAACAACCTGTCGATCGCGACCGGCCGCCCGCCATCGGCCCACGGCATTTGCGGCAACTACCTCTACGAGCGCGAGACCGGCAAGGAAGTAATGATGAACGACCCGCGCTTCCTGCGTGCGCCGACCGTCTTCCAGGCTTTCTACGATGCCGGCGCCAGGGTCGCGGTGGTGACCGCCAAGGACAAGCTTCGCGCCCTGCTCGGCAAGGGCCTCGCCTTCGACGATGGCCGGGCGCTGTGCTTCTCGGCGGAGAAGTCCGACACCACGACTTTAGCCGAACACGGCATCGACAATGCCTCCAGGCACTTTGGCCTGGCCGTTCCGGAGGTCTATTCTGCCGAATTGTCGGAATTCGTCTTCGCCGCCGGCGTGCAGCTACTGAAGGAATTCCGACCTGACCTCATGTACCTTACCACGACCGATTACGTGCAGCACAAATACGCGCCCGGTGTGCCGCAAGCCAACGCCTTCTACGCCATGTTCGACAAGTATCTGGCCGAACTCGACGCGACTGGCGCGGCGATCGTTGTCACTGCCGACCACGGCATGAAGCCGAAACATAAGAAGGACGGCTCACCCGACGTGGTTTACGTTCAGGACCTGCTCGACGAGTGGCTGGGCAAGGACGCCGCCCGCGTAATCCTGCCGATCACTGACCCCTATGTCGTGCATCATGGCGCGCTGGGCTCGTTTGCCACCGCCTATCTGCCCGCGGGCGTCGACCAGGCCGACATCATGGCGCGGCTGGCCAAGGTCGATGGCGTCATGCTGGTCGTCGACAGCCCCACCGCATGCGTGCGCTTTGAATTGCCAGCCGACCGGATCGGCGACATTGTGCTGATCTCGACCGAGAACAAGACGCTGGGCACCAGCGAACACCGGCATGATCTCGCCGCGCTGAACGAGCCGCTGCGCTCGCATGGCGGCCTGACCGAACAACTGGTGCCGTTCATCGTCAACCGGGTGCTCCCGGATCTGCCCAACGAGCCAAGCTTACGCAATTTCGACGCGTTTCATTATGCGGCGATGGCGGCAGCGCGGCCAAACTAGGCGCCAATTTGTCCTCCCCCCTTCGTGGCGGAACGAAGTGAAATTCGCGAGGGTTGGGTGGGCTCCTGACTCAAGCTGACTTGGACCCCCAAACCGGGCGCGTCGCGCCGGAGGTAAGGAGTAACCCATGACCAAATCAGAAATCTCCTTCAAGGTGCGGCATGAGCCGATGCGCATCGCCGGACGCAAGGTCGATGCCGACGGCGTCGTCCCGGTCCTCTATCCCTACACCAACGCGGTCATCGGCACGGTGCCGGCCGGCCGCGCCGAGCATGCGCGGCAGGCGTTCGAAATCGCCGCCAGCTACGAACCGAAGTTGACGCGCTACGAGCGCCAGCAGATCCTGTTCCGCACCGCCGAAGCGCTGGCCTCTCGCAAGGAAGAAATCTCCGACCTGATCACGCTGGAACTCGGCATCTCCAAGGCAGATTCGCTCTACGAAGTCGGCCGCGCCTATGACGTGTTCACGCTGTCAGCGCAGATGTGCATCCAGGACGACGGCCAGATATTTTCCTGCGACCTGACCCCGCATGGCAAGGCGCGCAAGATCTTCACCACGCGCGAGCCGCTAAAGGCGATCTCGGCGATCACACCGTTCAACCATCCGCTCAACATGGTCTCGCACAAGGTGGCGCCGGCCATAGCCACAAACAATTGCGTAGTCGTCAAGCCGACCGAACTGACGCCAATGACGGCGCTGCTGCTCGCCGACATTCTCTATGAGGCAGGGCTGCCCCCCGCAATGCTGTCGGTGGTCACGGGCTGGCCGACGGATATCGGCAATGAGATGATTACCAACGAAAACATCGAGCTGATCACGTTTACCGGCGGCGTGCCGGTCGGCAAGCTGATCGCCCGCACCGCCGGCTACAAGCGGCAAGTGCTGGAACTCGGCGGCAACGACCCACTGATCATCCTGAACGACCTTTCCGACGACGACCTCGCCAAGGCGGCCGATCTAGCGGTCGCCGGCGCCACCAAGAACTCCGGCCAGCGCTGCACGGCGGTGAAGCGCATCCTGTGCCAGGAAAGCGTCGCTGACCGCTTTGTGCCGCTGGTGCTGGAGCGGGCGAAGAAAATCCGCTTCGGCGATCCGATGGACCGGGCGACTGATCTCGGCACCGTGGTACACGAAAAGGCCGCGGCGCTATTCGAGGCCCGTGTACACATGGCCGCCGAAGCCGGCGCGGACGTGCTCTACAATCCAGGCCGCCAAGGCGCACTTTTGCCGCCGATCGTCGTCGACCGTGTGCCGCACGGCTCGGAACTGGTCATGGAGGAGACGTTCGGCCCGATCATCCCGATCATCCGCGCGCCCGACGACGACGATGCGATGATCACGCTATCGAACTCCACCGCCTTCGGCCTGTCTTCCGGCGTCTGCACCAACGACTTCCGCCGCATGCAGAAATTCATCGCCGGCCTGCGGGTCGGCACGGTCAACATCTGGGAAGTGCCCGGCTACCGCATCGAGATGTCGCCCTTCGGCGGCATCAAGGATTCGGGCAACGGCTACAAGGAAGGTGTCATCGAGGCGATGAAGAGCTTTACTAACGTCAAGACGTTTTCGTTGCCGTGGTGATCCGGAATCTTCATGCAGTTTGACCTCGCAGTTGTCGGCGCCGGCATTATCGGCTTGGCGCATGCGCTCGCCGCAGCAAAACATGGCCTGCGAGTTGTGGTTATCGATCGCGATTCGCAAGCAAACGGCGCTTCAATTCGCAACTTCGGTCTGGTTGTCGTAACCGGTCAGCAGCCCGGCACCGCGCGGCTGCGCGCCGAACGCTCCCGCGAGGTCTGGCTGGACGTCGCGAGACAGGCGGGAATCGACATTCTTCAGCGCGGCAAGCTCGTAGTGGCGCAGCGGCCCGAAGCGCTCGCAGTCCTCGAAGCATTCAAGGCAGCGCCGCAGGGGCGGGAGTGCCAGCTTCTGACGGGCGGTGAGGCCCTCCGATGTCAGCCGGGCCTCGATGGCTCGAAAGTCGTCGGGGCCCTTTACAGCCCTTTCGAACTGCGTGTCGAATCCCGCGAAGCGCTTCCGAAACTGGCGTCGCTGCTGATGGAGCGCCACGCGGTAGAATTTCGTCGCGGCGTCGCCGTCTCTTCGATCGCGCCTCCCGTGGTCGAAACAAGCCGTGGGCCGGTGCGAGCAAGGAAAATAGTCGTTTGTCCCGGGGACGATCTTGCGACTCTCTATCCCGATAGAATCGGCCTGCACGGGGTCCGACGCTGCAAGCTGCAAATGCTGAGACTTGCTAGTCCCGGTTTCAAGCTTCAATCGGCGCTCATCTCCGATCTCAGCTTGCTTCGTTATGAAGGCTACGCCGCGTTGCCTGAAGCCGCCTTGCTGCGGGGGAAACTGATCGAGGAATGTCCCCACGCGTTGGACAACGGCGTCCACTTGATCGTCGTGCAGAGCGCGGACGGTTCGCTGGTTGTCGGCGATTCCCATCATTACGAGATCACCCCGGATCCCTTTGCGGCGGACGAAGTCGATCGGCTGATTCTGCACGAGTTCGCCGTTCTTTTCGGGGGAACTCCGGGAACCTTGGCGCGGTGGACGGGAACTTATGCCTCCGCCTCCAAGGCGGGCTTCCGTGACGCGCCGCATGAGGATGTTCGCCTAGTAATGGTAACCAGCGGAACAGGCGCCAGTACCGGATTCGCAATCGGCGAGGAGACGATCGTCGATCTGTTCGGCGTGTAACGCCTCTGGGCGGCTGAGTTCGAAGCATTGCCGGCCTCGGCCGCGATCTCTCCTGCGCCGAAATCCGCATGGTGGCGAGCCCTGGCAGCAACCATCCCAAGCGGCATGACGATTCAGCAGACGGATCGACGACACCTATCAGCGGAATCTTCTCCTTCATAAAATAAATAGATTTTACTTATCAATGCTCGAGCTCCAAGGTGTTCGTGAAGACGACGTCGACCAGTGAGCGTGCCGGTCAGCAGCGAGATCGTCGCAGTGCATCGCAGAATGTACCTACAATCGAATAGGGAGTCGGATCATGAAATCGCGCAATGCAATTGCTCTCGCCGCCTTCGCCGCATCGCTGTCGGCGTCGGCCGCTTTCGCGGAAACCAAACTGACCGTCTACACCGCTATCGAAGCCGTCGACCTCGACCGCTACAAGGCTACATTCGAAAAGGCCAACCCGGACATCAAGATCAACTGGGTGCGTGACTCCACCGGCGTCATGACAGCGAAGCTGCTTGCAGAAAAAAACAATCCGCGGGCCGACGTCGTCTGGGGCCTGGCCGCAACCTCGCTGCTGCTCTTGAAGAGCGAAGGCATGCTTGAGAAATACGCTCCGGCCGGCGTCGAGAAGCTCGATCCGAAATTAGTCGACAGTGACACACCGCCGAGCTGGACGGGCATGGACGCCTATGTTGCGGCCATCTGCTACAACACGGTGGAAGGCCGGAAACTCGGCCTGACCGCGCCGAAAAGCTGGAAAGACCTGGCGAAACCGGAAAATAAGGGTCACGTCGTCATGCCGAACCCGGCCTCGTCGGGAACCGGCTTCCTGGATGTCTCGGCTTGGCTGCAGATGTTCGGCGAAAAGGAAGGCTGGGCGTTCATGGACCGACTGCATCAGAACATCTCCACCTACACGCATTCGGGTTCGAAGCCCTGCAAGATGGCCGGCGCCGGCGAGACCGTGATCGGCGTCTCTTTCGAGTTCGCTGGGGCAAAGGCCAAGGGTGCCGGCGCCCCGATCGAGATCATATTCCCGGAAGAAGGCTCGGGCTGGGAAGCCGAGGCCGCGGCAATCATCGTCGGGACGGCCAATCTCGATGCCGCCAAGAAGCTGATCGACTTCTCGGTCTCAAAGGAAGCCAATGAGATGTACAACGCAGGTTATGCGGTTCTCGCCTATCCCGGCATTGCCAAGCCGGTCAAGAACCTGCCGGCCGACGTTGCGTCTAGGATGATCAAGAACGATCTCGAATGGGCGGCAAACCGGCGCGCCGCGATCCTCGAAGAATGGACCAAGCGGTTCAACTCGAAAACAGAGCCCAAGAGCTAAGGCCAAATGTGAACCGATCGGGCGCCGCTAAGTCGGCGCCGCCTTTTCGCAATCCACGCCGGGGTGTTTAAGATGAGACACGAGACCGTAGCCGGATTGCCGGCGACGCCTGAAGAGGTGCGCCTGATGATCGCTGCCGAAAAACCGGCTTATCTGCAGATTGACAATCTCTGGAAAACCTTTGGCGACTTCGTCGCACTGCGCGATGTTTCGCTGACCATTGCCGAGGGCGAGTTCGTCTGCTTTCTAGGACCCTCTGGCTGTGGCAAGACCACATTGCTCAGGGCAATCGCTGGCCTCGACCTGCAGTCGCAGGGCACCATCCGGCAGGCAGGCAAGGACATTTCAACCCTGCCCCCGTCGAAGCGCGACTACGGCATCGTTTTCCAGTCCTACGCGCTGTTTCCCAATCTGACCATCGAGAAGAACATCGCCTTCGGTCTGGAAAATACAAAGCGGCCGCGCGCCGAAATCAGTGCGCGCGTCGCGGCACTGCTCGCATTGGTCGGATTGTCGAGCCAGGCGAAGAAATACCCCGCGCAGCTTTCCGGCGGCCAGCAGCAACGTATTGCGCTCGCCCGCGCCATTGCTATCTCGCCCGGCCTGCTGCTGCTCGACGAGCCTCTGTCAGCCCTCGACGCCAAGGTCAGGGTGCATCTGCGCCACGAAATCAAGGAACTGCAGCGCAAGCTCGGCGTCACCACCATCATGGTCACGCACGATCAGGAAGAGGCGCTGTCCATGGCCGACCGCATCGTGGTGATGAACCACGGCGTCATCGACCAGGTCGGCACGCCGACCGAAATCTACCGCCACCCCCGGACGCTGTTTGTCGCCGATTTCATCGGCGAAACAAACAAATTCCCGGCCAAGGCCGGCAAGACCAAGGTGACGCTGGCAGGCACCGAATTATCGTGTGCGCCGCATGACATCGCCGACGGCAAAGACGCGACGGCTGTGATCCGGCCGGTCGATATCATTCCGCACAGCCTCAACGGGGCGGAAGAGGTCAAGACGCCGAAGAATCTAATCGACGTGACCGTCGCCGAGATGGAGTTCCTAGGGGGATACTGGCGCGCGCGGCTGGCAAGCCCACGCTTCGGCGACCGCATTCTGATCGCCGATTTCTCCGTCAACGCGGTGCGCCGCCTGCGCATCGAGAAGGGTGGCGGAATGCGCGTCGAACTGCCGCGCGACCGCGTGCTTGTTTTCGCCAAGGACGCCTGACATGACCGCCGCCGCGTTGACCATGCCCGAGGGCCGGGCGCTCCGTCAGCAGATTTCCTCCGACGACATCGTCAAGCGCGGCCTGATGCTCGTCATCTCGCTCTATCTGATCGTCGCGCTCGCGGCGCCGCTTTACGTCCTGTTGTCAAAGTCGGTTTCGACCTACCGCTTCAATCTCGATTCCTATGAATTCCAGGTCAGCGACGCGACCGGCGGCAATTTTGGCGTCCCGGTGACGGCCGCCGCGCTAAACGAACAGACCAACGCGATTGGCATCGAAAAGCTGGCCGCCGGATCGGACGGGCGCCTGCAGGTCACCAGCCTGTTTCCCGATTTCAGCTTTCGCAGTTCGGTAAAATATCGCATCCGCGGCACTAATGACGGTGCTACGTATCTGGTCGGCTCAAAGCTTCATCGCGGCATCGAGTGGACGGAACTCGATTCCAACAATTTCCGCCGGGTCGTGCTGCGACCGGAAAAACGCACTGGTCTCGACAATTTCGTCACCTATTTTACCACCCCTTCGCTGGCGCAGTCGGTTTCGAATTCAGCGCTGATGGCGACGATCAGCACGTTTCTGACCATCGTCATTGCCTTCGGGCTCGCCTATGCCATGAACCGCAGCCAGATGCGTCTCAAAGGTTTCTTTCGGCTGGTGACGGCCATCCCAATTCTGGTGCCTTCTCTCCTGCCAGGCATCGCCCTTGTCTATCTATTTGGCAATCAGGGCCTGCTGAAAGACCTCATGATGGGCTATTCCATCTATGGACCGATCGGCATCGTCATCGGCTCGGTCTTCTTCACGCTGCCGCACGCACTCTTGATCATCTCGACGGCGCTTGCGATCGCTGATGCGCGCCACTACGAGGCGGCGGCCTCGCTGCGCGCCTCGAAATGGCGCACCTTCTGGACGGTGACGGTGCCCGGCGCGCGCTTTGGCGTCATCTCGGCCGCGTTCGTCGTCTTCACCATGGTCATTACGGATTTCGGCCTGCCCAAGGTGATCGGCGGCCAGTACAACATGCTCGCCGTCGATATCTACAAGCAGGTCATCGGCCAGCAGAACTTCGAGATGGGCGCGGTGGTCTCGGTCATCCTCTTGATTCCGGCAATCGCCGCGTTCTTCGTCGATCGGCTGAACCAGAAAAAGCAGGTGGCGCTGCTGACCGCCCGTTCGGTGCCCTATACGCCCAAGCCCAACGCCCGCTTCGACTGGCTCTGCTTTGCCTACTGCTCGATGGTCGCCCTGTTCATCCTGGCCATGATCGGCGTTTGCCAGCTCGCGGCAGTGGTGAAATTCTGGCCATACGATCTAACGCCAAGCTTGAAAAACTATGCCTTCGACTTGATGGATGGCGGCGGCTGGGCATCCTACGCCAACTCGATCAAGATGGCCCTGCTGACAGCGGTGTTCGGAACCATCATCGTCTTCGTCGGCGCCTACATGGTCGAGAAGACCGATGGCTTTCGGGCCGGTCGCACGCTGTTCCAGTTCCTCGCCATGCTGCCGATGGCCGTGCCTGGCATGGTTCTTGGCTTGGCCTACATCTTCTTCTTCAACAATCCGGCGAACCCGTTTAACGCCATCTATGGCACCATGGCGATCCTCGTGTTGTGCACCGTGACCCACTTCTACACCGTCTCGCATCTGACGGCGCTGACCGCGCTGAAACAGATGGATCGCGAGTTCGAGCCGGTCGCTGCTTCTTTGAAACAGCCGTTCCAAAAACTGTTTTTCCGCGTCACCGTACCAGTCTGCCTGCCGGCAATCCTGGATATATCGATCTATCTCTTCGTCAATGCGATGACGACGGTTTCGGCGGTGGTGTTCCTCTATTCGACGCACACACAGCTCGCTTCGGTCGCCGTGCTCAACATGGACGACGCCGGCGACATTGCGCCGGCGGCCGCGATGGGCATGATGATCTTCTACACGAATGTGCTCGCCCGGCTCGTCCACCTGGCGATCTCCAAAAGCATCCTGGGGCGTACGCAGGCCTGGCGTTTGCGATAAGTCGGGCCAGTTAATCCAACAGCTTTGCTTTCAGAGGCATCGCTATCAAACAACACGTAGCAAAGAGAAAGGTTTTATCATGCGCGTCGGTGTTCCGAAGGAAATCAAAACACACGAGTATCGCGTTGGGCTCACGCCCAGCGCAGTCCGCGAGTACGTGAGCGCGGGACATGCCGTCGTCGTCGAAGCGAATGCGGGCGCCGGAATCGGAGCCGACGACAGTATCTATCGCAAGGTGGGCGCGGTCGTTGTCGATACGGCTGCGGAAGTATTCGCGACCGCCGACATGATTGTGAAGGTCAAGGAGCCTCAGCAAGCTGAGTGGTCGCGGTTACGCGAGGGCCAAATTCTCTTCACCTATTTGCATCTGGCTCCGGATCCGAAGCAGGCAAAGGGTCTCTTGGACTCTGGATGCACGGCGATCGCTTATGAGACCGTGACCGATACGCACGCCGGTCTTCCCCTTCTCGCTCCCATGAGCGAGGTCGCGGGCAGACTTTCGATCGAAGCGGCCGCGACAGCCCTTAAGCGATATACGGGCGGCCGCGGCTTGCTCATTGGTGGCGTGCCAGGAGTGCAGCCCGCCCGTATTGTGGTCATTGGCGGCGGTGTCGTTGGAACACATGCAGCGCGCATGGCCACTGGACTTGGGGCTGAGGTCTCGATCCTTGACCGCTCGATCCCGCGCCTGCGCGAATTGGACGAATTGTTTGAGGGACGGGTCCGAACGCGGTTCTCGACGATCGAAGCGATCGAGCAGGAGGTTTGCGCCGCCGATGTCGTGATCGGCGCCGTGCTTGTTCCAGGTGCGAGCGCGCCGAGGTTGATCACGCATGATATGCTGAAATCGATGCAGCGTGGATCGGTTCTCGTGGATGTGGCCATCGATCAAGGGGGCTGTTTCGAAACCTCGCATGCGACAACCCACGCGGATCCAACCTATGATGTTGATGGGGTCATCCATTATTGTGTTGCGAACATGCCGGGTGCCGTTCCCGTTACATCGAGTCATGCTTTGAACAATGCCACGTTGCCGTTCGGTTTGGCGCTAGCAAACAAAGGCTTGGCCGCAGTCACCGAAAATCCGCATCTGCGAGCCGGACTCAACGTTCACCGTGGCCGTCTAACGAACAAGGCCGCAGCGGAGAGTCTCGGGCTTTTGTTCTCGGCAGCCGAGGACCTGATCGCCGCTTAGCTTGGCGGGCTGCGGTCGAGACCGGCAACGTACCGATCCCGGCGGGGGCGCGGCCCCGAAGGATATGTTTGCGGGCTGGTTCAAAAAAAATAAGCCGATGACGTGGGGCACCAGAAATAGCAATCGCATCACCTTCCAGCGGCGCCTGCCCGGTCACGTCATGGCAATCGACGGTATATGGCGGCGCGAGTGTTTCGTTGAAGACGTGTCTGACACGGGAGCGCGTTTGACGATAGTCGGTGGCTTTGCAGGTTTGAACTTGAAAGAGTTCTTCTTGCTACTGATGCCCACAGGGCTGGTCCATCGGCGGTGCGCCCTCGTTTGCGTTCATGGCGACCAATTGGGTGTCCGGCTTCTGAAGCCAGAGAAAAAAGAACCAAAGTGGCAGCAAGCGGAGACCCGAATGACCAACAATAAACCCCTCCCCACCAGTGCACGAGCCCACGAACCCGTCGCTCCAGAAGAGGGCCTGCGCCTGATGAAGGTGTTTGAAAGTATACCCAGCAAGAGCGACCATAACGCCGTGATCGAGTACGCGGGGAGATTGGCCAGGCTCACCTCGGGCGATGGGAAAGATGAACCTTCAGGGTCGTAGCCGTAAGGTGCTCCATTGGGAGCGCACGGGGGGACAACGACCACGATCTAGCTCTTTCCGAGCTGTGCCTGCGCTTGGCCGACAAAGCCCTTGCTCAGCCGGAGAACGGCATCGGCAAGGCGATCGAGATGCTGAGAGAGCTTATTGAACTCCTTGAACTGCGAGCATCCAGCACAGGCGATGTGCGTGTGGCCGCAGTTCTGCTCGAAGTTCAGGAGAAGCTCGATCAGCTAAGATTGCGGCTTCACTGAGCGAGCTTGCTGGGGGTATCGCGTCGCTGCCTAATCGCCCCCTAGCATGCACTTCAACACCTTCGAACGGCCTGGAGGTCGTCACGGCTGATCATCTCGACAGCCAGCCACGCCGCCACGACCAGCAGCGGATCGACCTCATGCTTGCGGAGACGAGCCCACGCCTTGGTTGCTCGCGTCCTGGGAGGAAGCCCGCGCTCGAGTGATCTCGCGCTGGCTCAGGTTCACAGGCGCAACGGCATTCGCCCCGATCTCTCGCAGCCTTTCCATCTCGGCATCGAAAAGCGCTGCTTGCGGCGCGGACTTTGCGCACGGCCTCTCGATGTTCGCTGGTCCGCAGCGACATCCAACGCTCTTGAGCGGGGGCATCGCCTTGTAGATATCCGCCGCCGTCCGAACAGCGTCAAGCTACTCCTCCACGGGACGACTGGCGCATCTGGCTGCCCGACCAACTTAGACTTCCTGATTATCAGAAAACAATGCAATAAGATTTCATCCCTTTCTGCTTGACTTTAGGAACAGTGCGCCGACGTGTCGGCGGACGGATAGCCCGTATGTGAAAACATTCGGGTGCCGCGGGCGCGGTCTTTCGCCCAGTCGTTCCGCACGCCCTCTTCAAGGGAAGTGCAGAGAGAAGACCGGCGTGCCCTGGGGCCGGACGAAACACGGGGCGATGACGTGTGCGTGGATGCATGCGCGCGTTGGGCTGTTTGACAATTGAATAGTGCCAAGGCGCCTCCACGCCGTTGGTGCCGCCGGCCGCTGCCCGGGCATGGGCATAGCCCGAAAGGGCGGAGCCGGCTCGCAATAGCACCGCCCCTACCGCTTCGCTTCTGCCCGTCTCAAGCCCTGTATCTGAGGCAGCGAATTCGTCGTCACGGGATCGGCCTTCGCCTGGGCGGCCTGCGGCAGCGGCGCGCGCGACGCCATCTCCGGGAAGCGCTGCTTCATCTCGCGCAGGAAGCCGTCGAGCGTGTCGACCGAGGCGGCCATGCGGGCGATCGTCGCAAACTCCGAGCTGTTGGTCGCCGCAAGTTTTGTCGCGGCTTCGAACGTGGCGCGATCACCGTCGCCGCCAAGCTTCGCCGCATATTTCTCTTTCAGGCGCGACAGCCCGATGCCGTCATCGGACAGCGAATAGCCGATCGCCGCGCGGATGATGTCGGACTTCTCCTGCTCATTAAGCGGCGGGAACTGCTTCCAGCGCTCGCCATAGAGCAGCTCGATCTGCTCCGAGGACTCGCGCCAACGTCGGGCGGCCCAGTGAATGTCGGACCGCAGCCGGATCGCCTCGCGTCCGGCCAGGTTGACGATGATATCGAGGGCCAGATCGTGGCGGCCGACATCGCTTTGCGCGCGCGCCTCCAGCAACAGTCGCTGCTGCCGCAGCTCGCCGGCGAGATCGGCGATGCGCGTCGCCCGCAGCGCCGCGAGCGCGCGGTCCGGCTTGCGGTTGGTGAGGTAGATCATCGCCAGGCGGGAGGCGACATGCGCCCGCGCCGAGCCGTCGAGGCGATGCTCGACCTGGTACTGCAGCAGCTCCGCTGCCTGATCGAGCAGGTCCACTGCCGCCAGGCGGTCGGCCAGGCGGCGGATCATCTCGTCGCCGCGGCGGCCGATCGGCGTCAATTCGCGAAACTCGTAGAACAAGGCCAGTGCCTGCACCGCGGGCATGTCGTCCGACCGCGTCCCGTTGAACAGCTGCGAGAACAGTTCGGAGGCCTCATCCTGCATCAGTCGCGACACGTCGGAGTTCGGCTGCAGCCTCGTCGCCATCCGCGCAGCCAGCAACGCGTCGCGGTAGCGGTCCTCCTTGGCGTAGATGCGGGCGAGCAGCAGCAGCGTCTTGACCTCGATGGAATCGCCGCGCCAGGTGACGGACAGCGTCTCCAGATCGGCCTGCGCCTGCTCGCTGCTTATCTCGCCGCGCTTCAGCGCCAGTTCGACCTCATAGAGCTTTGCTTCCGACCCGGAGGCGCGGTCGGGCGAAGCGATTGCCGCGCGATAATCGTTCAGCGCATCCTTCTCGCGGCCGAGCGCCTGCGCCATCCGCCCGCGCAGCAGCGCGACATAGCCGTGCTGGTCCGGCGCGATGCCGACGAGCTCGAGCTCGTTGAGCCGGCTGGAGACGCCGGCATAGTCACGCACCTCGAGCGAGGCACGCAGCGCATCGATGAGCACGATCCGCTGCAGCTCCAGCGGCAATGCGCCGATCGCATAATCGACGCCCTTGAACAGTTCGCGCGCCTCGGCCCACTTGCCAAGCCGCGCATGCGCCATCGCCTTCCACAACCGTGAATCGTAGCCGGTGCCGACGGCCGGGTTCGCGATATCCTTCAGCCCCTGCTCCGGGTTGCCCGACAGGATGCTCGTCAGCGCGTGCATGATCAGCAGGTTGGAATCCTCCGATCCCGCCGGCTGGTCGTGCAGGAAGGCGTCGATGGCCGCCCGCGCTTCCACGTAAAACCCGTTCGCAACGTAGAAACGCGCCAGATCGAGCCGTGCCGCCACCCGGCCATCAGGGGCCGATTGCACAACCTGGGTCCAGAGCGCGTCGCGGCGCTGGATGAAGTCGGTCGAGCGATCGTCGCGCCAGGTGCTGACGTCGAGCAGCGTCTTTGCGGCTGCGACGGCGCGTTCGGGGACCATCTCGGCTGCCGACAACGTCAGTCCGCCGGACCGTCCGAGCACGATCTTGTCCGAGGCAAGCTCGGCCTGCACATCGTCGGAGTTCAGTTGCACGGCGACGCCGTGCACGGATTCGAGCAGCGAGAACTCGACGAAATTCTGCCGCTTGAGGAAGCCGCGGGCGGGCGGCGAGGCGGTGACGGCGAGAACCACGTCGCCCGCATCGGGATCGACCAGTCGGTGCATCCGCCCCGGCTCGGCGAGCGGCACCGTCACGCTGGCGCGCGATGGGTCGGCGATGTTGCGCAGCGCCACCAGCGGCTGCGGCGGCGATTGCGCCGCATCGGCTGCATGCACAATCCAGGCATTTCCGTCGGCGGACACGCCGATCAATTGCGGGCGGTTCAGGCGAACGCGGATCGCTTGCCCCCGCGGCAGCGCAACGCGCAACGCGTCGCGCACGATCGCGCTACCGTCGCGGGCGATCTGGCTGATGTCGAGGGGCGTCTCGCTGTCGAAGATCATCCAAAGCGAATCCGCGCGGACGAACACGGCAGCCGGGGTCGGCGACGCGAATGGAATCGTCAGCCGCAGTCCTTCGCTGTTGCGGCGGGCGGTGATCGCGGTGGAGTCGCCGGTGATTGTGGGCGCATCCTTCTGCTCCGTGCCGGCGAGCTTCATCACTTCCGCCGCGGGCTTTGGTTCGGCGCGCGCGGCCGCGGGCGGGGTTACCGGCGCAGGCGCGGCTTCCATCTGCTGCGGTGGAGCGGCCGGCTTCACGGGAGCGGCAGGCGCCGGGGCGGCTTCCTTGATGAGGTCCTGCGGCGTCGGCGGGACGACCTCGCTCGACCGCTGCAGCGCAGGCGGCACCGTGGCCGGCGGCTGCACCGCGGGCTTCGCCTCGTCGCGCTTTGGCTGGGTCTCCTGTTTGGCAACGAAGCCGATATCGACGACATAGTTCTTCTCCTCGCGGAAGGAGTGAACGTCAGCATCGCCGACCAGGCCAAATTCGATGACCGTGGTTTCGCCGTCGATCTTCTGGGCGATGGAGGTGATGTTCGGCGCCGACGCAACCTTGGCATCCGCAAGATCGAACGTCAGGCCACCGTCGAAGTTCAGCGTCAGGCGTTCCTTGTTGAGGATCGTCGATACGCCGGCGCCGTCCGGCAACTCAAACACGTAGCGGGTGAAGGTCGGCTGGGTTGACGCCCGGAGGCGGATCGGCGGCCGCTTCTTCGCAGCGAGCGCGGCCTCGCGTGCCCTCAGCAGCTTCTCGCCTTCCCTCGCGCGCTCCGCCAGTTCCTTGATGACATCTGCGGGCAGCGACGGCGGCGGCCCGCTCCAGGTCTCGGGCAACAGATCGATGAACAGGCGTTCGCCTGCCACCATGACGTTCGGCGTGGCTTTGCGCGCCAGCGCCAGACGGATCGCGCTGCCGTCGGGATCGGTACGGGCTGAGCCGACGAAGTCGGGCGCACCCTCCCACAGTTTGTCGACATTGATGTCGACCGGACGGGCGAACTTCACCACCAGGATCATGCCGGAGGTCCGCACCTCCGCCTCGACCTGGCGCTGCAGCTTGATCACGAGACGCGCGTAGTCGCCCGGCTTGGAGATTATGGCGTCGCCCTTGACGCCCTGCGCCGTCGCGGGCGCGATGAAAACGCTTCCCAGCATGACGACGGCGATGACGATTGCACGAGAGCCGTCGAGCGCATGCGAAAGCACGCTCGCAACCACGCGAGCGTACGACCAGGATTCGAAGGAACCCCCACGCGCCATGCTTGACGTTTCTACTTCCGCTGCCGGCCTTGCGCCGCAGCTGCCATGACGAGCCTAGAATCGGCCGCTTAAGGGTTTGTTAACGACGGTGGTCCGCTGGCGTACACGCATCCGGAGAAAGCCAGCTCGACTGGATCGAGGGAAGCTAATTTCCGCTGTTCTGCACCCTGCCCTCGATCTTCGGCAGCGTCGTCATCGAGGCCGACATGCCGACGCCGCCGGACCGGCGCGCGAGCTCGACCGTCAGCTTCTCGGCTGATTCCGCCGACATCTGCGCCAGGATATCCGCCATCTTCTGCGGCTTGATGCGCGAGGCGACCTCGATCAGCACCGACATTTCGAGGCGGTCGAAGATCCGGCCGGCATCCTTCGGCTTCATGTTCTCATACATCGTGACGATGCTCTTGAAGCGCGCGTTGTCGGCTTCCTCTTTCTGCTGCGCAGCGGCGGAAATGCGCGTCTCCACCCCCTTCATCTCGTCGACCTTCGACTCGATCCGCTTCTCGGCCGCCTTCAACAGGCTCTCGCGGATGTCGACTTCACGAGCGCGCGTCTCCAGTTCCTGCCGCCGCTCCTGCAGCCGTTCCAGCACGGCGCGCTCGGTGGGGGACACTTGCGTCTGAGCTTGCGCCACGACCTCCGCGGGTCGCGTTTCGCTGACGTTCTTCGCCGCCTCATCCTTCTTGGGCGCATCCACCGAACCGGTCACCTCGACCGGCTCGACCTTGCCGCCCGGCACCGGGTAGTTCAGCGTCTCCTGCGCCCAGGACAGCTTCTGCGGTTGCGGTTCGCCGATCAGAAGGTAGCCCCCGTCGAGCACGATGCCGCTGATCTTCAGCAGCGCCAGGCAGCCGACGGCGACCAGCAGAAACGGGATCAGGCGAAAATCGCGGCGGCGTTTCATGCGGCGAGACCGTTCGCCCTCTTGCGCTCGGTGAAGGCTTCGGCTGCGGCGACGATCGCCTTGGCGCCCTGGGAGCGGGGCTGCGCTTCCTCGGGTTGCACGCGCGCCGCAACCGCGATGCGGGACAGTCGGTGCAGCACGCCCTCACCGGCATGGATGTGCGTGTGCAGGCGGTCGCATATCTGAGATGCCATCGCGAGCTCACCGCCGAGGTTGTCATTGCACTCGCGCACCGTGACCTTCAGTCCGGCGATCGCGCGTTCGGCGATTTCGGTCGCCGTGATGAGCTCGCCGATCGTCGCCTTCAGCGATTGCTCGTCGGCGCGCAACAGCTTCAGCCGCTTGTTCAGCAGGATGCAATAAGCGATTGTCACCAATAGCAAAGTCGCGACCAGACTCTCGATCACTAGTGCGAATGTCGGGCTCATTGCGCCTCCATCATCTTGGTTGTCTCGTCGGCTTTTTCGAACATCGCGTAGGTCGTGTGCGGCTTGCGCAAGGGTTTGGTGACGCGGATCGCGACGCGGTCGCCGACGCGGCCCATGCGCCCCTCAGTCAGCGTGACGGCGCCGCAGCGCACCGACACCAGCGCGTCAGGCCGCATGTCCAGCGGCAGCGTGTCGCCGACCTCGAGTTTCATCAGCTGCCTCAAGGGAATCTCGGCCTCATAGAGCACCGCATCGACGGCGATCTGCGCCTTGCCGATTTCGGTCGCCAGGTGCCCCTCCCAGATCGGATCGCGTCCGAACTTTTCGCCCATGAACATCTGCAACAGCACATTGCGGATCGGTTCGATGGTCGCATAAGGGATCAGGAGCTCGACATTGCCGCCGCGATCTTCCATGTCGATGCGCAACCGCACCAGGATGGCGGCGTTGGCGGGACGGCTGATCGCGGCAAAGCGCGGGTTGGTCTCCAGCCGGTCGATCGTCAGCGTCACCGGCGACAGCGGGCGGAAGGCCTGCTCGGTGTCGGCCAACACCACTTCGATCAGGCGCTTGACCAGGTTCGTTTCGATGGTGGTGTAAGGCCGGCCCTCGATGCGCAGCGAGGTCTGGCCGCGCCGGCCGCCGAGCAGCACGTCGATCATCGAATAGATCAGGCTGGAGTCGACGGTGGCGAGCCCGAAATTCTCCCACTCCTCCGCCTTGAACACCGCCAGCACCGCCGGCAGCGGGATCGAGTTCATGTAGTCGCCGAAGCGCACCGAGGTGATGCGGTCGAGTGAGACTTCGACGTTGTCGGAGGTGAAGTTGCGCAGCGAGGTCGTCATCAGCCGCACCAGGCGGTCGAAGACGATTTCGAGCATCGGCAGACGCTCGTAGGACACCATCGCCGAGTCGATGATGGCGCGGATGCCGGAGTTGTCGTCGAGGTTGACCTCGCCGACGCTGAAGCCCAGCAGGTTGTCGATTTCTTCTTGTGAAAGAACGCGTTCGCCGCTGGCCTTGTTAGAGAGGTTGCGGCTGCCGTCGTCGACCATGGCGGCCCATTGCTCGGCCATGGCCTCCGATAATTCGTTGGCCGCGGCTTCCGCTGCCGCGGCCTCGGGGTCTTCCGAGTCGAGCGATGCGCCCCACTGTTCGGCGAGCGCATCCTGGTCGACATTGTCTCCTGGTGCCATGATCGTCAGTCCGTCCGCGTCACTGCACCAGGATTTCCTTGAACAACACCGCGCTCACCTGATGCGGCGCGATGGTGGAGTTGACGCGCCGTGTCAGCTCCTCCTTGAGGCGGAACATGCCGGCGGAGCCGGCGAGGTCCGAAGGCCGCACCTCGCGCAGGTAGGTCTGGAAAATGTCGACCATGCGCGGAATGTTCGGCTGGATCTGCGCGACCAGCGGCTGATCCTTCACTTCAAGGACGACCTTGATCTTCAGGTATTGCGTACGTTCGCCAGGCTGTGTGCTCATGTTGACGATCAGGTCCGGCATATCGACGAACAGCGGTTTTGGCGGCGGCGGCAGCTCCGCCACTTTCTCCGGACCCTTCTTGGCGAAGAACAGGAAGTAGCCGCCGGCCGCTCCGCCGAGCAGCACGAGGAAGGCCGCTGCGATGATGATCAGCTTGCGCTTGCCGCCGGACGGCGCGTCGCCTTCGCCGTCTTCGGTCTGTTCGTTGTCCGCCATCGCTGCCCCGATCCGTCAATCCGGATGAGCCGATGCCGCCAGACAGGCTTGAAACGCAGTACGACGCCCCCGACGCATGCGCGCCCCTTAAAAGTGACGCTAGGGCCGCAATGGTTAATGGAATCTTTAATTCATTCTTCAACTGGGAAAAATTTGCCGACAAACATGGTCAATAATTCCTTATTGCCGTGTCCCGCGGGACTCGAAACATAGTCAACTAATTGATTCACATCAGATTTCCGAGTTGGCACGGCTTTCGCTGATAACCTTTGCGAGCGGCGGGCTTGGGAGAGCCTGCAGGCTCGAGGCGGAGCGGACCGGCTTGGGAGAGCCTGACCGTTCTCATCAGGGGAGACCGGCCGATGGAGAATACGCTTCTCGTCGGATTGTCGCGGCAAGTCGCGCTCGAACGCCAGCTGGCGGTCGTGGCGAACAACATCGCGAACGTCAACACCACGGGCTACAAGGCCGACCAGGCGAAGTTCGAGGAATTCCTCCGCTCGCCGGCGCATATCGACCACTTCACAGGCGCCGACCGACGGCTCAGCTTCGTGGTCGATCGCGCGACGTTCCATGATTTCGGCCAGGGGCCGGTGGAGCGCACCGGCAACCCGCTCGACCTGGCGCTGGACGGCAATTCGTTCTTCGTCGTGCAGGCCAACGGCAACGAGCGCTACACCCGCAACGGCGCCTTCCAGATTAACGCGCAGGGCCAGCTCGTCACCAACGACGGACACCAGGTGATCGGCACGACCGGACCCATCACCTTCCAGCCCAACGACCAGGACATCTCGATTGCCCGCGACGGCACCGTCACCGTGCGCGAGGGCAACAACACCGCCGTCGATTCGGTGCGCGGCAAGCTGCGCCTCGCCAGCTTCGAGCAGCCGCAGAGGCTCTCCAAGCTGGGCGCGAACCTGTTCGCAGCGCCAAACGGCGTCGTCGCACAGGACGCCGTCAATCCGAGCGTGCGTCAGGGTTCGGTCGAGAAGTCGAACGTCAGCGGCGTCGCCGAGATGGCGAAGATGATCGAGGTGATGCGCGCCTATTCCGGCATCGCCGGCCTGATGCAGCAGCTGGGTGACGTCCGCAAGGCGTCGATCGAGCGCCTTGCCGACGTTCCGGCCTAGGACGTTTAGGGAGAAGACACCATGCGCGCACTTCATACCGCTGCGACAGGAATGTTGGCCCAGGAGCTCAACGTTCAGGTCATCTCGAACAACATCGCCAACATGCGGACCACCGGCTACAAGAAGCAGCGGGCGGAATTTCAGGATCTCCTGTACGAGAAGGTCAGCCGCGTCGGCACACAGACATCCGATCAGGGCACGGTGCTGCCGGTCGGCATCGAGATCGGCTCGGGCGTGCGCACGGCCGGCACGCCGCGCGTCATGAGCCAGGGCAACATGCTGCCCACGTCGAAGGACCTCGACGTCGCGGTCCGCGGCGAAGGCTTCTTCAAGGTGACGCTGCCGGACGGCCGCACGGCCTACACCCGCGACGGCTCGTTCGAACTGGACGCGCAAGGCCGCCTCGTCACGTCGCAAGGCTACGTGGTGCAGCCGGGCATCACCGTCCCGCAGAATTCAAGCGGCATCAGCATCAACGCGCAAGGCACGGTGTCGGTGACGCCGGCCGGCACGACGACGCCGACCCAGCTCGGCCAGATCGAACTGACGATGTTCATCAACAAGGCCGGCCTGCAGTCGATGGGCGACAACCTCTACCTGGAGACGCCGGCGTCCGGCACGCCGCAGAACGGTCTTGGCGGCCAGGCCGGCTTCGGCGACCTGCTGCAAGGCAACCTCGAACAGGCGAACGTCGAGGCGGTGTCGGAAATCTCCGACCTGATCGCGGCCCAGCGCGCCTACGAGATGAACGCGAAGGTCATCAGCGCCACCGACCAGATGCTGCAGTCCACGTCCGCGATGATGCGCTGAGGGAGAAGCACCATGATCCGCCTCCTGCTCGCAACAGCAATCACTCTCGCAACCGCATCAAGTGCGGTTGCGCAAACCGCGCCGGCGCTGCGCCCTCAAGTCAGTGTCAGCGCCGATCTCGTGCGCATCGGCGACTTCATCGATCACGCAGGCGACTTCGCACAGGTCGCGCTGTTCCGCGCGCCGGATCTCGGAACCACCGGCGCCGTGCCGGTCGCGCAGGTGCTCGAGGCGTTGCGCGCCCATAACGTGATCGGCGTCGCGACCGGCGATATCCGCGAAGTGCTGGTGACGCGCGAGGCGCGGACGCTGTCGCAAAAGGAAATCGAGGCAGAGATCGCCCGCGCCCTGGAGCGCCGCAACGGGCTCGGCGATGCCGCAAACCTGACCCTCAACTTCGACCGCGACGTGCGGATGATCCAGCTCGACGCCGCGCACCGCGGCGCGCTCGCGCCGGTCGCAGTCCGCTATGAGACGCGCAACACCCGCTTCGACGTGACGTTCGAGATCGCCCGCGAGCAAGGCGCGCCGCCGACCCGCCTGCGCTTCACCGGCACCGCGATCGAGACCGTGCAGGCGGCGATCGTCACCCGCAGCGTCGAGCGCGGCGAGATCCTGAAGAGCTCCGATGTGGTGATCGAGCGGCGTCCGAAGTCGGAGGCCGGCTACGATCCGGCGCCGCGCGAGCGCGTCCTGGGCATGCAGATGCGCAAGAGCGTGCGCGCCGGACAGTATCTGCGGATGGCAGATCTCGGCAAACCCGACCTCGTGCTGCGCGATCAGAACGTAACGCTGATCTACGACTCGCCGGGCCTGTACCTGACCATGCGCGGCAAGGCCATGGAAGCCGGCTCCGAGGGCGACACCGTCAATGTGACCAACCTGCAATCCAAGCGGACGGTGCAAGGCATCGTCACCGGCCCAGGCCAGGTGACGATGTCGGTCGTCGCACCGCGCGTTACCGCATCGCTGTCGCAGGGCGAACCTGCGGCCGAAGCTCCAACCACAGAGTAAGTGATCATGTCCTGGGTTCAATCGAAGCTGCGTTTCCTGACCACGGCGAGCATGCTCGCGCTTGCATCGGCCACCGGCGGCTGCTCGTCGATCGAGCGCCTGTCGGCGATCGGCGAGAAGCCATCGCTGTCGGCAATCGAGAACCCGACGACGCAGCCGGGCTACAAGCCGGTGCAGATGCCGATGCCGACGCCACAGGCGGCGAGCTACAGTCCGAACTCGCTCTGGCGCAACGGCTCGCGCGCGTTCTTCAAGGACCAGCGTGCGCGCCAGGTCGGCGACCTGCTCACCGTGTCGGTCAACATCACCGACAAGGCGACGTTCGACAACGAGACCAAGCGCAGCCGCACCAACAAGGAGGATTCCGGCGTCACCGATTTCGCCGGCAGCAAGCTCCTGACCGGCAAGGCCGCGCTGGTGATGCCCGGCAAGATCCTGACCGCCGACTCGACGGCGCAGAGCGAGGGCAAGGGTTCGGTCAATCGAGCCGAAGCGCTGCAGACCAGCGTCGCCGCCGTCGTCACGCAGATCCTGCCCAACGGTAACCTCGTAGTCGAAGGCCGACAGGAAGTTCGCGTCAACTTCGAAGTCCGCGAACTGATCGTTGCCGGCATCGTCCGCCCCGAGGACATCCAGAGCGACAACACCATCGATTCCACCAAGATCGCCCAGGCCCGCATCGCCTATGGCGGCCGCGGCCAGATCACCGACGTGCAGCAGCCGCGCTACGGCCAGCAGGTGCTCGACGTGCTCCTGCCGTTCTGATCCCAACAGAGCTCCCACGCCAAGTCCGCGTCTCGCGAGCGCGGATGAGGCGACGCAAGATAGCCTCCGGGTAGCTCCCTGCCCGGAGGCTATCGCTTTTGTAGCTGGCCCGACGGCATATTTTTGCGATACGGTGCCGTTGAGCTTTCAGCAGTTTTTGCCTGACCGAATATCTTGCTGGAGTGGGATCAATGGCGAAGCTTAGCGCGACAGTGCGCAAACGCGCCAAGGCGCGCAAGCAGCCCCCGCGACGCACGCAGCCCGCTGCGAAAGGCAAGCCCGACAACACCACCGTGCGCCTGAAGCGCGAGCTTGCCGAAGCACGACGGCAGCAGACGGCAACCGCCGATGTGCTGAAGATCATCAGCCGTTCGGCATTCGATCTGTCGTCCGTGCTTGGCACATTACTCGAAACCGCCGCCAACCTAAGCGACGCCGATTTCGGCAACATCGCGACCCCATCGCACGACAATTGCTTTCAGGTTGAAGCAACCCACGGCACGTCACCCGAGTTTGCCGCGGCCATGAAACGCACGCTTCTGCGCCCTGGTCGCGGCAGCGTCATTGGGCGCGCCTTGCAGGAGAAGGCGACCGTTCAGATCGTCGATCCTCAGGCTGATTCCGATTATGAGCTGAACGAGACCATGAACATTGATGGGTTTCGTACGGTGCTCGGCGTACCGCTGCTGCGCGATGGAGTGCCGATCGGCGTATTCGCGATCGGACGCCGGTCCGTTCGGCCCTTCACCCGGCGGCAGATCGAACTGGTGACGACATTTGCCGACCAGGCAGCGATCGCGATCGAGAATGTGCGCCTGTTCAACGAGACAAAGGAAGCGCTGGAGCGGCAGACGGCAACGGCCGAAATCCTGCGCGTCATCAGCAGTTCACCGACAGACACCCTGCCGGTGTTCAACGCCATCGTGCAAAGCGGCCTCAGGCTGTTTCCCGACGCCACCATCGGCATCGCCTTGCCCGATGGTGACCAGGTCAAGGCAGTGGCGGTTGCCGCGCCTGATCCCGTTCGCGCCGAGGCCTGGCTAAACCGGTTTCCGTTCCCGCTGACGCGGGAGTACATGCATAGCGTCGCCCTTCTCGATGCACGTCCCCTGGACATTCCGGACGTGCTCGAAGCCCCGCCGTCAATGGCCGTCGGCGCCCGCAACTTCCTCGGCAGCGGGTATCGGGCGGCGACCATCATGCCGATGATGCGCGGCGATGCAGCAATCGGCGCCCTTAGCGTTGTCCGCATCGCGCCCGGCCCCTTGACCGAAAACCAGCATGCGATGCTGAAAACCTTCGCGGATCAGGCCGTGATCGCCATCGAAAACACGCGGCTGCTCAACGAATTGCGGCAGCGGACCGACGACCTCTCCGAGGCACTGGCACAGCAGACGGCCATCGGCGATGTGCTTCGGGCGATCTCAAGCTCACCAGGCGAAGTTGCCCCGGTGTTCAAGACCGTCGCGGAGCGGTCGGCGCGCATATGCGAAGCCGATTTCGTCGATATCGTCATCACAACGGGAAGCACGATGCATTTCGCCGAAAGTTTCGGCGAGATTGGGCGACCGCTTGGCGAGGCCGTACCGCTCGATCGCAGCTCCGTGATGGGGCGATCGATCTGCGACAAGGTGGCGGTGCATATCGCCGACCTGCAGGCCGACGGCGATGAATTTCCGCTTGGGCGGCAACTTGCGCTGAGGTTCGGGCACCGCACAATTCTCGCGGTGCCGCTGATCCGGGAGGATCGCGCACTTGGCACCATTGTCGTCCGGCGGACCGAGGTCCGCCCCTTCGAGGAAAAGCACATTGCATTGCTGAGAACGTTCGCAGATCAGGCAGCGATCGCCATCGAGAACGCGCGGCTGGTGAACGAACTGCGGCACCGCACGGATGACCTCTCCGAGGCCCTGCAGCAGCAAACGGCGACCGCCGATGTACTGAAAGTCATCAGCCGCTCGGCTTTCGATCTTCAAGCCGTGCTCGACACCCTCGTCCGATCGGCGGCCCGCCTGTGCGAAGCCGATTATGCGATGATCTTCAGGCGCGACGGTGAACATTTCCGACTCGGCATAAGTCACGGGTTTTCACCTGACTATCGCGAATGGATGGAGAGCCAATCCATCGCCATCGGACGGCAAACGCTGGTCGGTCGTGTGGCTGTCGAACGACGAACAGTCCACATTCCCGACGCAGTTGCCGATGCCGAATACAGCTGGGCAGAATCGATCAAGCGTGGCGGCTTCCGGACGATGCTTGGGGTGCCGCTGATGCGCGAAAGCGTTCCGATCGGCGTGATCGCGCTCTGTCGTTCGACAGTGCTGCCGTTCAACGAAAAGCAGATCGAGCTCGTCACGACCTTCGCCGACCAGGCCGTCATCGCCATCGAGAACGTCCGCCTGTTCGACGAGGTGAAGGCTCGCACCGAGGATCTGCGGGAATCACTACAACAGCAGACAGCGACGGCCGATGTCCTCAAGGTCATCAGCCGTTCGGCCTTCGATCTTCAGGCGGTGTTGCATACACTGGTTGAATCGGCAGCTCGGCTCTGCGAGGCCGACAGCGCAACGATCACGCGGCAGGAGAACGGCGTGTTCTATCGTTCCGAAGCCTTCGGCTTTTCGCAGGAATTCCTCGACACGATCAGGACAATGCCTGTGGCTCCCGAGCGCTCGTCCGTCGCGGGCCGTGCCCTGCTCGAAGGCAAGGTGGTGCACATTCCCGATATCCTTGAGGACCCGGAATACACATTTTCCAGGACCGTCGGGCTCGACCAGTTCCGCACGACTCTCGGCGTGCCGATGCTGCGCGAGGGTATTCCGATCGGCGTGGTCACCTTGACCCGCTCGGACGTGCGCCCGTTCACGGACAAGCAGATCGAGCTTGTCACGACGTTTGCCGACCAGGCGGCGATCGCGATCGAGAACTCGCGCCTGTTCGAGGAAGTGCAGAGCCGCACGCGGGAGCTGTCGCGCTCCCTGGAAGAATTACGGATGGCGCAGGACCGGTTGATCCAAACGGAGAAACTTGCGTCACTTGGTCAGCTCACCGCCGGGATTGCCCACGAGATCAAGAACCCGCTTAATTTCATCAACAACTTCTCAGCGCTGTCGACGGAGCTAATCAACGACCTCAACGAGGTCCTCACGTCCGCCGCAATCGACGAAGAGGCACGGGCAGAGGTTGACGAACTGACGCAGTTGCTGAGGAGTAATCTTGAAAAGGTCGTTCAGCACGGCAAGCGGGCAGATTCGATCGTCAAGAACATGCTGCTGCACTCGCGCCAGGGCTCCGGCGAGCAACAGCCAACAGACATCAATGCAATTGTCGAAGAGAGCCTGAACCTCGCATATCATGGGGCGCGCGCGGAGCTGCCCGGATTCAACATCACCCTGCAGCGCAATCTCGACCCTGCAGCCGGCCTGATCGAGCTCTATCCGCAGGAGATCACGCGCGTTTTTCTCAATCTCATCTCTAACGGCTTCTATGCGGCGGCGAAGCGCAGGGAAGCCGCCGACGGGAATTTCGAGCCGACACTGTGCGCGACGACCAAGAACCTCGGCAACAGGGTCGAGATCCGCATTCGCGACAACGGTACCGGCATTCCGCCCGACGTGAAGGAGCAGATCTTCAATCCCTTCTTTACGACCAAGCCGGCGGGCCAAGGTACCGGGCTCGGGCTGTCGATGAGCCACGACATCGTCGTGAAACAGCATGGCGGCAAGATCGATGTCGAGACCAGACCGGATGAGTTCACCGAGTTCATCATCACGCTGCCAAGAACGATAGCGGCACCGGCGAGAAGCGGAGGCGCGTCGTGAACGTCTACATACTCGTCGTCGATGACGAACCCGATGTGGAGACCTTGTTCCGTCAGCAATTCCGGCGCGACCTGCGCTCCGGGCGCTTTCTGATGGAATTTGCGCCTTCCGCTCCCGCCGCGCTCGCTCGTGCCGCCGTCATCACCGAGCCGGAGCTGATTCTCATTCTGTCGGACATCAACATGCCCGGCATGAGCGGCCTCGACATGCTGCCCAAGGTCCGGGCCGAACGACCGGACGTCCCGGTGATCATGATCACGGCCTACGGCGATGCCGAGACGAAACGAAAGGCGCTCGAAAATGGCGCGGTCGGCCTTTTGACCAAGCCGATCGACTTCGTGCTGCTCCGCCAGGAGATCGACACCCGAATCGAGCAGACCGCATGACAGCCACGATCCTCGTCGTCGATGATGAGCCGGATCTTGAGGCCTTGGTGCTGCAGAAGTTCCGCAAGCAGATTCGCGACGGCGAGGTGGCGTTCATGTTTGCGCGCGACGGCGTCGAAGCGCTGCAGATGCTTGAAAAGCAACCCGGCACGGACATGGTGATTTCCGACATCAACATGCCGCGCATGGACGGCCTGTCGCTGCTGCAGAAGCTGCAGGAGGCCGACGACCGCAAGTCGACGATCATCGTCTCCGCCTATGGCGACATGAGCAACATCCGCACCGCCATGAATCGCGGCGCGTTCGACTTTCTCACCAAGCCGATCGACTTCGGTGACCTCGAAATCACCATCGGCAAGACCCTGCGCCACATCGGCATGATGCGCGAATTTCGCCAGCGCCAGGTCACAGCCGAACGCGCCCATGCGTCGCTGTCGCGCTACTTCTCGCCACAAGTCGCGAGCCGGCTCGTCTCCGACGGCGAAGGCGACGACGGCGTCATGAGCATTCACCGGCGCGAGATCGCGGCCATCTTCACCGATATTGCCGGGTTCACGTCGCTGGTGGAGAATACCGCGCCGGACGTGCTCAGCACCCTACTCAACGAATACATGGGCGGCATGACCGAGATCGTTTTCGCGCATGAAGGTACGGTCGCGAAAATCATCGGCGACGCGATCGAGGTTCTCTTCAACGCGCCAGGCGATCAGCCGGACTACGCGTCGCGGGCCGTCGCTTGCGCCCATGGCCTTGATGCATGGGCGCAGGCGTTCCGCGGGCGCTGGAGATCGCGTGGCATCGATTTCGGCGCGACCCGCATCGGGGTGCATGCGGGGCCCGCGCTGGTCGGGAATTTCGGCGGCGGCCGGCTGTTTGACTACACCGCTTACGGCGACACGATCAACATCGCGGCGCGCCTCGAGGCGGTCAACAAGCATCTCGGTACGCGCATCTGCGTCAGCGACACCGTCGCCAGCAACGCCACGGATTTCAGGGGCCGGCCGATCGGCGAACTGGTGCTGCGCGGCAGCAGCGAGTCGCTTCGTGCCCACGAGCCGCTCTCGCCCCCCGCCTTCGACACGGCGGCGACCGCGCAATACGCTGACGCTTTCGCCAAGCTCGAGGCCGGCGATCCGGCGGCGATGCCCGCCTTTGCGGCGCTGGTCGCTCAGCAGGCGGACGATAGTCTCGCCGGCTTCCATCTGCGGCGGCTGCTGAACGGAGGCAAGGGCGTTCGCATTCAGCTCGAGTGATGCGCATCGACGCAGCGCCGCCGCGCTAGCTCGACGGATTGCGCCGGATGATCTTTGCGACCAGCAGCGCTACACCCGTGACGAGCAGCAGCAGGCCGATCGCGGTCAGTCCATGATAGCCGCCGCTCAGGCCGGTTGCCGTCAGCACAAGGCCGAGGACCAGCGTCAGCACACCGCTGAGTTTCTTGAGCAGGAGAATCGGTTTGTCGTTCGCGTAGGCGGCCATGCGCCCTCTCCCTGAATTGATCGGCGTCGCAGCGTCTGCACCGCGCAACCGTCGCATCAGGCGCTGCGAAGGCCCATCGGGGTTTCCCCTGAAATGGGTGTCAGGTTCTGAGACGCGGGCCTATCGCACCGAGAGAAGTGACGGGCAGACGCGAGCAGCAGGGCCCCACGGCACTTGCAACGATCGCGAGCATTCGGCACGATGGTCTCTCAAGGGGTGCAAGCATCGGCAGGATCATGGCTTTTGGGGGAAGCGGAGCGGCGTCCAGATTTTTGTGCGCCGCATTTATTACGTTCGTGCTGCCGGTATCCGCAGGGCTGGCTCAAGGCCAGCAAACCGAGGACAGTCTTTCGGCAGAGTTGCAAAGACTAAACATCAACATTCCGCTCTTCATCCAGACGAAAGCCGATATACGCCGCGGGCTGGATGAGCTTCGCAGAGAACCGTGCGACAAGAGCGCCATTGCTGGCCTCGGCGAGGCACTCAAGGGTCAGGGTTATCGCCGCGAAGCGGCAAACGCGCATATCCGTTTTTCCGAAACCTGCAAGGGGCACGCCCCTTCTCTGCGGGAAGCGGTGAATATCCAGCTTCAGCTTTCGGACCATGCTGCCGCTGCCGGCACAGCGACCGCCCTCATCGCGCTCGAACCGTTCCACGACAACGGATATTTCTTGCGAGGTCTCGCAAATTTCAAAGCCGAAGAGTACAGCAAGGCCATCGATGATTTCGCAACGGCCACTGATCTGTTCGGCAACAAGGCCAGGATCTCCAGCATCGCCTACTATCACATGGCGCAAAGCTACGAAAAACTCGGCCAACCCTGCAATGCAGTCGGGCCGATCGAGACATGGATCAATCTCAATCCGCAGCGCAACGATACAAGTCAGGCGCGGGCAATGATCTCGAGTCTCGTCGCGAAAGGAAACTGCCCGAAAGTGCAAGGCAAGGAAGCCGTGTTTCCGATCACGCAGCGAGGTCAAACCGTGCAGATTCCTGTGACGATCAACGGCACCAAAGGAACCTTCATTCTCGACACCGGCGCAACATTCGTTGCTCTCAGACGGTCTTTCGCGGAGAAGGCCAAGGTCGATGTGTTCGAGAACACGTCGATCCAGCTGCATACAGCCAACGGCACGGTGACCGCCAAGCGCGGACGCGCCAAGACAATCGAAGTCAAGTCGCTTAAGGCGGACGAGATCCCGGTGGTCGTTCAGACCGATGCAACGGGGACCTATGGCAAGGACGTCGATGGATTGCTGGGAATGAGCTTCCTGTCCAGGTTCCAGATATCGATGGACAACAAATCCCTGAAGCTGCGCGCACGGGACGGGCATCGATAGCGCAGGCAGCACCTGCGCTGGACATGAATTGATTTTCGGATCGAGCCGTCGCGGCGAGAGTCAAATGGCCGGTGGACGATGTCCGACGACGAGGCGAAACGCCTACTCGTCGCGATAAACCTTTTCGCGCTTCTCGTGGCGCTCCTGCGCTTCCACCGACAGCGTCGCGATCGGGCGCGCCTCGAGGCGCTTCAGCGCGATCGGCTCGCCGGTCTCCTCGCAGTAGCCGTAGGTGCCGTCGTCGATGCGGCCGATGGCGGCGTCGATCTTGGCGATCAGCTTGCGCTGACGGTCGCGCGCGCGCAGCTCGATGGCGCGGTCGGTCTCCGACGAGGCGCGGTCGGCGAGATCGGGATGATTGACGTTTTCGTCCTGCAGCTGCACCAGCGTCGCCTTCGCCTCGCGCAGAATGTCCTCTTTCCATGCGAGCAGTTTGGCGCGGAAATATTCGCGCTGACGCTCGTTCATGAACGGCTCCTTCTCAGAGGGCCGATAAGGTTTTTGCTTCTCCGTCACAGGCATCGAAGGCAACGTCCGTCCCGGCGAGGTGTAAAAAGGGTCCTCGCGCGCGCCGCTTATATAGCGGCGATTCGTGACAGACAATATCGCTGTCGCAGTCAGTGCGCGGACTGTTGAGCGAAGGTGCGGTGCCGCAATTGGCACGCCACGCGGCGCCCCTGCACGGAACATGTTCGGGCCGGCTTCAGACCGCCGAGATGCTATAATTATTCAATAAAATCAGACACTTCCGGCCTTTGCCAGTTCCACCTCGACCCGCAGCTCGATCTCGGCCAGCACGGAATCGAGCCCCTCGTCGCCCGAATTGGCCTTCAGGTCCGCGGCGGCGTTGCGCAGGCGCTGGACGGTGGACTGATCGAGCGAGCCGGACAAAAGTCCGATCTTGAGGTCGTCCAGCACATCGAGCGCATCGCGGCCCCGTCTGACCGCGCGCTTGCGCCGCTCGGTCGAATCTTCGACCCCCTGGAGGGCCATCAGCGCATCAATATTGCTCACGCCGACCGGCGCGGCCGCAGGCCGGGCGTCGCTGGTCTCATTCGGCGTCGGCAGCGAGAAGCCGGACGACGAGCTCCGCCTGGCGTTCGAAGTGGACGAGGCCGGCGTCGCGCCGTTCGGACCATAGATTCGCATTCGCTCATCCTCCGGAAGGAAGTTCACGGACCCGACGCCTGATTTCAGACGACGCGGCGTTAAGCTTCCGATGCGCGAAAAGCTCGTATTTTATGGTTAATGAAACGTAAACGAACCGGCAAAAATTGCCGTCCGCGGCAAATTCCGGCTTCGACGCGCCTCCCGCAGGCGCCGCGCGCCAGATATTACGCAACAATATCAGCCCCTTAAGCTGGCCACGCGAGTGGCACGGCGTTCGCTAATGACATCATGAGACCGGCATCCTCGTGGGGAGCGCGAAGTTGCCAGCGGACGAACGAAAGCTTTCGTGGGAGCGAAGGATGAGAAGCACATTTCGGATCGCAGCTGCGGCGATCGCCATCCTCGGCCTTTATACGGCGCCGGCAGGCGCGACCTCGCGGATCAAGGATCTCGCGAACATCGAGGGCGTGCGGCAGAATCAGTTGATCGGCTACGGCCTGGTCGTCGGCCTGAACGGCTCCGGCGACACCCTGAACAACATCCCCTTCACCAAGCAGTCCCTGCAGGCGATGCTCGAGCGGATGGGCGTCAACATCCGCGGCGCCAACATCCGCACCGGCAACGTCGCCGCCGTCATGGTCACCGGCAACCTGCCCGCCTTCTCGACCCAGGGCACGCGCATGGACGTGACCGTGTCCGCGCTCGGCGACGCCAAGAACCTGCAGGGTGGCACGCTGCTGGTCACGCCGCTGCTCGGCGCCGACGGCAACGTCTACGCGGTCGCGCAGGGCTCGCTTGCGATCAGCGGCTTTGCCGCGGAAGGCGAAGCCGCGAAGATCGTGCGCGGCGTGCCGACGGTCGGCCGCATCTCCAACGGCGCGATCATCGAGCGCGAGATCGACTTTGCGCTCAACCGCCTGCCGAACGTGCGCCTCGCGCTCCGCAATGCCGATTTCACCACGGCCAAGCGCATTGCGGCCGCAGTCAACGACTTCCTCGGCAGCAAGACCGCGGAGCCGGTGGACCCGTCGACCGTGCTGCTCAACGTGCCGGCGGAATTCAAGGGCAACGTCGTCGCGCTGCTCACCGAGATCGAGCAGCTGCAGGTCGAGCCCGACATCAGCGCCAAGATCGTCATCGACGAACGCTCCGGCATCATCGTCATGGGCCGCGACGTGCGCGTCGCCACCGTCGCGATCGCGCAAGGCAACCTCACCATCACGGTGTCGGAATCCCGTCAGGTCAGCCAGCCCAATCCGCTGTCGCGCGGCCGGACCGTCGTCACACCGCGCTCACGCGTCGGCGTGCAGGAAGACGGCAAGCAGCTCGCCGTGGTCAAGGACGGCGTCTCGCTGCAGCAACTGGTCGACGGGCTGAATGCGCTTGGCATCGGCCCGCGCGACATGATTGCCATCCTGCAGGCGGTGAAGGCGGCAGGCGCCATCCAGGCGGACATCGAGGTGATGTGATGAGCGTCATCCCGAAGCAGGCGACGCCAACCATCAACGGCCGCCCGGACGTCGCACTGATCGACGCGCTGAAGAAGGTTTCGCCGGAGCAGCAGCAGAAGGCGAAGGCGTCGGCGCAGGATTTCGAGTCGGTGTTCCTGAATTCGATGTTCCAGCAGATGTTCTCCGAGGTGAAGGGCGAAGGCCCGTTCGGCAGCACGGCCGGCACCGGTCCCTGGCGATCGATGCTGACGGAAGAATACGCCAAGGGAATTTCGAAATCGGGCGGCGTCGGCATCTCCGACGACGTATTCCGCACCCTGATCATGCAACAGGCCGCGCGCGCGGCCTGAGGAGAGTCAGATGCAGCGGATAGTTTCAACATGCTGCCAGCGCGCCACGATCAGCGCGCCCCCTCTCCCCGTTGGGGAGAGGGCTGGGGTGAGGGGCACTGGCCTCTCGATAGTCCGTAACCCCTCACCCGGATCGCTAAAGCGATCCGACCTCTCCCTATGGGAGAGGTGAAGCCCGCGAGCTCATCAGCTAGACAAGAAACGGACACGCCCATGAACGCCCCTCGCCCCGCCACCCAGATGCAGCCTTCGGTCTCCAACCCGTCGGACGCGCGCAAGCTTGCAGACGCCTTGATCAAGGTGATGGATTCGCTCTTGAAGCTGATCGAGCAGGAAACCGCGCTGGTCCGCGCCGGCAAGATCCGCGAGGCGATGCGGCTGGACACGGAGAAGACCGATCTGTCGCGGCGCTACGTCAGCGCCATCGCCGGCCTTCGCGTCAACCAGCGCTACATGGCACAGATGACGCCTGACCTGCTCGCGGCACTGCATCGCCGTCACGACACCTTTCGCGCGATGCTGCAGGTCAACCTCACGGTGCTTGCGACCGCGCACGCAGTGTCCGAAGGCATCGTCCGCGGCGTCAACGGCGAAATGCAGCGCCGCGCTGCGCCGTCGACCTATACGGCATCGGGCAACCGCAACATGGCTGGGACACGCCACGCCGCGCCGCTGACGCTGAGCCGGACGCTTTAAGATCGTCATTGCGACCCGGCTTCGCTCTTCGAGCTACGCCGGGCACGGCCCGGACGCCGGATGCTTCGCATTTGAATCAAATCGCTACGCCCCTGGCGATCAGGCGTTCATTGCGTTTCTCAACGGCATCTTAGGAGAACTTGACCGATAGTGGCTGAGGAGGGAGGGATTTGTCTCGAGGGCCAGGAGGGCCAAGATGAGCACAGATTTCTCAGTCAGACCGGCAGGGGTGCCGGCTGCAACACCGGTCGCCCGCCCCGCTCCCGAAGCGGCGCGTGAGGCTGTGCGTACGCAATTGCCGCCGACGCAAACCGTAACCCCATCCGAAACCACCAAGGCCTTGCGTCGCGAAAGCGTGCAGATCGACCGCGAGCGGCTGTCGCGCCAGATGGTGTTCGACCAGGACAGCGCGCAGATCGTCTATCAGGTCGTGGATGAGCGCACTGAAGATGTGGTGGCGCAGGTCCCCGACGAGGCGAAGCGGCGCGCCCGCGCCTATTTCCGCGGAATGGAGCGCGCCCAGGAAGCGAATCGCCCACAGCTCACCGACCGGACGGTCTAAACGGAAATCTTATCCGTTCTGCTTGGCGTAGGCCGTCTCGATGGTCGACGGCTGACCGTCCTTCATCATCACCGTCTTGATCTCGGCGGTGCCCTGCTTGGTCAGCCTGAACTTGGTATCGCCGACCCGGAAGGTGCCGTCGTTGGCGATCAGCACATTCTGGTATTTCACTGTGCCGCCGCCTTCATATTTCGCCGTCGCGCGAAAGCCGTTGATGTTCGACACCTGGACCGCGAACATCTTGCCGTCGGCATACTTGCCTCTCCAGGTGCCTTCGAACAGCGCCGGGTCGACATTCTCGTATTTCTTGCCGGCCGTCCCGTAAAGGGAGCCCATCGCCACATAGTTCGAGGATATGGTTTGCAGCAGGTCTGCCATACGACGACTCCGATCGCGCGTGCTACGCTCGGCCGCTGAGGCCCGCGGCGAGGTTGCGGTTGATCTCGATCAGCGACTTGAAATGCTCGGGCTGCGGGTTGAGTTGCAGCGCAGCGGTCTGGGTCAGCACGAACACGCCGATATTGGCGATCTTCTGCCGGACTTCGAGGGGCTGCGGATTCTCGTCGCGCAACGCATCGCTCATGAAGATCGACCAGAGTTTCCGATTGAACAGCAGAGCATCCTTGGTGCGTTCGCCGGTCTTGTCCTCGTTGTTCAGAAGGTCCTGCAGCTTGTTCGCGGCCTTGAGCAGAGCCTGTGCCTCGATTTCGCGCGGTGCAGCGGTGGTGGTGGCCGTGCGAGCATAGGCTTTGGCGGCGTCGGACATTCCCTACCTCAGTTTTTGTGCATACCGCACGATTTGTGCGCTTTCGAAAATGCCTAATGGTTGTACTGCGGCGGCTTTAAAAGATGGTTATCGCGTGTCGGAAAGTTTGCAAAATCAAGGCGTAAGCGGCGATGTCCGTCATGCAGGCGAAGAAAAAGCGGCGGCCGTTTCGCCGCCGCTTTGACTCAAATCTTTCAGATCACCGCAGCAGCTGCAGCACGCTCTGCTGCGACTCGTTGGCGAGCGCGAGCGCGGACACCGCGATCGACTGACGCGTCGCCAGCGCCTGGCTGTTCGCCGCCTCTTCGTTGGTGTCGGCGAGAGTCAGGTTGGCCGAGCCAGTCTGCAGCACGTTGATCAGGTTCTTGGAGAACTCCTGACGGATCTGCACGATCGACAGATTCGAACCGAGCGCAGCTGCCTGCGACCGCAGCGAGTTGCCGGCGCCATTCAGCGCAGTCAGCACCACGTTCGTGGCGTTGTTGTCGATGAAGTCCGTGCCGGTAGCAAGCGGGCCGAGACCGAGTCCGGCGGGTGTGAAGTTTACGCCCTGTATGTTGAGCACCGACTTGCCGGTCTCGTTGAACACCAACTTCAGCGTATCGCCGGCCAACAGGTTGACGCCGTTGAACGACGCATCCTGCGAAGTGGTGACGATCTGCTCTATGATCTTGTTGTACTGGAGCACCAAATTGGCGCGTGATGTCTGGACAACGGGATCGGTGACCGGAGCGCCGGCCACCAAGCCGTTGAAAGCTTCGCCGACACCAGCGGCCGTACCCGCGATCGCACCAATCGTTTCTGAAGCCGCGTCGTTCGACGTCGTGATCGTGATCCGTCCGGTGGTGTCGATGCTTGCCAGCAGGAAGTTCGGTGCGAGCGCGGCGTTCAACTGGTTGAGCGTCGAGACCTGGCCAAGGCCAGTGCCGAAGGTGATGTTGCTTGCCACACCTCCGCCATCGGTTGCCGCGATCGTCAGGGTCAGACCGGCAGTCATTTCGTTCGTGCGAGCCTGCGTCACAGCACCGCCGGTGAATCCCAGCGAGTTGAAGGCCGCCGCATTCGAGCTGACGATCGAGAGGTCCGACGTCGTGCCGGTGTTGAACGTGATCGCACCGGTGCCCGAGATGGAAGCAGTTACACCAGTCAGGTTCTGGATCTTGGTGAACAGCGTGCCGATGTTGTCGCCGATGTTGATCTGGTTATCACCGACGGCACCCGCCGCAACGAAGGTAAGAACCTGGCCGTTCACGGTGATCGTATTGCCTGCAACGAAGTTCGTGGCAATTGAGTCGTCGGCGGGACCGGGTCCATTCAGCAGGGTCGCGAGCGTGTTAGGTGTCGCATCCTTGGCGTTGGCCGCGACGCCGTTGACCGGCACGCTCAGATAGTTGCCAAGCAGGTTCTGGGCGGTCGCGCCGGGTATGACGGCGGAGGTCACCGCCGACTTTTGCGAATAGGAGACCGCGCTCTGCAGCGCCTGGTTGGCGACCGACTTGGCGCTGTCGATCAGCTTCTGCAGCGAGGTGATGCCGGTGTTGGCGGCCTGCAGCACCTGCACACCGTTGCCGATGCCATCCAGGAGGTTGTTGATGTCACTGGCGCGGGCGTCGAGCGACGCCGCCGTGAAGAAGTTGGTCGGGTTGTCGAGGGCGGTGTTAACCTTCTTGCCGGTGGCGAGGCGACTCTGTGTGGTCGCCAATAAGTCCGCGGTGGACTGCAGTGACAGCAGGTTCTGCCGCACCGAGGCGGAGAGAACGATATTGGACATCTTTTTGGCCTCCTGGATGCAAGACGCCGGCTGCCCCACCCTGCAGGAGCCATCCAGCGAGTCGATTTCGTTTACCTTTTAGGAGGAGGCTCTTAACTTATGCTTAACGCCGGATTAAAATTCAGCGTTAATAATCTGTAAAAGCGGCCGAAGCGCTTCATTTTGAAACGCATGCTTCGGCCCCAGTCCGATCTTGCAGCCAAAACGAAGAAAGGCGGGGTTTCCCCCGCCCTTCGGACTCATTAGCGCGCTGTTCGCGGATCAGCGGAGCAACTGAAGCACGCTCTGCTGGCTCTGGTTGGCGAGCGCGAGTGCGGACACCGCAATCGACTGACGCGTCGAAAGAGCCTGGCTGTTCGCCGCCTCCTCGTTGGTGTCGGCGAGCGTCAGGTTGGACGAGCCGGTTTGCAGCACGACCACCATGGCTTTCGAGAAATCCTGGCGCGTCTGCACGATCGACAGATTGGAGCCCAACGCCGACGCCTGCGAACGCAGCGTGACGGTCGCGTCGCTCAGCGTCGCCAACACCTTACTCGTGGCATTGTTGTCGATGAAGTCGGTGCCCGCGGCAAGACTCGTCAGGCCGAGGCCTGCCGAGTCGAAGGAGACGCCGGTGATGGTCAGCGTTGACGTGGCGGTTTCGTTGAACACCAGCTTCAGCGTGTCGCGACCCAAGAGATTTACGCCGGCATATGACGCGTCTTGGGCGGTATTGCTGATCTGCTGAATGATGTTGTTGTACTGGGTCACGAGGCCCGCGCGGGTCAGCTGAGCCGCCGCGTCCTGCACCGGCGCCGAAGCGGTCAGGCCGTTGAACTTCTGGCCTGCCGCGGTCGAGGTACCCGCGATCGCACCAATCGTGGCCGATGCCGCATCGTTCGATGTGGTGATGGTGATTGCGCCGGCGGCCGAGATCGTCGCCTGCAGGTTGTTGCCGGCAAGAGCCGCGTTCAACTCGTCCAGGGTGTTGACCTCGTTGGCCGCCGTGCCGAAGGTGATGCCGGTGGCCGTACCACCACCAGTCGCACCGATCGTCAACGTCTGGCCGTCCGGCAGTGAATTCTGGAGCACCTGCGAGCTGCCACCACCGGTGAAGCCCAGCGAGTTATATGCTGCGGCGTTCGACGAGGTAATGACGAGGTTAGCCGCAGTACCGGTCTGCAGCGTGATGGCACCGTTCGCTGCGATGGTCGAGGCCGTGGTGGCTCCAGTGATCTGGTCGATCCTGCTGAGCAGGGTGCCGATGGTATCGGTGACGTTGAGCTGATTTTCGGTCGCGCCGGAGGCCACGAAGGTGAGGACCGTGCCATTCACCGTGATGGTGTCAGCAGCGGCGAAGTCGGTGGCGATCGAGTCCGAAAGTGCCGCACCCCACAGCGTCGTTAAGAGGGTGTTGGCCGTGGAGTCTTTGGCGTTAGCGGCGGCGCCGACGACGCCCGTGCTCACGATGTCGCCGAGCAGATTGTTGGCGGTGGCGCCGGTGATCGCCGCTGAGGTCACCGTGGACTTCGTCGAATAGCCGACCGTCGTCTGCAGCGCCTGGTTGGCAACCGACTTGGCGTTCCCGACCAGCTTCTCGAGCTGGGAGATGCCTGTGTTGGCAGCCTGCAGCACCTGCACACCGTTGCCGATGCTGTCCAGCAGGTTGTTGATGTCGCTGGCGCGGCCTTCGAGCGCGGATGCGGTGAAGAAGTTGGTCGGATTCTCGAGCGCGGAATTGACCCTCTTGCCCGACGACAGACGGGTCTGCGTGGTTGCAAGCAGGTCAGCAGTCGACTGCAGCGACAGCAGGTTCTGGCGAACCGCCCCCGACAGAACGATGGAAGACACGACAAACCTTCCGGATACGCGATACACAGTCCGCCGTTCTGCGGACCTTTGTAGGCTAAACGTTTACCATCAATATTCGGTAAATCGGTTCCGGTGGGGGGAAGGAAAAACTCACCATATTGCAGAGGGATGGCGGGAGACCTGCAGTCGTTTCCTCAAGGATCTCTTCTCAAAAGCTGGCGCGCCGCCCACCGACCGTCATCCCCGCGCATGCGGGGATCCAGTATTCCAGAGCGTCAGAGGCTTAATCGCAAATGCTGCGGCGTACTGGATGCCCGCCTACGCGGGCATGACGGTTGAGATTCGGCTTAGGCTCATCGCTCTATGGCGATGCCCAAAAGAAAAACGGCGGGGTTTCCCCCGCCGTTCTGTTCGTCTTGATCGTCTTGCGGATCAGCGGAGCAGCTGAAGGACGCTCTGCTGCGACTGGTTGGCCAGCGCGAGCGCGGACACCGCAATCGACTGACGGGTCGACAGCGCCTGGCTGTTCGCCGCCTCTTCGTTGGTGTCGGCGAGCGTCAGGTTGGACGAGCCGGTCTGCAGCACGTTGATCAGGTTCTTCGAGAAGTCCTGACGGATCTGCACGATCGACAGGTTCGAACCCAGGGCAGACGCCTGCGAGCGCAGCGTGCTCGAAGCGTTGTTCAGCGACGCCAGCACCGTGTTGGTGTTGTTGTTGTCGATGAAGTCGGTGCCCTTGGTCAGGGTGCCGAGGCCAAGACCGGCCGGGTTGAACGTCACGCCGGTAATGGAGAGCGTCGACTTGCCGGTTTCGTTGAACACCAGCTTCAGCGTATCGCCGGCCAAGAGGTTGACGCCGTTGAACGACGCGTCCTGCGAGGTGGTGGTGATCTGCTGGATGATGTTGTTGTACTGGCTCACGAGGTTGGCGCGAGTCAGCTGAGCCGCGGCGTCCTGCACCGGAGCGGCCGGCGTCAGGCCAACGAACTTCTGACCTACGGCGGTCGACGTACCACCAATCGCACCGATCGTGGCCGAAGCCGCGTCGTTCGACGTGGTGATGGTGATCGCGCCAGCGGTCGAAATCGTCGCCTGCAGGTTGTTCGCAGAGAGAGCCGCGTTCAACTCGTCAAGCGTGTTGACCTCGTTGGCCGCCGAGCCGAAGGTGATGTTGGTGGCCGTTCCGCCGCCAGTAGCACCGATGGTCAAGGTCTGGCCGTCCGGCAGTGAATTCTGGAGCACCTGCGAGCTGCCACCACCGGTGAAGCCCAGCGAGTTATATGCTGCGGCGTTCGACGAGGTGATGACGAGGTTGGCCGTGGTACCGGTCTGCAGCGTGATGGCACCGTCCGCCGCGATGGTCGAGGCCGTAGCAGTTCCGGTGATCTGATCGATCCTGCTGAGCAGGGTGCCGATGGTATCGGTGACGTTCAGCTGGTTGCCGGTCGCGCCCGAGGCAACGAAGGTGAGGACCGTGCCATTCACCGTGATGGTGTCGGCAGCGGCGAAGTTGGTGGCGATCGAGTCCGTGGCCGCCGCACCCGACAGCGTCGTTGCGAGGGTGTTGGCCGTGGCGTCCTTGGCGTTAGCGGCAGCGCCGACGACGCCCGTGCTCACGATGTCGCCGAGCAGGTTGTTGGCGGTGGCGCCAGTGATCGCCGCCGAGGTCACCGTGGACTTCGTCGAGTAACCGACCGTGGTCTGGAGAGCCTGGTTGGCGACCGACTTGGCGCTGTCGACGAGCTTCTGCAGCGAGGAGATGCCGGTGTTGGCAGCCTGCAGCACCTGCACGCCGTTGCCGATGCCGTCCAGCAGGTTGTTGATGTCGCTGGCGCGGCTGTCGAGCGAAGCAGCCGTGAAGAAGTTGGTCGGGTTGTCGAGAGCGGAGTTGACCTTCTTGCCGGTGGCAAGGCGGCTCTGCGTGGTGGAGAGCAGGTCAGCGGTGGACTGGAGGGACAGCAGGTTCTGACGAACCGATGCTGAGAGGACGATAGAAGCCATAACTCTTACCTTTCTGGTGTGTACTCAAGCGTGCGTTCATCCGGCTTTCAGCCGAATTACCCACCGAGATTGGCGGCAAGGCTTAAAAAAAGGGTGAAGCGGGAGCGTCAAATGCCGAATCTTGAGCTTCATTTGCGATAATTCCGCTGACCGGAGGGCGATTGGCGCCAGCCAGGCAGTCGGCCGAGTGCAATTTACGCTGGCGATTCAGTGCCGCGGAACGGCGTTTACCGAACATTAACCATACTGGCGAAGGATCGCGCCAAGGGCGGAACAGGGGCGTAGAGCGGAGCTTCAGGCTTCGCTTCCGCAATTTCTTGAAAGGCAGGCGAGATGGCACTCAAGGTCGAGTTGAAGCCGAACGAACGCATTATTATAGGCTCGTGCGTGATCACCAACGTCGACCAGCGCGCCCGGCTGCTGATCGAGGGCGAGAACACGCCCGTGCTGCGCGAGAAGGACATCCTGACGCCAGCCACCGCCGATACGCCGGCAAAGCTGATCTACCTCGCGGTGCAGCTGATGTATCTGTCGCCGGACCCGAAAGAGCACCATCCGACATACTTCGCGCTGTTGAAGGACATGCTGACGGTCGACCCAGCCGCGTGGCCGCTGATCGAAGGCATCAACAACTTCATTCTTGAAGGCGATCTGTACAAGGCGCTGAAGGAAGCGAAGAAGCTGATCGCACATGAGCGAGAGTTGCTGGAGCTCGCGGCCGCGCAGATGCGGAAGTCGGCGTGAGGTTGTCGCGAGAGCGCAGCGAATAGCATCGTAATTGCGAGCGAAGCGAGGCAATCCAGTCTGAGCCGGCCGCAGATACCGCATTTTGGTTGCGCGCTTCGCGCGCGCTGGATTGCTTCGCTGCGCTCGCAATGACGGCGGCTTCGTAGCCCGGATGAGCGAAGCGACATCCGGGATCCTATCGCCGAGTCGGCCCCGCATATCGCTTCGCTCATGCGGGCTACGGCACCTCGCAATAATGACTATATAAACTTCACCAGCGTCGTCTGATACAGCATCGACGTCACTTGATATGACGCTTGCAGGTTGGTCTGCAGCGCGAGGATCTTGGCGATCACTTCCTCGTTGACCACGCCCTCGACGCTGTCGAGCATCGTCTGCGTCATCGTGGTGGTGAGTGTTTGGCGGTCGGAGGCTGCTTCCATGGCGCCCTGGGCGCCGGCCATTTCGGACTGGATGTCCTGGATCGACTGCTGACCGAACTGCGGCGCGAGGTTGGCCGCGGTGCGGCTGTTGAGCGCCTGCACCTGGTCGCGTGCATTGGGATCGGTCGTTGCTGTGGTCACCGCTGCATACGTGGCGAGGATCTGTACCTGCCAGCGCAGGCCCTGTTCGTTCGCGCGTGCGCCGTACTGCACGGTGATCGACTGATCGATGCGTGCAACCGCGGTGCCGCGCGCGGGATCCGTTCCCGCTTCGCCGGTGTACCAGGACACGGTGTTTGCCGGCGTGCCGTTGACCAGCGTGGTCGCCGCACCGAACGGCGCCGTGCCGACACGCAGCGGCGGCGATGAGTTGAAGAAGTTGTCCGAGGCTGTGAATGCGGAGGCCGCGACCAGCGCCGAATTGGCCAGCTTGCCAACCGCCGCCGTCAGCGCGGTCCCCAGATTCGTTGCGGTCAGGTCGCTGGTGGCACCGATCGCGAATTCGCCTGCCTTGAGCGGCGTCGATGTCGACGCGGTGAGCTCGATCACCTCTGTCGTTCCGTCCGGCATATCGAACGTGAACTTCACCTTGTCGCCGGCATTCGGGTTGACGGGCAAGTCGACCGTGATCGCAGGCGGCGTGCCTGTCGGTCCGGCGACAGTCGCGCCAGTCAACGACGAGGTGATGGCGTTGAGCTTCATGCCGAACGGCAACGGGTCGGCCTCTTCCGCGATCTGGACGCTGGTTAGCGTCGGCGCCGTAATTGCAAGCCGACCGAGACCTGCTGTGCCGATATCGGCCTGCCTGCGTTCGTCGATGATCTGCTTGAGCCCGGCCTGTGCGCCGGCGCCCTCGAGAACATCGCCGATGTCCGCAACTGCCTTCGTATCCGTTGCGCGTCCAGAGAAGAGATGGCGATCGCCGGACTGGATGTTCAACAGTTGCAGCATTTCCGCGAGCGAGTCGCGCGCGCGCACCTGCGACATCGTCTGGCCGGTGTTTTCGAGCTGGGTCGACGAACCAGACGCAGATGTCTTGATGGTGCTGCCGATCTCGATCAGGCGCTCCAGCACCGAGTTGCCGACGTTCAGCCGCGTGTTGACGTTGGCGATCGTGTCCTTGTAGCTCGCAAGGTTGCTGAGCTGCGAGCGCAAGCCAATCGCAAAGCTGCGCTCGGTGCCGAGGCCTGCATAAGTCTCCGATTTCTTGCCGGTGCCAAGCTGCCGCTGCATGTCCTCGAGCTGGTCGCGAACGTTCAGCAGCGCGTTGCCGATGAACGAAGACCGCATTCCGATGCCATCGATTGCCATAGTCCCTACTCCCTACGCCTTTATCCTTCGCGACCTCACAGGATCTGCATGAGCGACTGATACATTTCCTTGACGACGCCCATCACACGCGCATTCGCGGCATAGGCATTCTGCAGCGCCAGCAAATGCGCCATCTCGTCGTCGATATTCACGCCCGCGGTATCGGCAAACTTCTGCTTGAGTGTGCTCAGCACCACCTCTTGTCCTTCCGCCAGCAAGTTTGCGGCGCTGGATTTTTCGCCCTGCGCGCTGACGAACTGTTGCGCGAAGGTCAACAGCGAGCCTTTGAACGGCGCCGTCGAGGTGCCGAGGCCCGCTTCCGGCGAATAGAAGTATGAGCCGGCGGTGAGCTGCGAGTAGATGAAGTCCGGGCGCGTGGTGTCGCCCGACGGCGTCGACGCCGCGAATTGCACCAGCTTCGACGGATCGTTGGTGATCGCGGTGTTGACGCTGATCCTGCCGGCAAAACCCTGGACCTGCGCGCCGGTCGCAAGAAACGCGCCGGTGTAGAGATTGCCGCCGTCCTTGAACAGCGGCAGCTCGGCTGTTCCGCCGGTCAGCGACGACATCGTCGTGGTCACCGATGCGGCGTTGACGTCCGACAAGTTGCCCGCGCCGTCGTCGAGCACGGTCAGCGTGGTGCCGACATTGGAGAACGCAATGTTGGCGCCGCCGAGCGCGGCATTGAGCTGCGTGACCACCGACGCCATGCCGCCGGAGAAATCGATGCCGATCACCTGATCGTTCGGATCGTTGGTGGCGCTGTTCGACAACGGCAGCAGTGACGGATCGTCGACGCGAACGATCGATATCTTGCTCTGCACGCTGGTGATCGAGTTCGTGATCGTGAGGTTGACCACGTTGCCATTTTGCAAGCCGGCGAGGTCGAGCGAGAAGCCCGTCTGCGCGCCGACCGTCGCGGCAGTGCCCGCGACCGTGCGATCCGACAGCGCGCTCGACAGCGCCGCGGCGAACTGATCGAGCTGCGCCTGCGCCTCCACCAGTGTGTGGTCGCGCAACTCGACATAGGCGGCGATCTTGCCGGAACGGAAAGTATTGTTGGCGAACAGATCCATGCTGCCGCCGTGCGGAAAGTTGACCGTGATCGAGCCGAGCGTGCTCTCGGCCGGATCGGCACTCCAGAGCGTGTTGGCGGTCACGGTGCCTTGCGCATCGAAACTGAGCTTTGCGGCTTCGGCGCCGACCAGTTGGACGCCGGAGTTGGTGAAGACGTTGACCTGACCGTCGTCGTTGGCGACGACGCGGACGTCCATCAGTTCGGACAACTGTTCGACATAGCGGTCGCGCTGATCGAGCAGCTCGGCGGCGGCGCCGTCGGTCTGGCCGCCGCGCAAGAGCTGCACGTTGATGTTGGCGATCTGCTGCATCGCGTTGTTGGCGATGTTGACCGCACCGTTGAGACCCTGCTCGGCGTTGGCGCGCAGGCTCTGGATGCCGCGCGTCATTGAGTTGAGCTGCTGCACCAGCGACTGCGCCGCGTTGACGACGGCAATGCGCGCGGATTGCGAATCCGACGAGGTGGACAGCGCCTGCACGGCGTTGGTCAGCGCATTGAAGCTGCTTTCAAGCGTTCCAGCCGAGCCCGGCGTGCCGTAGACCGACTGCAGCTGATCGAGCACTTCGGCCCTGAGGCCGGCATACGCAGCACCAGAGATCTCGGTGCGAAGCTGGCGCTGCAGGTAGACGTCGAGCTCGCGGTTGATGCCGGCGACGCGGACGCTGGAGCCGAACTCGCCGGAGGTGACGGCGACCTGGTTCGACGTCTTCTTGATGTAACCCGGCGTCTCCGCGTTGGCGACGTTGGACGACACCAGCCCGAGCGCAATCTGGTTTGCGCGCAGCCCGGACATCGCGGTGGCGAGAGCTTGGCTCAGACCCATGACAAACTGTCCAATTCAATTCGAGCGACAACGCATTCGCTATTCTCAGCGTCATCCCCGCGAAGGCGGGGATCCAGTATTCCAGAGCCTCGGTAGTTCAAGCACCAGCGCTGCGGAGTACTGGATGCCCGCTTTCGCGGGCATGACGGCGGAGATTCTGTTTACGCATCACCGCAGCATGTTCAGCAGATCCTGCACCATCTGGTTCGAAGTGGTGATGACGCGGGTGTTGGCGGAGTAGGCCTGCTGCGTGACGATGAGCTTCGTGAACTCGTCGCCGATGTCGGTGTTCGAGCCTTCGAGCGATGAGCCGACGATGCGGCCGGAGGCATTGCTGAGCGCGGGGCCCGACTGGTCCGTCACCTCGAACGCGCCGCCGTCGACGCGCCGGAGGAAGTTCGGGCCGTTGAAGCTGGCCAATTGAATCTCGGCAAGATCGAGGTTGCGGCCGTTCGAGTAGTTGCCGACGATGCGGCCGCGATCGCTGACCGAGACCGATTGCAGCTGACCGGCGGGGAAACCGTCCTGCTGCACCTGGTTGACCTGCACGTTGCCGTTGGCGTCGGCGAATTGCGTCAGGCCGCCGGCGCCGAAGTTGACGGCGATGTCGCCGAGCGTCACGCCGTTCACGGTCGGCGCGGTCAGGTTCAGCGAGACGATCGGCGGATTCATCTGACCGTTGGGGCCGAAGGTGAAGTTGGTGTTGGTGTTCTGCCAGGCGACCTGGGTGCCCGTGGCGCCTGAATCGACCTGGTAGAACAGATTCCAGGTGTCGCTGTGGCCGGAGCCTAGCGTCGATGAGTCGACCTTGGCCCAGCGGAATTGCAGGTTCACCGGCGAGCCGGCGATATCGAACGCGGTCACGGCGCCACCGGCGATCGACTCGTCGAGGAACGCCTGCAGATCGTTGCCGATCACCTGGCCGGTGCCCGGGCCGCCGCCGCCGAGGCGCGCCAGGTTCAGTGGCGACGTGAAGCCCATTGCCTGGAATGCATTCGCGTTCGTCGAGGTGATCGACAGGTCCGCGGTGGTTCCAGTATGCAGCGTGATCGCGCCGTTCGCCGCGATCGTGGGCGCCGGACCGCCGGTGATCGCCTGGATCGCGTTCAGGATGTCGCCGACGGTGGCGGTCGCAAGGTCGAGATCGAGGGTGCCGGCAGTCGCCGTGCCGGAGTGTCCGCCGCCGTTGTGGAAATTGATGGCGAGACCGTTCACCGTGATACTGTCGGCGTCGACGAAGTCGGTCGTCAGCGAGTTGGTGTTTGCCAGGCCCGCCAGCGTCGTCGTCAAGTTGATCGCCGTCGCCGCAGTCAGCTTGCTGTTCCGCGCGCCGCCGGCGATTGTCGCGTCGGCATAAGGCTGCGCCGGCGTGCCGAGCGCGAGCGGATTGTTTGCCGCCGGGAAGCTGGACGGTCGCAGCAGCTCGGAGCCGACCACGTTGCTGTCGTGCGCCGTCGTCAGCGGGTAGCTCGCCAGGTTGGCGCGGTAGTCCACCTTGGTGGTCTGCTGCGCGGGGAGGAAGTCGCTTTGGAACTGCAGCACCTCCGGCGTGGAGCCGACCAGGTTGCCCGTGGTCGGGTCGACCGGAATGCCCATCAGGTAGTAACCGGCGCCGTTGACGAGAAAGCCCTGCTTGTCGACCTGGAAGTCACCGCGTCGGGTGTAGCGGTCGACGCCGTCGAACACCGGCGAGTTGTCGCTGAAGCCGCCGGGCTTCTGCACCGAGAAGTAGCCGTCGCCGTTGATCGCCATGAAGGTCGACACTTGGGCAGCCTGCACGTCGCCCTGCACGTTGTTGGTGGAGCGCGACTGCGCCGTCACGCTGCCGGCGAGCTGCCGGTTGGCGCCGCCTTCCGGGATGAGGTCGAGAAAGCTCGTGTCCATCCGCTTGAACGCGGTGGTCTGCGAGTTGGCGATGTTGCCGGAGATGTTTTCCAGCGCGAACGACTGCGCGCGCATGCCCGCAACCGACGTGGTCAGTGCCCCGAAGATACCCATGACAATCGTCTCCAGCTTCTTTTCCGGGCGGCCAGCCGGACATTTCGATGCGAAGCCGCATTCGAAGAAGACGGAGCAAGCGATATGCCAGCGGAAGAATGTGAGCTGAGTCAATGGGTTATGGAAAAGCGCCGACCCGAAAGGCCGGCGCGGAATTGCCTAGCTGGCAAGATTTGCCGGGGGATGGAGGGCCGTAGCCCGGATGGAGCGAAGCGCAATCCGGGGCTGACTCAGCGACAAGAATCCCGGATTTCGCTGCGAGACTGAGCAAGAATAGCTATCGTCAGGCTGCGCAGCAGCGGATATCGGATTTTGACGGGCTTTGCTTGTAGAAGCGCGCCAAGTCGGGCCTGATGGTGCCCAGGGTAGCT
>JAESGW010000183.1_pt1 | contig 117186 bp, 99 predicted proteins | sample 9269791 | NCBI WGS metagenome assembly JAESGW01 (sample SAMN16773120, study PRJNA677053) | algae metagenome | isolation source: Aphanocapsa lilacina HA4352-LM1 and co-occurring heterotrophs from near cave... | place: USA: Maniniholo cave, near Haena, Kauai, HI | collected 2009-07-28
GTCAGCGCCTCCATCTTCATCGAGGTGTCGGCGTCGAGGCGGAAGTGCCAGTAGCTGCACTTGCTGTTGGTCAGGTCGGGGTCGACCGCGGCATAGTTCAGGTACAGCAGTTCCTTGCCCGGATTGCGCGCATTGTTCTTCTCGATCGCATCGATGATCGCGAGCGCCGGGCCCGAGCCGTTGCCCTGCAGGATGTAGCGCGCACCCTGGTCCTGGGCCGAGCGCAGCGCGGCGGTGGTTTCCTGCGGGCTGAGCTTGTTGTCGATGCCGATGATCTCGAACTTCACGCCCGACGCGTTCTTCTTGTTGAATTCCTCGGCCAGGAACTGCGTGGTCTTGAGCTGGTTCGTGCCCACCGCGGCCATCAGGCCCGACAGGGGGTCGAGCCAGGCGATCTTGACGGTCTCGCCCTTCTGGGCGAAGGACGCGCCGGCTCCGGCCAGCAGGGCGCACACGGCGATGGACTTGAGGGCAAAACGCATGAAGGTCTCCAGGTTGTAGGGCGGCTCGATCGGCTGCCTTTGCAGCGTACAAGCGCGCTTTTTTCGTTCGCACAGGGATTGCCCGCAAGCCGGGCCGCGGCGGTGGCCGTGCTATCGCCTAGGCGACACGGCCGGCGCCGCAACCCGCTTCAGAGGCCGGGCAGCTTGTAGTCCTTGAGCTGCTCGCGCAGCCGGGTCTTGAGGATCTTTCCGGTGGCGCCCAGCGGAATCGCCTCGACGAAGACCACGTCGTCGGGGATCTGCCACTTGGCGGTCTTGCCTTCGTAGAACTTCAGCAGTTCCTCGCGCGTGACCTCGGCGCCGGGCTTCTTCACCACCGCGACGATCGGGCGCTCGTCCCACTTGGGGTGGTACACGCCGATGCAGGCCGCCATGGCGATGGCCGGGTGCGCGACCGCGATGTTCTCGATGTCGATCGAGCTGATCCATTCGCCGCCGGACTTGATCACGTCCTTGCTGCGGTCGGTGATCTGCAGGTAGCCGTCGGCATCGATGGTGGCGACGTCGCCGGTGGGGAACCAGCCGTCGATCAGCGGATCGCCGCCCTCGCCCTTGAAGTACTCCTTGACGATCCACGGCCCCTTGACCAGCAGGTCGCCGTAGGCCTTGCCGTCCCAGGGCAGCTCGTTGTTCTCGCCGTCGACGATCTTCATGTCGACGCCGAAGATCGCGCGGCCCTGCTTGAGGCGCACCGTGAGCTGCTCCTCGGGCGACTGCTTCAGGTGCTTGTTCTTGAGCGTGCACAGCGTGCCCAGCGGGCTCATCTCGGTCATGCCCCAGGCATGCAGCACCTCGACGCCGTAGAGGTCCTGGAAGGCCTTGATCATGGCCGGCGGGCAGGCGGAGCCGCCGATCACGGTGCGGTTCAGCGTGCTGAACTTCAGGCCGTTGGTCTGCATGTGGCCCAGCATCATCTGCCACACGGTGGGCACGCCGGCCGCGAAGGTCACGCCCTCGCCTTCGATCAGTTCGTAGACCGACTTGCCGTCGAGCGCCGGGCCCGGGAACACCAGCTTGCAGCCCACGAGCGCGGCCGAGTACGGAATGCCCCAGGCATTGACGTGGAACATCGGCACCACGGGCAGCACCGAGTCGCGCGCCGAGATGCGCATCACGTCGGGCAGCGCGGCGGCGTAGGCATGCAGCATGGTCGAGCGGTGGCTGTAGAGCGCGGCCTTCGGGTTGCCGGTGGTGCCGCTCGTGTAGCACATGCTCGAGGCCGAGTTCTCGTCGAACACCGGCCACTGGTACTCGGTGGACTGGCCGCCGACCCAGTCCTCGTAGCTCACGAGGTTGGGCACGCCGCTGTCGACCGGCAGCTTGTCGGGGTCGCACAGCGCGACCCACTTGCGGATGGTCGGGCACTTGGCGTGCACGGCCTGCACCAGCGGCAGGAAGGTGAGGTCGAAGCACAGGATCTGGTCTTCGGCGTGGTTCGCGATCCACGCGATCTGGTCGGGATGCAGGCGCGGGTTGATGGTGTGCAGCACGCGGCCGCTGCCGCTGACGCCGTAGTAGAGCTCCAGGTGGCGGTAGCCGTTCCAGGCCAGGGTCGCGATGCGGTCGCTGAACAGCAGTTGCTCGCCGTCCAGCGCATTGGCCACCTGCCGGGAACGCGATGCGATGTCGCTCCAGGTACAGCGGTGGATGTCGCCCTCGACCCGGCGCGAGACGATCTCGCCGTCGCCGTTGTGGCGCTCGACGAACTCGATCAGCGACGAGATCAAAAGCGGTCGGTCTTGCATCAAACCCAGCATCTACAGGCTCCTTCTTTCAACAAAATTCAGCGGTTTTCAGGACTAGCGCGATTCACGCAATTTATGTGCGTTCGCACAATGACAGAAACCCGCAGTCTGCGGACACCGATCTGTCGTCCAGACGACAGCCGGCGTCCGCCGGAGCATGCAGGCACCGTGGCGGCGTCGGCCGCCACGGTGGTGTACGCAGCCAGTGCACCGTCTCAGGGCGCGCTGTTCTGCAGCTGCGTCTTGCTCGCGTCGAGCACGATCTTGCGCGGCCAGTTGGGCCAGGTCACGCCCAGGCCCGCATGGTTCGGATCGCCGGTGCGCGCGAACGCGGACAGGCTGCCGACCATCGCATCCGACAGCGCCTCGCGGCCCGGGCGGTTCGCCTCGCCGTAGGCGAACGAGAAGATGCCGGTGCCGAAGTTGTGGAACATGAACACCGTGTCGAGCCCGTGCGTCGCGCCATAGACGGTGTTGAACGGCGCCACCTGCTGGCTCCAGTCGAAGCGGTAGTACCAGGTCTTGGTCGGCAGGTACCTGGCAACCGAATCGATCTGCGGCGGCAGGATGTTGAGGAAGATCGCGTTGGTCGCGAAATCCGAGGCCGCCTTCCAGCCGGTCAGCGGTTTACCTACCGGCAGGTAGGGCGCGTTGATCAGGTCGGCCTCGGTGAGCGTGGTCGGTACGTCGGGATTGAAGGTGTACTGCAGGCCGAAGCGCTCGTAGTCGGTCGGCTTGAAGCCCAGGCCCTGCCCCGTGAAGGTGCCGAACAGATTGGCGAACAAGGTACCCTCGTCGCGCGTGTTGCCGATCAGCATCGGCACCTTGTTGAAGCGGCCGGCGGCGACCTCGGCGACCGAGTTCACGGGCAGGATGGCGCCGTCCTCGATCGGCGCGGGCGCATTGCCCAGTTGCGGGTTCGCGAGCACGACGCTCAGCAGCTTGTTCGCCGACAGGCCGCGCAGGTAGCTCGCGATCTGCGCATCGGTCTGCGAGGCCACCCAGGCGTTGGCCGCGGTGGTGTCGGCGGCCTTGCCGTCGGCGATGGCGATGGCCGCGAGCAACCCCTTCGAATAGGTCTGCGCGGTGGCGCGCGTCGAGAAGGCGATCCCGCCGCTCAGCGGCACCGCCTTGTGCAGCAGGCCGGCCGACGACGGCGACACCACCAGGCCCCAGGTGTTGACCGCGCCCGCCGACTGCCCCATCACCGTGACGTTGCCCGCGTCGCCGCCGAAGGCGCCGATGTTGGCCTGGATGAACTTCAGCGCCTGCATCTGGTCGAGCAGCGCGAAGTTGCCCGAGTCGTTCTTCGCCTCGCCGTTCTTGAGCTGCGGCAGGTCGAGCCAGCCGAGCACGCCCAGCCGGTAGTTGATCGTCACGACGACGGCATTGCCGCGCTTGGCGAGCTGGGCGCCGTCGTAGCCCGGATCGGCCGTGTAGCCCGAGATGTTGCTGCCGCCGTAGATGTAGACGATCACGGGCAGCTTGGCGCTGTCGTTGCTCGGGCGCCAGATGTTGAGCGTGAGGCAGTCCTCGTCGCCCACCGGCTTGCCGAAGCCCTCGCGGGTGGCCAGGCCGAACGGCGCGTCGCCGGGTGCGGGGCTGAAGTAGCGCCCGCCCTGGGCGCAGCTGTGGCCGAACTTGCTCGCGGCGCGCACGCCCTCCCAGGGCTTGGGATCGGCGGGCGGCGCCCAGCGCAGGTTGCCGACCGGCGCCTGGGCGAACGGAACGCCCTTCCAGGAAAAGGTGCCGGTGGCGGCGCTGTCGTCCGTGCCCTCGATCTTGCCGGCGGTGGTCTGGCGCACCATCGGACCGTCGGCGGCCGGGGGCGGCGCGGGCGGCGGCGGGGGCGGCGGCGCCACCGGGAAGAACCCGCTCGGCCCCGAGCCGCCGCCGCCGCAGGCCACCAGGCCCAGGCTGGCGGCCGCGATCGCGGCCATGGCGATGGCCGAGGCCACCTTCGTCTTCTGTCCTGCCGTACCCTGGCTTTTTCGTGCCGTTGCCGTTGCTTGCATGTGTTTGTCTCCACACCGGGTTAATCGGAATTCCTGCGTCGGCGCCCGGCAGCCATACTCCGGCCCGCCGAACCCGAAAAAAATTCTAGGAACGGGTGCTGTTTCCACCGCTATCGCAAGCGAGCCAATCGAATGACTTCAGGAGCCTCCAACCCGCGCCATGCGCGCCGGCCTGCACGCCGTCCGGGCTGCATGCCGCAGCCCGAGCTGCGCACCAGCTCGTCGGCATGGCTCGAGGGGGTGCTGAGGATGTTCGAGGCCGAGGGCCTGGACGTGCCCTCGCTGCTGCGCGACGCCGGCTTCGACCCCGAGTCGCTGCTGCGGCAGAACGCGCGCATCCCGGTCGACGAGGTCACCGTGCTGTGGCAGCTGGCCGTGGCGCGCGCGGGCCGGCCCACGCTGGGCCTGCACCGCGGCCTGGCCGCCACCCACAGCAAGCTGGGCACCGTCGCCCACGTCATGGCCTGCTGCGTCGACCTCGGCGAGGCGATGGACCGACTCGCGCGCTACATGCCCGTGATCTCCGATGCCACCGCCTTCTCGGTGCAGCCCGAGGCGCGCGGCCGCTGGATGGTGATGCAGCACACGGGCGGCAGCCTGCCGATCCCGCGCCAGCGCGTCGAGTACGCCCTGCTCACCATGCTGATGCAGTGCCGCTGGCTGATCCGGCGCGAGATGGAGCCGCTGGCGATCGAGTTCGCCTATCCGCCCCCCGACGACGACCGGCCGCACCGCGAGGCCTTCGGCTGCGAGGTGCGCTTCGGCGCCCCGGCCAACCGCATGTTGCTGTCGGCCGCCGACCTGGCGATGACGCTGCCGACCAGCCACCCCGAGCTCGGCGAGATGCAGGAACACCTGCTCGACGACCAGCTCGACCAGCTGGGCCAGACCACCACCAGCACCCTGGTCTGCGCCGAGATCGCGCGCCGCCTGCCGCACGGCGAGCCGCGTCGCCAGGACGTGGCCTCGGGCCTGGGCCTGGCCGAGCGCACGCTGCAGCGCCGGCTGCAGGAGGAGTCGGTGTCGTTCCAGGCGCTGCTCGACCGCACCCGGCGCGAACTCGCGCAGCAGTACCTGGCGCAGGAGCGCCACACCCTGACCGACGTGGCCGACCTGCTGGGCTTCGTCGACAGCAGCAACTTCTTCCGCGCCTGCAAGCGCTGGTTCGGCCTGCCGCCGGCGCAGTACCGCACGCGGCTGTGGCATGGCGAGGGCGCCAACCTGCCGCTGCTGCGCGCCGCCGCCTGACCGCCCCCGGCCTGGGGTCTCGTGGTCTGCCGGACAATCGGGCCATGACGCCCACGAGCCCGCTTGCCGAAGCAACCCGCACCGATCCAGCCGGAACCCGGCCCGAGAACGCCGACCTGGGCCTGGAATGGGTCGAAGGCTTCGCGGCGCTGGGCCCGCGCTTCTTCACCGAGCTGCGCCCCACCCCGCTGAGTTCGCCCACGCCGCCGTACTGGGTCGGCCACAGCGACCAGGTCGCGCGCGAGCTGGGCCTGCCCGAGGACTGGCGCAGCGACGCGCTCCTGGAGGCGCTCAGCGGCAACGTTCCGCTGGCGGGCGCGCGGCCGCTGGCCAGCGTCTACAGCGGCCACCAGTTCGGCGTCTGGGCCGGCCAGCTCGGCGACGGCCGCGCCATCCTGCTCGGCGAGACCGCGGGCGGCCTCGAGATCCAGCTCAAGGGCGCGGGCCGCACCCCCTACTCGCGCATGGGCGACGGCCGCGCCGTGCTGCGTTCGAGCATCCGCGAGTTCCTCTGCAGCGAAGCCATGCACGGCCTGGGCATCCCGACCACGCGCGCGCTGTGCGTGACCGGCTCGGACGCGCGCGTGCGCCGCGAGGAGATCGAGACCGCCGCGGTGGTCACGCGGGTGGCACCGAGCTTCATCCGCTTCGGCCATTTCGAGCACTTCGCGGCGAATCAGCAGCACGTGGAACTGCGCGCGCTGGCCGACTACGTGATCGACCGCTACTACCCGGCCTGCCGCCACAACGAACGCTTCGGCGGCAACCCCTATGCGGCGCTGCTCGAGGCCGTGAGCGAGCGCACCGCCACCCTGCTGGCCCACTGGCAGGCGGTGGGCTTCTGCCATGGCGTGATGAACACCGACAACATGAGCATCCTGGGGCTCACCATCGACTACGGCCCGTTCCAGTTCCTCGACGGCTTCGATCCGCGCCACATCTGCAACCACAGCGACACCGGCGGACGCTATGCCTTCAACCAGCAGCCCAACGTGGCGTACTGGAACCTGTTCTGCCTCGGCCAGGCACTGCTGCCGCTGATCGAGGACCAGGAACTCGCGCTGGCCGCGCTCGAGCCCTACAAGAGCGCCTTCCCGAACGCCTTCGAGAACCGCATGCGCGCCAAGCTCGGCCTCGCCGACGCGGCCGATGGCGACCGCCAACTGATCGAGGACGCGCTCAAGCTGCTGGCGGCCGAGAAGACCGACTACACGATCTTCTGGCGCCGCCTGGCCCAGTACCGGGCCGACGGCAACATCGAGCCGGTGCGCGAGCTGTTCATCGACCGCGCCGGCTTCGACGCCTGGCTGCTATCGTTTCTGGAGCGCCACAACCAGATCCCGCGCGAGCAGGCCGCCGAACTGATGCTGCGCAGCAATCCGAAGTACGTGCTGCGGAACCACCTGGGCCAGCAGGCCATCGAAGCGGCTGGCCGCAAGGACTTCTCGGGCGTGGCCACCTTGCTCGGCCTGCTGGAATCCCCATTTGAAGAACATCCCGGCGCCGATGCGTATGCCGGGTTCCCGCCCGACTGGGCTTCCACGATCGAAATCAGCTGCTCATCATGAACACACCCGTCCAGAAAACCGATGCCGAATGGAAAGCGCTGCTCGCCGAGAAGGGCGCCGAACCGGCCGCCTTCGAGGTGACCCGCCACGCGGCGACCGAGCGCCCCTTCACGGGCAAGTACGAAGCCCACTGGGACGACGGCACCTACCACTGCGTGTGCTGCGGCGCCAAGCTGTTCGAGTCGGCCACCAAGTTCGACGCCGGCTGCGGCTGGCCCAGCTTCTCGGAGGAAGCCGTGCCCGGCGCGATCCGCAACATCGTCGACCGCTCGCACGGCATGGTGCGCACCGAGAATGTCTGCGCCAATTGCGGCGCGCACCTGGGCCACGTCTTTCCCGACGGACCGACCGAGACCGGCCTGCGCTACTGCATGAACTCGGCCTCGCTGGATTTCCAGAAGAAGCCCTGAACGGCGCCCTCCTTTTCCCTCCGGCCCCTCGCCATCCGACTGCATGAAACTGATCCTCGACTTCTTCCCGATCCTGCTGTTCTTCGGGGCCTACAAGCTCGCCGACATCTACACCGCCACCGGCGTGCTCATGGCCGCCACGGTGGTGCAGATGGCGATCATCTACGCGATGGAACGCAAGCTGCAGGCGATGCAGAAGGCCACGCTGGTGCTGATCCTGCTGTTCGGCACGCTCACGCTGGTGCTGCACGACGACCGCTTCATCAAGTGGAAGCCGACCGTGCTCTACGGCGCGATGGCGGTGGCGCTGGCCGTGGCCCTGTGGGCCTTCCGCAAGAACTTCCTGAAGATGCTGCTGGGCTCGCAGCTCGAGCTGCCCGACCGCATCTGGATGCGGCTGAACATCGCGTGGATCGGCTACTGCCTGTTCATGGCCGCCATCAACGGCTACGTCGCGGCCTACTTCACGACCGAGGCCTGGGTCAACTTCAAGCTCTGGGGCTACGCCTTCCCGATCGTGTTCCTGGTGGCGCAAGGGCTGTACATCTCGCCGCATCTCAAGAGCGGCGACGACAAGCCGGCGGCCTGAGCATGAACGGCACCACCGCTTCGCATCCGCTGCCGACCGTGGCGGCCCTCGAGGCCGCGCTGCGCGCCGCGCTGCGGCCGACGGCGCTCGAGGTCATCGACGAGAGCGCCGCGCACGCGGGCCACGCGGGTGCCAATGCCGAGGGATCCGGCACCCATTTCCGGGTCCGCATCGCCTCCCCGCTGTTCGAGGGAAAGCCACGCGTGGCGCGTCATCGGCTTGTGTATGATGCCCTCCAACTTTTCATCGCACAGGGTCTGCACGCCATCGCCATCGAGGTGCTCTGAGTCGTCCATCCACCGCCAGCCTCCGGCTGCCGGGCCCGGTTCTCCGCGGCGGCGCTCCCTCCCCTGTGTCTTTCCTCCGGTTTCCTCCACGCGCACTTTCATCCAACGCGCATTTCTCAGCCTGACATTCAATCCATGAAAAAACAAATCTTGCAGGCCGTCGCGGCCGCAGCGCTGCTTGGTGCCGTTCCCATGGCTGCCCTGGCGCAGAACGCAGCCATCGTCAACGGCAAGGCAGTGCCCAAGGCACGCATGGACGCGCTGGCCCAGCAGTTGGCCGCGGCCGGCCGCCCGGTCACGCCCGAGATGCAAGGCCAGCTGCGCGAGGAAATCGTGGCGCGCGAAGTGTTCATGCAGGAAGCGCAGAAGCAGGGCCTCGACGCCACCGAGGACTACAAGAACCAGCTCGAGCTCGCGCGCCAGGCGATCCTGATCCGTGCCCTGTTCGAGAACTACCGCAAGACCAACCCGGTCTCTGACGCCGACGTGAAGGCCGAGTACGACAAGTTCGTCGCGGCCAACGGCGGCAAGGAATACAAGGCGCGCCACATCCTGGTCGAGACCGAGGACCAGGCCAAGAAGATCATGGCCGACCTCAAGAAGGGCGCCAAGTTCGAGGACATCGCCAAGAAGCAGAGCAAGGACCCCGGATCGGGCGCCAACGGCGGCGACCTCGACTGGGCCAACCCCGCCAACTTCGTGCCCGAATTCTCGGAAGCGATGATCAAGCTCAAGAAGGGCGAGACCACGCCGGCCCCGATCAAGACCCAGTTCGGCTGGCACATCATCCGCGTCGACGACATCCGCCAGGCCCAGCTGCCGAAGATGGAAGACATCAAGCCGCAGATCACGCAGCAGCTGCAGCAGCAGCGCCTGCAGAAGTACCAGGAAGACCTGCGCGCCAAGGCGAAGATCGAGTAAGCGGCGCGCCCTGCCCGCCCTCTCCCATGAAAAAACGGCCTTCGGGCCGTTTTTCTTTGGGCTTGTTTCTTGCAAGAATCCGCGGCGCGCCATCGGCGCGGAGGGTGTCGACCATGGGCTTCTACCACTCGACCGAGGCGCTCGCGCCGCGGCACAAGACCGAATTCTGGCGCGAGTCGGTGTGCCGGCGCCTGATACCGGCGCGCGGCGAATTCGCACGCGACTTCGACGGCTGCCTCTCGGGCCAGCAGCTCGCGAGCCTCACGGTGTGCCGCATGCAGTCGAAGCCGCACACCTTCATCCGCACCGACCAGCTCGCGCGCATCGCGCCCGACGACGACATCGTCGCCGCCTTCTTCCAGCGCGGCCAGGCCAACATGGCGCAACAGGGCCGCACGCTGCGCGCGGCGGCCGGCGACATCGTGCTGTACGACGCGGCCCGGCCCTTCGTGCACGAGCTCGCGCCCGAATCGCTGCTGCTGGTGCGCTTTCCGCGCCAGCAGTTGCTGTCGCGCTTTCCGAAGGCCGAGCACATGATGGCGCTCAAGATCGCCGACGGCAGCTCGCTGGCCGGGTTGCTGCACGGCATGGCCGAGGAGGCGCTGCGCTTCGAGACGCGCGATGCCGCCCTGCCCGCGCAGGCGCGCTTCGCCGCGGCCTTCCTCGACACGCTGAGCGCCGCGATGGAGCTGCAGGACGTGGCCGAGGGCGCCGCCGCGGCGACGCGCCACGGCTCGATCTACGAGAAGGCCGTGCGCTACATCGACGCCCACCTGGACGACACCGGCCTCTCGATGGCCGAGGTGGCCGAGGCCGCGCACGTCTCGCCGCGCACGCTCACGCGCGTGTTCGCGGCCCACGGCACGACGGTGATGCATCACCTCTGGAAGCGCCGGCTCGCGCAGAGCTTCCACATCCTGTCGGAGGGCCGCGTGCAGCAGGTCACGCAGGCCGCCTACCAGTGCGGCTTCAGCGACCTCTCGCATTTCTCGCGCGCCTTCAAGAGCGCCTACGGCACCACGCCCGGCAGCCTGCTGCACGGGGCCGCCAGCTGAAGCGACGGCTTCAGCGCAGGTATTCGCCCGCCGCCTCCGGCTGGAACTGCAGCGCCACCACGCGCGCCGAGCCGTGCACGCCGGCCGGCGTGGTCCATTCCACCACCTGCCCCACGCGAGCGCCCAGCAGGCTCGCGCCCACCGGCGACATCACCGAGACCTCGCCTTCGGCGGGCTTGGCATCGCGCGGATAGCACAGCGTGATCGTGTAGCGCTCGCCGCGCGCGGGGTCCTCGAGCTCGATGCGCGAGTTCATCGTGACGAGGTCCGGCGACGCGTCCTGCGGCGCCACGACCTCGCTGCAGTCGAGCATCTCCTCGAGGGCCAGCGCGACCGGGTCGCTGGCGCCGCGCGTCTGCAGCGCGTGCGCGGCGAGCTTGTGCAGGCGCGCGTGGTCGAGCTGGGTGAGGGTTCGTTCGAGTCGCGTGAACGAGGCGGTGGCTTGCATGGATCGCTCCTGATGAAGTGAAGGCGTGCCGCGGGCTCCATCGAGGGAGCGGGATGAGGCGGACGCGCCGACGCGCGGGCTTGGAGGAGGCCCGGCGATCAGGAAGTGCGCGAAAGAAGAACGGGAGGAGGAAGGATCGCCGGGCTCAGGAATGCCAGGGCGATCGGCGCTTGAGCGCCGTCATCCGCGCCGCGCGGCGCCGGCCACGCGCGAGCGCGCCCGGCAGGGCCGGTGCGGTCAGCGTGGAAGCGGAAGTGCGCAGCATGCGGCCGAGTCTACCGGTCCCGTCGCGCAGGCGGCCATCAAAGGCCCCACCGGCCTTGCCGGATTGGGACCCTTGCCGTCGGCGATCAGCCCACCCAGCGGCGGGCGTTGCGCCAGATGCGCATCCAGGGGCTGCGCTCGCTCGCGTCGCCGCCGTTCCAGCTCATCTGGATGTTGCGGAACACGCGCTCGGGATGCGGCATCACCGCGGTGAAGCGGCCGTCGGCCGTGGTCACCGAGGTCAGGCCGCCGGCGCTGCCGTTCGGGTTGAACGGGTACTGCTCGGTGGGCTGGCCGTGGTTGTCGACGAAGCGCATGGCCGCGATGGCCTTCGAGGCATCGCCGCGGTGCTTGAAGTTGGCGTACCCCTCGCCATGCGCGACCGCGATCGGCAGCCGCGCGCCGGCCATGCCCGCGAAGAACAGGCTCGGCGAATCGAGCACCTCGACCATCGACAGGCGGGCCTCGAAGCGCTCGCTCTGGTTGGTGGTGAAGCGCGGCCAGGCCTCGGCGCCGGGGATGATGTCGGCCAGCTCGGCGAACATCTGGCAGCCGTTGCACACGCCGAGGCCGAAGGTGTCGGCGCGGCCGAAGAAGCGCTTGAACTCGTCGGCCAGGCGCGGGTTGAAGGTGATGCTGCGGGCCCAGCCGATGCCGGCGCCCAGCGTGTCGCCGTAGCTGAAGCCGCCGCAGGCCACCACGCCCTTGAAGTCGGCGAGCCGCGCGCGGCCGGCCTGCAGGTCGGTCATGTGGACATCGAAGGCCTCGAAGCCGGCCTCGTTGAAGGCATAGGCCATCTCGACGTGCGAGTTCACGCCCTGCTCGCGCAGGATCGCGACCTTGGGCCGCGAGGCCAGCACCGCGGGTGCGGCGGGCTCGGCAGCAGCCGGCAGATGCCAGTGCAGGCCCGGGTCGGCGGGCTCGCCGGCCGCCGCGTGCTCGGCATCGGCGCAGGCCGGGTTGTCGCGCTCGCGCGCGATCTTCCAGCTCACTGAGTCCCAGACCTGGTGCAGGTCGTGCAGGCTGGCGCTGAACACCGACTTGGCATCGCGCCACACCTCGAGCTTGCCCTTGCCGGCCTCGATGGCCGAGCTCGCGGGCCGGGTCTTGCCGACGAAATGGCTGTGGGTGCTCAGGCCGTGGGCGCGCAGCACCTGCATGACCTCGTTGCGCTCGGCGGTGCGCACCTGCAGCAGCATGCCGAGCTCCTCGTTGAACAGCGCCTTGAGCGTGAGCTCCTCGCGCCGCGCGCTGACCTGCTGCGCCCAGTTCTTGGCGTCGCCGGTCTCCATGCGGCTGTCGGAGATGCCGTCGCCCTCGGTGACCAGCATGTCGACGTTGAGCGCCACGCCCACATGGCCCGCGAAAGCCATCTCGCAGGCGGCGGCGAACAGGCCGCCGTCGCTGCGGTCGTGCATGGCGAGGATCTTGCCGTCGGCGCGCAGTGCGTTGACGGCATTGACCAGTGCCACCAGCTGCGCCGGATCGTCGAGATCGGGCACGGTGTCGCCGCTCTGGCCCAGCGTCTGCGCCAGGATGCTGCCGGCCATGCGGTGCTGGCCGCGGCCGAGGTCGACCAGCACCAGCGTGCTGTCCTCCTCGCTCGCGTCGAGCTGCGGCGTGAGCGTGCCGCGCACGTCGTCGAGCGAGGCGAAGGCGCTCACGATCAGGCTGACCGGCGAGGTCACCTTCTTCGTCTCGCCGCCCTCCTTCCACTGCGTGCGCATCGACAGCGAATCCTTGCCGACCGGAATCGAGATGCCCAGCGCCGGGCACAGCTCGAGGCCGACGGCCTTGACCGTGGCATAGAGCGCGGCATCCTCGCCGGGCTCGCCGCAGGCGGCCATCCAGTTGGCCGACAGCTTGACGCGCGACAGCTCGATCGGCGCCGACAGCAGGTTGGTGATGGCCTCGGCCACCGCCATGCGGCCCGAAGCGGGCGCGTCGTAGGCGGCCAGCGGCGTGCGCTCGCCCATGCTCATCGCCTCGCCCGCGAAGCCCTGGTAGTCGGCCAGGGTCACGGCGCAGTCGGCCACCGGCACCTGCCACGGGCCGACCATCTGGTCGCGGTGGCTCAGGCCGCCCACGGTGCGGTCGCCGATGGTGATCAGGAAGCGCTTGGAAGCGACGGTCGGGTGCGACAGCACGTCGATCGCGGCCTTCTGCAGGTCGACGCCCGTGAGGTCGAGCGGCCGGAAGCTGCGCGCCACCGACTGCACGTCGCGGTGCATCTTGGGCGGCTTGCCCAGCAGCACGTCCATCGGCATGTCGACTGGCTGCAGCGCGGCGCCCTCGTCGGCCACCAGCAGCTGCCGCTCCTCGGTCGCCACGCCGACCACCGCGAAGGGGCAGCGCTCGCGCTCGCAGAAGGCCTTGAACTGTTCGAGCGATTCGGGCGCGATCGCCAGCACGTAGCGCTCCTGGCTCTCGTTGCACCAGATCTCCTTCGGCGCCATGCCCGATTCCTCGAGCGGCACCGCGCGCAGGTCGAAGCGCGCGCCGCGACCGGCGTCGTTGGTCAGCTCGGGGAAGGCATTGCTCAGGCCGCCCGCGCCCACGTCGTGGATCGCGAGGATCGGATTGGCCGCGCCCTGCTGCCAACAGTGGTTGATGACCTCCTGCGCGCGGCGCTCGATCTCGGGGTTGCCGCGCTGCACGGAGTCGAAGTCGAGTTCGGCCGCGTTGGCGCCGGTGGCCATCGAACTGGCGGCGCTGCCGCCCATGCCGATGCGCATGCCGGGGCCGCCGAGCTGGATCAGCAGCGAGCCGGCCGGGAAGCGGATCTTCCTGGTCTGCGTGGCGTCGATGCTGCCGAGGCCGCCCGCGATCATGATCGGCTTGTGGTAGCCGCGCTGCACCGTGTCGCGATCGCTCGCCAGGGCCTGCTCGTACTCGCGGAAGTAGCCCAGCAGGTTGGGCCGGCCGAACTCGTTGTTGAAGGCGGCGCCGCCCAGCGGGCCCTCGGTCATGATCTGCAGCGGGCTCGCGATGTGCTCGGGCTTGCCGTAGTGGCCCTCCTCGGGCCAGAGCTTCGAGACCGTGAAGCCGGTCAGGCCGGCCTTGGGCTTGGAGCCGCGGCCGGTGGCGCCCTCGTCGCGGATCTCGCCGCCGGCGCCGGTCGAGGCGCCCGGGAACGGCGAGATCGCCGTCGGGTGGTTGTGCGTCTCCACCTTCATCAGCACGTGGGTCAGCGCCGTGTCCTTGGTGTAGGCCGGCGCGCTCGCGGCGTCGGCGCCGCGCGGGATGAAGCGCTCGACCTCGCCGCCCTCCATCACCGAGGCGTTGTCGGCATAGGCGATCACCGTGTGCTGGGGGTTCTGGCGCTCGGTGTGCCGGATCATCGAGAACAGGCTCTGCGGCTGCGCCGCGCCGTCGATCGTGAAGTCGGCGTTGAAGATCTTGTGGCGGCAGTGCTCGCTGTTGGCCTGGGCGAACATCATCAGCTCGACGTCGCTGGGATTGCGGCCCAGCTTCGTGAAGGCATCGACCAGGTAGTCGATCTCGTCCTCGGCCAGCGCCAGGCCGAAGCCGGTGTTGGCTGCCTCCAGCGCCGCGCGGCCCTGGGCCAGCACGTCGACCGTCGCCATGGGCTGGGCCGGCAGCTCGCTGAACAGGCTGGCGGCCTGGTCGACCGTGGCGAGCACCGATTCGGTCATGCGGTCGTGCAGCGGGCCGGCCGCGGCGGCCAGCGCCTCGCCCTCGAGCACCGGCGCCTTGCCCAGCAGCGGGGCCTTGAGCTTCAGGTGGTATTGGGTGACGCGCTCGACCCGGCGCAGCGCCAGGCCGCAGTTGTGGGCGATGTCGGTGGCCTTGGAGGCCCAGGGCGACACGGTGCCCAGGCGCGGCGTGACGACCACCGCCGCCGAGGCCTTGGCCGCCGGGGCCTCGAAGGGCTCGCCGTAGCTCAGCAGCGCCGCGAAGCGCTCGCGGCCCGCGGCGTCGAGCGCGCCGTCGGTCACCACCAGGTGCACGAAGCGCGCGGCGATGCCCTCGATGCGCGGATCGACGGCCTGGAGCTTCGGCAGGAGCTGCCGCGCGCGGAATTCGCTGAGTGCGCTGCCGCCCTCGAAGATGGTTACGACGGGAAGGGCTGTGGAAACGGAAGCGGACTGCGTCACGATGGGTGGGGCCTTGGGGCCGCGTTGGGCTTTGGAGAGGTCTGGAAATCCGTGGGCGGGCGGCCGCTGACTGGGGCCGTCCGCGCAGGACGCGAATTTTAGGTCATGGCGAAAGCCTCGCCCGGGCGGCCGGCCAGAGCCCGTTCGGGCGCTGATTTCTTCGCCCGGATGGGATAATTCCACGCATGAGCATTACCTACAAAGACGCCGCGGGCATCGCCGCCATGCGCGTCGCCTGCCGCCTCGCGTCCGAGGTGCTGGACTACCTCACGCCCTTCATCAAGCCCGGCATCACGACCAACGACGTCGACCGCCTGGCCGCCGAGTACATGGTCAAGCAGGGCACCACCTCGGCCACGGTGGGCTACATGGGCGCCAGCAGCGTGCCCTTCCCCAAGTCGCTGTGCACCTCGGTCAACCACGTGGTGTGCCACGGCATCCCGAACGACAAGCCCCTGAAGAAGGGCGACATCATGAATGTCGACGTCACCGTCATCAAGGACGGCTGGTTCGGCGACAACTCGCGCATGTACGTCGTGGGCGACGCCTCGATCGCGGCCAAGCGCCTGTGCCACATCACCTTCGAGGCCATGTGGCACGGCATCCTGCAGGTGCGCCCCGGTGCCCACCTGGGCGACGTCGGCCATGCGATCCAGAAGTTCGCCGAGGGCCAGGGCTTCTCGGTGGTGCGCGAGTTCTGCGGCCACGGCGTGGGCCAGCGCTTCCACGAGGAACCGCAGGTGCTGCACTACGGCCGCCCGGGCACCATGGAAGAACTCAAGCCCGGCATGATCTTCACCATCGAGCCGATGATCAACGCCGGCAAGCGCGACGTGAAGGAAGACTTCAAGGGCGGGCAGTACGACGGCTGGACCATCGTCACGCGCGACCACTCGCTCTCGGCCCAGTGGGAGCACACGGTGCTGGTCACCGAAACGGGCTACGAGGTGCTGACCCTGTCCGAGGGCAGCCCACCGCTGCCGTCGTTCGTGAGCGCCATCAAGACATGAGCCGCGCGGCCGGCCGCGCCACCCCACCGCCATGATCGAAGCCGCCCGACACGACGTCGCGACGCTGCGCGAAGCCTACCGCGCGAAGAAGCTCGCCCTTTTCGAGACCCTGCGCTTCGCGCGCGCGCCCACGCGCAGCGTGCACACGGTGCTGCGCCAGCTCGCGGCGCTGGCCGACGAGAACCTGCAGACGCTGTGGCAGGACGCCGATTTCGGCGACGGCCTGGCGCTGGTGGCGGTCGGCGGCTACGGGCGTGGCGAGCTGTTCCCCTACTCCGACGTCGACGTGCTGCTGCTGCTGCCGCCCGAGGGCGGCGAGCAGGCGGTCGAGCCGGCGCGGCTCGAGGCCTTCATCGGCCAGTGCTGGGACGCCGGCCTGGAGATCGGCTCGAGCGTGCGCACCATCGAGGAATGCCTGGCCGAGGCCGAGAAGGACGTCACGGTCCAGACCTCGCTGCTCGAGGCGCGGCTGATCGCGGGCGACAAGAAGCTGTTCGCCACCTTCCGCAAGCGCTTCGGCACGGTGATCGACCCGCAGGCCTTCTTCATCGCCAAGTCGCAGGAGATGCGGCACCGGCACCAGAAGTTCGACAACACGCCCTACGCGCTCGAACCCAACTGCAAGGAATCGCCGGGCGGCCTGCGCGACCTGCAGACCATCCTCTGGGTCGCCAAGGCCGCGGGCTTCGGCAGCCGCTGGGACGACCTGGCGCGCAACGGCCTGGCCACGCCCTTCGAGGCGCAGCAGATCAAGCGCAACGAGGCGCTGCTGTCGCTGATCCGTGCGCGGCTGCACGTGATCGCCAACCGGCGCGAGGACCGGCTGGTGTTCGACCTGCAGACCGCGGTGGCCGCGAGCTTCGGCTACGTGAGCGAATCGCAGCGCAAGTCGAGCGAGGCGCTGATGCGGCGCTACTACTGGGCCGCCAAGGCGGTCTCGCAGCTCAACCAGATCCTGCTGCTCAACATCTCGGAGCGGCTGCAGCCGATCGACGAGCAGCCGACGCCGATCAACGAGCGCTTCTTCGAGCGCGCCGGCCTGATCGAGATCGCGCGCGACGACCTCTACGAGAGCGAGCCGCACGCGATCCTCGAGACCTTCCTGCTCTACCAGAAGACCATCGGCGTGAAGGGCCTGTCGGCGCGCACGCTGCGCGCGCTCTACAACGCGCGCCACGTGATGGACAGCAAGTTCCGCAACGACCCGGCGAACCACGACACCTTCATGCGGATGCTGCAACAGCCCTACGGCATCACGCATGCCTTCCGGCTGATGAACCAGACCTCGGTGCTGGGGCGCTACCTGCGCGTGTTCCGCAGCATCGTGGGGCAGATGCAGCACGACCTGTTCCATGTCTACACGGTCGACCAGCACATCCTGATGGTGCTGCGCAACGTGCGGCGCTTCTTCATCGCCGAGCATGCCCACGAATACCCGTTCTGCTCGCAGCTCGCGGCCGGCTGGGACAAGCCCTGGCTGCTGTACGTGGCCGCGCTGTTCCACGACATCGCCAAGGGCCGCGGCGGCGACCATTCCACGCTGGGCGCGCGCGACGTGGCGCGCTTCTGCAAGCAGCACGGCATCTCGCGCGAAGACTCGAAGCTGATCGAGTTCCTGGTCTCCGAGCACCTGGTGATGAGCCAGGTGGCGCAGAAGCAGGACCTCAGCGACCCCGAGGTGATCGGCGCCTTCGCGCGCCGCGTGGGCAACGAGCGCTACCTCACGGCGCTCTACCTGCTGACCGTGGCCGACATCCGCGGCACCTCGCCGCGCGTGTGGAATGCCTGGAAAGGCAAGCTGCTCGAGGACCTCTACCGCTACACCCTGCGCGCGCTCGGCGGGCGCATGCCCGATCCCGACACCGAGGTCGAGTCGCGCAAGCGCGAGGCGCTGGTGCAGCTGGCGCTGCATGCCCAGCGCTTCGAGGCGCACAAGGCGCTGTGGGACACGCTCGACGTCGGCTACTTCATGCGCCACGACGCCAGCGAGATCGCCTGGCACGCGATGCAGCTGTCGCGCTTCGTGCCGCCGAAGAACGTGCCGATCGACCCGGCCGCGCCGCCCGTGGTCCGCGCGCACCTGTCGCCGGTGGGCGAAGGGCTGCAGGTGGTGGTCTACACGCCCGACCAGCCCGACCTGTTCGCGCGCATCTGCGGCTACTTCGACCAGGCCTCGTTCAGCATCCTCGACGCCAAGGTCCACACCGCGAGCAACGGCTACGCGCTCGACACCTTCCAGGTGGTGACCACCTTCCTGCCCGACCACTACCGCGACCTGATCAACATGGTCGAGACCGGGCTCGCGCAGACCCTGACCGAGGCCGGCGCCCTGCCGCTGCCGAGCATGGGCCGGGTGTCGCGCCGGGTGCGCAGCTTCCCGATCAAGCCGCGCATCAGCCTGGTGCCCGACGAGAAGGCGCAGCGCTGGGTGCTCAGCATCTCGGCCAGCGACCGCGCCGGCCTGCTCTATTCGGTGGCGCGCGTGCTCGCGCGGCACCACCTGAACCTGCAGCTCGCCAAGGTCACGACCCTGGGCGAGCGGATCGAAGACAGCTTTCTCATCAGCGGTCCCGAATTGCAAGGCCAGCGCACGCAGGCCGCGATCGAGACCGAGCTGATGGAAGCCCTGGAGGCCTGAGTGGCCAGCCCGGCGGCCCGCTCCGCCGGGCCTCTTTCGCGACAAAAGTTCACAAATTCTTGTGAATTGAATACCAAATGTTTCTTTTTTCTGTCCAAACGGCAGAATGCACCCCATGGACACATTGCTGACCCAGCTTTCGAGTTCCGTATCGTCGGCCAGGACCCTCGAGGACCTGACCCGTCCCATGCTCGAGATGCTCGAGGCCGTGACCGGCCTGGAATCGACCTATCTCACGCGCATCGACCTGGAGCAGGGGCTCCAGCACATCCTGTACGCGCGCAACGCGCGCCAGTTGCAGATCCCCGAAGGCCTCGCCGTGCCGTGGGGCGACACCCTGTGCAAGCGCGCCCTCGACGAGGGCCGCGTCTACACCGACAACGTCGCCGAATGCTGGGGTGATTCCGATGCCGCGCGCCAGCTCGGCATCCAGACCTATGTGAGCACCCCGGTGCGCACCGACAGCGGCGGCCTCTACGGCACGCTGTGCGCGGCCAGCGGCGAGCGCCAGCCGCTGCCGGCCAACGCCACCAACGTACTGGGCCTGTTCGCGCGGCTGATCGGCCACCAGGTGGAGCGCGAGCAGCTGTTCCAGCGGCTCTCGGCGGCCAATGCCGAGCTCGCCACCCATGCCGCGACCGATGCGCTGACCGGCCTGCCGAACCGGCGCGCCTTCCTCGAGGGCCTGCGCCGCATGCTGGCCCAGGGCCAGCGCGACGGCACCGGCGTGCTGGTCGCCTTCGTCGACCTCGACGGCTTCAAGAAGATCAACGACCTGCACGGCCACGAGACCGGCGACGACTTCCTGGTGGAGATCGCGCGCCGGCTGCACGGCACGCTGCGCGCCGGCGACCTGCTGGCCCGCCTCGGCGGCGACGAGTTCGTGGTGGTCGGTCCGGGCCCCGCGCTCGCGGGCGGCGAATCGCCGGCCGCGGCCGAGGCGCTCGGCCAGCGCGTGGCGGCCGCCACGGTCGGCCACTTCCACCTCGGCGCGGTCGAGATCGGCTACGGCGGCGCCAGCGTGGGCGCGGTGGCGGTCGATCCGCGCTTCACCACGGCCGAGGAGGCACTGCGCCTGGCCGATGCCGCGATGTACCTCGAAAAGCGCGGGCGCAGCGGCCGACCGCACGGATGATCTGATGATCGGCCGGCCACGCGGGCGCCTCGAGCGCGTGTTCGGATCGCTCAAGGTCCGCCTCACGCTGGGCGGCATCGTGGCGCTGGCCCTGGGCATCGCGCTGAGCACCAGCGTGCTGCTGGGCATCGCCGAGCGTGACCTGCTCGCCGCGCAGCAGCGCCGCGAACTCGGCGAGTCGGCCCGCACCGCCGCCCTGCTCTCGCGCAGCGTGGTCCAGCTGCAGCGCGCGCTGCTGTCGGTCGCCGAATCGCTCGACGAGGCCACGCTCGACGACCCCGCGGCGCTGGCGCGCTTCATGGACAGCAAGCCGATCCTGCGCGGGCTCTTCACCGTGCTCTACATCGCGCGCCCCGACGGCGAAGTGCGCATCCTGGTCGATGCCGAGAACGGCGTCTCGCGCCCGCCGCTGCCGCTGACCCAGCGCAACTACTTCCGCCGCACCCTGGCCGAGGGCCGGGCGATCGTCTCGGAGCCGCTGAACGGCCCGTTGTCGGGCGAGCCGATCGTGGTGTTCACCCAGCCGGCGCGGAATGCCTCGGGCATCTACGCGGTGTTCGGCGGCGTGCTGCGGCTGTCCAGCCGCGACCTGCTCGACGGCCTGGTCGACCCGCAGGCCGGCGACGACAACGCGCTGCTGGTCGTCACCACGCTCGACGGCCGCGTGCTCGCGCATCCGGACCGGCGCCGGATCATGGGCTCGCTCACCGACGAACCGCGCCTGGGGCAGGCCTTCAGGGCCTGGACCGCCGAGCACAGCCCGGCGGAGCCCGCGGGCGTGGCGCTGCCGCAGCCCGGCGAGATCGCCAGCGCCGCCGGCGTGGCCGGGCCCGACTGGATGGTGTGGCGCACCCGGCCCCAGTCCGAACTGACCGCGCCCTTCGCCACCGCGCGCGCCCAGTCGCTGCGCTGGGCCGGCCTGATCGTCGCGCCGCTGGCGCTGGGGCTGCTCGCGCTGCTGTGGTGGGGCCTGCGGCCGCTGCGCCTGCTGGAGCGGCGTGCCCAGCACCTGTTCGACGGCAGCATGGGCGCGGCCGACGGCTGGCCGCGCGCCGGCGGCGAGATCGGCCAGCTCGGCAACGTGCTGCGGCGCGTGGGCATCCAGCGCGCCGAGCTCGAGCGGCTCAACAGCGAGAGCATCGCCAAGCTCGGCTCGGTGATGCGCGCGGCGCCGGTCGGCATCGCGCTGGTGCGCGACGGGCGCTTCGACCTCGCGAGCGACGAGCTCTGCCGGCTGCTGGGCTGCGCGCGCGAGGACCTGCTGGGCCGGCTGACCGGCAAGGTGCTGGTGCCGCCCGAGCCGGGCGAAACCCCGCTGGCCGCGCTCGAGGCACTGGCATTCGGCGCCGACCAGGCCTACGTGGGCGAATGCCAGGTGCAGCGGCCCGACGGCAGCCGCTTCTGGGCCCGGCTGCGCAGCAAGCCGGTGGACGTGGCGCGCATGGAGCTCGGCACGATCTGGATACTGACCGACATCGACCAGCAGCGCCGCATCCGCGCGGCGCTCGAATGGTCGGCCGCGCACGACAGCCTGACCGGGCTGGCCAACCGCCAGCGCTTCGAGGCCCATGCGCAACGGCTGATCGCGGGGCTGCCGGCCACCATGCCGGCCGCGATGGTCTTCATCGACCTCGACAACTTCAAGCGCGTGAACGACACCGGCGGCCACCTGACCGGCGACGCGATGCTGCGCGCGGCCGCCAGCGCCATCGCCTCGCGGGTGCGCGCGGGCGACCTGGCGGCGCGGCTGGGCGGCGACGAGTTCGTGCTGCTGCTCGAGCGCTGCCGCCATGCCGACGCGGTGCGCGTGGCCGAGGCCATCGTGGCCTCGATCGCCGAGATCGCGATGCCCTCGCTGCCCGCGGACCTGCGCATCGGCGCGAGCATCGGCGTGGCCAGCCTCACGCCGCAGACGCGCAGCGTCGATGCCTGGCTGCATGCCGCCGACGAGGCCTGCTATGCGGCCAAGACCGCGGGGCGCGGCGTGGTCCGGGCCGGCTCGGCGCCGGCCGAGCGCATGTCGGGCTGAAGCGGCAGAGTTTCGACATTTCTACCGATTCATCGCCAATCCGCCAGTCGAAGGCGGGTTGCCGAGGCCACCGCGTCCGCCCCGCCCGCGCTTGCTGGGGAAACCCCGGATTCAGTGAATCCATTTGGCTGACGAATACGTAACACCAAAGTTACCAGCTCGATGCAAGGAGCCTGACCCGAAAGCAACGGCCATGGATCGCACTGAACGGAACAGGCCGAAACGCGACTGGATCGTCACGAATTCCCGACAATCAGCCGTGAACTAATACCAACTCAGTAAACGATTGTTGTCAATCGTTAACCATTCCCAGAGAATGCCCCAGCATGGAAGAAACAAACGGGGTCATCGATCACTTTGAACGCCGAGCCTGCAGCACGCAGTGGCTCGCATTCAACCGCGGCATGGCAGCCGAGCTCGCCGCCGGACTCCCGCCCGAGGATCTGCACCAGCTTTTCTTCCGCATCGGCGAGAACGTGGCGCGCACCTTTCCGGTGCCTCCCTGCGCGAGCCTGGCCGAACTCGAAGCCGAGTTCAATGCCCGCTGGGACGGCATCGACTGGGGCTACGGCACCCTGCGCGAAGAGGCCGACGGCCTGCGCATCCGCCATGCCTGCAGCCCGCTGGCCATGGCTTTCGGGCCCGAATCCACCGGCTGGAGCAGCGGCTTCCTCGAAGGCGTCTACCAGACCTGGTTCGCCGGCCAGCGCCTGCCGGCCTCGCTGCGGGTGCAGGCGCTGCCCTCCGCCGCCCAACCCGGCGCGGTGATCGAACTTCGATTGGCGAGGTCTTCCCCATGAGCAACGACGATCCATCCGCCGAAGACGTGGCCGGGCTGTTCCGCAAGTTCGGTGGCGACTCGCATGTCTACAAGGAATTCGCGCCGCCCGAGCCGACCGATGGCGAAGGCCGTGCCGGCTGGCCGCTGCTGTCGGGCGCGCCGATCGAGCGCGCGCCCGAAGCACCGCCGGCTCCGGTGCAGCCGCCGCCCGCTCCTCCGGTGAAACCCGTGGTACAGGTCGCGCCCGTGCCGCCACCGGCGCCCGTCATGCCGCCGCCCGTGGCGGTCCGCCCCGCTCCGGCCCCGGTCGTCGCACCCGCGCGGCCGGCCGCCCCGCTCGCGAGCCCGTTCGGCCCCGCGCCGGTCGTTCCGCCGCCCGCCCAGCCCGTGCCCGCCTGGGCCGCCGCGCGGCCGGCACCCGCCTTCGTTCCGGGGCCCGTCCCGGCCCATCCCTCCACCGCCACGCCGACACCTCCCGCCTCGGATGCACGGAGCCCGACCGAGCTGGACGCGCTGTTCGCGCGCCTGGCGGGACCGCAGCGCCCCGAGCCACCGCCGGGCCCCATGTCACGCTGGCGCCGGCCGACGTGACCATGGTCGTCATCCCCGTCATTTCATCCAAGGGCGGTGTTGGCAAGACCACCGTCGCCGCCAACCTGAGCACCGTGCTCGCCGAGCGCGGCCACCACGTCCTGGCGATCGACCTCGATCCGCAGAACGCGCTGCGCTTCCACCTCGCCAACGACCCGCACCAGTGCGTCGAGGGCCTGGCCGAGGTCGCGGCCGGCCAATTGACCTGGACCCAGGCCATGCGCCCCGGCCATGGCGGCACGGTGGTGCTGCCCTTCGGCACGGTCGACGACGAACGGCAGATCGAGCTCGAGCAGCAGCTCGCGCGCCATCCGGACTGGCTCGGCGACACGCTCGCGCGCTTCGCGCTGCCCGAGGACACGCTGGTGGTGCTCGATACGCCGCCCGGCCCCACGGTCTACATGCAGCAGGCGCTGCGCACGGCCAACTTCTGCGTGGTCACGGTGCTGGCCGATGCCGGCTCCTTCGCCACCCTGCCGATCATCGAGCGCATGGTCGACAAGTACTGCCGCCCGCGCGCCGACTACGGCGGCAGCGCCTACGTGGTGAACCAGGTGGCGCCGAGCCGCCGGCTCAACCACGACGTGTTCGAGATGCTGCGCGCGCGCCTGCAGTCGGAACTGCTGGGCGTGCTGCACCAGGACGAATCGGTGTCCGAGGCGCTGGCCTCGGCGCTGCCGGTGCACCGCTACGCACCCCTGAGCCAGGCGGCGCAGGACCTCTCGGTGTGCGCCGACCGGCTGCTGGCGCGCATCGCCGCGGCCACCGCGAACCGCAACGCCCCCGCACAGCCCGCGGCCGACCCGGCCTGGCAGATGGAGCCCCGATGAACAGCAGCACGGCGCAGCCGGCCTCCGGGGCGGACTCCGCGCCGCCTCCCTCGCCCGATACCCCGCTGGGCGCCGACCGCCCGCCGCGGCCCGCGCCGGCCTTCCTGCGCCTGTGGCCGGTGCGGCTGGTGGGCTGGCTGATCCTGCTCACGACGGCACCTGCGCTGATCATCGCGCCCATGACCTTCGAGCAGCAGCTGGTGCTGTCGGTCGGCATCTTCCTGGCCGCGTTGTTCGTGAACCGCTTCCGCGGCCACTTCGCGGGCCTGGTGCTGATGCTGCTGTCGGTGATCGTCTCCTCGCGCTACACCTACTGGCGCATCACCGAGACGATGTACATGGACAACATCGTCGACCTGGTGCTGGGCGTCGGCCTGCTCATGGCCGAGCTCTACGCCTTCGTCGTGCTGCTGCTGGGCTACATCCAGACCGCCTGGCCGCTGGGCCGCAAGCCCTCGCCGCTGCCCGCGGACCCGGCCGAGTGGCCGACCATCGACCTGTTCATCCCGACCTACAACGAACCGATGTCGGTGGTGCGCCCGACGGTGCTGGCCGCGCAGGCCATCGACTGGCCGCGCGACAAGATCAAGATCTACGTGCTCGACGACGGCCGGCGCCCCGAGTTCCGCGAGTTCTGCGATGCCGTGGGCGTGACCCACGTCACGCGCGACAACAACCGCCACGCCAAGGCCGGCAACATCAATGCCGCGCTCAAGAACACCAGCGCCGAGTTCGTCGCGATCTTCGACTGCGACCACATCCCCACGCGCTCGTTCATGCAGATCGCGATGGGCTGGTTCAACCGCGACGCGAAGCTGGCCATGGTCCAGCTGCCCCACTATTTCTTCTCGGCCGACCCCTTCGAGCGCAACCTCGACACCTTCGGCACGGTGCCCAACGAAGGCGAGTTGTTCTACGGCCTGATCCAGGACGGCAACGACCTCTGGAACGCCAGCTTCTTCTGCGGCTCCTGCGCCGTGCTGCGCCGCACGGCGGTCGAGGAAGTCGGCGGCATCGCGGTCGAGACCGTGACCGAGGACGCCCACACCGCGCTGAAGATGCACCGCCGCGGCTGGAACACCGCCTACCTCGCGCTGCCGCAGGCCGCGGGCCTGGCGACCGAGAGCCTGTCGGGCCACGTGGGCCAGCGCATCCGCTGGGCGCGCGGCATGGCGCAGATCTTCCGCGTCGACAACCCGCTGTTCGGCCGCGGGCTGCACTGGGCGCAGCGGCTGTGCTACCTCAACGCGATGCTGCACTTCCTGTACGGCCTGCCGCGCCTCATCTACCTGACGGCACCGCTGGCCTACCTGTACTTCGGCGCGAGCGTGATCCATGCCTCGGCCTCGATGATCTTCGCCTTCGCGCTGCCGCACATCCTGCACGCCAACCTGACCAACAGCCGGATCCAGGGGCGCTTCCGCTACCTGCTGTGGAACGAGGTCTACGAGGCGGTGCTGGCCTGGTACATCTTCCGGCCCACGCTGGTGGCGCTGATCAATCCCAAGCTCGGCAGCTTCAACGTGACGGCCAAGGGCGGCCTGATCCAGGAGCAGTACTTCGACACCTCGATCGCCAAGGCCAGCCTGGTGCTGCTGGCGCTCAACTTCATCGGCGTGGCGCTCGGCATCTGGCGCCTGACCTGGGTCGATCCGCAGAACATCGCCACCGTGTGGCTGAACCTGGCCTGGACCATCTACAACCTCATGATCCTCGGCGCCTGCGTGGCGGCGGCCAACGAGTCGCGCCAGGTGCGCGCCGCGCACCGCGTGACGCTCGACGTGCCGGCGGCGCTGTACTTCGCCAACGGCCACTCGATGCGCTGCAACACCTTCGACTTCTCGACCGGCGGCCTGGGCCTGGAGCTGCCGACCGAGGTCAAGCTGGCGCCCGACGAACCGATCGAGGTGGCGCTGTTCCGCGGCGACGCGGAGTCGCGCTTCCCCGCCACCGTGCGCTTCAGCAACGGCAAGCGCCTGGGCCTTCGCTTCGCGCCGATGAGCTTCGCGCAGGAGCGCGCGCTGGTGCAGTGCACGACCGCGCGCGCCGACATCTGGGCCGCGCGCTGGGGCAACCATCCGCGCGTGGGCGTGCACCGCGTGCTGGCCCACCTGACGAGCATCAGCCTGGTCGGCTTCAAGGACATGTTCTCCCATTACTACCGGGCCGGCCTCTCGCGGCTGCGGCTGCCCAAGCGCTCCGTCGGAACGAAGAAGGAACCCGCGTGACGATCACTCCGAAAGCGCCGCGCCGCGGCGCCGCTCCCTCCTTCCGTCCGGCCGCCGGCGCCATGCTGGCCCTGCTGGCGCTGACCGCGGCCGGCACGGCCTCCACGCAGCAGCGTCCGGTCGCGCCTGCCGTCGTTCCCGCCACCGTTCCTTCGATCGCGCCCGCCGCCGTGCCCACGCTCGCGCTGCCGGCCCAGCAGCTGCCCGGCGCGGCCGCGGCGCCGGTGCCCGTGGCCAGCACGGCCGCGGCCGGCGGCACGGTGCGCGAGCTCAACCTCACGCAGCTGGGCATCGACTACGCGATCCAGCTGCGCGGCATCAGCGGCACCATCGGCATCCCGTTCAACATCCGCGCCGACGAGCTGGTGACCGCGGCCTCGTTCCGCCTCAACTATGCCTACTCGCCCTCGCTGATCCCCGAGCTGTCGCACCTGAAGGTGACGGTCAACGACGTGCTGGTCGCGACCCTGCCGGTGAACCGCGCCGACGGCGGCAAGCCGCAGACCGCCGACATCCCGATCGACCGGCGCCTGATCACCGAGTTCAACCGCATCAACGTCGAGCTGATCGGCCACTACACGCGCGACTGCGAGGACCCGGCCCACACCAGCCTGTGGGCGCGCATCGACGCCTCGAGCACGCTGCGCCTGAACGTGTCGCCGCTCAAGCTGACCAACGACCTGGCGACGCTGCCGCAGCCCTTCTTCGACCGCCGCGACGTGCGCCGTGCGCGCATTCCCTTCGTCTTCGGCAGCGCCGAGTCGGGCCCGCTGCTCGAGGCCGCGGGCGTGGTCTCGTCGTGGTTCGGCGCGCTCGCCGACTACCGCGGCGCCGTGTTCCCGGTCTCGCGCGGCCAGCTGCCCAGCGGCCACGCGGTGGTGTTCGCCACCCCCGAGACCAGCCTGCCCGGGCTGGTGCTGCCCTCGATCCAGGGCCCGGCGCTGGCCGTGGTCGACCATCCGCAGGACCCGACCGCCAAGCTGCTGCTGGTGATGGGCCGCGACGCCAACGAGCTGCGCACCGCCGCCGCCTCGCTGGCGCTCAACAGCCGCGCGCTGTCGGGCGCGACCAGCGCGATCGCCGCCTTCCAGGAGCCGCCGGCGCGCAAGCCCTACGACGCGCCGCGCTGGGTGCCCAGCGACCGGCCGCTGCAGTTCGGCGAGCTCACGACCGCGGCCGACCTGTCGGTGACCGGCTACAACCCCGACGTGGTGCGGGTCAACCTGCAGCTGCCGCCCGACCTGTTCACCTGGCGCAGCCGCGGCATCCCGCTCGACCTGCTCTACCGCTACACGCCGCGCGTGCGGCCCGACCAGTCGACGCTCAACGTCAACGTCAACGAGAACTTCATCGGCGCGATCCCGCTGCGCTCGGCCAACCCGGCCGGCGACCGCTGGTACAACCCGCTGGCCGTCAAGTTGATGCCCGACGGCACGCTGGCCGAGCGCAAGGAAGTGATCCTGCCGCCGCTGGCGCTGGGCCCGCGCAGCCAGCTGCGCCTGCACTACTACTTCGAGCCCGTGGCCGGCCGCTGCATCCCGCAGCTCGACAACGTGCGCGGCTCGATCGACCCGACCTCGAAGATCGACGTCTCGGGCTTCCCGCACTTCATCGCCATGCCCGAGCTCGCGGCCTACGCCAACGGCGGCTTCCCGTTCTCGCGCATGGCCGACCTGTCGGACACCGCGGTGATCCTGCCCGACCAGGCCGACACCTCGGACACCGAGACCTACCTCGGCCTGATGGGCCAGATCGGCCGGGCCACCGGCTACCCGGTGCTGCGCGTGAAGGTGGGCCGCTCGGCCGAGGTCTCGCAGTGGGCCGACAAGGACCTGCTGGTGATCGGCAGCCTGCAGAACCAGCCGCTGTTCACGCAGTGGGCCGAGCGCATGCCGCTCAAGCGCGCCGCGGCCGCCAACGGCAGCGGCGACGGCTCGCCGCAGTTCAAGCTGTCGAGCTGGATCGACACCGCGATCGACTTCGTGATCGGCGCGCGCACCCGCGAGGACTTGCCGGGCTCGATGCAGATCGCGGTCAGCGACGACGGCCGCGACGCGGTGCTCGCGGGCTTCGAGTCGCCGCTGCGCAGCGGCCGCAGCGTGGTCGCCGCGATCTCCAACAGTACCTCGAAGGATGCGCTGCTCAACGCGCTGATGACGCCCGACCTGCTCAAGCGCGTGCAGGGCAGCATGGCCATCGTGCGCGACGCGCAGGTGCACAGCGTGCTCGGCAGCGACACCTACTACGTCGGCCGCCTGCCGCCGATCGCCTGGCTGCAGTGGAACCTCTCGCGCAGCCCGCTGCTGCTGGCGGCCCTGGTGGTGCTGCTGGCCGTGATCGGCGCCGCGGTGGCCTATGCCAGCCTGCAGATCCGCGCGCGTCGCCGCCTCAAGTGACGACCCGCGCCCCGGAGACCGACCCCACGATGACAGGTTCGAAGCCCACGCTTCCCCCTTCCGTTCCCGACCGGCAGCGCCGCTCGCTGTTCGCGGCCGTGGCTGCGTCCGCGCTGGCCTGGACCGGCACGCGCGCGGCCGCGCAGGCCGCGCCGACCGCCCCCGCGGCGCCACCCGCCGCGCCCATGCCCGCCACCTGCCACCCCGCCGCCGACTGGAACGCCTTCGTCGCGCGCCACGTCCAGCGCGACGGCCGCGTGATCGACTTCAACTCGCCGCAGCAGCACTCGACCTCCGAGGGCCAGTCCTACGCCATGTTCTTCGCGCTGGTCCACAACGACCGCGAGCTGTTCGCGCGCGTGCTGGGCTGGGCCGAGACCAACCTCGCGAACGGCAGCGTCGCGAAGAACCTGCCGGCCTGGCAGTGGGGCCGCAAGCCCGGCGGCGGCTGGGGCGTGCTCGATCCGAATCCCGCCTCCGACGCCGACCTCTGGATCGCCTATGCGCTGATGGAGGCCGGCCGGCTCTGGAACGAACCGCGCTACGCGAGCATGGGCCGCAGCCTGCTGGCGCTGGTGGCGCGCGAGGAGGTGGTCTCGCTGTCGGGCTTCGGCCGCATGCTCCTGCCCTGGCCCAAGTCGGTGGCCAGCGGTTCGGTGTGGCGGCTCAACCCGAGCTACATGCCGCTGCAATTGCTGCGCTATTTCCAGCACGCCGATCCGCAGGGCCCCTGGGCCGCGGTGGCCGACAACACGGTGCGCCTGCTCGCGGCCACGGCGCCGCGCGGCTTCTCGCCCGACTGGTGCGCCTGGTCGGAGGACGCGCGCGCCTTCGTCGCCGACCCCGAGAAGGGCACGGTCGGCAGCTATGACGCGATCCGCGTCTACCTCTGGGCCGGCATGCTGGCCGAACAGTCGCCCGACCGCCGGGCGCTGCTGCAGGCCCTGGCGGGCCCGAAGCGCCTGCTGGCCGACCGGCAGCCGATCCCCGAGCTGGTCGACACCGCCACCGGCACCGTGCGCGGCATGGGACCGCTGGGTTTCGCCGGCGCGCTGCTGCCCTACCTGAAGGCGCAGGACGTGCCCGAGGCGCTGGCCACCGAGCTGGCGCGCCTGCCCAATTCGCGCGCCGACGGCCAGCCGTCGACCGCCCTGCTTCCCTACTACGAACAGATGCTGCTGCTCTTCGGCCAGGCCTGGCTCGACGGGCGCTACCAGTTCCTCCGGAACGGCCAGCTGCAAACCTCATGGAGACTGCTATGTCGACCCACCCGCACGGCATGACATCGCCGCGCCCGACCCGGTTGCGCCGCGCTCCGGCAGGCCTGCCCTCCGCGCGCTGGCTGGCCTGCCTGGGCCTGTTCGCCACGCTGGGCGCCGCCAATCCGGCGCACGCCCAGGCCGACGCCGCCACCGCGCTGATCGAACAGGGCAACTACTGGCAGTCGCAGGGTCGCGCCGACCTGGCCGAGGAAAGCTGGCGCAAGCTGCTCAGCGTGAATCCGCAGTCGGCCGACGCGATGTACGGCATGGCGCAGGTCGAGCTCTCGCGCGGCAACGCCGAGCCGGCGCGCAGCTGGATCGCGCGGCTGCGCGCCGCCGCGCCCAACGATCCGCGCCTGTCGCGCCTGCAGCAGCAGGCGCAGAACCCCGGCCAGGGCAGCCTGCTGCAGCGCGCCCGCGCGGCGGCGCGCGCCGGCCGCGCGGCCGAGGCGGTGCAGCTGTACCGCGACCAGTTCGACAACCGGCCACCGCCCGAGGCGCTGGCGCTCGAGTACTACCAGACGCTCAGCAGCACGCCGCAGGGTGCCGACGAAGGCCGCCGCGGCATCGAGCAGCTGGTGCGCGAATACCCCGAGAACGCCAGCTACAAGCTCGCGCTCGCGCAACTGCGCACCTACAGCGAGAGCACGCGGCGCGAAGGCATCCGCAGCCTGGCCGAGTTGTCGAAGCAGCCGACCGTGGGCGCGGCCGCGCGCGCGAGCTGGCGCCAGGCGCTGATCTGGCTCGACGCCCGCGCGCCCGACATGCCGCTGTACCGCGAGTTCCTCGCCAACAACCAGAACGACACGGCCGTGGCCGCGCGCCTCGAGGCGCTCGAAAGCGGCCGCACGACCGCGGCCTCGGGCCCGGGCGTGCCGCTCGGCGAGGGCTACCGCGCGCTCGACCGCGGCGACCCGGCGACCGCCGAGCAGCGCTTCCAGCAGGCGCTGCGCGCCAAGGCCGACGACAGCGAGGCACTCGGCGGCCTGGGCCTGGTGCGGCTGCGCCAGGAACGCTTCGCCGAGGCGCAGCAGTACCTCGAGCAGGCCGCTCGCGGCGGCAACACCAAGTGGAACTCGGCGCTGCAGAGCGCCACCTACTGGAACCTCGTGAACCAGGCGCGCGCCGCGCAGGGCCGCAACGACCTGCGCAGCGCGCAGTCGCTGCTCGAGCGCGCCGTGCGCATCGATGCGCGCGAGCCCGTGGGCCAGGTCGCGCTGGCCGACCTGCGCGCCGCCGCCGGCGAGCTGCCGCAGGCCGAACAGGGCTACCGCCGCGTGCTCGAGAGCAAGCCCTCGGATGGCCAGGCCCTGCGCGGCCTGATCGCGGTGCTCGGCCGCCAGGGCCGCGCCGACGAAGCGCTCGAACTCTCGCGCCGCCTCACGCCCGAGCAGGCGGCCCAGCTCGGCGGCCTGCGCGACATCCAGGTCGAGCAGGCGCGCGCCAAGGCGAAGCAGCAGGCCGATGCCGGCGACGGCGCCGGCGCGCAACGCACGCTCGAAGACGCCATGCTTGCCGCGCCCGACAGTCCGTGGGTGCGGCTGGATCTCGCCAACATCTACCGCCGCCAGGGCCTGGTGGCCGAGGCGCGCGGCGTGATGGAAGGCCTGCTGATGTCGCAGCCCGACATGCCCGACGCCCTGTTCGCGAGCGCCCTGCTGGCCTCCGAGACCGGCGATGCCGCCGCCGGCATGCAGTACCTCGAGCGCATCCCGGCCGGCTCGCGCACCCGCGAGATGGCCGCGCTGCAGCGCCGCCTCTGGGCGCAGTCGCAGGCGCAGCGCGCGCAGGCGCTCGCGCGCCAGGGCCAGGTCGATGCCGCGCGCCAGCTGCTGGGCCAGGCCGAAGCCTCGCTGAGCAGCGACATGCCGAGCGAGATCTTCGGCCAGCTCGCGGGCGCCTATGCCGACATCGGCGATGCGCCGCGCGCGCTCGCGATGAGCCGCCAGCTGCTCGCGCGCACGCCGACGCCGACCGTCGCCAACCGCCTGCTCTATGCCTCGGTGCTGCTCAAGACGCGCCAGGACATCGAGCTGTCGGCCGTGCTGCGCCAGCTCGCGAGCACCAGCATGACCTCGTCCCAGCGCGCCGACTTCGATGCGCTGCGCATCGCCTACGCGCTGCGCCAGACCGACGCGCTGCGCGAGGCCGGCAACCTCGAGGCCGCCTACAACGCGATGGCGCCGGTGCTGGCCGAGCGGCCCGACGATCCGAAGGCGCTGGCCGCGCTCGCGCGGCTCTATTCGGCCGCGCGCGACGAAGCCCAGGCGCTGGCGCTCTACCAGCGCGTGCTGCAGCGCAGCCCGACCGACCTCGACACCTTGCTGGCCGCCGCCGCGAGCGCGAGCGCGCAGCGCAACCACGGCGATGCCGAGAGCTACGTGATGGCCGCGCTCAAGCAGGCGCCCGACGAATCGCGCGTGCTGACCGCGGCCGGCCGCGTCTACCGCAATGCCGGCGACAGCCGCAAGGCCGAGCAGTACCTGCGCGCCGCGGTCGAGGCCGACAGCCGGCTCGCTTCGGGCGGTGCCCCGGGCGCGCCTGGCGTGCCGGGCGGCCTGCCACCCGCGAACCCCTTCGCCGGCATGACCGGCGGCGCCGCGAGCACCGCGCTGCCGGTGCCCGCGGGCGCGGGCGGCAATCCCTTCGCGCAGGCGCGGATGCAGCCGGTGGCCTATGCACCGGCCTCCACCGCGGGCGCCTACCCGGCGACCTATCCCGTGCAATATCCGGCCTATGCGGCCGCCCCGGCGAACGCGGGCTATCCGGTCGCGGCCGCGCCGGGCGCCACGCCCTGGCCGACGACGAACGCGCAACCCGCGGCCACCGCCAAGGGCCGCCGCACGGCCGGCACCACGGGCGCCACCGCGCCGGCCGCGAACACGCGCACCGCCGCGCGCGCGGCCAACACCCCCCAGGCCACGGCCTACATCGCGCCGCCGTTGCAGCAATACCCGGCGGCCGGCACGCAGACGCTGGCCCCGGTCTACGCCCAGGCACCGCAGCCCTATGTGCAGGGCGGCGGCCTGCTGCCGCTGCCTCGCCCGGGCTCGGCGCAGGTCGACGCCGGCTGGAATGCCGCGCCGCGCGCCCAGCCGCCGGCCGATTCGGCCGCGGCGGAGCTGCGCGAGCTCGAGGCCGCGCGCTCGGTCACCCTCACCGCGGGCACCGTGTTCCGCAACCGCGCGGGCGAAGCGGGCCTGAGCCGGCTGACCGACTTCGAGATTCCGTTCGAGGCCCGCTTCCCGGTCGGCGACGGCAAGATCGTCCTGGGCGTCACGCCCACCTTCCTCGATGCCGGCTCGCCCGCGGGCGACTGGGCCACCGCCAGCCGCTTCGGCGGCGGTCCCGGCTCGGCCTTCACCGGCCTGATGAACGGCACCACGGCCGGCCAGCAGAACGCCGCCGGCCTGGGCCTGAGCGTGGGCTACGAGGGCACGAACTTCGGCGCCAGCATCGGCACCACGCCGCTGGGCTTCCAGCAGGTCAACCTGATCGGCAACGTCTCCTTCAAGGGCGCCTTCGGCGACTCCTGGTCGTACAAGGCCGACCTGTCGCGCCGGCCGGTCACCGACAGCCTGCTGTCCTTCGCGGGCGCGAAGGACGAGCGCACCGGCGAGCGCTGGGGCGGCGTGGTCGCCACCGGCGCGCGCGGCGACATCGGCTACGACGACGGCACCTACGGCTTCTACGGCTATGGCGCGCTGCACGGCCTCACCGGCAAGAACGTGGCGAGCAACTCGCGCTTCGAGATCGGCGGCGGCAGCTACATCCACCTGCTGAGCGAGCCCGGCAACAAGCTCACGCTGGGGCTCAACCTCGGCATCATGGGCTACGAGAAGAACCTCAGCTACTACACCTTCGGCCATGGCGGCTACTTCAGCCCGCAGAGCTTCGTGAGCCTCGCGCTGCCGGTGGACTGGAGCGGGCGCAACAACCGGCTGTCGTGGCGCGTCAATGCCTCGCTGGGCGTGCAGGCCTTCAACCAGAAGGACACGCCCTACTTCCCCACCGACAGCAGCCGCAACGGCGATGCCGGCCGGGCCGCCGCCGGCGCGGCCGCCCTGGGCCTCACCAACGCGATCTACACCGGCCGCTACGCGAAGACCTCGAAGACCGGCCTGGCCTACAACCTCGCCGCGGTGCTCGAGTACCAGCTCGCGCCCAAGATGTTCCTCGGCGGCTCGATCGGCCTGAACAACGCGCAGGACTACCGGCAGTTCACCGGCAGCCTCTACCTGCGCTACGTGTTCGACGGCTCGAGCACGCTGGGCGTGCCCACGGGCACGACGCTGCGGCCGCTGGTGTCGCCCTACACGCCGCTGCTCTGAACGGCGAGGCGCCACGAAGAAAAACCGCGCGGCCCCGAGGGGGCTCGCGCGGTTTCCTGTTCGTTGGGCGCGCTCAGCCGCCCGAGGCCGGCGCCCCCGCCACGGGCAGCGCCTGCGCGTAATGCGGGAGCGGGGCCCACAGCGGCTCGCGCTCGAAGTCCTTCACCCATTGCGGAATGTCGCAGGCCGCCAGCGGCATCGAGATGCCATAGCCCTGGGCCAGCGCGCACCCCATCTCGAGCAGCGCCCCGCCGATCTCCAGCGTCTCCACGCCCTCGGCCACGGGCGTGCGGCCCAGCGCCTTGAGCAGCGCGAGGATGCCCTGCACGATCGCGCGGTCCTGCTCGCTTTCGAGCATGCCGCGGATGAAGGACTGGTCGATCTTGACCGAGGACACCGGCAGCTGCCGCAGGTAGGTCAGCGACGAATAGCCGGTGCCGAAGTCGTCGATGGCCACCGGCACGCCCAGGCCCTTGCAGGCCTCGACGAAGCGCGCCACGGTGGAGAACTTGCTGATCGCGGTGGTCTCGAGGATCTCGAGCTCGAGCGTGCCGGCGCCGAGCTTGGGAAACTGCGCCAGGTGCTGCGCGAGCCGGTCGACGAAGTCCCAGCGCATCATGTGGCGCGGGCTCACGTTCACGCTGATCGCGGTGCGCAGTCCGAGCGCGCGCCATTCGTAGGCCTGCCGCAGCGCCGCGCCGATCACCCAGTCGCCCATGCGCTCGGCGAGCTCGTCGCCCTCGGTGAGCGGCACGAACTGGCCGGGCTGCAACAGGCCGCGCTCGGGATGCTGCCAGCGGATCAGCGCTTCGACGCCCACCATCACGCCGCGCTGCATGTCGACCTTGGGCTGGTAGCAGAGGAAGAATTCGTCGCGCTCCAGGCCTTCCTGGATGCGCTGGCGCGCGCGCACCATCTGTTCGTCGGCATGGGCCTGCGGCGCGTCGAAGTAGTGCACCCGGCCGTCGCCCGCGCGCTTGGCGAAGAAGGCCGCGTGGCTGGCCTGGCGCAGCGCGAGTTCGGGCGGCGGACCGCTGGCATCGAGCAGCCGCGCGCCGAGGCTGGCCTCGAGGTTGACCGCATGGCCGCGCCACTCCCAGGGTTCGGCCAGCGCGGCCAGCATGCGTTCGAGCACCTGGTGGCACTGCGAATTGCCGATGCCCGCGAACACGGCCGCGAATTCGTCGCCGCCGACATGGGCCAGCAGGCCCTCGCGCGGCAGCTGGGCCTTGAGGCGGCGGCGCGCTTCTTCGAGCGCGGCGTTGCCGCCCGCCATGCCCAGGCGCTGGTTCACGTCGGCGAAACGGTCGAGGTCGATGAAGCAGACGATGGCCAGGCGCTTGCCCTCGCGGGCCCAGTCGGCCAGCAGGGGGCGCAGCACCTCATCGGGGGGAAGGCGTTTGAGTCCGGAATCCGGCAGGGCCATGGCGGGAGGTTGCTTGGTCGACAAAGGGCTGAGTCCGGAAAATCGCAATCTATTGTTCTCTCAAAACTGACCGTGGAGCGATCCGGGCGGGTCGAATTGTGACGTTCGCGGTCTTCGCGCAACACCGTGGCATCGAAGCAGGACCAAAGCATTCGCGGATGCGGTGCCCTGGAACCGGGGAAGCGAGGTCGAGCCGACAGGTCTTTCTTATTGGCAGCTCGCCCCCACGATGCGGCCCGAGGGCTCGATCCGCACGTTGAGGCGGGTCGGATCGAGCACGGGATCGGGCGGGTCGGTGGAGAGCACGGTGCGCGCGAACCTGGCGCCGCTGCGCTGGCGCATCTCCTCGAGCAGCGGCTGGGTGGCGCGCAAACCCAGCGCGAAGCGCACGCCCTCGGCCAGGCAGCTTTCGGGCGGCGGCGCGAAGGCCGGCGGCTCCGGCACTTCGGAGGTGAGAGGACGGTCCTTGGGCGGCGCCTGGCAGCCGGCGGCCAGCAGGAGCAATGCCGCGAGAGAGAGCCAGTGTCGGCCGTGGATGCGCATTCGGGGGTTCCTTGAACGGGGCGTAGCTTAGTCGCGCCCGGCCGCGAATTCGGGCGATTTCGGCCAAACGAGAACAAAAGTATCGACAAAATTCACGATCTCCCTACCAGATTCCAGAGGGAAAACGTTTGCTTGATCTTGGCATGCGATCCGGCGCGCAGTCCAGCGGCGATGACGCGCCGATCGCCGACTGTGCCATCGGCGCTTGCCACCGTATCCTAGGAGCACCCGGCCCGGCGCCGCCTTCCGAACCCTGGACACACACCGATGAGCCCTGCCTCCAAGACCGCGGCACCCGCCGCCCTCCCCGGCCAGCCCGCGCCGCACGACCTGCTGGTGAACGTGCCGCGGCTGGTCTCGGCCTACTACAGCGGCCGGCCCGATCCCTCGGTGCCCGCGCAGCGCGTGGCCTTCGGCACCTCGGGCCACCGCGGCTCGTCCTTCGACAACGGCTTCAACGAATGGCACGTGCTCGCGATCAGCCAGGCGATCTGCGACTACCGGCGCCAGAAAGGCATCGATGGCCCGCTGTTCCTCGGCATCGACACCCATGCGCTCTCGACGCCGGCCTTCAACAGCGCGGTCGAGGTGCTGGCGGCCAACGGCGTCGAGCTGATGCTTTCGCAGGACGACGAATACACGCCCACGCCCGCCGTCTCGCACGCGATCCTGGTCTACAACCGCGGCCGCAGCAGCGGCCTGGCCGACGGCATCGTCATCACGCCCTCGCACAACCCGCCCGAGAGCGGCGGCTTCAAGTACAACCCGCCCAACGGCGGCCCGGCCGGCACCGACATCACCTCGGCGGTCGAGGCCGCCGCCAACGGCTTCCTGGCCAACGGCCTGCAGGGCGTGAAGCGGCTGCCGCTGGCGCAGGCGCTTCAGGCCTCGACCACGCACCGGCACGACTATCTCAACACCTATGTGGAAGACCTGGCGCAGGTGCTCGACATGGACGCCATCCGCGACGTGCCGATCGCGCTGGGCGTCGATCCGCTGGGCGGCGCGGGCGTGCACTACTGGCCCGCGATCGCCGAGCGCTACAAGCTCTCGCGCCTGACGGTGCTGAGCCAGGAGGTCGACCCGACCTTCCGCTTCATGTCGCTCGACTGGGACGGCCGCATCCGCATGGACCCGTCCTCGCCCGATGCGATGCACCAGCTGATCGCGCTCAAGGACCGCTTCGGCATCGCCTTCGCCTGCGACACCGACCACGACCGCCACGGGGTGGTGGCGGGCAGCAGCGGCCTGATGCAGCCCAACAGCTACCTCGCGGTGATGATCGACTACCTCTACACGCACCGCCCCGGCTGGCCCGCCGCCGCGGCCGTCGGCAAGACGGTGGTGAGCAGCCGCATGATCGACCGCGTGGCCCAGCGCCTGGGCCGCCGGCTGTACGAGGTACCGGTGGGCTTCAAGTGGTTCGTCGACGGGCTGGTCGACGGTTCGCTGGCCTTTGGCGGCGAGGAAAGCGCGGGCGCGACCTTCCTGCGCCGCGACGGCACGGCCTGGACCACCGACAAGGACGGCATCGTGCCGGCGCTGCTGTCGGCCGAGATCGCCGCGCGCACCGGCCGCGATCCGGGCGAGCGCTATGCCGAGCTCACGCAGGCGCTGGGCCGGCCGGTCTCCGACCGCGTCGATGCGGCGGCGACGGTCGAGCAGAAGAAGCGGCTGTCGAACCTGTCGCCGGCGCAGATTCGCTCGACCGAACTCGCGGGCGAGAAGATCGTCGAGGTGCTGAGCCATGCGCCCGGCAACGGCGCGGCCATCGGCGGCGTGAAGGTGGTCACGGAGAACGGCTGGTTCGCCGCGCGTCCCTCGGGCACCGAGAACATCTACAAGATCTACGGCGAGAGCTTCCAGGGCCGGGAACATCTCGCGCGCATCCTCGAGGAAGCGCAGCAGGTGGTGGACGGCGCGCTCGCGGCGCCCTGAGACGCATCGCGCGATGCGCACGCTGCCCCTGCGCCTCTCGCCCGGCGACGACCTGCGCGCGGCGCTCGACCGCGTGCTCGCGCAGCAGGCGGTGGACGCGGCCTTCGTGCTCTCGGGCATCGGCAGCCTGCGCGGTGCGCGGATCCGCTTCGCGGGCGCGCCCGAGCCCACGGCGCTCGAAGGCGACCTGGAGATCCTCACGCTCTCGGGCTCGCTCTCGCCCGACGGCTCGCACCTGCACATCAGCGTGGCGGACGCGCAGGGCCGCGTCTGGGGCGGCCATGCGGCGCCGGGCTGCGTGGTGCGCACCACCGCTGAAGTGTTGCTGGCGCTGCTGCCCGCATGGCGCTTCTCGCGCGAGCACGACGAGGCCACGGGCTATGCCGAACTGAGGATGCGCGAGAAAACTCTGGATCGCGACTGAGCCGGACGGGCCTCAGTGCGGCTTGTCGTTGAGGTCGTACTTCATGACGCGGCCATGCCGCCCCTCGATGTCGCGCTCGACCTCGTAGACATCGCCGCTGTCCGGGCGGCGCTGCGCGAGCACCGCGTCGAGCGCCGCGAGGTCGGCCGCGTCGAGCTGCAACGCGAGCATGCGCAGGTGGTCGGGCAGATGGTCGCCGCGGCGCACGCCGACGATCACGGCGGCCACCTCGGGCTGCGCGAGCACCCAGTGCATCGCGACCGCCGACAGCGAGGTGCCGTGCCGCCGCGCGATCTGCTGCAAGGCTTGCAGCAGCGCCTGGAACAGATCCCAGCCGCCGAAGTCGTCGATGATCAGCTTGTACTTGACCAGCGAGCGGTTCTCCAGCGGCTCGGCCGGTTCGCTCGCGCCGAGCCAGCGTTCCGAGAGAAAGCCGCCGGCCACGCTGCCGTAGCACAACAGCTTCACGCCGGCCTGCGCGCACCAGGCCGCGAGCCGTGCGCGTGGCCGCTGGTCGAGCAGCGAGTACTGCACCTGCATGCTGCGCAGCGGCAGGCCCGCGTCGCCCAGTTCGTGCGCGCGCCGCGTGTCGAAGTTGGTGCCGCCCAGCAGCTCGATCTTGCCGGCGCGCTGGAGCTCGGCGAGCCAGTGCGCGACCTCGACGTAGCGCGGCACGCGGTAGTCCCACCAGTGGAACTGCACCAGGTCGAGCCGCTCCACGCCGAGGCGGCGCAGCGAGCGGTCGATGGTCTGCTCGACCTGGCGCTTGTCGATGGTCGAAAGCAGCGCGAGGTCGGGCACGAACTTGGTGTGCACGCGCAGCTGCGCAAGGCTGTCGGCGCCGTGGCGCGCGCGGTGCTCGCGGCGGAACTCGCCGATCAGTTCCTCGACGCCGGTGTAGATGTCGGCGCAGTCGAAGGTGGTGATGCCGGCCTGGTAGTAGGCCGACATGTCGGCGATGGCCGCGGCGCGGTCGATGCCGCCATGGCCGCCGGCGAGCTGCCAGCCGCCCTTGAGCATGCGCGAGATGGAATAGCCGGGGGCGAGTTCGGTGCGGGGAACGGTGCTCATGGTCGAAGGTCGGAAGGGTGGACCACGGCCGTGGTGTCGGCGTGGCGGAAGACGCGCGTGCCGATGCGCGTGATGCGCAGGCGCGAGGGACAGTTCGGGTCTGGACAGGCGATCTCGGCGTCGGTGCTCATCCAGTCGTTGCCGTCGGTGGCGCGCTGCTTGGCGGCCAGCAGCGGCAGCACCGCGCCCAGCGAGTAGATCGAGAAGCCCTGCCCCGGCGGCAGGTGCAGCATCTCGCCGCGCAGCTCGAAGTGGTCGCCGGGCTGGCCGCAGTAGATGCGCGCGCCCTCGGGCGCGACCACCTCGACGCGCAGGTCGTGCAGCGTGAAGCTGCGCTCGGCGGCGGGATCGGTCGGTGTGCTCATGGGAGGCTCCTGCTCAGGGATTGGGCGGCGTCACCGACAGGATGATTTCGGTCGGCGCCTGCGAGGCGTTCATGTAGCGATGCGGCAGCCGCGCGTCGAAGGAGATGCTCTCGCCGGCCTGCACCGGGTAGTCGACGCCCGCGACCTGCGCCACCAGCGCGCCGGCCACCACGTAGACGCACTCGGCCGAGGCATGGCCGCGCGGTTCGTCGGCCGACATCTGGCCCGGCTGCAGCACGGCGCGCAGCACCTCGAGCTGGCCCACGCCGGCGGTCAGCCGCTCGTAGGCGACCTGGCCCTGCGGCGCCGTGAGCATCGCGCGCCGTCCCGGCCGGCTGACCCAGACGGTGGGCGGCGCGGGGTCGGAGAACAGCGAGGACACCGATTCGCCGAACACGCCCGCGAGCCGACGCAGGGTTTCGAGGCTGGGATCGGTGACCGCGCGCTCGATCTGGCTCAGCAAGGTGGCCGACACGCCGGCCTGGGCCGCGAGCTCGCGCAACGAGAGGCCGCGTGCGGTGCGCAGTTCCTTGAGCCGTTCGCCGATCATGGGTGGGAATTTCCTTTTGTGCAGTGTGACAGCACGAATGAGGCAATGCTATGTGCCATGACGGTGCACGTCAAGCTGGCTGAATGCCCAGGATCGATGCATTATTTACAAGGAAAACCCGAACTCGCCCCCGCTTGTGCTCCGTGCACTTTCGCTGCACACTCCGCGCCCATCTCGTGCAGCAGCACTTCACAGGAGTTTCGAATGGCCGGCCCGTCTCCCTCCTCCACCGCATCGCCTCCGCGCCGCCGCGCCTACCGATGGCTGCTGGCCTTTCCCTTCGTCTGGCAGGCCGGCCTCGCGCCCGTGATCAACGACATCGCGCTGCGGCCCTTCGGCCTGCCGTTCCCGATGGCCTGGCAGATGGCGGGCATCGTGCTCACGAGCGTGGCGATCGCGCTGGTGTTCCGGCTCGACGCGCGCCATGGCGTGGAGGACGAGGAAGCCGACTTCCTCGCGCGGCACCAGGACGCCGGCACCGACGGCCACAGGAGCGCGCGATGAAGCTCGCGATCGTCCTGGCCATCCTGCTCGCCACGGTCGCGGGCGCCATCGCCTATGGCCGCCGCACCCGGCGCGCCGCCACCCTGGCCGAATGGACCGTGGGCGGCCGCAGCCTCGGCACCCTGCTGTTCTGGTTCATGAACGCGGGCGAGGTCTACACCACCTTCGCGGTGCTCGGCATCTCGGGCTACGCCTGGGCGCTGGGCGCGCCGGCCTACCTGGCCTTCTGCTCGGTGTCGATGAGCTATGCGGTCGGCTACTGGCTGATGCCGAAGATCTGGCGCGCGGGGCGCATCGGGCGCCTGCTCACGCAGTCCGACTTCTTCGCCGCGCGCTACGAGGCGCCCTGGCTCGGCGTGCTTACCGGCGTGGTCGGCATCGCCTCGCTGGTGGTCTACGTGCAGATCCAGCTCGTGAGCCTGGGCCTGATCGTGCAGCTCACGCTCGACGGCGCGGTATCGAGCGAGGCCGCGACCATCGGCGCGGGCCTGTTGATGATCGCCTTCGTGTTCGTGGCCGGCGTGCGCTCGGCGGCCTTCGCGGCCGGCGTGAAGGACGTGCTGATGGTGCTGGTCGTGGTGCTGCTGAGCGTGACGGTGGCGAGCAAGGTGGGCGCGGCCTCGCTGCTCGACCTGTTCGCGCTGGCCGAGGCGAAGCATCCGGGCATCGGCAGCTTCCCGGGCCTCGATGCGAGTTCGCCGACCACCGCGATCTGGCTCATGACCTCGGCCATCAACATCGCGCTGGGCAACTGGGTGTTCCCGCACCTGTTCCAGATGTCGTACACGGCGCACAGCGCCACCGCGATCCGGCGCAACGCGATCTGGCAGCCGATCTACTCGCTGGCCTATTTCTTCATCATCCTGCTGGGCTTCGCGGCGCTGATCGCGGGCACGCAACCGCCGGGCGGCAACCTCAACGCGGCGCTGCTGCAGTTCGTGTCCGACCGCTATCCGGCCTGGACCGTGGGCCTGCTCGCTGGCACCGGCTTCCTGCTGGCGCTGGCGCCGGGCTCGCTGCTGCTGCTGACGGCCGGCTCGATCTTCACGCGCAACGTGGTGCGGCCCTTCAGGCCCGCGCTCGGCGAAGGCGCGGCACTGGCGCTGTCGCGCGGCTCGCTGGTGTGCTTCGCGGCGATCGCCGTGTGGCTGTCGATCAGCCAGAAGGGTTCGCTGGTGAAGATCCTGCTCGACGCCTATTCGGCCATCGGCATGCTGGCGCCCGGCGTGCTCCTCGGCTTCCTCTGGAAGCGCACCAGCGCGCTCGGCGTGCTGGCCGGGCTGATCGCGGGTTTCGCGGCACTGCTCGCGCCGCCGGCCGCGAAGTTCTGGGCCACCGCGCTGCCGCAATGGGAGGCAGGGTTGATCGCGATGGCGATCAATGCGGCGGTGGTGGTGGCCGTGAGCCTGGTCACGCAGCGGCCGCGCGCCGCCGCGCTGGCACTGGGGCAACTCGACGACGGGGCACCGCGCGCACCCCGCGGCCTGCCCGCGCGGGCCGCCTGAACGCGCGTCAAGCCTCCAGCATCTCCACGCGCAGCGTCGCGACCGCGCCGGCCACGGCCGGGTGCGACTGCAGCGCATGCACCGCGAGATCGAGCGCGCCCTGCGCCATCGGCTCGGTCAGCACCAGCACCTGCGCACCGGCCGCGCAGGGCGCGGCCAGCGTCACCCGCCGCACCGGCACCTGCTGGCTCGCGAGCCAGGCCGTCACGGCCTCGATGCCGCCGGCCGCGTGCACCGGTACGCGCAGGTAGTGCGCGCTGCGCACCGCCGCGCGCGGCAGCACCTCGAGCGCATTCATCGCATGCGCATGGAAGCCCAGGTGCGGTACGCGCTGCGCGGCCGGGGTGCCGGCCAGCCGCGCCACGTCCACCAGGTCGGCGATCACGGCCGAGGCGGTCTGTTCCGAGCCGGCACCGGCGCCGTAGTACATCGTCACGCCCGAGGCATCGCCCTTGACCATCACCGCGTTCATCGAGCCGTTCACATGCGCCATCAGGTGCTCGGCGGGCACCAGCGCGGGCTGCACGCGCAGCTCGACGCCCTCCTCACGGCGGCGCGCCACGCCCAGCAGCTTGACGCGAAAGCCCAGCTGCTCGGCGCAGGCCACGTCCAGCCCCTGCAGCGCCGTGATGCCCTCGGCCTGCACGTCGGCGAAGCGCAGCGGCATGCCGAAGGCATTGGCCGCGAGCAGCGTGAGCTTGTGGGCCGCATCGACGCCCTCGATGTCGAAGGTCGGATCGGCCTCGGCATAGCCGAGCGCCTGGGCCTGCGCGAGCGCGGCGCCGAAGTCCAGGCCCTCGTCGCGCATCTTGCTCAGGATGAAGTTGGTGGTGCCATTGACGATGCCCGCCACCCATTCGATGCGGTTGGCCACGAGGCCTTCGCGCAGTGCCTTCACGATCGGGATGCTGACCGCCACCGCGCCCTCGTAGGCCACCGCCACGCCGTGGCGGCGCGCGGCCTCGAAGATCTCGCCGCCATGCTCGGCCAGCAGCGCCTTGTTGGCCGTCACCACGTGCTTGCCGTGGGCGATCGCGGCCAGCACCCAGTCGCGCGCCGCGCCGGTGCCGCCGGCCACCTCGACCACCACGTCGAGCTCGGGATGGGTCGCGACGCGCATCGCGTCGTCGGTGAGCGCCACGCCCTCGCCCACGATGCCCGCGGCGCGCGCGAGGTTGCGCGCGGCCACGATGACGATCTCGATGCCGCGGCCGGCGCGCGCGGCGATCTGGTCGTGGTTGCGCGCCAGCACGCGGAAGGTGCCCGAGCCGACGGTGCCGATGCCGATCATGCCCACGCGCAGCGCTCGCATGGCCTGGCTGGGCACGACGGTTTCTAGGGACTGGACGGGATCGCGGTACATGGGCTTCTCCAAACGACAAAAACAAAAACCCAGCTGCCAGAGCTGGGTTTCATTCGTTCGGGGGAAGAGCGATCACCAGGTGGCTGCCGGAACGGCCACCTGCGCGTGCTCAGGTGGCCGCGGTGGTAATGGTGGTAATCATTCGTGCATCCATTGCCCATCCGGTCCGCGCGGAAGCGGACGGCATCATGCGGCCCATGCGGGCGGCGCTCGATGCGAAGGCGGGGTGGAAACACGACATGGGGGCGGAGTGTACAGGACGCCTCAGGCCGGCTCGGCCTGGACCACGCGCGGCACGGCCGACAGGCGCCCCTCGAGCCACACGCTGTAGCGCGAGAGCCCGAAGCACAGCAGCCAGTAGATCGCCGCGATGAACAGGTAGCCCTCGAGGTAGAACGGCCGCCAGGTCGGATCGCCGCCGAGCGACAGGCCGAGTGCGCCCGTGAGCTCGAACAGCCCCACCACCGTGACCAGCGAGGTGTCCTTGAGCGTGCCCACCACGTTGTTGGTCAGCGCCGGCACGACCAGCCGCAGCGCCTGCGGCAGCACGATGTCGCGCTGCACCGGCCAGCGGCCGAAGCCCAGCGCCATCGCGACCTCGGTCTGGCCGCGCGGCACGGCCTGCAGGCCGCCGCGGATGATCTCCGCCAGGTAGGCGGCCACGAACAGCGACAGCCCGGCCAGCACGCGCACCAGCACGTCGGGCTGCCAGCCCGCGGGCCACAGCAGCGGCAGCAGGAACGAGGCCATGAACAGCACCGAGATCAGCGGCACGCCGCGCACCAGCTCGATGTAGCTCGCGCAGAGCGTGCGCACCACCGGCCAGCCCGAGCGGCGCCCGAGCGCCAGCAGCAGCGCGAGCGGAAACGCCAGCGCCAGCCCCACCACCGCGAGCCCGATGGTCAGCGGCAGGCCGCCCCAGCGGTTGGTCGGCACGTGGCTCCAGCCGAACACGCCGCCGCGCATCAGCAGCACGAAGGCCGCGAGCGTCAGCAGCCACAGCGCCGGCAGCCACCAGCGCCAGCTGCGCGGCCAGGCGCTGAGCAGCGTGACCGCCGACAGCAGCGCGACCGCGATCGCGGGGCGCCACTGGTCTTCATAGGGGAAGCGGCCGAACAGCATCGGCCGCCATTTCTCGGCCACCACGCCCCAGCAGGCGCCGTGTTGCACCGCGCGGCAGGCCTCGGCATCGGGGCGGAACACCGCGTGCACCACGGCCCAGTCGACCAGGTGCCAGCCGGCCCAGGCCAGCAGCGCCGCGAGCAGCAGCGTGGCGAGCGTGCGCAGCGGCGAACCCCAGAGTTCGTGCCGCCAGGCGATCGGGCCTCGCACGACCCTCATCGCCAGCCCCGCAGCGCGACGCGCGCGTTGTAGCGGTTCATGCCCAGCGAGATCACGAGCGACAGCAGCAGGTAGACCGCCATGATGATCGCGATGCACTCGAAGGCGCGGCCGTTCGCGCCGATGGTGGTGTTGGCCACCGACACCAGCTCGGGATAGCCGACCGCCACCGCGAGCGAGGAGTTCTTGACCAGGCTCAGCACCTGGTTGGTGAGCGCCGGCACGATCACGCGCAGCGCCTGCGGCAGGATCACGATGCGCAGCTGCTGCACCGGCGAGAAGCCCATCGCCTGCCCCGCGAGCACCTGCCCCTGCGACACCGACAGGATGCCCGCGCGCACGATCTCGGCCACGAAGGCGGCCGAGTAGAGCGACAGGCCCGCGACGATGGTCACGTACTCGGGGCCCAGCGCCGCGCCGCCGTTCACGCCGAAGTCGCCGCGCTCGGGCCATTCGAGGTGCGTGGGCCACCAGCCGCCCTCGCCCGCCACCGGCCACGGCACGCTGAGTCCGCCCTTGCTGAGCCACACGCCCGGCAGCAGCCGCACCGGCTCGGTCGGGTCGGGCAGCAGGTTCGCCATCACGAAGGCCAGCATCAGCAGCTGCACCAGCAGCGGCACGTTGCGCAGCAGCTCGACGTAGGCGGTGCAGATGCCGCGCACCAGCACGTGCGGCGCGAGCCGCCCGATGCCGATCAGGGTGCCGAGCAGCACCGAGAACACGACCGCCGGCACCGCGGCGCGCACGGTGTTGACGAGGCCGGCGAGGAAGGCCCGCCACGACGGCTGGCTGGCCTCGAAATCGAGCCAGCCCTCGCTGATCGCGAAGCCCGCGGGCTCGCTGAGGAAGTCGAAGCCCGAGCGCACGCCGCGCGCGCGCAGCACCTCGAGCGCGTGGTGCACGACCCAGAAGGCGCCGGCCACCACGGCCAGCACCAGGAGCACCTGCACGGCCCAGGCCAGCCAGGCCGAGCGGCGTTCACCGCCCGCGGCCCGCAGGCTCATCGCACCGGCGGTGCGTAGATCAGGCCGCCCTTGCTCCAGAGGTTGTTGGAACCGCGCGGCAGCTTCAGCACCGACTTCGGTCCGACGTTGCGCTCGAAGATCTCGCCGTAGTTGCCCACGGCCTTGATCGCGCGGTAGGACCAGTCCTTGTCGAGGCCCAGCAGCTTGCCGAGGTCTTCACCGGCGCCCAGCAGGCGCTGCTGCGCGGGGTCCTTGCTCGAGGCCTTGAGCTGTTCGGCGTTGGCCTCGGTGATGCCGGCCTCTTCGGCCTCGATCAGCGCATTGGGCACCCACTTGGCGATCGCGAACCATTCGTCGTCGCCGCGGCGCACCAGCGGCGCCAGCGGTTCCTTGGAGATCAGCTCGGGCAGGATCAGGTAGTCGTCGGAGTTCTGCGCCTCCTTGTTGCGCAGGCCGGCGAGCGCCGAGGCGTCGGTGGTGAAGGCCTGGCAGCGGCCCGAGAAGAAGGCCTTGAACGAGGCCTCGAAGCTCTCGAACACGACCGTCTTGACGGGGATGTTCTGGGCCCGGAAGTAGTCGGAGACGTTCTTCTCGTTGGTGGTGCCCGACTGGGTGCAGATGGTCGCGTTCTTCAGTTGCTTGGCGCTCGTGACCTTGAGCTTCTTCGGCACCAGGAAACCCTGGCCGTCGTAGTAGGTGATGGTCGTGAAGTTGAAGCCCAGCGAGGCGTCGCGCGTGAGCGTCCAGGTGGTGTTGCGCGCGAGGATGTCGATCTCGCCGGCCTGCAGCGCCGAGAAGCGCTGTTGCGAATTGAGCGGCACGAACTCGACCTTCTTCGCATCGCCGAGCACGGCCGCGGCGATCGCGCGGCAGGTGTCGACGTCGAGGCCCGACCAGTTGCCCTGCGTGTCGGGCGCCGAGAAACCGGCCACGCCGTTGGTCACGCCGCACTTGAGGCTGCCGCGCTGCTTGACCGCGTCGAGGGTCTTGCCGGCGAAGGCGGGCGCGGCGGCGACCAGCGCGGCGGCGGTCGCCGCCAGGGCGAAGGCGGATCGGAATCGGGGCGTCATGGATGGGTTCTCCTCAGGCAAAAAGGCAGTGTACGAGGCGGCGCGCCGGGCCGCCAAGGAACAGGCGGTTGGATGCATATGCGAAGCCCGTGCATGCGCCATGGATGCCTGGTCCGATGCATGCCGTTTCTTCACTACCATACGGCCCTCGCAACATTTCGAACCATCACCGAGGAACCCCGACCATGTTCAAGTCCGACGACACCGGCAAGCTCATTCTTCGCGTCGCCCTGGGCATCCTGATCCTGCTGCACGGCATCGCCAAGGTGAGCAAGGGCGTGGACGGCATCGGCGGCATGCTGGCCTCGCACGGGCTGCCGGGCGTGCTGGCCTACCTGGTCTACGTGGGCGAGATCGTCGCGCCGGTGCTGCTGATCATCGGCCTGTACACGCGGCCCGCTGCCGCGATCGTGGCGATCAACATGCTCGTGGCGATCTGGCTGGTGCACCGCAAGGACCTCGGCGCCCTCAACGGCCAGGGCGGCTGGGCGCTCGAGCTGCAGGGCATGTTCCTGTTCGCGGCCATCGCGCTCGCGTTCACGGGCGGCGGCCGCTTCGGGCTCAACAACAAGTAGTCCGGCTCAATCGTCGTCGGCCGCGTCGAGGCCCGGGAACAGGACCTCGGTGTAGCCGAAGCGCGAGAAGTCGCGCACCCGCATCGGATAGAGCTTGCCCAGCAGGTGGTCGACCTCGTGCTGCACCACGCGCGCATGGAAACCGCTGGCCGTGCGGTCGATCGGGTCGCCGTAGGGATCGAAGCCCGTGTAGCGGATGTTCGAGAAGCGCGGCACCACGCCGCGCAGTCCCGGCACCGACAGGCAGCCTTCCCAGCCCTCTTCCTCGGCCTCGCCGATCGGCGTGATGACCGGGTTCAGCAGCACGGTGCGCGGCACCGGCGGTGCATCGGGATAGCGCGGATTCACGACGTCGGTGCCGAAGATCACCAGTTGCAGGTCGACGCCGATCTGTGGCGCCGCGAGGCCGGCGCCGTTGACCGCATGCATGGTCTCGAACATGTCGCGCACCAGCAGGTGCAGTTCGTCGGTGTCGAAGGCGGTGACCGGCTGCGCGATGCGCAGCAGGCGCGGATCGCCCATCTTGAGGATTTCGTGGATGGCCATGGCGCGGATTATCGCGACGGCACTCGCGCCCCGCGACGCGCCCGGCCTTTCGCGGCCGCCTTACTGCTGATGCGGCGAGCCCGGGGCGATGTTCTGCGGCACATAGCCCGGCATGCCCGGCAGGGCGCCCGGCACGCCACGCCCGGTGCCGGGGGTCACCGGCACGGTCCGCTGCGGCGGCAGTCCCACGGGCGGCGCGACGACCGGCGGGCGGCCACCGCCCCAGCCCGGACGCCCGCCGCCGCCGTTCCAGCCCGGACGCGGCGGGTAGGGATAGCCGGGGCGCCCGTAGTAGGGCCGGTCGCGGTAATAGGGACGGCGGTCGTAGTACGCCCCGCCATTGATGTAGACCGGCGCGGGCTGCACCACCACCGGGTCGGAATAGTAGGGATCCGAGTAGCCCCCGCTGTAGTACGGATCGCCGGGCACCGCGACGCAGCCGGTGAGCAGCGCGAGGCCGCCGGCGGCGAGGCATAAACCGAGAACACGAGTTTTCTGCATGAGGGTCTCCTTGTCAGCCTTCTGCGTTCATTCAACGTACCAGCTTGTAGGCCCTGTTGACTGCGCTGGTGTGAAGTCGCGTAACGGCCGGTAAGGAGGACGCCGTCCTCTCATTCCGCGGCCGGAGGCACGCCGTTGGCGAGTATGTCCAGCATACGCGCCTCGTCGATCACCTCGACGCCGTTCTCGCGCGCCTTGTCGAGCTTGCTGCCGGCGTCCTCGCCGGCCACCAGGTAGTGGGTCTTCTTGCTGACCGAGCCGGCGACCTTGGCGCCGGCCATCTCCAGTTTGTCCTTCGCCTCGTCGCGGCTCAGCGTAGGAAGGGTGCCGGTGATGACGAAGGTCAGTCCCGCCAGCGGCTTGGGCACGCGCGCCGCGGGCTCGCCCTCCTCCCAGCTCAGGCCGCAGGCGCGCAGTTGCTCGACCACCTCGCGGTTGTGCGGCTGGTCGAAGAAGGTGCGCAGGCTCTGCGCCACCACCGGGCCGACGTCGTTGACCTCGAGCAGCAGCTCCTCGCTCGCGTCCATGATCGCGTCGAGCTTGCCGAAGTGCTTGGCCAGGTCCTTGGCCGTGCTCTCGCCCACGTGCCGAATGCCCAGGCCGAACAGGAAGCGCGGCAGCGTGGTCTTCTTCGAGGCCTCGAGCGCGTCGACCAGGTTCTGCGCCGACTTGTCGGCCATGCGCTCCAGCCCCGCCAGCGTGGTGAAGCCCAGCTTGTAGAGGTCGGGCAAGGTGCGGATCAGGTTGGCATCGACCATCTGCTCGACCAGCTTGTCGCCGAGCCCGTCGACATAGACCGCGCGGCGCGCGGCGAAATGCAGGATCGCCTCCTTGCGCTGGGCACCGCAGAACAGCCCGCCGGTGCAGCGGTAGTCGGCCTCGCCCTCCTCGCGCACGGCGTCCGAGCCGCAGACCGGGCACTTGCGCGGCATGGTGAAGACGGCACCGCGCCCTCCCTCGGGCCGCGCCAGGCTCTCGGGCGTGACGCCCACCACCTCGGGGATCACGTCGCCCGCGCGGCGCACGATCACCTTGTCGCCCACGCGCACATCCTTGCGGCGCGCCTCGTCCTCGTTGTGCAGGGTGGCGTTGGTCACGGTCACGCCGCCGACGAACACCGGCGCCAGCTTGGCCACCGGCGTGAGCTTGCCGGTGCGCCCCACCTGCACCTCGATGCCGAGCACCTCGGTGATCTGCTCCTGCGCCGGGTACTTGTGCGCCACTGCCCAGCGCGGCTCGCGCGAGACGAAGCCGAGCTGGCGCTGCAGCTCGACACTGTCGACCTTGTAGACCACGCCGTCGATGTCGTAGGGCAGGCTGTCGCGCTGGCGCCCGATGTTCTCGTGGAACGCGATCAGCTCGATCGCGCCGGTCGCGCGCGCGGTCTGTATCGCCACCGGAAAGCCCCAGGCATGGAACTGCTGCAGCCAGTCGAACTGGGTCGGGCAGTCGGGCCCGCCCTCGGCCGGCGGCGTGACCTCGCCGAGGCCGTAGGCGAAGAAGCTCAGCGGCCGCTCGGCGGCGATCGCCGGGTCGAGTTGCCGCACCGCTCCCGCGGCCGCGTTGCGCGGGTTCACGAACACCTTCTCGTTCTTCTGGCCGGCCGCGATCCTCTGCCGCTGGCGCTCGTTGAGCGCCTCGAAGTCGGCGCGCTTCATGTAGACCTCGCCGCGCACCTCGACCACCGGCGGCGCGTTGCCCTTCAGGCGCAGCGGGATCTCGCGCACGGTGCGGATGTTCTGCGTGACCTCCTCGCCGACCTCGCCGTCGCCGCGCGTGGCGGCCTGCACCAGCACGCCGTTCTCGTAGCGCAGGTTCATCGCGAGCCCGTCGAACTTGAGCTCGCAGACGTAGGCGATCTGCGGACCGTCCTCGGCCAGGCCGAGCTCGCGCCGCACGCGCGCGTCGAAGCTGCTGGCGCCGCCGGGCGTGATGTCGGTCTCGGTGCGGATCGACAGCATCGGCACCCTGTGGCGCACCTTGACGAAGCCGTCGAGCACCTTGCCGCCCACGCGCTGCGTCGGCGAGTCGGGCGTGCGCAGGTCGGGGAACTCGGCCTCGATCGCCTGCAGCCGCTGGAACATGCGGTCGTACTCGGCGTCGGGCAGCGCGGGCGCGTCGAGCACGTAGTAGAGATGGGCGTTGTGGTGGAGCTTCTCGCTCAGGTCGGCGGCTTCGCGGGCCGCTTCGTCGCGCGTGGTCATGGGGTGTCTTCCGAAAAAACGATGCGGCCGCCCGACCGCTTCGTGGCGGGCTGGGCGGCCTTGTGCATGGCGGGAACGGCTTAGCTGAAGAGCCGGCGCGCCAGCGGCGAACCCGCCGCGAGGTCGCGCGCGTCGAGCGTGTCGTAGAGCTGCTCGAGGTCGGCGCCGATGGCGTCCATGGTCTCGTCGCGCAGCAGCTGGCCGTCGCTGTCGGTCACCACGCCGTCCATCTCGCGCGCCAGCGTGGCGGCGATCTCGCGCATGCGGGTGAAGGGCTGCTCGCCGCGGTCGACCTGGGGCACGTCGAGGCTCAGGCTCAGTTCGCGGATGGCCGATTGCGCGGGGTCGTCGGCCAATGCGGCCTGGGTGTCGAAGGCCAGGCCGAGGATCGGCGGCAGGCCCAGCTCGCTGGTCGGCAGCACCATGCGGCCCGGGATGATGCCGGCCACGAAGCCCAGGCGCGCGGCGTTCTGCTGCACGTAGCCCGGGCTCCAGGCCGCGTGCAAGGCGCGCAGCACGAAGCCCAGCTGCGCATCGTGCGCGCTGGCGAACTGGTCGAGCTCGCGCGCGCGCGCCACCTCGTCGAGCATCTCTGGGAACTCGGGCGCGCCGTTCAGCGCGTCGGCGAAGGCCTGGGCCTTCACCACGAATTCCGAATACTCGATCTCGTTGAGCGCGCCGGTGCGGTTGGCCAGCTGCACGCCGACCTGGAAGGCGCCGTAGCGCTGTCCCGGCACGGGTGGCTCCCATTGGCGCGAGTGCTCGTTCAGGCCCTCGATGGCGACCGGCTTGCTGCCCGCGCGGCGCGTCGGCGGCATGGCGGCGATGGCCGCGTCGCCCGAGGCCAGGCCATCGAGCGAGATCGGCGCGATCACGTCGATCAGCGGATCGAGCCCGCCGCGCCGCTCGCCCGTGGGCACCGGCAGCGTGCCGGGCGCGGGCAGGTCGGGATCGAACAACGGTTCATGCCGGTCGTTCGTCGGCACCTGGCGCGGATCGACGTGCATCACCGGCTCGTAGCCGTCGTCGGACGGTACGCGCTGCGCATCGGCCGGATCGCCATCGGCCGCATCGGGCTGGCGCGGTGCGTTGCGGCGCGAACGCAGGGCGTCGTAGCCGATCACGGCCGCGAGGACGAGGCCACCGAGGATGGCCAGGGCAAGCGTGAGATTGCTCATGGGTGCGCGCGCCTCAGGCGGCCTCGACCATCGAGGCCGCAGCTTCCATGTCGACCGCGACGATGCGCGACACGCCCTGCTCCTGCATCGTCACGCCGATCAGCTGCTCGGCCATTTCCATGGCGATCTTGTTGTGGCTGATGAAGAGGAACTGGGTTTCACGGCTCATGGCGGTCACGAGTTTGGCGTAGCGCTCGGTGTTGGCGTCGTCCAGCGGCGCATCCACTTCGTCCAGCAGGCAGAACGGGGCGGGATTGAGCTGGAAGATCGCGAACACCAGCGCGATCGCGGTCAGCGCCTTCTCGCCGCCCGACAGCAGGTGGATGGTCTGGTTCTTCTTGCCCGGCGGCTGCGCCATCACCTGCACGCCGGAGTCGAGGATCTCGTCGCCGGTCATCATCAGCTTGGCGTTGCCGCCGCCGAACAGCTCGGGGAACATGCGGCTGAAGTGCTCGTTCACGGTCTTGAAGGTGCCGCCGAGCAGGTCGCGCGTCTCGGCGTCGATCTTGCGGATGGCGTCCTCGAGCGTGGTGATCGCCTCGTTGAGGTCGCTCGACTGCGCATCGAGGAAGACCTTGCGCTCGCTCGCCACCGCGAGCTCGTCGAGCGCCGCGAGGTTGACCGCGCCGAGCGCCACCACCTCGCGGTTCAGCCGGTCGATCTCGCCCTGCAGGCCGGCCAGCCGCACCTTGTCGGTCTCGATCGACAGCGCGATGGCCTCGAGGTCGGCGCCGGCATCGGCCAGCAGTTGCTCGTACTGCTCGAAGCCCAGGCGCGAGGCCTGTTCCTTGAGCTGGAATTCGGTGATGCGCTGGCGCAGCGGGTCGAGCTCGCGCTCGAGCTGCAGCCGGCGCTCGTCGCTGGCGCGCAGCTTGAGCGTGAGGTCGTCGTACTGGCTGCGCGCGGCGCCGAGCGCGGTCTCGCGCTCGAGCTTGAGCGCCAGCGCGTCCTGCAGCCCGGCCTGGGCGGCGGCATCCGACAGCCGGCCCAGTTCGCCGCGGGCGCGCTCGTCCTCGTCGGCCAGCGCCACGGTTTGCTGCGAGGCCGTCTCGATCGAGCGGTTGAGTTCGCCGCGGCGCGCCTCGAGCGTGCGCTGCGCGAAAGTGGCTTCCTGCGCCTGGCGTTCGAGGCTGCGGTGCTGCTCGCGGCTGGCGGCCAGCGCGCGGCCGGCCTCGATCACGCGTTCGTCGAGCTCGGCATGGCGCTCCTGGCTGTCGGCCAGCTGCATGTCGAGCTCCTCGAAGCGGCCCTCGGCGGCGATGCGGCGCTCCTGCAGTTCCTCGAGCTGGGCATCGACCTCGCCGAGGTCGGCCGCGAGCTGCTCGCTGCGCGCGCGGGTCTGTTCGGCCAATTGCGTGAGGCGCAGCGTCTCGACCTGCAGTTCGTGCGCGCGCGACTGCGTGTCGGCGGCTTCGCGGCGCGCCGACACCAGCCGCTGCGCGGCGTCGGCGTAGGCGGCCTCGGCGCGCACCAGGGCCGCGCGGGCCTCCTCGCTGATCAGCGCCTGGGCGCGCAACTGGCGGTCGAGGTTCTCCATCTCCTGTTGGCGCGCCAGCATGCCGGCCTGCTCGGAGTCGGGGGCGTAGAAGTTGACGCCGTGCGCGCTGACCGCGTGGCCGCTCTGCACGTAGATCGTCTCGCCAGGCTGCAGCGCGCCGCGCTGGGCCAGAGCCTCCTCGAAGCTCGCGGCGGTGTAGCAGCCGTGCAGCCAGTCGGCCAGCAAGGCCTGCTGGCCCGCGTCGTTGAGGCGCAGCAGGCTCGACAGCCGCGGCAGATTGGCGGCGCCTTCGGGCACACCGGCCACGGGCGGGCTGAAGAAGGCCAGCTTGGCGGGCGGCGCATCGTTGGCGAAGGCGCGGACCATGTCGAGGCGGCTGACCTCGAGCGCGCCCAGGCGCTCGCGCAGCGCGGATTCGAGCGCGTTCTCCCAGCCCTGCTCGATGTGGATGCGGCTCCACAGGCCCTGCAGGCCGTCGAGCCCGTGCTTGGCGAGCCAGGGCGCGAGCTTGCCGTCGGTCTTGACCTTCTCCTGCAGCGCGCGCAATGCCTCGAGCCGCGCCGACAGCTCGGCATGGCGCGCACCCTCGCTGTTCACCGCCTGCTGGCGCGTGCGACGGTCGTCGTCGAGCCGCGGCACCGCTTCCTGCAGGTCCTGCAGCCGCGCGTCGGCCTCGCTGGCCGCTTCCTGCGCGGCTTCGAGCTGCTCCTGCATCGCCACCAGCTTCGCCTCGTCGGGCGCGGCCAGTGCGTTCTGGTCGGCGCGCAACCGTTCGCTGCGCTGGTTGAGCTGGCGCGACTGCTCCTCGATGTTGCGCTGGTCGGCCGCCAGCACCTGGATCTGCTGCTGCACCTGCACGACGGCCGTGCGCTGCGAATTGGCCTGGTCCTGCGCCCGCTGCTGCGCTTCCTCGAGCTCGGGCATGCGCGCGTCGTGCTCCTCGAGCTGGGCCGCGAGCAGCACGGCCTGCTCCTCGGCGTCCACGCCCTGGCCGGCCAGCGTTTCGATCTCGGCCTCGGCCTCGACGCGGCGGTTGTCCCACTGCGCGATCTGCTCGCGCAACTGCACCAGCCGCTGCTCCACGCGCTGGCGGCCCTCGACCACGAAGCGGATCTCGCCTTCGAGCCGGCCGACCTCGGCGCTGGCTTCGTAGAGCTTGCCCTGGGCCTGGTTGACCAGGTCGCCGGCGCCGTAGTGGGCCTGGCGCACGGTTTCGAGTTCGTTCTCGATGTGGCGCAGGTCGGCGGTGCGCGACTCGAGGTCGTTGATCGCCTTCTCGGACTCGGCCTTGATGCGCGCCTTGTCGCTCTCGCTCTCGGCGCGCTTGAGGAACCACAGCTGATGCTGCTTCTTCGTGGCGTCGCCCTGCAGCGCGTTGTAGCGCGCGGCCACCTCGGCCTGCTTCTCGAGCTTCTCGAGGTTGGCGTTGAGCTCGCGCAGGATGTCCTCGACGCGCGTGAGGTTCTCGCGCGTGTCGCCCAGGCGGTTCTCGGTCTCGCGGCGGCGTTCCTTGTACTTCGAGACGCCCGCGGCTTCCTCGAGGAACAGGCGCAGTTCCTCGGGCTTCGATTCGATGATCCGGCTGATCGTGCCCTGGCCGATGATGGCGTAGGCGCGCGGGCCGAGGCCGGTGCCGAGGAACACGTCCTGCACGTCGCGCCGGCGCACCGGCTGGTTGTTGATGAAGTAGCTGCTGGTGCCGTCGCGCGTGAGCACGCGCCGCACCGCGATTTCGCCGAACTGGTTCCACTGGCCGCCGGCGCGGTGGTCGGCGTTGTCGAACACCAGTTCCACGCTCGAGCGGCTGGCCTGCTTGCGCGAGGTCGTGCCGTTGAAGATCACGTCCTGCATCGACTCGCCGCGCAGTTCCGAGGCACGCGATTCGCCGAGCACCCAGCGCACCGCATCCATGATGTTCGACTTGCCGCAACCGTTGGGCCCGACCACCCCGACCAGTTGGCCCGGCAGCAGGAAGTTGGTGGGTTCGGCGAACGACTTGAAGCCCGAGAGCTTGATGGAATTGAGACGCACGACTTGTCGGCCTGTCCTGCGTCACTGTGTCCCGGCCCGGGAGGTCAGGTCAACAATTAACGCCAAGGTATTGATTTGTAAGGAAAATTGCACGGGCCCGCCGCTTGAAGCAGGCCGCCGCCCCAGCCGTGGATGATAACGTCAGGGCATGAGCGAATCCTCGGTTTCTCCCCTGAAAGACCGCCGCGCCTGGCTGCTGGCGGGCGCCGGCGCCCTGCTCGGGCTCGGCGGCTGCGGCGCGTTCCAGAACACCCAGCGCGCCGAGCCCTATGCCAACCAGGAGTGGCTGCAGTCCGGCGCCAACCGCATCGCCAACCTCTCGCTGCGCGACAACCTCGAATCGATACGGCGCGTGCAGACCACGCTCTACCGGCGCAATCCGCGCGAATGGCGCAAGTCGGCCGCCAGCATGGACGCCGCCAGCCAGCGCGCCTGGACCGCCGTGACGCAGGGGCCCGACCTGCCCGAGCTGCACGGCGCCACCGGCATCGAGGCGATCCGCCTGGCCTTCGACACCGGGCCGCAGGGTTACCAGGGCGACCGCGTGGCCGCGCTGGTGGTGGGCTGGGCCTCGATGCTCAAGCAGGCCAACGGCGACACCTGGGAGCAGTCCATGATCGACGGCGTCAACGCCGAGAACAGCTACCGGGCCGCGCGCAACTTCGAGATCTCGCTGTGGCTGATCGCCTCCAAGACCGGCCCCGACGGCCAGCCGCTGCTGCTGGCCACCGAGATCAGCGAACGCGGCCGCAATCTCGTGGCCGACCGCGAGCTGTCGAAGGTGGTTGCGCGGCTCGACCTGCTGGCGGCCCAGGCCGACGAGAAGTACCGGCGCGCGGCGCTCGATTTCGGACAGAACTGGGTGATGGGCGTGGTGATGCCCTTCTTCACGCTGGTGCCGCGCTGAATCCGGGCGGGCGGCACGCCGCCTTCGCCTCGGCCCGGGGAAGATATCGGAAACATATTTCCGACTTTCGTATTTGCGGTAATATCTTTCCATGACCAAACAGGAACTGATCGCCGCGCTGATCGCCCGCCGCGAGGCCTCCGGCCTCACGGGCGCCGAGATCGCGCAGCGTTCGGGCCTGACCGAGCGCTCGGTGCGCAACGCGCTCGGACCGCAGGGCAATCCGCAGATGTCCTCGCTGCTCGCGCTGGTCGATGCGCTGGGGCTCGAGCTGCAGCTGGCGCCCAAGGGCTTCGGCGCCAGCGCCGCGCTCGACACCGATCCCGGTTACCGCCCCGTTCCCACGCGCGTGGGCACCGCGGTGGCCGCCATGGCACAGTCGCCCGCGCCGCCGCCCTACGCACCCGGCGCCCCGGCCCGCCGTGGCTCGCGCAGGCGCTCGCCATGAACGTCAAGATCCTCGAAATCGCGCTCGGCGCGCGCCGCTTCGGCAAACTGTTCCAGTACGCCGACCTGTGCCGCTTCGTGGCCGAACCCGAGATCGTCGCGGCGCCGCCGGCCGAGGTGCTGTCGCTGTCGATGGTGGCGAACGATGCCGCCTCGCAGGCCGCCCTCTGGAGCGACGTCAAGAATCCGCTGTTCAATGCGCAGGGCGGCCAGTTGCCGCGCTTCTTCCAGAACCTGCTGCCCGAAGGCGTGCTGCGCAGCCACATCGCCCAGTTGCGCGGCTGCCGCGAGAACGACCATTTCGAGCTGCTCGCGGCCTGCGGCGGCGACCTGCCGGGCGCGGTGAGCGCGCGCCCGGTGTCGGTGGACCGCGCCACCTTGCAGCGGCTCATCACGCAGGACCAGGACGCACTCGAGATGTCGGTGGTCGAGCTGCCGATGCCGCAGGGCATCTCGGTGTCGGGCGTGCAGCCCAAGCTGGGCCTGCGCCGCCAGGGCGGGCGCTACGTGGCGCGCACCCGCGCCGGCGCCAGCACGCGCGTGATCGCCAAGCTGCCCGTGGCCGGGCGGCCGCACATGCCGCAGCTGGAGATGCTCTCGCTGCAGATGGCGTCCGCCGCGGGCGTGACGGTCTGCCATGCCGAACTCGCGCCGCTGTCCGCAATTTCGGCCGAGCACAGCTACGCCCTGCCCGACGAGCCCGAGTTCCTTGCCGTCACGCGCTTCGACCGCGAAGGCGCGCGCCGCATCCACTTCGAGGACTTCGCCCAGGTGCTGGGCTTCGATCCGCTGCACAAGTACGGCGGCAGCTACCTCGACATCGCGCTCGCGATGCGGGCCTTTCCCTCGCTCGGCGAGGAGGCGGTGCTCGAGCTGGTGCGCCGGCTCGCGGTCAACGAGCTGCTCGGCAATCCCGATGCGCACCTGAAGAACTTCGGCGTGCTCTATCCCGATGGCGCCTCGCCGCGCTTCGCGCCGGCCTACGACATCGTGGCCTACGCGGCGCTGCAGGGCGTCGAGGGCCATGCGCTGCCGTTGCTGCCTGCGGCGGGCAAGGCAGCCCCGAAGCGCAGCGGCCTGTTCAGCCCGGCCAACGTGCGCGCCTTCTGCTTCTCGGCCGGCCTGCACGAGCCGCAGGTGCGCCGCGTGGTCGGCGACACCGCGCGCCGCGCGCGCGAGCAATGGCCCGCGATGATCGATGGCGCCACGCTGCCCGCGCCCTGGAAGGCGCGGCTGCGGCAGCGCCTGCAATCCCACCCCCTGCTGCAGGGCATGGCCCGGCGCGGCCAATAGACTCCCGGCCCGGCGGAGCCGGCATCGCGGCGAGGCCGGCGATACACACGCGCACAACTTTCCGCGATGATGCGTCCGCCCAGGTGACATAGTTCAACGCAACATGACGGGGATTGGCGCATGCGAGTCGGTATCGTGGTTCTGGAGTTGTTGATCGACGCGGGCGCGGCCTGCGCCGCCCTGGGCCTGCTCGGTGCCGGCAGCGCCGCCTTCACGGCCGCGAGGCGCCGCTTCATCGGCGGCGGCGACGGAGGCCTCGCCGCGCCCTCCCCGCACGGCCAGCCCCACGGCGGCGACGGCGGCCGTTCGGGCGATTCGCCCTCGTCCCGGGAACCCGCCCCCGGAAGCTGAGGCAAACTGTCGCCGGCTCCCTGAATCTTCCACATCTACCAGCGACACCATGAGCTCCATCAATTTCATCGGCGGCGAAAAAGGCGGGGTCGGCAAGTCGGTCACGGCACGGGTCCTGGCCCAGTACTTCATCGACCACAGCCGCTCCTTCACGGGTTTCGACACCGACCGCTCGCACAGCTCGTTCACCCGCTTCTACGAAGGCTTCGCCTCGCCCGTGGTGGTCGACAGCTTCGAAGGGCTCGACACGGTGGTCAACGGCTTCGAGACCCACCCGCAGCAGAGCGTGATCGTCGACCTCGCGGCGCAGACGCTGGCACCGCTGGCGCGCTGGATCAAGGAATCCGACCTGTTCGACGTCTTCGCCGAGATCGGCGTGACCGTCAATTTCTGGCACGTGCTCGACGACGGCAAGGACTCCTCCGACCTGCTCGGCACGCTGGTCGATACCTTCGGCAACCGGCCCAACTACATCGTGGTGCAGAACTACGGCCGCGGCAGCGACTTCGGCACCCTGCTCGGCTCGCAGTCGATGTCCAAGGCCACCGCCAACGGCGCGCGCGTGATCGCGCTGCCGCGGCTGCACGAAGCCAGCATGCGCAAGATCGATGCGCAGAGCACCAGCTTCTGGAAGGCCGTGAACGACCGCGAAGGCCCGCACGCGCTGGGCCTGCTCGAAAGGCAGCGCGTGAAGTCCTGGCTCGCGACCGCGTACGCGGCCTTCGACACGCTGCCGCTCTAGATCATCCCGCCGTTCACGGAAATCACCTGCCCGGTGATGTAGCCGGCTTCGTCGCTCGCGAGGAAGGCCGCCAGCGCCGCCACCTCCTCGGGCTTGCCGGCGCGCTTGGCGGGCACCATCTGCTGGATCAGCGCCGGGTCGAACACCGCGTCGGCCATCGGCGAGGCAATGATCCCGGGCGCGATCGCATTCACCGTCACGCCGCGCGAGGCCACCTCGAGCGACAGCGCCTTGGTCGCGCTGTTGAGCGCGCCCTTGGCCGCGGCGTAGTTCACCTGGCCCTTGTTGCCCACCAGCGCCGCCACCGACGAGATGTTGAGCACGCGCCCCCAGCGGGTGCGCATCATCGGCAGCAAGAGCGGCTGGGTCACGCGGAAGAAGCCGTTGAGCGAGATGTCGATCACCTTGTGCCACTGCTCGGCGCGCATGCCCGGCAGCACCGCGTCGTCGTGCACGCCCGCGTTGTTGACGATCACCTGCACCGGTCCCGGCTCGAGCATGCGCGCGCAGGCAGCGGCGCAGGCCTCGTCGCTGCGCAGGTCGAAGACATGGCATTCGGCCTTGCCGCCGGCCGCGGCGATCCTCGCTGCCAGCTGCTCGACCGCTTCGGGCCGCGAGTTCGCATGCAGCAGCACGGTCGCGCCGTCGCGCGCGAAGCGCTCGGCCATGGCGGCACCGAGCGCGCCGCTGGCGCCCGTGATCAGGGCGCGTTTTCCTTGGAGGCTCATGATTCCTTCGGGGTATCCAGGGCCAGCGGCGTGTTCAGCACCACCACCGCGCGGCCATCGGCCAGCGCACGGCCTTCGCCGTCCCTGAGCCAGAACTCGTACATCACCTGCCGGGCGTCGCCCGACAGCCGCCGCGCCTCGACCTGCAGGCGCCCCTCGACCTCGTCGAGCCGCGCCACCGTCGTGCGCACGCCGCGCGTGCTCGCGAGGAAGCCGGCCGAGGGCGTGGCGCCTTCGCTCGCCAGCAGCCCGCCGTGCAGCGCCATGGCCTGCGCGGCGTACTCGATGGCATTCGGCGCCAGCAGCCCGCTGGCCGTGCGCAACGGGTTGTCGGCCTGGCGGTGGGTGGTGGTGGTGCAGCGGATCGTCTCCGCGTCCCAACCCTCGAGCCGTTCGAGCAGGCACATGCTGCCGCGGTGCGGAATGCGCTGCGCGATGCCGTCGCGCTCGAGCGTCTGCGGCACGAAGCTCATCGCGCGAGCTCCGGCACCAGATCGGCCACCAGCAGCACGTTGGCGAACGGCGTGCCTTCGCTCATCGGGATGCTCCGCACGCCGAAGCCCAGCCGCTCGAGCAGCGCCATCCATTCGGCCAGCGGACGGCCCCAGGTCGGCGACACCTTGTGGCCGCGCACGCGCGTCACGGTGCGGTCGACCCACTGGCTGATCGCGAAGCCGCGGCGGCTCGAGGCATCGCCCACGCGCAGCAGCAGCCGCGCCCGGGGACTGCCGCCGCGCTGCAAGGCGTCGCGCACGCGGCGCAGCACGCCTTCCTGCGCGGCATGGTCCACGTAGTGCAGCACGTCGAGGATCACGACCAGGTCGCAATCGGGCAGATCGGCCGCGCACATGTCGGCGCAGAGCAGCCGCGGCGCGGGCTCGAGATGGCCGATCGAGGCCTCGGCGCGCGCCACGTCCTTGGGCATCAGCTCGATGCCGGTGTATTCGGCGGCGCTCGGCGTGGCGCCCCAGCGCGCGGGCCAGCGGCCCTGCTGCTGCATGCGGCTCATCGAGGCCAGCAGGCTCGCGAACAGGCCCTGGCCGCAGCCGATGTCGACCACGCGGCGATGCCGCGCATCGATCAGCCCGCGTTCGAGCAGGCCGCGGAAGACCGGATCGCGCCCGAGCTTGCCGCGCGCGAAATGCCAGGCGAAGCTGCCGCCCTTCCTGTAGGGATCGGTGGCGGCCTCGTGCAGCTCGCGCCAGGCGCCGTCGGTCGAGAGCACGGTGCTCATTCCCGAAGCCCCTCGGGCAGGGTCACGGCGCGCAGTCCATCGGCGCGCAGGCGTTCGAGCAGCAAGGGCAGTACCTCCAGCAATACGGGTTCTCCACGGGCGGTGCGCGCGGCATTGCCGTCGTGCAGCAGCAGGATGTCGCCGGCCGCCAGGCCGCGCGTGAGGCGCGCCAGCACGCGCTGCGCATCGCCCTCGCGGGTATCGAAGCCGCGGCGGGTCCAGCTCACGAGCGACAGGCCGAGCCGGTGCAGCACCGGCTCCAGGAAGGGGTTGCGCAGCCCGGCCGGCGCGCGAAAGCAGCTCGGGCGCTGGCCCGTCACCTCGCCCAGGATCTGCTGCGCCCGCGCGATCTCGCTGGCGAAGCCGCGCGGGCCGAGGAAGGAAAAGTTGTGCCGGTGCCGCGCCGTGTGGTTCTGGATGCTGTGGCCGCGCGCCACGATCTCGCGCGCCAGCGCCGGCTGGGCCTGCACGCGCTCGGCGATGCAGAAAAAGGTGGCGCGCTGGCCATGGGCATCGAGCAGGTCGAGCACGCGCGGCGTCACCGCGGGCTCGGGGCCGTCGTCGATGGTGATCGCCACCTCGCGGCGCGCGATGGCGGCCGCGGGCAGCCGCGTGACGTTGGGGCCCAGCAGCCGGCTGCGCGGCGTGAGGCCGGCCGCGGTGATCAGCGCATGGTTGAGCACGATCGCGCCGAGGGCCCAGGGCCAGGCGCCCGGCACCAGCACGCCCGCGCCGACGGCGGCCGCGTGCCAGGCCGCGCTGGCGCGGATGGCGGGCGGCCAGGGCCAGGATTCGGGGGCGGCGGGTGCGGTCGACATGGCGCGGGATTGTGCGTCAGCCGCGCGCGCCGTCGCCCGAAGACCCCGCCTCGCCCACGGGTGGTGTCGCGGGTGGTGCCACGCGGCGCGCGAAGGCGGCCGACAGCAGCAGCGCCAGCAGCGCGCCCGGCGCCACCACGCGGCCGATCGACGACAGCGCGGGAATGTCGGAGATCGCGATCAGGCCGAAGGAGACCACGGTCGTCAGGTTGGCGAGCATCAGCGAGGCCAGCGTGTCCTCGTCGGCCCGGCCCGTCGTGCGCAACTGGTCGAAGAACAGCGCATAGTTCGAGCCCACCGCCACGATCAGCAGCAGCCCCACCAGGTGCAGGATGCCAAGCGCCGCCTGCAGCACGGCCATGCCGCCGAGCGTGAGCATCACGGCGAACAGCAGCGGCTGGCACACCGCCAGCAGGCGCCGGCCCGAGCGCAGGTAGATGCCCAGCAGCACGACCACCGCCAGCGCGCCCAGCAGCACCTGCACGAAGGCCTCGTGCAGGTAGCGCTGGTAGAGGCCGCCGAGCTCGCGGCCCACGTCGACCACCTGCACCTCGGGCACGCCGGCGAGCGCGGCCTCGAGCTTCGCCTGCTCGAACTTCGGTCCCGGGTGCAGCGCGATCAGCGTCGACCAGCCGCCGCCCGGGCGCTCGTACATCAGCGAGCTGACCACCGCGCGCAGCGGGCCTTCGCGCAGTTCGTCGAGCTGCACCGGCTTGAGCTGGCGCGCGGCCTCGACATCGGCCACGAAGGGCGCGAGCCGGCTGGCCGGCAACGGCAGGCCCTGCGTGGCCTCGGCCAGGCGCGTGCGCAGCGTGTCGGCATCGGGCAGGCTCGCCAGGCGCGCCTGCTGGGCCGCGATGCTCGGCAGCACGCGCGTCACGGTCTCGAAGCCGCCGAGCTCGCCGCGGTCGACCAGCGCGCCGAGCTTCGCGCTCGCGGCCTCGTTGTTGCGCAACGCCGCCTGGGCGTCGGCGCCGTTGGCCATCACGATGATGCCGCCGTCGCTGGTGCCGATGTCGTTGCGCAGCATCTCGTCGAGCTGCTGCTGCGCGCGCGGCACCGGGCTCATCGCGCTGAGGTCGGCGCGCCACAGGTGGCCGCCCTGCCACAGCACCAGCGCCGCCGCGGCCACGCCCAGCGCCGCCAGCGGCCAGCGCAGGCGCGGCAGGTTGCGCACCAGCAGGCCCGCGAAGCTCGCCATCTGGCGCCGCATGCCCATGCCGGTGGCACCGTCGGGCGCGAGCATCGGCAGCGCGTAGCGGGTGGCGATGGCGGCCGCGACCAGGCCCGCGATCGAGAACACGCCGAGCTGGGCCAGGCCCGGAAAGCCCGAGAACACCAGCGCCGCGAAGCCGCAGACCGAGGTCAGCAGCCCGATGCGCACCGTGGGCCAGTGCACCGTGCGCCAGCGCTGCCAGCCGGTGCCGGGCACGGCGGCGCCGCGCGCCTGGATCAGGTAGTAGATGGCGTAGTCGACGGTCTCGCCGATCAGCGTGCTGCCGAAGCCCAGCGTGAGCCCGTGCACCGAGCCGAAGACCCAGCTGACCGCCGCGGTGCCGATCACCACGCCGGTGGCCACCGGCAGGAAGGCGATCACCAGCGCGCGCGGCGAGGCGAAGGCCAGCAGCAGCAGCCCGCCCATGACGATGCCGCCGACGATCGCGAGATGGATCGCCTCGGTCTTGATCTTGTCGCGGCTGAGCACCGAGAACACCGGCGGGCCGGTCAGCAGCAGTTGCGGCCTGGCCTCGCCCAGGTCGCGCGTGGCCGCCTCGTGGGCCGCGTGCACGCGCGCGATCGCCACCGCCTGCGCGTCGAGGTCGCTGCCGGCGGCGCGCGTGGTCAGGATCATCAGCGCGCGCGGCGCGGTGCGCGACATCCACACGCCGCCTTCGCTGCGCGGCGCGCTAGCCGGCACCAGTTCCTCGGCGATGCGCGTGGTCTCGCCCGTGGGGTCGCGGTCGAGGAAGGGCTTGATCACGTTGCCGGCCGGCGTGCCGAGCATCGACAGCGTCTCGTTGATCGCGTCGCGCAAGCCCTCGACCGTGAAGCGCTCGGGCGCCACGCCCGGCGAGAGCTGGTAGCGGTGCTGGAACACCCAGGTGCCGGCCTCGGTCCAGTCACCGGTGTCGCCGTTCTGGATCAGGTCGAACAGCTGGCTCTCGCGCATGTCCTTCGCCATCGCGCGCGATACCTGCGCGCGCGCCTCGGGCGTGCCGCCCTCGAGGCCCAGCATCAGGGTGCGCGAGGCCACGCCGCTTTGCAGCTGCTCGATCAGCACGCGCTGGCGCGCATCCGGGCTCTTGGGCAGAAAGGCCGACAGGTCGGCGTTGAACTGGGTGCGCGAGATCTCGAACACGCCGGCCAGCAGCAGCGCCACCCAGACCAGCAGCACGACCGCGCGGCGCTGCCAGCTCGGCGGCCCCTGCGGCGCGGTCGCGCTCACGGCGTGGTGCGCCCGGCCGGCGCGGCCGGTGCGGGCTGGGCCACGGGACGGTCGGGCACGATGTTCATCACCGAGCGGTCGCCGCCGACGAACTCCATCTCGAGCCCGAGCACGTCGCTCGCGCGCCCGCTGATGCGCATGCTGCGCACCTGGGCCGCGAGCCGGCTGTCGATCGGCGTCAGGTCGAGCGCCCATTGATTGGCCGAGCCGGTCACGGTGCTGCGGAAATAGCGCTGCAGCGTGGTGCCGTCGCCGCTGAGCGTGCCGCGCATGGCTTCGACCAGGCCCAGCAGCTCGGGCATGCTGTCGAGCGCCAGCGTGCGGTTGCGGCCGCCGCGCGACAGGGTCAGCGTGTTGCCCTCCACCGCCATGGTCTCGACGCGCGGCGACAGCGTGCGGCGCACCAGCTTGTCGGGCGCGTCGAAGCTCAAGGTGCCGCGCGCATCGAGCGGGCCTTCGAGGCCGTGCACGAAGCGCTGCTCGGTGAAGCGGGCCTCGCCGCTCTTCTGCCTGGCCAACAGGCCCATCAATTCGTTGAGGTCGAAGGCCCAGGCCGGCGCGGCACCGACGGCCAGCACCAGCAGCAGCGCCTGGAAGAACCGTTCAAGCCGCCGCGGGCGCATCTGCATCTTCGAGCCAGAAATCATGGAAATTGAACCAGTTGTAGGGGTAGGCGCGGCACAGCGCCTCCAGGCGCGCCACATAGGCTTCGACCGCGGCGCGGATCAGCCGTTCGCGCTCGGCGGCATCGGCCGGGCGCTGGCCGAAGTCGGCCAGGCGTTCGAAGCGGACATCGTAGCGCGCACCGCCGCGGTAGACCCCGGCCATGAAGAACACCGGCCGCCGCAGCAGCGCCGCGAGCCGGAACGGCCCGTCGTTGAAGCTGGCGTCGCGGCCCAGGAACGGCAGCACGATGTTGTTGCCGCGCTGCTGCGCGGGCTGTTCCTCGCTGCCGGGCAGCGTGCGGTCGGCCAGCATGCCGCCCATGCCGCCGCCGTCGAGCCAGTCGCGCAGCGCGAGCATCGAGTGCGGCCGGCCCAGCGCGATCACGTGCGGCCGCGCCTCGGGCAGGCTGATCGCGTTGAGGATGGCGGTGATGCGCTGCGCGTTGTCCGGGTACATCAGCATCGCGAGGCGCATGCGCGCCTGGTCGGGCTGCTGGCGCTTGCAGGCGCCCATGGCCTCGAAGCTGCCCACGTGCGCGCCGAGCAGGAAGGCGCCGCGCCCCTCGAGCGCCGCTGTCTCGAGCTCGACCTGGCCGTCCATGCGGAAGTCGAACAGGTCCATGCGCCCGCGCAGGAAATACACCCGGTCGAGCACGGTCGAGGCGAAGGCATGCAGCAGCTTGAAGCCGTCGACCCAGCCGGCCTGCGGGCCGATGGCGCGGAACAGGTAGCGCTTGATGTGGCGCCGCGGCGTGGGCGCGAACAGCAGGAAATAGAGTGCGATCGGCGGCAGCAGGAGCCGCGTGATGCGGCGGCCGAAGAAGATCGCCATGAAGCAGATGAAGCGCAGCGCGAGCATGTTGCTGCGCTCGGGGGCGCGCGTCCAGTCGGCCGCGTCGGCGGTGGCGCCGCCCGCGGGGGGCGCGGTCCGGGCGGCGGCGTTCACCGCGCGGGTCTCGGCCTCGGTGTGCTTCATCGCGGCGACTCTGCCACGGGGGTCCAGCGGCCGGTGACGGCCACCACGCCGTCGCAGCGCACGTCGAAGCGCACACCGCCACCGGCGGCCTCGGGGTTCAGCTCGATCACCAGCACCGCGCCCGGGCGCACCGGCGCCAGGAACTTGGCCGCGGCCAGCGTGGGGTTGGGGCCGAGCCGGGCCAGCAGCGCCGGCACGCGGCGGATCGCCTCCTGCACCTCGGCCAGCACCAGCGCGCCGGGCAGCAGCGGCTGGCCCGGAAAGTGGCCCGCGAACGCGGGATGGTCGACCGGCACCGTGTGCACGAGCCGCACCGGCGTGCCGTCCTCGGCCAGTTGCGCCAGCGCGAACTCGCGCAGCGCGCGCACCGTGAGCTTGCCCGTGCCCTCGCGCGGAAAACCCTTCACGTGCACCACCCGCCGCGGCACGAAGACCGGCTCCAGCCGTTGCCGCAGCGCGCCGACGATGGCCGCCGCCGTGAGCTCGGGCGCCACCACGAAGGCGATCGGCCGCACCACGCCGTCGGCCACCTCGTCGGGCAGCCAGAAGGCGCCGTCGTCCACGCCGGGAATGCTGTTGAGGTGGTAGTTGAGGTGGGCCAGCGAACTGCGCCGGCCGGCCACGTGGATCAGGTCGTTGGCGCGGCCGAACAGCCGGAAGCGGCGTTCGTCGAGCAGCTCGAGCACGTCGGCCATCGGCGTCGGCTCGGGCAGGAAGTCGCCGCTGAAGATGAAGCGCTCGTTGCCGTCCTCGCCGCCCGGCTCGGCATGCACGCGGATCTGGCCGAAAGTCTCCCAGACCTCGGTCTCGGTGGTGCGGCGCATCGCGACCTGGCCCGATTCGGTGCTGCCGTAGATCTCGAGCAGCACGCCGTGCAGCGCCTGTTCGGCCTGGGCGGCCAGCTGCGGCGACAGCGGCGCGGTGGCCGAGAGGATCAGGTCGACCTCGGGCAGCGCGATGCCCGACAGCAGCAGCGTCTTGAGGTGGAACGGCGTGGTCACCAGCGCGCGCGGCCGCGGCACCGAGGCCAGCGCCTGCGCCACGTCGGCCGGGAAGAAGGGCCTGCCGCTGTCGAAGGCGCCGCCGCCGAGCATGGCCAGCAGCACCGAGGATTCGAGCCCGTAGCTGTGCTGCACCGGCACCGTGGCGACCAGCGTCAGGCCCGCGAGCGAAGGAAGATCGAGCACGCGGCACAGGCGCTCCACCGCCACCGCCACGTCGCCCGTGAGCGTGCGCCAGGTCTTGGCATGCGGCTGGGGCGCGCCGGTGGAGCCCGAGGTCAGCAGGCTGGCCGCGTGGCGTTCGGCGTCGATCATCGGCACGGCGGCCGGGTCGACCGCCTCGGCGGGCGCCGGGCCGGCGCTTTTCTCGATCACCAGCCGCGTCATGCCGGGCGTCTGCAGCGCCGGGTCGTCGACCAGCGCGAACAGCCCCTCGCCATGCGATTCGCGCAGCCGCGACAGGGTGTCGGCGCGCGCGTCGGGCGGCAGCAGGCTGGCATGGCCGCGCACCAGGGCCGCGGCCATGCCGACGATGAAGTCGTAGCGGTCGGAACAGAGATTGACTGCGGCGCCGTGGGCCGGCAACTGCGGCGCGAGGCGGGCCACGTCGGCCAGGAAGCGGCGCGTGCTCAGCGGCACGCCGGCGCGCCAGGCGAGCGGCGCATCGGGATCGCGCTCGGCGAGCAGCGGCAGCAGGCCAGGATTCGGTGTCACGCGGTGCCTTTTCCTCTTTCGTGTCGGTCCGCCGGGCCGGCGGGGCTCAGCGCAGGCCGCCGCCGGCGCCGCTGTCGGCCGACGAGTTGCCGTAGAAGGCGCGCACCGCATCGACCATGCGGGTGCGCTCGAACTCGGGGTGCAGCCGGTAGCGCAGCAGGTGTTCGCCGACGAACAGCAGCGCCACGCTGGCGGGCGTCAGCACGTTGGCCAGCAGCGACCAGGCCGAGAACGACAGCGTGAGGTAGACCACGATCGACGAGAGCACCACCAGCGCGAAGTAAGCGGTCCAGATGCGCGTGAGCTGCGTGGTGTAGGCCCGCATCGCGCCGCGCAGCGGATGCACGCGCTGCGCGAACTGGGTAATCAGCGGCACGCTGTCGCCGCGCAGCGTGGAGCCGAACCAGCCGCACAGCAAGGCATTGATGGCCACGTGCTGGAACACGTAGAGCCGGTTGGTGTCGCCCGCTTCGCCGCTGAGCACCAGCGCGAAGCCGGCCAGGCCCAGCGCGACCACCGCGGCGAAGCCCCAGCGGCCGAAGCGGCTGGCGGCGAAGCCCATGGCGGCGAGCCACAGCGGCCCGAGCAGCACGACCACCGCCCACGGCTCGGTGGCGTGGAACAGCATCATCCAGTGGGAAGCACCGGCATAGGCCACCCCCACCAGCAGCAGGAGCGCCAGGCGCCAACGTGACATGGGGTTCAGGCCGCGCGGTTCTGGGCGACGTGGGCCGCGAGCGTGCGCAACGACTGGAAGATCTGCTGGTTGCGTTCGTCGTCCGAACGCAGCTGGAAGCCATAGCGGCGCGAGACTTCGAGCGCGACCTCGAGGATGTCGATCGAGTCGAGGCCGAGGCCTTCGCCGTACAGCGGCTCGGTCGGGACGATGTCGGCCGGTGCCACCTCGAGATTGAGGGCGTTCACCAGCAGCACGGCCAGTTCCTGCTCGATCGGCGACTGTTCGGCATCGCCATCGGCGGGAATGGGGGGCTGAGCAGTCGAAGACAAGAAAAACCTCCAGAAACTTTTTGCCGCGGGGCGCGTGGGCCGTGGATTATAGGAGGGCAGCTTGATTAGACTGGCCGCCCCGACACGACCCGGAACCGTCCATGGCCGACCCTCTTCTGATCGCCCGCCACGACAGCGTGGAATGCACCCTCCTCCCGGCCCTCGCCAACCGCCACGGCCTCATCACCGGTGCCACCGGCACCGGCAAGACGGTCACACTGCAGACCATGGCCGAAAAGCTGTCGGCCATCGGCGTGCCGGTGTTCATGGCCGACGTCAAGGGCGACCTGACCGGCATCAGCCAGCAAGGCGCCATCGGCGAGAAGATGGCCGCCACCCTCAAGGAGCGCGGCATCGAGCTGCCCGAGCCGCTGGGCTGCCCCGTCACGCTGTGGGACGTGTTCGGCGAGCAGGGCCACCCGGTGCGCGCCACCATCTCCGACATGGGGCCGCTGCTGCTGGGGCGCATGCTCGACCTCAACGAAACCCAGGCCGGCGTGCTGAACCTGGTGTTCAAGATCGCCGACGACAACGGCCTGCTGCTGCTCGACCTCAAGGACCTGCGCGCCATGCTGCAGTACGTGGGCGAGAACGCGAGCCAGTTCACCACCCAGTACGGCAACATCAGCGCCGCCAGCGTGGGCGCGATCCAGCGCGGCCTGCTGCAGATCGAGACCCAGGGCGGCGACAGGTTCTTCGGCGAGCCGATGCTCAACATCGCCGACTTCATGCAGACCGTGGGCGGCAAGGGCGTGGTCAACATCCTCGCGGCCGACAAGCTCATGAATTCGCCGCGCCTCTATGCCACCTTCCTGCTGTGGATGCTGTCGGAGCTGTTCGAGCAGTTGCCCGAGATCGGCGACCCCGACCAGCCCAAGCTGGCCTTCTTCTTCGACGAGGCCCACCTGCTGTTCAACGAGGCGCCCAAGGCGCTGGTCGAGCGCATCGAGCTCGTGGTGCGGCTGGTGCGCTCCAAGGGCGTGGGCGTCTATTTCGTGACCCAGAACCCGCTCGACATTCCCGATTCGGTGCTGGCCCAGCTCGGCAACCGCGTGCAGCATGCGCTGCGTGCCTTCACGCCGCGCGACCAGAAGGCGGTGAAGGCCACCGCCACCACGATGCGGCAGAAGCCCGGCCTCGACATCGAGAAGGCCATCACCGAGCTCGCGGTCGGCGAGGCGCTCGTGAGCTTCCTCGACGACAAGGGCCGCCCGAGCGTGACCGAGCGCGTCTACGTGCTGCCGCCCGGCAGCCAGATCGGCCCGATCACGGCCGCGCAGCGCCAGGCGCTCTTGGCCAACTCGCTGGTGGCGGGCGTCTACGAGAAGGCGGTCGACCGCGAATCGGCCTACGAGAAGCTCAAGGGCCGCGCCGAGACCGCGCCCGATGCCCCCGCGGCGGGCAAGACGGCGCCCGGCAAGCCGGCCGATGAGGGTTCGGGCGCCGGCGGCATGCTCAACGACCTGCTGTTCGGCCACACCGGCCCGCGCGGCGCCAAGCACGACGGCCTGGTGCAGACCATGGCCAAGTCGGCGGTGCGCACCATGGGCACCTCGGTCGGCAAGGAGATCCTGCGCGGCGTGCTCGGCGGCATCTTCGGCTCGAAGAAGCGCTGAACCGGGCGGCAACGCATCCATGTCCTCGGGCAAGACACCGGCCAGGGACATCGCGGCGTTCTGGGAGCGCTGCATCTGGCCGCGCGTGCTCACGCAATGCGAGCGCGAGACCGCCTACAAGGCGCTCTACACGCGCGAGCACGGCCAGGGCGAGTTCGTCTGCCAGCGCAACGAGATCGCCGACAGCTGGATCGGCGTGATCGAGGGCTTCCTGCGCGTGCAGGACACCTCGGCCGACGGCAAGCCCGTGATGTTCACGGGCGTGGCCGCGGGCGGCTGGATCGGCGAGGGCTCGCTGCTGAAGGTCGAGCAGCGCAAGTACGAGATCGCCGCCACCCGCCCCACCGTCACCCTGCACCTGCCGCGCGACACCTTCACCTGGCTGCTCGACAGGAGCGTGCCGTTCAACCACTTCATGCTGTCGCACCTGAACGAGCGGCTCAGCCAGTTCATCGCCACGGTCAAGTTCGACCGCCTGCTCGAGCCCACGGGCCGCGTCGCGCGCGGCATCGCGAGCCTGTTCCACCCGGTGCTCTATCCCAACACCGATGCCACCCTGCAGATCAGCCAGGAAGAGATCGGCTGGATGGTCGGCGTGTCGCGCCAGCGCGTGAACGTGGCGCTGCACGAGCTCGAGGCCGCGCAGCTCATCAAGACCGGCTACGGCTGCATCAACGTGCTCGACCGGCAGCGGCTGTCGCGCTATCCGGCCAACCAGCCCGCCTGAGACGCCCGCGTCCTCAGAGCGGCGTCGACACCGGCACGGCCGGCAGGTCCTGCCCGCCCGGGCCGCCGCGGAAGCTGGTCGGCGTCCACGGCACCTGGCCCACGCCCGGCTTGCGCCAGTCGCACACGCCATCGGTGAACACGGCCTTCAACCGGTTCTGCTGGGCGCCCGTGAAGACGGCGCCGGCATAGTCCGCCGAGGCGAAGTCCAGCGGCTTGAGCTGGCACTTGAACACGTCCTCCGACAGCGGCCCGCCCGAGACGATGCGCACCGACTCGTAGGGCTTGACCGGGCAGGCGGCGCTCTCGAAGCCCACGTCCACCAGTTCGGCCTCGGTGTTGCCCGCGCCCGCGATGCAGAAGTCGACCGCGTCGGCGGGCTTGTCCTTCACCACCTTGCGCTCCTTCGTGTCGCCCGACTTGTCGCGCTCGATCGCGCTGAGCCAGCGGTCCATCATCAGGAAGGTCTGGCGGAACATCGCGGGCCCGGTGTAGGCGCCGCTGGCGCGCACCACGTGGTTGTCGTGCTGGCCGTTGGCCGCGTCGAGCCGCGCGCGCTGCTGCCAGGTGCGCCAGGTCATGTGGATGTCCACGCCGAGCTGCGGCCGCAGGTCGATGATCGGCACCTGCGCGAGGTTGCGCCCCACGCTCACCAGGCCGCTGCGGTAGAGCGCGCTCATCGACGAGGGCAGCGCGCGGGCGCGCGGCGCCGGCACCGCGACGCGGTCGCCCGACCACACCATGTCGGCATCCCAGCTGCCCACGCCCTCGTTGAGCGCCACGAACTGCTCGGGCGTGATGGTGCCGGCGCGCAGCGCCTTGAGCCCGTACTGCACGCCCGCGTTGTCGTACGGCAGGTTCGGCTTCACGTTGCGGTCGACGTCGACCACCGTGCCGAGGACCGGCGTCATCACGTCGTGGATCGAGCAGCGCACGCCGGTGGGCCGCAGCGCCGGGTCGTAGACCACCGCGTCGGGGAAGCCCGGGCCGCAATTGGCGGCCAGCACCGGGTTCTGCGGCGCGAGGAAGGAATAGACCCAGGTGGTGCAGTGGTCGGCGCTCGGATGGCCCTCGATCGCGGCGCGCTGCGCGGGCGTCAGGCCCGTGCCCGCGGCGGTCATGTAGTAGCGCCAGAGGATGCCGCAGTCGCGCGTCTCGATCCAGGTCGTGACCGCGTCGGGATAGCTCACCCCGGTCTGCAGCCCGTCGAGCAGGCCCGGCATCACCGAGGCCGGCACCGTCTGCATCATCGAGCCGCCCGAGCCGCCGTCGGCCATGGTGAAGCGGATCTCGCCGTAGGTGTCGATCACGTGTTCCTTCACCATCATGATGTTCTCGGTCGCGAGGAACTCGTTGTTGTTGTCGTTGTGGTTGGTGAGCTGCGAGTTGACCGTCATGTAGCCCGCGCGCAGCGCGTTGTCGTCGAAGATCGCGAGGCCCGGGTTCTGCTGGAAGCGGTTGCCCGAGGCCGAGGCGCCCATCTTCCACAGCACCTTGCCGTTCCAGCCCTTCTGCGGCGCCCAGGGGGTCCACGGCCTGGCCGGGTCGAAGAACACCGCCACCTGGTACATGCTGCGGCCCATGGTGCCGAGCTCCACCCGCAGCAGGCTCTTCACCGTGTCGCCGCGGTCGTTGGTGAAATCGGCGATCTCGGCATCGGCGGGCCGCTTCGCCGGGTCGTATTCGACGAAGCAGGGGTTGGCGCCGACCGGCGCGTAGCCGCAGTCGGTGCCCTGCTTGGCCTTGGGCTGGTAGTAGTGGGTGAACCGGGTGGGCGCGTTGCAGTCGGCATCGACCGGATCGGCGTCGAGGCCGCTGACCTGCGTGATGACCGTGGCCGACAGCCCCGTGCCCGCGGGATTCACCAGTGCCGCGCTCGGCGCCCTGGTGGCGCACACCCAGGGCTGGATCGGCACGCCCGCGAAGATGTTGCCGGCGCGGCCGAAGTTCGTGAGCGCGAGCCGTGCGCCCTTCTTCGCCGTCTTCAAGGTGGCCGTGAGCAGGTTGCGGCCTTCGCGCAAGCCCGACACCGTGCCCAGCACGCGGCCGTTGGGGCGCAGCGCGAAGGCCGCGCCAAGGTCGCGCCCGTCGATGTCGACCGCCAGGTCGAGCGCATCGGCGCCCTTGGGCAGCACGATCTCCACGTAGGCGTCGCCGTCGCTGAGCATGTCGGCGCGGTTCGACAGCGTGCGTATCTCGAGCTCGCCCGTCACTGGCGGCGAGGTGGGCGGCGGACTGGTCGGAGGAAGGATCGGCAACGCCACGCCGCTGCCCCCGCTGCCGCCGCAGCTCGCGAGGGTGACGACCACGCACAGGCCCAGGGCCCGCAGTCCCGCTCTGAGGATGTCTCGCATCGATGTCTCCTTTGTTGTGAGGAAAAACGCGACGCGATTGCAATCCTTTCGCTCTTTTCGAACTGTTCAGCGAACGACATTTCGCCGCCGTGCAGGGTTTGTCCCAGTGAGGCGTACGAGCGCTCGCAGGCGCTGCCAGAGCCGGCCCCTACCAGCGCAGCAGCCGCGGCCCCAGCAAGGCACCCACCAGCACCGGCACCGCGATCCCGCTCACGTACCAGACCGCGATGAACGGCGCGGTGAGCTCGGGGCAATGCAGCGCATAGACGGCCGCGCCCACGCCGCCGGCCAGCGCGCCGGCCGCCGCGCCGGCGAGCGCGGGCCGGGTCGGCGCGAGGCTGCGCAGCGCGGCCATCGCGCCCGCGAAGACCGGCAGCGCCATCAGGGCGATGCTGGCCGTGCAGACGCGCCACGTCTGCCCCATCAGCGAGGGCATGCGCGCCTCCTGGGGGGCATCGATCCAGACCACCACGGCCAGCATCCAGATCGCCAGCACCGGCAGCGCGGCACCGATCCAGGCCCGGCGCACCGGCACGCCCGGGCGCGCGAGCCGCTGCGCCATCACGAAGGCCGCGCCCGCGATCGCCAGCGGGAACAGCAGCTTGACCCAGAACATCGGCCAGAACAGCACCGCCAGCAGGTCGCGCCGCGGCCCGTAGCCGACGAACATGATCGCGAGCGACAGCGGCATGCCGACGGCCAGGGCCAGCCAGAGCCGCCGGCTCGCCGCGCGGCGCGGCGCGGCCACCGGGCCGGCAGCCAGCAGCGCGACGAGGTCGTCGGTCTTCACGCCGCGCCTCCGAAACGCGCCGCCAGCGCCTTGAGCCCGCGGTGGATGCCCACCTTGACCGCCGACTCGGACATGCCGGTGAGGCTCGCGGTCTCGGCCACCGACAGGCCCTCGATCTTCACGTGCACGATCGGCAGGCGCTGGCGCTCGGGCAGGGTCTGGAGCAGGCCGCCGAGGTCGCGGCGCGCGTCGCTGGCCTCGATCTCGGAGGCGGCGAACAGGCCCTGCTCGTCGTCCAGCGGATCCTGCAGCACCTCGCGCGAGGACTTGGCGCGCAGCAGGTCGATCATCTTGTAGCGCGCGATCGCATGCACCCAGGCCGTCAGCGGCTGGTCGCTCTGGTAGGTATGGCGCTGGTTGTGCATGGCGAGCAGGCATTCCTGGACGAGGTCTTCCACATCATCGGGCCAGCCGAACAGCCGCCGGCCCAGGAAAGCGCGCAGGTGCGCGCTGAGTCGCTGCAGGAAGTCGCGGTACGCCTTCGCGTCGCCGTCGAGGCCGCGAAGGAAGAGGCCGCGCAGCACCGCCTCGGCGTCGCTCGCATGCATCCTGCTGCCTTCGTTGTTTCGTGCCATCGCACCGGCAGGTTACAGCCGCGCCGAAAAAGTTCCGCCGGATGCCACCACGCCGCCATGCGGCCGCAAGGACCCGCGCGGTGCCGGGCCTTGATCCCGAGACACCGCCCGCTGCACTAAGCTGCCCCGCCAACCCCTCGAGGAGTGCTCATGTCGTCCGGCATCGCCCCGGTGTTCAAAGGACTCGTCTCGCATCCCTGGGCCTACCCGGCGCTGGAGGCGGTGCACATCGTCGGCATCGCGATGCTGTTCGGCGGCCTGCTGGTGTTCGAGCTGCGCGCGCTGGGCCTGGGCCGCGACCTGCCCGCGGCCCGGCTCGCGCGCCTCACGCTGGCGCCCGCGCTGGCGGGCTTCGGCCTGTGCGCCGCCACCGGCCTGGCCATGTTCGCGGGCCAGCCCGGCGAGCTGCTGGCCAATCCGGCCTTCCGCCTCAAGCTGCTGCTGATCGCGCTGGCCGGCGCGAACGCGGCGCTGTTCCATGCGCGCGGCGGCTCCGCCCTGCTCGACGGGCCCGCCGCAAAGACCGGACGGCTGCAGTGCCTGTTGTCGCTGGCCTTCTGGCTCGCTGTCATCATCTGCGGGCGCTGGATCGCCTATGCCTGAGCCGGCCCCGGCCCGCTCCCCCCATCCTCCGAGGAGACCGCCATGCCGCTGCCAAGACGCACCTTCGTCGCCAGTTCGCTGGGCTTCGGCCTGGGCCTCGCGCTACCGGCGCGCGCGCACCACGGCTGGAGCAGTTTCGACCAGGAGCGCCCGCTCTACCTCGAGGGCCGCGCCACCCGCGTGATGTGGCGCAACCCGCACGGCGAGCTCGAACTCGAACTGCCCGAGAAACCCGTGCTGCCGGCCGACCTGAAGCAGCGCGCGCTGCCGAAGCAGAGCGCCTCGGTCGACGGGCCCGCGCTGCTCGCCAAGGCCCGGCTGCCGACGCGGCGCGACCGCAAGTGGCTGGTCGAGCTCGCGCCGCTCACGCGGCTGTCGGCCTGGGGCGTGGAGGAGATCAAGACCGGCACGCAACTCGGCGTGCTGGGCTTCACCTTCACCGGCGAGAAAGGCGACCCGGTGCTGCGCGCCGAGTACCTGTTCGTCGACGGCAAGGTCTACGGGCTGCGCTCCTCGCCGGCCTGAGCTTCTTCGCCGCGATCCGTCTCGCGCCCTCGGCCGCGCCACGCACGCGGCGTTGTCCGTCGTTCCCCGGCTTGCAAGCCATGCGGTCGATCGGTACATTGCATTTTTTGAGGGCCATTCATGTCCGTCGACAGCACTGCGATCCCTTCGTCCTCCGCCTCCCCCGTTCCCCCCGCCGCGCCGGTGCCACCGGTTCCCTCGGCCGCCGCGCTCCCGGTCCAGACCGTCGTCCCCACGCCCAGCGGCCACATCCGGCTGACCTCGCACAGCGGCGGCTTCGGCGCGCTGCCGATCCGCTGGGGCGCGGCCACCGCCACCGAGCGCGGGCCGATCGTCGGCACCACCACCAAGCGCGCGCACCGCAACGTCATCGGCACGCACAGCGGCTCGTACAGCGTGTACCGCGCCCTCGCGGTGGCCGCGGGCGCGCTCAAGCGCGAGCACAAGGCCGACCTCACGAACACCGCGCCCACCGACATCATCGGCCCCTATCCGCAGTGGAGCGAACCCGGGCGCATCGTCTCGCTCGACCCCTGGGGCGCGCTGGTGGCCGATGCCTTCAGGAGCGAGCTCGCTGCCGGCTACGACATCCGCCCGACCATCGCCATCACCAAGGCGCACGTGATCCTGCCCGAGGTGATCGAGGCGCTGCAGAAGGGCCGGCTCAAGGCCGACGGCCACTTCCTCACGGCCGGCGGCGCCGCGATGGTGACCAAGGCCGCGATCGAGCCGGTCTGGTACCTGCCCGAGGTGGCGCGGCGCTTCGGCTGCTCCGAGACCGACCTGCGCCGCGTGCTGTTCGAGGAAACCGGCGGCATGTACCCCGAGCTGGTCACGCGCTCCGACCTCGAGGTGTTCCTGCCGCCGATCGGCGGGCAGACGCTCTACATCTTCGGCAACCCGCGCGACCTGGCCAATCCCGAGGTCGAGCTCACGGCGCGCATCCACGACGAGTGCAACGGCTCCGACGTGTTCGGCTCCGACATCTGCACCTGCCGGCCCTATCTCACGCACGCGATCGAGGAATGCATCCAGGGCGCGCAGCGCGGCGGCGTCGGCCTCATCGCCTACTCGCGCAAAGAGGGCCGCGCGCTCGGCGAGGTCACGAAGTTCCTGGTCTACAACGCGCGCAAGCGCCAGGTCGGCGGCGACACCGCCGACCAGTATTTCGCGCGCACCGAATGCGTGGCCGGCGTGCAGGACATGCGCTTCCAGGAGCTGATGCCCGACGTCTTCCACTGGCTGGGCATCAAGAAGATCCATCGGCTGGTGTCGATGAGCAACATGAAGTTCGACGCCATCGTCGGCTCGGGCATCGAGATCGGCGAACGCGTGAACATTCCCGACGAACTGATCCCCGCCGACGCGCGCGTCGAGATGGACGCCAAGATGGCCGCCGGCTATTTCACGCCGGGACCGGTGCCGGACGCGGAGGAACTCAAGAAGGCCAAGGGCCGGGGATTGAACGAATGACGAGCAGCAACAACGATTTTCGCGACCACCTTCCCGTCGACGGCTCGGGCAGCCTGCGGCCCGGCGACGAGGGCCGGGTCGATCCCGCGACCGAGTTCGCTGTCGATGCCGGCCATCCCGCGGGCGCCGCGCGCCTGCTGCGCAGCACCGCCGAAGTGCGCCGCCGCGCCGCCGGCCTGCTGGCGCGCGCACGCCACGGCGAATCGCGCTGGTTTCGCATCGGCGACGACAACGCGCTCGAGGACGCCGCGCGCACCGTGGCCGAGGTCACGCGCGAGCGCTATCCCTGGGACACCATCCCCTATCACAGCCGCTGGCGCCACTTCGAGGCCGGCGGCGTCGACCGCCGGGGCCAGCTCGACGAGCTGCTCGGCGAGGCCGATGCGCGGCAGCGCGCGCGCGCCCACATCGACCTGGTGCTGGTCAGCGTGCTGCTCGATGCCGGCGCCGGCCCCGACTGGCATTACACCGAACCGGCCAGCGGCGAGCGCTTCACGCGCTCCGAGGGCCTGGGCGTGGCGAGCTTCCACGCCTTCACCAGCGGCCTGTTCTCCTCCGACCCCGAGCGCCCGCTGCAAGCCGATGCCGCCGGGCTGCGCGGCCTGGTCACCGAACGGCTCGGCGCCGCCTTCCAGGTCAGCGAGGTCAATCCGCTGGTCGGCCTCGCGGGCCGCGCCACGCTGCTGCGCCGGCTCGGCGAGGCGCTGGCCGAGCAGCCCGAGGTGTTCGGCGAGGACGGCCGGCCCGGCAACCTGTTCGACGCGCTGGTCGGCCCCTTCGGCCCGGCCGCGCCGCCCACCGCCGAGATCGGCGCGCACGAAATCCTGTCGCTGCTGCTCGACGCCCTGTCGCGCATCTGGCCCTCGGCCAATGCGGTCGACAGCATCGCGGCCGACGGCAGCGACAACCCCGGCGGCATCGGCTCGGGCGATCCCGCGCTGGCGCTCGGCGACTGCTGGCGCCACAGCGCCGTGCCGGGCCCGGGCCTCACCAACGGCTGGATGCCCTTCCACAAGCTCTCGCAGTGGCTGACCTATTCGCTGCTCGAGCCCTTCGAGTGGGCCGGCGTGAAGGTGCGCCACCTCGAGGCCCTGACCGCGCTGCCCGAATACCGCAACGGCGGCCTGCTGATCGACAGCGGCGTGATCGTGCCCAAGGACGCGGCGCTGCTCGAGCGGCGCTGGAAGGCCGGCGACGAGTTCATCGTCGAGTGGCGCGCGCTCACCGTGGCCCTGCTCGACGAACTGGCGCCGCGGGTGCGCAAGGTGCTCGGCCGCACCGAGGAACAGCTGCCGCTGGCCTGCGTGCTCGAGGGCGGCACCTGGGCCGCGGGCCGGGCACTGGCACAGCGCTTGCGTGACGGTGCGCCACCGCTGCAGATCGAGAGCGACGGCACCGTGTTCTAGTTCGCCAGTCTCTTAGACTTCCGGGTTTCGCCAACGCAGAACGAATCGAAGAATTCCAATGAGCAACGTCCACCTCCTCGACCATCCCCTCGTCCAGCACAAGCTCACGCTGATGCGCCGCAAGGACGCGTCCACCAACAGCTTCCGCCGGCTCCTCAACGAGATCAGCATGCTCATGGCCTACGAGGTCACGCGCGACATGCCGATGCAGGACGTCGAGGTCGAGACGCCGCTCGAGACCATGCAGGCCAAGGTCATCGACGGCAAGAAGCTGGTGCTGGTGTCGATCCTGCGCGCGGGCACCGGCATCCTGGACGGCATGCTCACCGTGGTGCCCGGCGCGCGCGTCGGCCACATCGGCCTGTACCGCGACCCGAAGACGCTGACCGCGGTCGAGTACTACTTCAAGATGCCCGGCGAAATGGAGAACCGCGACGTGATCGTGGTCGACCCGATGCTGGCCACCGGCAACTCGGCGGTGGCGGCGGTCGAGCGGCTCAAGGAGCTCAATCCCAAGTCGATCAAGTTCGTCTGCCTGCTGACCTGCCCCGAGGGCGTGGCGACCATGCAGAAGGTGCACCCCGACGTGCCGATCTACACCGCCGCGATCGACCGCGAACTGAACGACCACGGGTACATCCTCCCTGGCCTCGGCGACGCCGGCGACCGGATCTTCGGCACGAAATAAGGCTCGCCCCCAGGCTGCGCGGCGCTTCGCGCCTCTCCGCCAACCCCCTACCGGGGGCAACACCAGCGGCCCGGCAAAGCCGGTTCCGCGGTGTTTCCCGAAAGGCTTCGGCGCGGGCACGCGGATTGCAGGATATTCATTTTCAACACCCGAGGAGAAGCACCGTGACAGCACGCCGCCCCCTGATCGTTCGTTCCATCGCCATCGCCGCGGCCCTCGCGGCCGGCCTTCCCGGCCTCGCCCTCGCGCAGGCCAAGCTCAAGGTGGCGGCGGTCTACACCGTCCCCTTCGAGCAGCAATGGGTGGGCCGCATCCACAAGGCGCTGAAGGCCGCCGAGGCGCGCGGCGAGATCGAGTACAAGGCCACCGAGAACGTCAGCAACGCCGACTACGAGCGCGTGATGCGCGAATACGCCACCGGCGGCAACCAGCTGATCCTCGGCGAGGTGTTCGGCGTCGAGGCCGCGGCGCGCAAGGTCGCCAAGGACTTCCCGAAGGTCGCCTTCCTGATGGGCTCCTCGCTCAAGCCGCAGGCGCCCAACTTCAGCGTGTTCGACAACTACATCCAGGAACCGGCCTACCTCAGCGGCATGGTCGCCGGCGGCATGACCAAGAGCAACCGCATCGGCATGGTCGGCGGCTTCCCGATCCCCGAGGTCAACCGCCTGATGAACGCGTTCATGGCCGGCGCCAAGGAGACCAATCCCAAGGTCGAGTTCAGCGTGAGCTTCATCAACAGCTGGTTCGACCCGCCCAAGGCCAAGGAAGCGGCCTTCGCGATGATCGACAAGGGCGCCGACATCATGTACGCCGAGCGCTTCGGCGTCTCGGATGCCGCCAAGGAAAAGGGCAAGCTCGCCATCGGCAACGTGATCGACACCCAGGCGCAGTACCCCGACACCGTGGTCGCCTCGGCGCTGTGGAACTTCGAGCCCTCGGCCGACCGCGCGATCAAGCTGGTGAAGGAAGGCAAGTTCGCCGCCGAGGACTACGGCATCTACTCGCAGATGAAATACAAGGGCTCCGAGCTCGCGCCGCTGGGCACCTTCGAGAAGAAGGTGCCGGCCGACATCGTCGCCAAGGTCAAGGCCAAACAGGCCGACATCCTCGCCGGCAAGTTCACCGTGAAGGTGGACGACGGCCAACCGAAGTCCACCGCGAAGTGAGCCGAGCGATGACCCCGCGCTGGCGTTCCCTGCTCGCGGCCGGCGTGCTGGCCTTCGGCCTCGCGGGCTGCGTCGGTGTCTACAAGGGCACCGGCGTCAGCATCAACAGCGGCACCCGGCTCGACGACACGCCGCGCATCGCGGTCATCTCGGCCTTCGAGCCCGAACTCAAGCTGCTGCTCGCGCGCCTGCAGGGCGCGGCGAAGCACAGTGTGAACGGGGTCGAATTCACCACCGGCACGCTCGAGGGCAAGCCGGTCGTGCTGTTCCTCTCGGGCATCAGCATGACCAACGCGACCATGAACACGCAGCTCGCGCTCAACCGCTTCCGCGTCACGAACATCGTGTTCAGCGGCATCGCGGGCGGCGTGAACCCCGCGCTGCACGTCGGCGACGTGACGGTGCCGGCCCAATGGGGCCAGTACCTCGAGGTGCTGATGGCGCGCGAGACCGCGCCCGGCAAGTACGCGGCCCCGCCCTTCATCACCGACGCCACCCTGCCCAACTTCGGCATGATGTTCCCGCGCCCGGTCGAGGTGCGCTCGGCCGCGCGGCCCGGCATCGAGCGCAAGTTCTGGTTCGAGGCCGACCCGAGGATGCTCGAGGTGGCGCGCGGCATCCGCAACGTCGACCTCGCGAGCTGCAGCGCCGGCAAGTGCCTGGCGCGCAAGCCCCAGCTCGTGGTGGGCGGCAACGGCGTCTCGGGCCAGGCCTTCATGGACAACAAGGCCTATCGCGAATACACCTTCAAGACCTTCCAGGCCAACGTGCTCGACATGGAGACCGCGGCCGTGGGCATGGTGGCCTACAGCAACGGCGTGCCGTACATCGCCTTCCGCTCGCTCAGCGACCTGGCCGGCGGCGGCGATGGCGAGAACGAGATGGGCACCTTCATGAACATCGCGGCCGACAACTCCGCGAAGGTCATGCTGGCGTTCCTGGCTGCGTGGAAGTGACACCCCTTGCCCCGCGGGACCGACGCGGGGAAGGAACCAGAGATTCATGAGCAGCACGACCGTCCTTCGCCTCCAGGGCATCACCAAGCGCTTCGGCAGCCTGGTCGCCAACGATGCCATCTCCCTCGACCTGCGTGCCGGCGAAGTGCTGGCGCTGCTCGGCGAGAACGGTGCCGGCAAGTCGACGCTGATGTCGATCCTGTTCGGCCACTACGTCGCCGACGAAGGCCGCATCGAGGTCTTCGGCGCGCCGCTCGCGCCGGGCAACCCCAAGGCCGCGCTGGCCGCGGGCGTCGGCATGGTGCACCAGCACTTCACGCTGGCCGACAACCTCAGCGTGCTCGACAACGTGACCATGGGCACCGAGCCGCTGTGGCGCCCGCTGTCGCGCCGCGCGGCCGCGCGCGCCCGGCTGCTCGAGGTGGCGCAGCGCTTCGGGCTGCCGGTGCGGCCCGAGGCGACCATCGGCAGCCTGTCGGTGGGCGAGCGCCAGCGGGTCGAAATCCTCAAGGCGCTGTACCGCGGCGCGCGCATCCTGATCCTCGACGAACCCACCGCCGTGCTCACGCCGCAGGAGAGCGAGGCGCTGTTCGCCACGCTCTCGCAGATGGTGGCGCAGGGCCTGTCGGTGATCTTCATCAGCCACAAGCTCGGCGAGGTGCTGCGCGTGTCGCACCGCGTGGCCGTGCTGCGCGGCGGCAAGCTGGTGGCCGAGGCGGCCACGGCCGGCACGACACAGGCGCAGCTCGCGCTGTGGATGGTCGGGCACGCGGTCGAGGCGCCCCGGCGCCGGCCCGCGAAGTCGGTCGGCGACGCGGTCTGCGTGCTCGACCGCGTGAGCACCGCGGCTTCGAAGAGCGGCGGCCAGGACCGGCTGCGCGAGGTCTCGCTGACGCTGCGCGCGGGCGAGATCACCGCGATCGCGGGCGTCTCGGGCAACGGGCAGGTGGCGCTGGCCGAGCTGCTGTGCGGCACCCGCCGCGCCACTGCGGGCCGCGCGCAGCTCATGGGCCGCGCCCTGCCGCCCTCGCCCGCGCGGCTGGTGCAGCGCGGCGTGGCGCGCATTCCCGAGGACCGGCATGCGGTCGGCGTGGTCGGCGACCTGCCGGTGTGGGAGAACGCGGTGTCGGAGCGGCTGCGCAGCCCGGTGTTCTCGCGCGGCGCGATGTTCGTGAAGCGCGCGGCCGCGCGACTGCATGCGCGCCGCATCGAGCAGGCCTTCGACGTGCGCGGTGCCGGCCTGATGGCGCCGGCGCGATCGCTGTCGGGCGGCAACATGCAGAAGCTGATCCTCGGCCGCGCCCTGCTGCCGCCCGAGCAGCCCGAGCCCGACCGTGACGAGGAACGCAAGTACCCGACCCAGGCCCCGCGCCTGATCGTGGCGCACCAGCCGACCTGGGGCCTGGACATCGGCGCCGTGGCCTATGTGCAGCAGCAGCTGATCGCCGCGCGCGATGCCGGCGCGGCCGTGCTCGTGATCTCGGACGACCTCGACGAGGTGCTGGCGCTCGGCGACCGCGTGGCGGTGATGCACGGCGGCCACCTCGGCGAGGCGCGCGCCGCCTCGGCCTGGACGCGCGAGGCGATCGGCCTGGCGATGGCCGGTGCCGCCGCCTCCACCGCGAAGGAGGCCACGCCATGATGCGGCTCGAACGACGCCACCAGGCCTCGCGCACCGCGCTGGTCCTGGCGCCCATCGGCGCGGTCGCCTTCACGCTCGCGATCAGCGCGCTGCTGGTGCTGTGGGCCGGCGCGCCCGTGGGCCGCACCTACGCGCTGCTGCTGCAGGGCGGCTTCGGCTCGGTGTTCGCCTGGAGCGAGACTCTCACGCGCGCGATCCCGCTGATCCTCACCGGGCTGGCCGCCACGGTCGCGTTCAAGGCGCGGCTGTTCAACATCGGCGCCGAGGGGCAGCTCTACGCGGGCGCGCTGGCCGCGGTCGCCGTGGGCGGCATGCATGGCGGCACCGGCTTCGAGCTCTCGCCCTGGCTGCTGTTCCCGCTGATGATGCTGGCCGCCGCCGTGGCCGGCGCGCTGATGCTGCTGGGCCCGGCGCTGATGAAGAACAGGCTCGGCGTCGACGAGGTCGTGACCACGCTGCTGATCAACTTCATCGTGCTGCTGGGCGTGTCGGCACTGCTCGACGGACCGATGAAGGACCCGACCGCCATGGGCTGGCCGCAGAGCGTGTCGCTGCAGTCCGACCTGGAGCTCGGCAAGCTGATCGCCCAGACGCGCGTGCACACCGGGCTGCTGTGGGCGGTGTCGCTCGCGGTGATGGTGTGGGCGGTCTTCAAATACACGGTGCTGGGCTTCGACATCCGCGCCGTCGGCGCCAATGCGCGCGCCGCCGCCTTCGCCGGCGTGCCGGTGACGCGCACCGTGGTCTCGGTGGCGCTGCTGTCGGGCGCGCTGGCGGGGCTGGCGGGCGCGATCGAGGTCGCGGGCCGCACGAGTTACGTCACGCTCGACATGTCGCCCGGCTATGGCTACACCGGCATCGCGATCGCGATGCTGGCCGGCCTGCATCCGCTGGGCGTGATCGCGGCCGGCGTGTTCGTGGCCGGCGTGCTGGTCGGCGCCGACACCATGAGCCGCGCCGTCGGCGTGCCGACCTACATCGCCGACGTGATCGTCGCGGCCTCGCTGATCGCGGTGCTGGTGGCGACCCTGCTGACCCGGTACCGCGTGCGGAGGAGCCGATGACCGAGCTGCTCGACATCCTCGCCAACCCGGCCTTCTGGGTCGCGGTGCTGCGCATCGCCACGCCGCTGATCCTCGGCACGCTCGGCGTGCTGCTGTGCGAGCGCGCCGGCGTGCTCAACCTCGGCATCGAGGGGATCATGGTCGCGGGCGCCTTCACCGGCTGGCTCGCGGTGTACCTGGGCGCGCCGCTGTGGGCGGGCGTGGGCATCGCGGCGCTCACGGGCGCCGTGTTCGGGCTGCTGCATGCCTTCCTGACCGTGGGCCTGGCGCTCTCGCAGCACGTGTCTGGGCTGGGCATCACCATGCTCGCGACCGCGCTGAGCTACTTCGGCTACCGCGTGAGCTTCCCGAAGGTCAACACGCCGCCGACCATCGTGCCCTTCGCGCCCATGGAGTGGCTGCACATCCCGGTGCTGGGCGCCCAGACGCCGCTGACCCTGCTCGCGCTGGCGCTGGTGCCCGCGGTGGCCTGGCTGCTCTACCGCACGCCGCTGGGCCTGGCGCTGCGCATGGTCGGCGAGAACCCGCAGGCGGCCGAGAGCCAGGGCGTGTCGGTCGCGGCCACGCGCACCGGCGCCATCGTGGCCGGCTCGGCGCTGATGGGCGTGGCGGGCGCCTTCCTCACGCTGTCGGCCTTCAACGCCTTCTTCTTCAACATGGTCAACGGCCGCGGCTGGATCTGCGTCGCGCTGGTGGTGTTCGCCTCGTGGCGGCCGGGCAAGGCCCTGCTGGGTGCGCTGCTGTTCGCTTTCTTCGACGCGCTTCAGCTTCGTTTGCAACAATCGGGCGACGCTTTCCTGCCCTACCAGCTGTACCTGATGCTGCCCTACCTGCTGTCGATCCTCGCCCTGGTGCTCGTGGCCCGCAAGGCCAGCTATCCGCAGGCGCTGATGAAGCCCTACCGCAAGGGGGAGCGCTGATGACCGCGACCGGCCTGCGCGCGGCCTGTCTCGCTGCGCTGCTGCTGCTCGGCGGCCCGGGCGCCCATGCGCTGGGCAGCGACTACGGCTACGACAGCTTCAAGACGCCCGACGCCGTCACCTGGGTCCAGCTCTGCGGCGCCTGGGGACCGAACCACCAGGGCACCTACCGCGTGGTGCACGCCGAACAGTACGCGCAGTCCTTCCTCTACGTGCAGTGGATGGCGCGCGACGCCAACGGCAGCCTGCAGGCCGCGCACACGGTGGCCATTGCCGAGCTCGACAACGACCATGCCGAGATCGCGCTCAGCGACCTGACCTGCCGCGCCACGCCGCGCGGCATCGTGCTGACGGCCAAGGCCGACTCGGGGCACGACGACAAGCTGCGGCGCGTGACCATCGAGGTCGGCCCGGCACCGGGCCAGTACCGTTTCCGGCCGCAGCGCACGCGCTGAGATCGGCCGACCGGCCACGCCAGGCCGAATCTCCCCACAACGATCCGCAAGCCCGCACGATGCTCGACCTCCTCCTCACCAACGCCACCCTCCCCGACGGCCGCACCGGCATGTCGATCGCCGTGCAGGACGGCCGCATCGCCGAAATCACGGCCGGACTGGCCGCGCCGGCGCACGACACGCTCGATGCCGCCGGCCAACTGGTCGCGCCGCACTTCGTCGACCCGCATTTCCACATGGACGCCACGCTGAGCTACGGCCTGCCGCGCGTCAACCAGAGCGGCACCTTGCTCGAGGGCATCGCGCTGTGGGGCGAACTCAAGCCGCTGTTGACGGCCGAGGCGCTGATCGAGCGCGCACTGGCCTACTGCGACTGGGCCGTGGCCAAGGGGCTGCTCGCGGTGCGCTCGCATGTGGACACCAGCGATGCCAGCCTGCTGGCGGTCGATGCGCTGCTCGAGGTCAAGCGCCGCGTGGCGCCCTACCTCGACCTGCAGCTGGTGGCCTTTCCGCAGGACGGCGCGCTGCGCATCCCGGGCGGGCTCGAGAACATCGAGCGCGCGCTCGACAAGGGCGTGGACGTAGTCGGCGGCATTCCGCACTTCGAGCGCACCATGGCCGACGGCGCGGCCAGCGTGAAGCGGCTGTGCGAGATCGCGGCCGAGCGCGGCAAGCTGGTCGACATGCACTGCGACGAGTCCGACGACCCGCTCTCGCGCCACATCGAGACCCTGGCCTTCGAGACGCAGCGCCTGGGGCTGCAGGGCCGGGTCACGGGCTCGCACTGCACCTCGATGCATTCGATGGACAACTACTACGTGAGCAAGCTGCTGCCGCTGATCGCCGAGGCCGGCGTGAGCGTGGTGTCGAACCCGTTGATCAACATCACGCTGCAGGGCCGCCACGACAGCTATCCCAAGCGCCGCGGCATGACGCGCGTGCCCGAGCTGCTGGCCGCCGGCGTCAACGTCGCCTTCGGCCACGACTGCGTGATGGACCCCTGGTACGGCATGGGCTCGGGCGACATGCTCGAGGTGGCGCACATGGGCCTGCACGTGGCGCAGATGACCAGCCAGGCCGGCATCCGCCAGTGCTTCGAGGCCGTGACCACCAACGCCGCGCGCGTGATGCACCTCGAGAACTACGGCCTCGAGGCCGGCCGCGATGCGAGCTTCGTGCTGCTGCAGGCACGCGATCCGGTCGAGGCGATCCGGCTGCGCGCCACGCGCCTGAAGGTGTTCCGCAAGGGCCGGCTGCTGGCCGAGACGCCGGCGGCGACGGCCGCGCTGCACCTGCCGGGCCGTGGCGACGCGACGAGCTGGATGCTCGCGAAGAAGGCCTGAGTCCTGGCGCCGGCAACGCACACGCCGCGATGAAACGCCTCGTGCCCCGCGTGCTCGTGCTGCTGCTGGCGGCGGCATGCGCGGCACCGCTGCCGGCCGCGGCGCCACCCGAATCGACGGCCGCGTCGCCCGCGGCAGGGGTGCGCCGCATCGCCGACCTGCCCTACGGCCCCGATCCGCGCCAGCGCATGGACGCCTACCTGCCGGCCAACGCCCAAGCCGCCCCGGTGCTCGTGATGGTCCATGGCGGCGCCTGGATGTTCGGCGACAAGGCGGCGGCCTCGGTCGTCGGCCCCAAGGTCGAGCACTGGGTGCGCGAACGGGGCTTCGTGCTGGTGTCGGTCGGCTACCGCTTCGTGCCGCAGGTCGACGTGGCGCAGCAGGCGCAGGACGTGGCGCGCGCGCTGGCGGCCGTGCAGTCGCAGGCGCCGTCCTGGGGCGGCGATCCGGCCCGCGTGGTGCTCATGGGCCACTCGGCCGGCGCCCACCTGGTCGCGCTGCTCGCGGCCTCCGCGCCGCTCGCGCGCCAACAGGGCGTGCGGCCCTGGCTCGGCACTGTCGCGCTCGACAGCGCCGCGCTCGACACGGCGGCGCTGATGCAGCGGCCTCACCTGCGCTTCTACGACCGCGTGTTCGGCGCCGACCCCGCCTTCTGGCGCCGCGTGTCGCCGACCGACCAGCTCGCGCCGGGCACGGCACCGCTGCTGCTCGTGTGCTCGACGCAGCGGCGCGACGGTTCCTGCGCGCAGGCCCGCGCGTTCGCCGACCGGGTGGCCGCGAGCGGCGGCCGCGCCGAGTTGCTGCCGCAGGACCTGTCGCATGGAGAGATCGATGCGGAACTCGGCCTGCCGGGTGGCTACACCTCGGCGGTGGACGGCTTCATCCGCTCGCTGCGTTAGCTGGCTCGCCAAGCCGCGCGCGGTTCGGGCGCCAGCGCCTCGGCCAGGGCCGCCAGCGACTCGCCCACCGGCCGCTCGATCTTGAGCGCCAGTAGCGCGTCGGCCCGCGTGCGCCCGAGATTCACCGCCGCCACCGGCTTGCCGGCCGCCGCGGCCGCCTGCACGAAGCGGAAGCCCGAATAGACCATCAGCGAGGAGCCCGCGACCAGCACCGCATCGGCGGCCTCGAGTGCCGCGAAGGCGGCGGCGACACGCTCCCTCGGCACGCTCTCGCCGAAGAACACCACATCGGGCTTGAGCAGGCCGCCGCAATGGGCGCAGGCCGGCACGTCGAAGGCCGAGAAATCGTGGCCCTCGAGGTCGGCGTCGCCGTCGGGCGCCGCGCGCGCCTCGAGCGCGGCCCAGCGCGGGTTGCGCGCGCGCAGCTCGCGCTGCAGCTGCGCGCGCGGCTGGCGGCGTTCGCAGCCCATGCAGCGCACGGTGTCGATGCGCCCGTGCAGGTCGATGGTGGCGCGGCTGCCGGCGGCCTCGTGCAGGCCATCGACGTTCTGGGTCAGCAGCAGGCCGACGCGGCCCGCGGCCTCGAGCCGTGCCAGCGCCAGGTGCGCGGCCGCGGGGCGGGCCAGCGCCATGGTCGGCCAACCGATCAGGCTGCGCGCCCAATAGCGGCGCCGTGTCGCCTCCTCGCCCATGAAGGCCTGGTAGGTCACGGGCGCGGGCCGCTTCCATTCGCCGCGCGCATCGCGGTAGTCGGGGATGCCCGACTCGGTGCTGCAGCCAGCGCCGGTCAGCACGAACAGCTTGCGGTGGCGCGTGGCGAAATCGGCGAGCGCGGCGGCGGTGGCATTCATGCGGGGAGCATACGGGGGCGGGCCCGGGGACGCGCGCCCGGGGGAAATCAGGACCGCCGTTGCGGCCGCAATGGTGCCGCTCGGCGCTCGACCTGCCCCGGGTTTCAGCCCCGCGCCTGGCCGGGCTGCAGCAAGTCGCACCACATGTGCACCTTGCCCAGCAGTTGGCCATCGAGTGCGATCGCCAGCGGCTCGACGCCGAAGGGCCGGAAGCCGCAGCGTTCGTAGAGCCGCTGGGCGGCGTCGTTGCCCTCGGTCACGGTGAGCTGCACCAGGCGCAGGCCCGGCCGCCGGCGCGCATGGTCCAGCAGCGCCAGCACCAGCCGGCGGCCGAAGCCCGCCTGCCGGGCCGATTCGGCCACCGACATGCCGAACAGCGTCGCCTTGTGCCGCGCGCGCTCGCGCCGCTCGAAGCTCAGGCCGGCCGCGCCGACCAGCCCGCTGGCGTCGAAGGCGCCATAGACCACGTCGGCCGTGTCATCGCCGGACGCCAGCCGCTCCTCCCAGAAACGCAGCGGCAAGGCGCCGCGCTCGGCCACCGTCGAGGTGAAGGCGCTGGGATGCCGCTCGTAGGCATCGAGCATGCGCGCGCGATAGGCCACGGCGTCGGCCGGCACCAGCCGCCGGACGACATCCATCTCGGAGTTCTGTTCAGAACCGGACACAGACAGCCTGCCTTTCCTGCAGCACGGCCTCCTGCGCGAAGGCCTGGCGGTAGGCCGCGATGACCCGGGCGATGGCCGCGTCGGCCTTGTCGTCGCGCGGATGCAGCAGCACCACGATCTTCGAAGGCTCGCGCACCACCGCGCCCGCGTCCCCGCGCCATTGGCCCACGGCGTCGATCACGGTGAGGCCCTGCGGGAAGGCCGGGGTCACGGTGCCGTCGAGGAAGCGCAGCCACTCGGCCTCGGACACCTGGCCGCCGGTGGGGATGGCGCGGCCGAAATAGAGGGTGTCGCGCTCGAAGGGCGAGAGGCCTGGAGCGCAGGCCGCTGCACCTGGCGATGCGGGGAGCGAGCCGCATCCCGCCAGAGACAGCGCCAGCATCGCGGCTGCGAGCCCGCGTGGGAATCGTCGCATCGACGGCATCGGAACGAACGATCCCGCAGGTTCAACGCGACGGCGCGATCGCGTCCGCGTAGTCGTAGAGCGCGCCCAGCAGTTCCTCGCCCTGCTCGTCCACCGTCTCCGACAGCGCATCGATCTCGGCGAACAGCCCCTCGACCGTGCGGGCACCGCCCTCGCCGTCGAACAGCTTCGCCACGCGGTGTTCTTCCCAGCGCTGCGCCTCTTCCTCGCTCAGCGTCTCGGGCCAGTTGCGCGCGCGGTAGCGGAACACGATCTCCTCGAGCCGCCCGTCGTCGAAACCGGTGCGGTCCCTCGCGAGTTCGGCCGGCGAGAGCGCGCGCAGCTGGTTGAGCCGGCGCCGGTCGCCGTTGCCGACGAAACCACCGTACAGGTCTTCGTCGACATCGGGCGCATCCTCCTTCGGCCGTTCGTAGACCCTGGCCCAGATCGCGCTCATGTCGGGCAGGTCGCGCGCGATGGCGGCATGGCGCATGGCCGCCTCGAGATCGATGCCCCAGCGCTCGGCCATGGGCGCCGCCAGCGTGCGCAGGTTGCCCACCACCATCGGCGACTTGTTGAGGTGCACGCCCTTGATCGGCAGCCGCACCACGCCCTCTGGCAGCTCGGCGGCGCGCGTGAACATGCGCAGGCGCACGGTATCGGCGTCGAGGTCGCGCAGTTCGCTCGGGTCGTGCGCGAGGTCCCAGGCCAGCAGCTCGTTCTTGTTGGTGGGATGGCTGGCCAGCGGCCACATCACGGCGAGACAGCCGCGCTCGGCCGGGAACATGCCCGAGACGTGCAGGAAGGGCTTCGCGGTCTCGCGCACCGCCGGCAGGCCGAGCTCGGTGGCCACGCGGTCCTTGCGGTGCAGCGCGAAGGCGAAATCGAACAGCTTGGGCTGCGCGTTGCGGATCAGCCGCGCCAGCGCGATGGTGGCGCGCACGTCCGACAGCGCATCGTGCGCCGACTCGTGCAGCAGGCCGTTGGCCTTGGCGAGGTCCTCGAGCTTGAAGCTGGCGCTGCCGTCCTCCTTCTTCGGCCACTGGATGCCGTCGGGCCGCAACGCATAGGTCAGGCGCACCACGTCGAGCAGGTCCCAGCGGCCGCATTCGTTCTGCCACTCGCGCGCATAGGGATCGATGAGGTTGCGCCAGAACAGGAAGCGCGTGACCTCGTCGTCGAAGCGGATGGTGTTGTAGCCCACGCCGATGGTGCCGGGCTGCGAGAAGGCGCGCTCGATCTGGGCCGCGAACTCGTGCTCGGGCAGGCCGCGTTCGAGGCACAGCTGCGGCGTGATGCCGGTGATCAGCGTGGCCTCGGGACTCGGCAGGTAGTCGGGCGCGGGCTTGCAATAGATCATCAGCGGCTCGCCGATCTCGTTGAGCGCCGCGTCGGTGCGGATGGCGGCGAACTGCGAGGGCCGGTCGCGGCGCGGCACGGCGCCGAAGGTTTCGTAGTCGTGCCAGAGGAAGGTTTGAGCGGTCATGTCGTTGTGGAAAAGCGAAAGCGGATACCGGGTGCGGCGCCCGGTTTCAGAGCAGCGGCGACGACAGCCGCGCGATCGAGTCGCCGAGCCGTTGCCAGAAGGGCTGCGGCCGATGCGCGCGCACCGCGGCCGAGCTGTGCAGATCGGTCTCGAACTGCGCCGCCAGCGGCCGGGTCAGCGCCGGACCATAGACCACCGCGCAGACCTCGAAGTTGAGGCGGAAGCTGCGGTTGTCGAAATTCGCGGTGCCGATCATCGCGCAGTCCTCGTCGACCACCAGCGTCTTGGAGTGCAGCATGCGCGCCTTGTACTCCCACACCTTCACGCCCGCGGCGATCAGCTCGTCGAAGTAGGAGCGCGCGGCGGCGCTCACGATGGCCGAGTCGCTGCGCCGCGGCACCAGCAGCCGCACGTCGACACCGCGCAGCGCGGCGCTGGTGAGCGCCATCAGCGCGGGCTCGCCGGGCACGAAGTACGGCGTGGTGAGCCAGGCGCGATGGTTGGCGTTGTGGATCGCCTCGACGTGCATGCGGTGGATGGCCTCGAGCGTGTTGTCGGGCCCGCTGGTGACGATCTGCACCGGGATCTCGCCGGCCTCCACCTTCGGCAGCATGGCATCGAGCCCGTCGCCGAAGCTGTGCAGGTCCTCGCCGGTGGCATAGGTCCAGTCCTCCATGAAGGTGGTCTGCAGCCAGCGCACCGCGCTGCCTTCCACGCGCAGGTGCACGTCGTGGTAGGCGTCGGGACGCGTGCGCTTGTCCTCCTCGTCGGTGATGTTCACGCCACCGGTGAAGCCCACGCGGCCGTCGCACACCACGATCTTGCGGTGGGTGCGGTAGTTGGTCACGGGACGCAGGCGGCGGCCGATCTTGGTGTCGTGGAACAGCGCCACCTGCACGCCCGCGGCCAGCATCGGCGCCATGAACTTGCGGCCGATGCGCTTGGAGCCCAGCGCGTCGATCAGCAGGCGCACCTTCACGCCCTCGCCCGCGCGCGCCACCAGCAGGTCGCGCAGCGCGGTGCCGATGGTGTCGGGCTCGAAGATGTAGTACTCGAGATGCACATGGTCGCGTGCCGCGCGCACCGCCTCGAAGATCGCGTCGAAGGTGCGTGCCCCGCCCGAGAGCAGCTCGACGCCGGTGGCGCTCGATACCGGGATGCCGCAGGTCGCGGTGCCCAGCCGCGCCATCTGCTGCAGCGCCGGCGGCGCATGCTCGGCCGCGTCGCGCAACCGCGCGAGGTCGGCCTGCGCGTTGGCGTTCGCGCGGGTACGCAGGCGCTTGAGCCGCTGCTTGCGCAGGCGCTGCGGCCCGAGGAAGTAGTAGATGACGAATCCCGCGAACGGCAGCAGCGCCAGCGACAGGATCCAGCTCATCGTCGACACCGGCGCGCGCTTCTGCATCACGATCCAGACCGACAGCACGGCGATGTAGCCGCTCCATGCCAGGGAGAGGCCGGTTTTCCATTCGGGACTGAGTTCGGGGAGGATCAAGGCGAGGGGCGGACCGATAAAAAGAAAAAGGCCGGCAGCGCGATGCTACCGGCCTTTGGAGGCGGTTCCGCGGCCTCGCCGGCCACGGAATGCCCAGTTCCTTCGCTTGTCTCAACCGGCCGCGGCCTCTTCCGCTTCGGGCTTCGACTTGCCTTCCTTCTTCGGCAGCGGCTGGATGTCGAGCAGCACCTCGTCCTTCTCGTCGAGGTCGACTTCCAGGCGCCCGCCTTCGGTCAGGCGGCCGAACAGCAGCTCGTCGGCCAGTGCACGACGGATCGTGTCCTGGATCAGGCGCTGCATCGGCCGTGCGCCCATCAGCGGATCGAAGCCCTTCTTCGCCAGGTGCTTGCGCAGCTTGTCGGTGAAGGTGACCTCGACCTTCTTCTCGGCCAGCTGCGTTTCGAGCTGCAGCAGGAACTTGTCGACCACGCGCAGGATGATCTGCTCGTCGAGCGCCTTGAAGTTGACGATGGCATCCAGCCGGTTGCGGAACTCGGGCGAGAACAGGCGCTTGATGTCGCCCATCTCGTCGCCGGCCTGCCGCGGGTTGGTGAAGCCGATGGTCGCCTTGTTCATGGTCTCGGCACCCGCGTTCGTCGTCATGATGATGATGACGTTGCGGAAGTCGGCCTTGCGCCCGTTGTTGTCGGTCAGCGTGCCATGGTCCATGACCTGCAGCAGCACGTTGAAGATGTCCGGATGCGCCTTCTCGATCTCGTCGAGCAGCAGCACCGCGTGCGGCTTCTTCGTGACGGCCTCGGTCAGCAGGCCGCCCTGGTCGAAACCGACGTAGCCCGGAGGCGCGCCGATCAGGCGGCTCACCGCATGACGCTCCATGTACTCCGACATGTCGAAGCGGATCAGCTCGATGCCCATGATGTAGGCGAGCTGCTTGGCCGCTTCGGTCTTGCCGACGCCCGTGGGACCCGAGAACAGGAACGAGCCGATCGGCTTGTCGCCCTTGCCCAGGCCCGAGCGCGCCATCTTGACGGCCGAGGCCAGCACCTCGAGCGCCTTGTCCTGGCCGAACACCACGCTCTTGAGGTCGCGCTCGATCGTCTGCAGCTTGCTGCGGTCGTCGTTGCTGACGTTGGCCGGGGGAATGCGCGCGATCTTCGCGACGATTTCCTCGACCTCGGTCTTGCTGATGGTCTTCTTGCGCTTGCTCGCCGGCAGGATGCGCTGGGCCGCGCCCGCTTCGTCGATGACGTCGATCGCCTTGTCGGGCAGGTGACGGTCATTGATGTACTTGGCGCTCAGTTCGGCCGCGGCCTGCAGTGCGGCCACCGCGTACTTCACGCCATGGTGTTCCTCGAAGCGCGACTTCAGGCCCTTGAGGATGTCGACGGTTTCCTGCACCGAGGGCTCGACCACGTCGACCTTCTGGAAACGACGCGACAGGGCCGCGTCCTTCTCGAAGATGCCGCGGTACTCGGTGAAGGTGGTCGCGCCGATGCACTTGAGCTGGCCGCTCGAGAGCGCCGGCTTGAGCAGGTTCGACGCGTCGAGCGTGCCGCCCGAGGCCGCGCCGGCGCCGATCAGCGTGTGGATCTCGTCGATGAACAGGATCGCGTTCGGCTTGTCCTTGAGCGACTTGAGCACGCCCTTCAAGCGCTGCTCGAAGTCGCCGCGGTACTTGGTGCCCGCGAGCAGCGCGCCCATGTCGAGCGAGAACACGTTCGACTCGGCGAGGATCTCGGGCACGTCGCCCTGCGTGATGCGCCATGCCAGGCCTTCGGCGATCGCGGTCTTGCCCACGCCGGCCTCGCCGACCAGCAGCGGGTTGTTCTTGCGCCGGCGGCACAGGATCTGGATCACGCGCTCGACCTCGTACTCGCGGCCGATCAGCGGATCGATCTTGCCGTCCTTGGCCATCTGGTTGAGGTTCTGCGTGAACTGTTCGAGCGGCGAGGCCTTCTCGTTCTTCTCGCCGCCGCCCTCTTCGTTCTCGTTCGAGGAGGCTTCGCTGTTGCCCTTGACGGCTTCCGGCGGATCGCTCTTCTTGATGCCGTGGGCGATGAAGTTCACCACGTCGAGGCGGGTCACGCCCTGCTGGTGCAGGTAGTAGACCGCGTGCGAATCCTTCTCGCCGAAGATCGCGACCAGCACGTTGGCGCCAGTGACTTCCTTCTTGCCGTTGCCGGTGGACTGCACGTGCATGATGGCGCGCTGGATCACGCGCTGGAAGCCCAGCGTGGGCTGGGTGTCCACATCGTCGGTACCCGCCACCTGGGGCGTGTTGTCCTTGATGAAGTTGGTGAGCGACGCCCGCAGGTCGTCGACGTTGGCCGAGCAGGCGCGCAGAACTTCCGCGGCGCTCGGGTTGTCCAGCAAAGCGAGCAGCAAATGCTCCACGGTGATGAACTCGTGGCGCTGTTGCCGGGCCTCGACGAAGGCCATGTGCAAGCTGACTTCCAGTTCCTGGGCAATCATGTGATTTCCTTTTTGCCTTGCTGTAAATAAGTTCTCAGATGGGTTGGAGCTTGCCTAAATCAACAGGTTCATTCCACGGGTTCGCTGACACATTGCAAAGGGTGCCCCGCCTGCTTGGCGGCTTCCATCACCTGGTTGACCTTGGTGGCCGCCATGTCGCGGGAATAGACCCCACAGACGCCGCGGCCATCGAGGTGGATCTTGAGCATGATCTGGGTGGCGCTTTCGCGGTCCTTGCTGAAGTACTCCTGCAAGACGACGACCACGAACTCCATGGGCGTGTAGTCGTCGTTGAGCATGACCACCTGGTACATCTGGGGTGGCGCCGTTTTCTGCGGACGCCGCTCGAGGACGACCGAATCTCCGTCGTCTCGCGCCGGCTTGCGCACCGGTGGAGCGGGAGGGGTCGAAGGAATTCTCGTTGCCATGAAAAAGATTCTATAGAGCGTGCAAGCGCCGTGCCGGCTCGGGAAAAGCTGGTGGCGAGAATTCGACAAATCAAGAGGCTTGCGCCTCATCCGCCGCCAAAAATCCTTTTCAACGGATTTTGACGATGTCGCGCTCAGATATTCCGCAGATCAGGCTTTCGGGGACCCGGCAATTTGCGCCTTTGGGCACGTTCGGCGGCCGGCAGTTCCGCCGGAAGCGCGTCGATTTCCTCGTCGCTGAGGTCGAGCAGCCGACGTTCCGGTCGTTCCGGCGGCGGTACGGGCGGTGCGGCCTCGGCCAGCCGCGGAATCCGGGAAACCCGGGCTGCCGGGCGTTCGGCCACGGTTACATCGGGCCGGGCGGGTTGCCGCGAGACCCGTGGCGCCTTGCGTCCCGCTCGCAGGATCAGCCATGCGGACAGTCCGCCGCCGAGCCAGCCAATGGCGAGGATGCCCGCGAGCAGCCATGCCGGCGGGAGCCGGTTCACTTCGCGGCGCCCCATTTCTGCAGCAGTTCCTGTGGAATCGCACCGACCACCTCCGCGAAGGGCCTTCCGACCAGGCTCTCAGCCTGGCGCAGCAGCAGCACGACCGGGGTGCTCGGCTCATGGACCTCGAACCAGGCCCGCACGGCCCGGATGGCGTTCAGCGCGTCATCCCGCGAGGTGGGCCGCTCATGCGCGGCCGCGTCGGCGAGAGGCGCGACCGTCACCGACGAGGTACGCCGGTCAGGAGCTTCATGGGCAGCGACGTCATTGGAGAGGTGAAAGGGGCTCAGCAGCCGTTGCAGCGGATGCGGTTCGGGCGCCTCGCCAGCGAGCTGTGCCCTGCTCCACCGCACGATGCGCTGAACCGAGCACGCTGCGCTCGCCAGGCGATTCAGCGGCGCCTCCGGATCCGAGCCCGACACGCGCCGCAGTTCGGACAGTTGCCTTCCCACGGAATCCCGCAGCGATGCCCCGCCCGCCGCATGCAGCGCCCGATCGACATCGCGCACGGTCAGGCGCGCGGCCGAACCGGCATGCACGACGATCTCGCGGACGTCTCCGACCAGGCCGTCCGGATCGGCCAGGGCTGCCAGGGCGTTCGTGCGCACCGTCGGATCGTCCTCGCCCTCGATCACGCGCTGCGGATGCACGGCGTCCGGCCAACGGGCGAGGACCGCGGCCAGCACCGCGAGCCCCTGCGCCAAACCGGTGGCGCCCGCCAGCCGCGTGCGCGCCCGGCACAGCCAGACCAGCAGATGGATGTCGCGCGTGCGCGCCAGCAGGCGCACGCAGTCCCGCTCGACGTCACCCCAGTTCGGTGCCTCCGCAAGCCCGATGAAATCGCCGTATTGCGCTTCGGCCCGCGGCAGCATGCGCGAACGCAGCACCGCATGGTCCGGGTCGTACTCGAGGCTGGGGCCGCAGGGCGCCGTGGGACTGACCGGCGACAGCCACTGGGCTCCCCAGTCGTCGATGAGGTCGCCGGAAACCGCGGGCCCCGGATTCATGGCGACTCCGCGGTGCCCATGTACCGCTCGGGCTCGAACACCATGCCGACCGTGTAATCCCCGCAGGCTGCCTCGTCCCCGCCCAGCCAGGTGGACCACCCCAGCCGGCGCAGCGCCTCGAGGCGCGCGGGCGGCCTGCTGTCGCGACGGATCCGCAATTCGACATCCCAGGCGAATTCATGGCCGACAAAGGCGCGGACCCACTCGACCAGCAGCGGCAGGTCGCAGCCCTGCGGGGTCAGGCGCAGATAGCGCTCGAGCGTCAGCGGGCCGAGCACCAGCCGGAACCGGCCCTGCCGGTCGGCAACCACCTCGCCCGCCACGGCGCCCGCGCCCATCACGCTCGGGGCGCTGGCGCTTCCCAGCCGGCTGCGCTCCTCGGGCGCGATGCAGATCCAATACGGCATGAACTCCCGCAGCCGAACCGGGATGGCGAAGAAATGCGCCAGCGTGCCCGCCAGGCCATCGGGATGGCGCGTCTCCCGGCCCAGGTGCGGGGCCGCGGCCAGCCGTGCGTGCGACGGCAGCACCGAATCGAGGATCTCGCCCGGATCGTGACCGGTCAGGCGCGCGACATAGCGGCTGAAACGCTCGTCCCCGCGGCGATCCAGCCCCTCGGTCGACTGGCTCTGCGCCCAGGCCCGGTAGATGTGCGTGAGGTAGCGGTGATGGAACAGATCGAGAAAGTCCGCGAGGGTGCTGTCGCCCGCGTTCTCCATGCGGTCGCGCACGATCTCGGTGAAATGCAATGGCAGCGGTCCGTTCGATCCGAGCATGCCCAGCCCGTACAGCCGGATCAGCGGCCGCGACGGGTCGTTGCCACCTCGGTGCGCGGCGGATTGCGACGGCATCGCGATCTCGGCGATTTCGCGCGGCGCGAAGGCCAGGGCTGCGGCCTGCCCCAGGCGAAAGGCTTCCTGCCGCGGGCGCGCCGCCAACCCGATCGGCGGCTGGTCGGGCCAGGCGGCGGCAAGCCGGCGCAGCAACGCGAAGAAGCCGAACCTCCAGGGCGCATGGCTGGCCGCGTCGAGCATCTCGGCCATCTGCCGCGCCACGGTGCCGGCGCCGGGGAGTTCCTCGTTCATGCCGTGGAATCCCCGTGGCCGCCCACGCGTGCGCCGATGCGGACCGGGCTGTCGGTCGCCATGTCGTGGTGCTCGCGCCGCGTCAGCCCGGGCAGCGCCCCGCCGGCATGTCGAACGAGTTCGGGAGCGAATGCCGAGAGCACTTCCGCGGGCTGCCCGGGTGCCAGCAGATCGGGACCATCCAGCCGGTCGAAGCCTTCGATCACCCGATCGATGCTGTCGCGGGCACAAAAAATGTCCAGTGGCGAGGAAAAGCGGGCGCCCTGTGCATTCAACTGTGCCCATGTCGGCGCGGCGCTCCCACCCGGCTCCGCGAGGCACTGCGAGCCGGCCCGGCCAGCCAGCGCGCCGGGATCGCGGACCACGCGCACGAACTCTTCGTGCCACTGCTCGAACAGCGCGCAGCGCCCCCTCGCCCCGTCGATGGAGGAACTCCGGTCGTCACGCACCGACAGCGACCGGGAAGGCCGCGGCACCGGGGGGCCTTCGTGCAGCAACGAGGTCACGACATCCGCGCGCCGACGGTGCCGCGCGCCCGCGATGTCGAGCAGGCCGAAGGGGTCTGCCTCTGCCTCGCGATGCGGCAAGTGCTCGCGCGGCGGCAGATCCCACGGCTCGGGGGCCGACGCGGCTTCGAACGCACTGCGATCTGCCACGGCCAAAGACCGCCTCATGGCAGCACGCCCCAGGTGGCCTGCAACCGATGGCTCGCATCGACGAAACGTCCCTCGGCGTCCTGTTGCCAGAAAGCGCTGCCGGCATGCGCGCTCCAGGTCCGGTCCGGCCAGTCGGACCAGGGCAGGAAGCGAACGCCACGCACATGCGCGACAGGATCGATCGCCGGCCTCGGTGCCGTCCATCGATCGATCACGGCCTGCATCCGATGGCCTGAGGGGTCGTCGCGGCCACTGGCATTCGCGAAGGCGGGGCCCGGCGGCAGGCCTGGCGTGCCGCCAGCGCGCGACTGCTCGTCCCACAGCGCCCGGACCGCGATCGCCAGCGTCCGGATGTTCGCCGGCGAGGCCGCCGCCAGATGGCGCCCAAGCATCCGGGCCAGCCAGAACTGCCAGTCTCGCGGCTGCGCCGCATGGTTTTCGAAGTGGCGCCGGATCCAGCTCGGCCTTGCCGCCTGATAGACGACCAGCGGATGGCGGTGTCCGAGGCTGTCGCCCGAGGTCGCGATGACACCGAGAACGCATTGCCGCCGGGCGAACGGCAAGGTTCCGGGCGGCAACACGAAGGCCACCGGCAACCCCGGCCGCCGCTCCGCGCCCGACAGGGACTGCCCGGCCTTGTCCCCCGCGGACAAGGTGCATCGGCGCGCTTCTTGCGCGAGCCAGGCCCGCCAGGCCTCGATCTCTCCCTGTCCCGTTCCGAAGCGGACGAAGTCCGCATGACCGGACAACTTGCCCCAGATGGCGGGCGGTGTCACCTGCCACGACGCGATCAGTTCGCCGAACATCGGATCACCCCATGCGCCCGGGGCAGCGAAACCCCTTGAGCAGATCGCTGTTGAACGGATGCGGCTGACTGCCGGAACCGATGTCGAGCAGCGCGCGCCGTCCGTCGAACTGGAATTCGACGCTCGTGCGTCCCGGGGTCGCCGTGCTCACGAGACGGCCCTTGTCCAGCAGTCGCAACAGCGCCCAGGGCCCGCTGGCGCCCACGGTCGAGGTCGGCCCCGACACCCGCGGATTCGCGCTCAGTTCCGCCATCGATCCACCGCGCGGACCGGGCCAGTGGATGGAAAGCGCCTGCACCGGCCCATGGACATAGCGCTGGCCTTGCCCATCGATGTCGATGCCGAGGTCGGTGATGCTGGGCTCGAGCTCGAGTACCTTCAGCTCCAGCTTCCACCCGAGCTTCCTGCCATCTGCCTCGCGAAAGAAGAGATCGCGGATCTGCCGTGCCCGGTCGAAGGCCTCGAGGTTCGGACCGCCGAGCGCGAGCAGCTTGAGCAGCTCTCCCGCCAGCGTGGGCCCGGTGGTCCCCGTTGCGGCCACGGGTGCCGCCGGGCCCGCGGGGACCTCGAGACTCGCAAAGTTCCCCGGATCCTTGTAGCGCCAGGGACGCACGCTGGTATCGACAAGGGCTGCCAAGTGCTTTGCGAAGAACTCGTCGGCCGCCCCTCCCACGGCGAACATCAGCGTGAAGTCCTCGATGGAGGCATCCTGCACGGTCGCCGCCAGCGGGTAGCGGCCTTCCACGCCACGCCGGCAAGGCTCGCCGACCTGCTGCGCCATCAACCCCATGAGACGATCGAACTGGAGCTGCGCCTGGCCACGCAGGATTGCGGTCGCTCCCTGCACCACCTTGCTGCCGCCGCTCGTGGCCAGCGCGGTCAACACTTCGCGAAAAGGCGCCGGCAGCTTCCCGGCTTCGAGCAGCAGGCGCGCGCCGACCTCGGCACCACCGGGCGGCAGGCTTTGGGCGCTCAAGGCCGTGTCGGCCACCACCAGCAGCGTGTAGAACTCGTTGATCAGGCCGGTGACGGCTTCGAGCCCCGGCTTCGCGGTACCCGCCGTGCCACCCGGTAGCGCGCCCACGTCGGGCTGCCCGGTGACCAGTTCGCGCAGCGCGGCAAAACGGTCGTCCACGATCTGCCGTTCCATCCGCTCCTCGGCGCGAATGCCGAGGCGACGCCCCATCGCTTCGGTCTGCCGACTCATCTGTTCGGCAGCCTTGTCGAGCAACCCCCTGGTCTCTTGCGCCGGAACCATCAACGGGCGCGACAAGGTGGTTTCGCGTGCGGCGGCGCGCGCGAGCCGACTCAGCGGCGAGTGGAGGGCAGCAAGCTGCCGCAGCACACCGAGGTCGAAGCCCAGGTTCGTGGCGGCTGCGTCGCTGCCGCCGACCGGGCGCACCGAAGCAAGAAAGTGCTCCCAGTGCTTGGCGTACTCCTCGAGGTAGCGGCGCCGGATGTCGGCCAGCCGCGGGTCGCCCTGTGCATCGCGCGCCGAGCCTTCGATCGAGGAAGCGGCCCCTCGCCCCATGACCCAGCCATCGTCATCGAACGCACGCGCAGCGAACTCCGGCAGGCGCTTGTCGAAGACCTCGTGATAGCCGTCGTAGGTGAAGAGGCCCGGCACGCCTTGATCGAGCGGCAACCCGCCGTCGCGCGAGAAGACGGCTCCGGCCTGCGGCCCGACCGCTCGAATCAGCGTGAAGGCTTGCGGCGCCTCCGCCTCCATCGCCGCCTTCGCGCGCTCGTAGATCCGCTGGGTCGACGCCTGCGTGCCGAGAAAATCCTGCGCCGCGCGCACCAGCGCCGCATCGGGCAGTGCATCCACTTCGAGCGCGCGTTCGCCCGAAAAGAGCGCTACTGCATGCTCGACCACCGCGGCCCGGCCGCCGAATGCGGTGGCGCCGCCGGACAGTTCCCAGTCCCCGAGCACCCAGTCGCGCACCTCGGCCGCGCCGCCCTTCATGTAGCGCGACCGGTCGAACAGCAGCTTGTAGGCGCGCAAGGCGTCGTAGGCCGCCTTCGCATCGCCCTCCTTCACGCGCTGCGACAACACGACCTCCATGCGCCGCACGATGGCGGGCAGCAAGGTGCGGTTCTGCAGGCGGGCATAGGTCTCGCCGGCCGCCGCCAGCACGCCGGGTGCGGCATAGAGCCCGTAGAGATAGGCACCACCCGGGTCGTCGAGATCCAGCCCGGGTTGACTGGGCAGTTCGCGCGCGGCGTTCAATGCATCGGGAACGTCGGTGGTCCTGAGGCCGTCGAACAACGAGCGCACCTGCAGCGACAGTGCATTCGTTCGCTGGCTCGCCGCCTCGAGATAGCGCTGGTTGTTGCCGAAACTCAGCGCCAACGCACCGGCCAGCCAGACGAACAGCACGATCACCAGCGCGTGCCCCAGGATTCGCATGAGCCTGAAACGGAACTCCCAGCGCAGGTTCGGGCGCACCAGGTGCGCTTCGGGAATGATCACCCGGGCCAGCACTCCCTGGATGAAGAAGCCTTGCTGGCCACGCGCCGCCTCCGGGTCGGCGTGTTCCTGCGACGCGCAGGCCGAAGGCACGTCGCGGGTTTCCGCGAGCCGCCGGCGCATCCGTTGCAGCAGCGTCGCGCCATCCGCCGGCAATTCGGCGCCCGCTTGCGCGCCGCTCGTGAAATAGACGCCGCGAAGCGCCTCGCGGTTCTGCGTGTCGTCGAACCGGGACGAGAGGAAGACCTGCTCCAGCAAAGGCAGCAATCGCGACGACAGTCCCGCCAGCTCGCGCGGCAGCGCGAAGAGGCGGCGTCGGCGCTCGACGTCGAACTCCTCGTTCAAGCGGGCATGAAGGCCGGCCTCGATCCGCTGCTGGAGCAGCTCGAACTCGGCACGAACCCGTGAGTGCAAGCCCTCCCCCTCCGGCGCCGGGCTGCCGCGGGAACCGAGGCGCCCCTTCAGCGCGAGCGGCAAGGTGAAACCCCAGGGCTGGGCGCGGCTGTCGCTCGTGAGCGAATGGAAGTACTCGCGGAAGCCGCGCAACCGGTCGATCTGAGCCACGATCACATAGACCGGAAAGCGGATGCCCAGCACTTGGCGAAGCTCGGCCAGTCGATCGCGCAGCAGTGCCGCATGCTCGGATCGTTCGGCATCGCCCTGGGCGAGCAGCTCGGCCACGCTCAGCACGACGATCACGCCGTTGATCGGCGCGCGCACGCGATGCGAGCGAAGCAGGCCAAGAAAGCCGCGCCACTCGGCGGGATCGCGGGCGGCATGGTCGCGCTGGGTGGTGTAGCGGCCCGCGGTGTCGATGAACACCGCCTCGTTCGCGATCCACCAATCGCAGTGCGACGTTTCGGCCGGAGCAACGGACAGCATCGTCCGGCTCTCCAGCCCCCATTGGCGCGCCAGCGGAAACTGGAGCCCCGAATGGCGCAGAACTGTCGTCTTGCCGACGCCGGGGCTCCCGAGGACCATGTACCACGGCAGTTCGTACAGGTGACGCTTGCCATCAAGCATCCGGTGCAGGCGGCCGAAGCCGCGCATTTTCCGCAGTGCCGCCACGGCCGCCTGAATCCCGGCGGCCACGCGCCTGAGTTCTTCCTTCGCGGCCTCGTGTTCCTGGGGCAACGCCTTGCGAAACAGGAACCTGGCGAGCAGGTCGTCGTTGCTGCGCAAGGCCTGCCAGAGGCGGAAGCAGCCGTAGAGGGCATAGAGCGACAGGACCGCGACCAGGAGCGCGATGCGCGTTCCAATCGGCGTGAGCGGCCTGGCCTCCCCGATCGCCAGGGTCGGTCCCGCATGCCATATGAGAAGGCACAGTGCCCCGACGCCGACGAGGCTGTAAGGGCCCGAGGCCAGCCAGAGGATGCCGAGCAGCAGCAACAGCACGATCAGCGCGAGCCGCACTTCGCGCGAAGCCATGGGGCGCACGCCGCTCAGGGCCAGCAGGTCGCCCGTGAACCAGATGATGCAGGCGGCCAGCACGACGGCCAGCAGCGCCAGGAATGGCCGCGACACCACGAATGCGCCCGCTTGTTTGAGGTATGGCATGGATCCGGCGATCCTTTCTCTTCAGCGATGAAGCAGCGGCGGGCTTTCGCTCCGCGCGGGCGCGGGCCCCCGGGCGTGCGGAACGATGCCCGTGTCCTGGGACACAACGATGTCGACACGCCGGTTGCGGGCACGGCCCTGCGCCGTGGCGTTGTCGTCGAGCGGAGCGGCGTCGCCTTGCCCGATGCTTCGGATGCGCGCGGCCTCGACGCCCTTGTCCCGCAGCAAGGCAGCCACGGCCGCGGCGCGCTTTTCGCTCAGCACCTGGTTGTCGGGAAACTCGCGCGTGCGTATCGGCCGGTTGTCGGTGTGCCCGACGACCTGCACGGTGCCGGATACCTGCCTGACCTCGCCAGCGACCTTGTCCAGCACCGGAAGGATTCGCGCACCGAGACTCGCGCGGCCGGGCACGAACATCTCGTCGCCCCGAAAGCTGACGGTGCTGCGGTGCGCGTTCTCGTCGACGTTCACGCTGCCGCGCGCGATCTCGGACGAAAGCAGTTCCTTCAGCCGCGGCGGCCGGGCCACCGAAGCCATTGGCGGGTTCGGCGGTCGAATCCGCCCGATGGCGGCCAGCCGCTGCGTCAGGTCCCCGCTCATCGCCGAGAGCTGGTATCTGTACCAGCCGAACAGGCCTGACAGGACGAACGCGGCCACGAGGCTCGTGATCCATACCGGCACGCTGCGCGCCAGCCGAAGCCGTCCCGCCGGCCCCCCTTTCCAGTGCGGCGAGAGTTCATGCGGCACCTGGGGGCGGACTGTCGCGAGCAGTTCGAACAAGCGGTGACGCACGGCTTCGAGTTGCCGGCTTCCGTGGTCGGCGGTGCTGTAGCGGCCCTCGAAACCGAGGCCGAGGACCTGGTACATCAGTTCGAGCAGATCGGCATGCTGCTCGGGATCGGTGGCCAGCCGACCGATCAGCAGGAAGAACTTGTCGCCTCCCTTGGTGTCGCCATGGAAACGCGCCGCCAACTGGAGGCCGGCCCAGACACCCGCCTCGCCCGCCTGCCCGCCTCCCCACGCGGTGCTGTTCGCGGCCTCGTCGATCGCGGTGCACAACGCGTAGCTCGCGGCCAGCGCATGTTCATGGCGAATCCTCGCGGCGGCGCAGATGGACTGGAAGGCCGCGACTTCGCGCTCGAGCAATCCGTGCCACACCTCGACCTCCTCCTCGCCAAGGGACCGCGGCAGATCCGCCAGCGCACGCAGCAGCGGCTGGGCCGCTTCGAGCAACGGATTCCTTGCCGCCGCGATGGCCGCCAGGCGCTCGCGCACCGAACCGCCCTCGTCGAGCGACGCACTCGCGACGCCGGCATGGAAATCATCGGCACCGAATGCCGGATCGCTCTTTTCTTCGGGGTAGTGCATGGTGCGTGGCAGGCAAGCAGGTGCGAAAGCGATGCTCAGGGCTCGCATTCGGAACCGTCGTCGACGATCCGCTCGAAGCGGCTGTTGCGGATATGGCAGGTCTTCATGCGTGCGTCCGTCATGCGCCAGACGCCGGTGCCCTGCGTGTTCTCGATCGCGACGGTGGCCGCCAATGGCACGCCGCAGTCTCGCTGTCGGCCGATCGTGAAACTCATGTGCTCGAAGCTGCAACCCTCGATCGCGAGCCGCGTGCCGGCCACGAGAACGGCCCCACGGCCCGTGCAGCGGCGAAAAGTCGTTTCGCCGGTGCTGCCGATGCCTTCGCGCGCATGTGAGACCGTGTCGCCGCCCGCGAAGACACACTCCTCGAAGACCACGCCGAAACTGGCGTCTCTGCCACCGAGAATCGCAGTGCCGGAGGTCCTGCAGCGAACGAAGCGCACGTCGTCCATCACGCCGAAGTCATGGCTCGGGGCGATGAACCGGCAATCCATGAATCGGCAGCCGGACATGGCGTCGAGCCGCACGTTGCCCTCGCCCGCGAAATCGCAGTCGACGAAGCGCAGGTTGTGCCAGGCCACGCCTGCGAAGAAACCCGCGGTCAGGTCGGCACCGGCAATGGTCATGGCCGCGCGGCTGCCGTCGAGCAGCCGGGCGTGCTCCCTGGCGAGCTGGGCAATCGGCGTACTCATGCCCTGCCCTCCGGATCGAGCGAGGCGCACGCTTCGCAACGCAAGGCTTGCATCATTTCTCCCGCACTCCCCAGAGTTCCATGCGCAACCCTGGAAATTCCGCCGCCACGTGCAGCGCCAGCCCCCCATGGCGAACCATGTGCTCCCAGAGGGCACCGTGCGGGTCTAGCTGGAAATAGACGAAGCCGGCGTTGAACGGGATCTGCCGCGGTGGAACCGGCAGGACCTGGAGCGGAATGCCTGGCAGATGCGAGCGGATCAGTTCGGGCAGCCGATCGCTGGGCCCGGCCTTGCAGCAGGCGACGAACTGGCTGGCCAGTTGATCGGGCGGCAGGTGCGCCGCCACGGCGAAGACCAGGCTCTGATAGCCCTGGAGCTCCGCGGGCTCGACGCTCGCGAGGTGCACACCGTGGGCCCGCTCCGCCAGCGCGATGGACTGGGCGCTGCGCACCAGTACATCGTTGAGCAGCGACTGCACTTCGGCGACCAGCCCCTTGAACGACAGATAGGGGTCCACATGCCGGTATCCGCCATGGGCCGGAGGCCGGCGATGGCCGGCGCGTCCGAAGGTGGCCAGTTCGCCGCCGAATGCGCGCAGCGCCATGAACAACTGCTGCGGCGAGGTGTCCCTGACCTGCAGCCAGTGCTCCAGCAAGGGCTCGTAGCGGTTGAGGGTCTGCAGCAGCAGGAAGTCCGAGACCTCGGCGGTCGCGCCGGACTTGCCGTCGCCGCCGGTCAACCTCGCGGCGAGCGCATCGGCGCGCAGGCGGCACAGCCCGTGCAGGTGCGTGATCCAGTCGCTCAGCAACGTACTCGCGCCATAGCTCGACACCGGCGGAATCAGGCGGTGGTCGAGCGCGATGCTGCCGTCGGATCGCAGCACGCTGACCCTGGCCAGCGGCAGGCCGATCCAGGCATCCGACAGTTCTCGCTCGGGCAGCAGGCGCAGGCGCAGGCGCGAAAGCTGCACCGTCTTCGATCCCTGACCGATGGAGTTGGCGTCACGCAACTCGGTGTCGAATACACCGAAACGCGCGAGCGAGCCCATCGATGCCGCAGGATCGTCGAAGGTGGTCTCCTCGCCGTCGGGCGTGCGGATGGGCACCGCCAGGTGAATGACCTGGTCGACATGCTCCGCAAGCACCGTGAGCGGTGCGGGAGCAAGGGCCTGGCCGGGCACGTCGAACGGCGTGCCATCCTGGAACACGCCGGCGGCGCCGGCCAGCACCAGCTTGCCGAGCGACAGCGACTCGGCATCGATCGCATACCGGTGAAAGCCCCAGTAGAACGGATCGAGCGCGACCGACCGCTTGTGCACCAGGTGCTCGAGGTAGCGCTCCTGCTGCTGGAACAGCTGTGGACGCAGGAAGAGTCCCTCGCTCCAGACGACCTTGTTGTACCAGCTCATGGTTCGGCGCCCGTTTGCATGGCCGCTGCTCAGTCGGCGGGAACGAGCCGGATGCCGCGCGCCTGCAGCCGGACCTCGAGCTTGAGCCTGTGGGCCGGCAGCACGGCGCGGTACCAGGCGATCTCGGGCGCGGCCTCCACCTGCTGCACGGCGCGCCAATCGGAGAGCCCCAGGTCCCGATAGCCGGCCAGCACGCCGATGGCGCCCAGGTCGGGATGGGATTTGCGACGGATCGCACGCGTTTCGCCGGGTCGCAGGATGAACTCCTCGCGCACGAGCATGTCGGCGCCGATCAGTGCCTTGTCGTTGCCATGCAGCGTGAAGTAGTCCGCCGCCTCGAAGGCCGCGCTGGACTTCAGTTCGTAGAGGCGAACGAGGATCGGCGCCGGTCGGCCCTTGTCGTCCGGATTGACCTCCGCCTCGGCCATGACGGCGAGCTCCAGGCGGATCTGTTCCTTGGGCGACGGGAACTGGGCCATCGCCGGCCGCGCCATCAGCGGCACGACAAGCAGCGCATCGCGTCGGTTGAGGCGCATCGGACAAGCCGGGAATGAGGCAGCGGGAACGCGCATGTCGGGACCTCCGCTCAGGACTCCTTGTTGCCCTTGATGTCGTACCCCGCGGTCACGGCGCCCGCGCTGCCGCCCTGCGCGTTCTGCACGGCGTACTCCTGCCTGATCTTCGAGAACGAAAGCCGCACGCGCTCCTTGATGCGCAGTTCGTCCGAGTTCGCGCCGAACGGGTGGACCGCGGTGACGATCACGTCGGTGAAGGTGTACTTGAGGTACTCGAGCGGGCTGCCGCCGGCCTTGCGCACGGTCAGCCGGGCTTCCTGGACGTGCTTGCCGGTCAGGCAGTACTTCATGAGGTTGGGACTGGCGCGGTCGATGTGGTGGTCGAACTCCAGGTCTTCCACCGTGGCCTTGCCGGCGCCGCCGCCCGAACCGGCATGCATGAACGACTCCTGGAACGCCTTCCAGTTGAAGGCGAGCACCTCGATCTCGTTCTTGTGCTCGGCATCCAGGGACTCGCCCTCGATGCCGTCGATCTTCAAAAAAATGTCTTGAGACATGCGAACTCCCTGTTCTGTCGTTGTCGGCTTCCGAAAGATGCATGGACCGCGGGTCGCGGCTTGAAGGGAACAAGTGCCGGTCAGGCCTCTTCCCTGAGCGAGGGCAGCCTGGCCACGAGCCGCAGCGAGACCGTCAGCCCCTCGAGCTGGAAGTGCGGGCGCAGGAAGAACTTGGCGCCGTAGTAGCCTGGATTGCCCTCGAGTTCCTCGACCACGACCTCGGCGGCGGCAAGCGGCCGTCGCGCCTTGGTCTCCTGCGAGGAGTTCGCGGGGTCGGCATCGACGTAGTTCATGATCCAGCCGTTGAGCCAACGCTGCATGTCGTCGCGCTCCTTGAAGCTGCCGATCTTGTCGCGCACGATGCACTTGAGGTAGTGCGCGAACCGGGTGCTGGCGAAGAGATACGGCAGGCGCGCCGCCAGGTGGGCGTTGGCGGTGGCGTCGGGGTCCATGTACTCCTGCGGCCGCTGGATCGATTGGGCGCCGATGAAGGCCGCGCTGTCGGAGTTCTTCCTGTGCACGAGCGGTATCAGGCCCGCCTTGGCGAGCTCGGCCTCGCGCCGGTCGGAGATCGCGATCTCGGTCGGACACTTCATGTCGAAGCCGCCGTCATCGGTCGGAAAGGTGTGGCACGGCAGGTTTTCCACCACGCCACCCGACTCCACGCCGCGGATCATCGTGCACCAGCCATGGCGCTTGAAGCTGCGATTGATGTTCACCGCCATCGCATACGAGGCGTTGCTCCAGACGTAGTTGCGATGGTCGGCGCCCTCGGTTTCCTCCTCGAAATCGAAGGCGTCCACGGGGTTTGTCTTGGCACCGTAGGGAAGCCGGGCCAGGAACCGCGGCATGGCGAGGCCAACGTAGCGCGAATCCTCGGTGCCGCGCAGCGAGTTCCACGGCGCGTGCTCGAGGTTCGATGTGATCCGCGCGAGATCCCTGGGATTCGCGAGCTCCTGCCAGGACTCCATGCCGAGCAGCGAAGGCGCCGAGCCGGCGATGAACGGGGCATGCGAGGCGGCCGCCACCTTGGCGATCGCCGCGAGCAGTTCGACGTCGGCGGGCGTGTGGTCGAAGTAGTAGTCGGCCACCAGGCAGCCGTAGGGCTCGCCACCGAGCTGCCCGTATTCCTCTTCGTAGATGCGCTTGAAGACCGGGCTCTGGTCCCATGCCATGCCGCGGTGGCGGCGCAGCGTGCGGCGGACCTCGTCCTTCGAGACGTCCATGAACCGGATCTTGAGCTTCTCGTCGGTCTCGGTGTTGCTGACGAGGTGGCTCATGCCCCGCCAGGCCGACTCGACCTGCTGGAATTCCTCCTTGTGCAGCACGAGATTGATCTGCGCCGACAGCTTGCGGTCGATCTCGGCAATGATGGCCTGGATGCTGGTGTAGGCATCGTCGGTCATGGTCGCGGCGTTGAACAGGGCCTGTTCGGCCAGGGTGCGCACGGCCGCTTCGACCGCGCCGCGGGCTTCTTCCGTCTTGGGCCGGAATTCCCGGTCGAGCAACTCGGCGAAGTCCGGGGCTTCGGCGTAGCGCCCGGGTGCGGGCTCGGCAAGAACGATGGCGTCGCTGGATGACATGGGCGTCTCCTGGGAGCGGTTCGGCCGCTCAGGCGCAGGCCACGATGCCGGGATCGCATCCGAGTTCGGACGCCGGCCTGGCCGATGACGCCAGGGACCTCAGGAGCGCGGGATCCTGCAGAAGCCGGTTCATCAGGTCTTCGGCACCCGCCTTGCCGTCCATGTAGGTCTGCAGGTTGGCGAGCTGGCTGCGTGCCTCGAGCAGGCGCGCGAGCGGTTCGACTTTCTGGGCGATGGCCGCCGGCGAGAAGTCCTCCATGCTTTCGAACGTGATGTCGACCATGAGTTGCCCTTCGCCCGTCAGCGTGTTGGGGACGGCGAATGCGACGCGCGGAGCGATCGCCTTCATGCGCTCGTCGAAGTTGTCGACATCGATGTCGAGGAATTTCCGCTCCGCGACCGGTGGCAGCGGCTCGGCCGGCTTGCCCGAGAGATCGGCGAGCACGCCCATGACGAACGGCAATTCGATCTTTTTCTCGGACCCGTAGACCTCCACGTCGTATTCGATCTGCACACGCGGCGCCCGGTTTCGAGCGATGAACTTCTGGCTGCTGTTGTCGATCATGAAATCCCTCCTGAAAGGACAGTGAATGACGAACCTGCGCGGAACAGGCCCCCGAACGAAAACGATGCCCGGTTGTGTGGGTTGGCCACCTCAGGCGTACTCGATGTGACAGGCGATGCGCTTCTCGGCGGCCTCCGCCGCACCCTGCGCAAGCGTTTCCACGCCATGGCTGCGAAGGCCCACATGCATGCGGGTGATCTCGCGCCTGCTCCGCAGCGCGTCGAGCCAATGCCCCGACAACACGGGCAACAGCTGTTGGTCCATGAACGCGGCAAGCTGCCGGGCGCCGGTGTCGCGGACCGGGCACCGCCCGATGACATGGGCGATGAGATCGTCCGCGTAGCTCAGGTCGATCCCGTGCTGCTCGCCCATCCGCTCCGCGATGCGCCGCAGATGCAGCGCGGCAATCCCCGCCAGGACCGGCGTCGACAGCGGCAGGTACGGCACCACCGTCACGCGGCCGAGAAAGGCCGCGGAAAAGACTCGGCGCAGCGGCGCTGCCAAGCCTGAACACAAGGCCTCGACCGAAGGCATCGATGCCGCGTCTCGGCAGGCATGCTCGACGAACGCCGAGCCGGCGTTGCTGGTGAGCAGGATCGTGGTGTGGCGAAAGTCGATGCGCTGTCCCTCGCCATCCTCCATCCATCCCTTGTCGAACACCTGGTAGAAGACCTCGTGCACGTCGGGATGGGCCTTCTCGATCTCGTCCAGCAGCACGACGCAGTAGGGCCGGCGGCGCACGGCTTCGGTGAGCACGCCGCCCTCGCCATAGCCGACGTAGCCCGGTGGCGCGCCGCGCAGCGTCGCCACGCTGTGCGGCTCCTGGAACTCGCTCATGTTCAAGGTGACGAGGTTCTGCTCGCCGCCATGCATCGCCTCGGCCAATGCAAGCGCGGTTTCGGTCTTGCCGACACCCGAAGGCCCGGCCAGCAGGAACACGCCCGCAGGCATGCAGGGATCCGTGAGACGTGCGCGCGCCGTCTGGATGCGCCGGGCGATGAGCTCGAGGGCCCCCGTCTGGCCGAGCACGCGCTGCTCGAGCGTGCGTTGAAGCTCCAGCACGGCCGCTGCCTCGTCGGTGAGCAACCGGCCCGCGGGTATGCCGGTCCACTCGGCGACGATCTTCGCGACGACCGCCTCGTCCACCTGGAGGAAGACCTGCGGCGTGCCTTGCTGGAGACCTCGAAGCTCTTCCTCGAGCGCCGACGCGTCGAGGTGCGGAAGATGGTCCGGCTCATCCTCCCCCTCCCTTTCTTCTTCAGCCCTCAGCGCCTGGATCTGCCGGACCAGCGCCCTCTCCCCCCTCCACTTGATCTTCTGTGCCCTGAGCTCGTCGCGAATCTTTTCGAGCGATTCCCGCGCCGCGAGCATCCGCGCCAGCCGGGTCTCGCAGCCGTGGGCAATCCGGGTCTCGTCACGCAGCAGAGCGACCTCCGCCGCGAGCGACGCGATCCGTTGCCGCAGGCCGATGACAGCCGGCGGCGGCACGTGCAGCGACATGGCGACGCGTGCGCAGGCGGTGTCGAGCAGGCTGACGGCCTTGTCGGGCAACTGCCGCGCGGGCAGGTAGCGCTGCGACAACACGACGGCGGCACGCACCGCTTCGTCGAGCACGGTCACGCCATGGTGCGCGGCAAATGTCGAGGCGAGTCCTCGCACCATGTCGATGGCGGCGGAGGCCGGCGGCTCCATGATCTGCTGCACCTGGAAGCGGCGCGCGAGCGCGGGATCCTTCTCGATGTGCCGCTTGTATTCGCGCCAGGCGGTCGCGCCGATCACGCGCAGCGCACCGCGCGCGAGCACCGGCTTGAGAAGATTGGCCGCATCTGCCGCCGCGCCCTGGCCACCAGCGCCGACCAGCATGTGCACCTCGTCGATGAACAGGATCACCGGCTGCGTCGATTGCGCGGCTTCCTGCAGCAGCGACTTGAGCCTGGACTCGAATTCGCCACGCAGGCCGGCGCCGGACAGCAGCGCGCCGACGTCGAGGCTCAGCAATCGTGCGTTGCGCAGCTTCGGCGGGACCTCGGCCCTGGCGATCGCGAGTGCCAGCCCCTCGACGACCGCGGTCTTGCCCACGCCGGCCTCGCCGGTGAGCAGAGGGTTGTTCTGGCGCCGGCGCAGCAGGATATCGACCATGGCGCCGATCTCCTGGCCGCGGCCGATGACGGGATCGATCCGCGCGGCGCGCGCACTCTCGGTGAGATCGGTGCAGTAGGTGACCAACGCTGCGCCGGACGGCGTGGCCAGCTCCATCGCACGACCCGCTTCGCACGATGGCGCCGGCATCGTGCTCGATCCATCGTAAGGCCCCTCCGCATCCTCGGGAGAGCCTGTCACGAGCGCAAGCAGCTCGTCGGGCCGCCGTTCGGCCGCCAGGGCGCGAAACGCGGGTGCAATCTCGAACAGCACGCGCCGAAGGTCCGGGCTCCGCAGCAGCGCGCTCATCAATTGCACGCCGCGGATGCAAGGATTGCCGAACTCGAGGCTGGACAGGAGCCATGCGCGTTCGATCGCGGTCTCGACGTGAGGCGAGAAGTCGCTCAAGGACGAGGCGCCGGCCGGCAGGCTGGACAAGGCTGCGGCAAGGTCCGTATCGAGCCGTTGCGTATCGATGCGATGGTGAAGGCACAGGCGGTGCAGATCGCCATCGCCAGCCTGGCGCAACTGGTGCAGCCAGTGCACGAGTTCAACCTGAGGATTGCCGCACAATCTCGCGAACGATGTCGCCGATTCGATCGCACGAAACAGCGTGAGGTCGAGCTTTCCGAACAAGGCCCGGCGAGACCGCGTCATGGCCGTTCGCCCTCGTACGTGGGCCTCGTGCACGCCTGCGCGAAACGACGCGCTGCATGTGCGCATGGCGGCATCGATCGCTGCTTTTTTCTCTCCCTCATCGTGCGCTCCCGTGATCCTCGATGAGCGCGATTCTGTGGAGGGGGTAGCGTGTTTTTTCGTCCCCAGTTTCTAGCAATAGTTAAATGCGCACGGGCATAACTTCAACCGTGATCTTTGCCCCCAACGAGTCTTTCCAGAGCGTCAAAAGCGACGCGTGCACCCAAGAAAAAGCCCTCGAGGTTCGCGAGAACCTCGAGGGCTTGCGGCTGTCGCTTCGGCGTTCGAGAACGCCGACGGCGAGATCACATGTTGTCGATCATCACCTGGCCGAAGCCCGAGCAGCTCACTTGCGTCGCGCCGTCCATCAGGCGGGCAAAGTCATAGGTGACCCGCTTGCTGGCGATCGACTTTTCCATCGCGCTGATGATCAGGTCGGCGGCTTCCTTCCAGCCCATGTGGCGCAGCATCATTTCGGCCGAGAGGATTTCGGAGCCGGGATTCACGTAGTCCTTGCCGGCGTACTTGGGCGCGGTGCCGTGGGTGGCTTCGAACATGGCGACCGTGTCGCTGAGGTTCGCGCCCGGAGCGATGCCGATGCCACCGACCTGTGCGGCCAGTGCGTCGGACACGTAGTCGCCGTTGAGGTTGAGCGTTGCGATGACGCTGTACTCGGCGGGACGCAGCAGGATCTGCTGCAGGAACGCGTCGGCGATGCTGTCCTTGACGGTGATGTCCTTGCCGGTCTTCGGGCTCTTGAACTTCATCCACGGGCCGCCGTCGATGAGTTCGGCGCCGAACTCCTTCTGGGCCAGGGCGTAGCCCCAGTCACGGAAGCCACCTTCGGTGAACTTCATGATGTTGCCCTTGTGCACCAGCGTGACGCTCGGCTTGTCGTTGTCGATCGCGTACTGCAGCGCCTTGCGCACCAGGCGCTCGGTGCCCTCCCTCGACACCGGCTTGACGCCGATGCCCGAGGTCTCGGGGAAACGGATCTTCTTGACGCCCATTTCCTCTTGCAGGAACTTGATGAGTTTCTTGGCCTTGTCGCTCTCGGCTTCGAACTCGATGCCGGCGTAGATGTCTTCCGAGTTCTCGCGGAAGATGACCATGTTGGTCTTGTGCGGCTCGCGCACCGGGCTGGGCACGCCTTCGAAGTACTGGATGGGACGCAGGCAGACGTAGAGGTCGAGTTCCTGGCGCAGCGCGACGTTCAGCGAGCGGATGCCGCCACCGACTGGCGTGGTCAGCGGGCCCTTGATCGAAACGACGTAGTCGCGCACGGCGTGCAGCGTTTCCTCGGGCAGCCATACGTCGGGACCGTAGACCTTGGTCGACTTCTCGCCGGCATAGACCTCCATCCAGTGGATCTTCTTCTTGCCGCCGTAGGCCTTGGCCACCGCCGCATCCACCACCTTCAGCATCACGGGCGTGATGTCCAGACCGGTGCCATCGCCTTCGATGAAGGGGATGATCGGCTGGTCGGGCACATTCAGGGAGTTGTCGGCGTTGACCGCGATCTTCTGGCCTTCGGCCGGGACTTTGATGTGCTGGTAGCTGGACATGAAGGGGGAAAACTCCGAGGGTGGACCTAATTCAGGACGACTGTCTGCGAATTCAGACAGCGAGGGAGATTCGCTGTACAGCCCGCGAACAAATCGCTGTACATTTTAGACGCAACCCATCAGTGGGCGTTTGTCAACCTGCGGGCCGCCGGCCTCGTTAGTGCCTGACCTTCTGCTCGCCGGGAGGCGTTTCCAACCAATTCTCGATAGAGGAATCATCAATGAGCAAACTTCTCGCAGTCATGATCGCTGGCCTGTTCGCAGCCGGCGCCTATGCCCAAAACCCGGCTGGCACCACCCCCGAACAAGGGAACGCCAGCAACAGCAAGGCGCAGCAACGCGCTGAAGCCCGCAAGGACGCACGTCCTGCTGGCAAGGTGGCTGCTCCCGCTGGCGACATCGCCAAGACGCCCGAAGGCGGCGCCATCGGCACCGACAAGGCTGCCACCTCCGGCGAGAAGCGCGCTGAAACCCGCGACCAGCGTCGTCGCAACAAGGACGGCAGCGTGAAGCGCAAGTCGACCCAAGGCGGCACGCCCAACTAAGGATTCGTCCTCTTGAAAGAAAGCGCTCCATCGGGGCGCTTTTTTTTCGCCCTCATTCCTTGCTCATTTTTCAGGGGACGCGCCTGTCAACCGCGACGAATGCTTTCCGTTGAACATGCACCTCCACCGGGAGGTGGTCCATACCTAACAATCTCAAAGGATTTGTCATGAAGAAGCTGTTCGCTGCCCTGGTTGCCGGTCTCGTCGCATTCGGTGCCTTTGCCCAACAACCCGCCGAACCCGCCGCGGCCGCTCCCGCGGTCACCAAGGCCAAGGCGCCCGCCAAGAAGCACGCCGCCGCCAAGAAGCACAAGGCCCGCAAGGTCGCCAAGGCCCACGTCGCCACCAAGAAGGCGTAAGCTAGCCGCCTTCACAGGCCATGCCCGCCAGGCCCGCGTCAGCGGGCTTTTTTCATGGGGCCGGGCACGGCCTTCTTTGTATGGAAGAGTCTGAAAGAACCCCGATGCTCCAGCGTTTTGCCGCCCTCCTGGCCTGCTCCGTCGCCATCTCCGCCGCCCTGCTCGCTCCAGCCCACGCCCAGCAGGAACCCCAAACCAATCTCCCGCGCACCAAGCTGTCGATCGGCCTCTACACCATCGATGCGCAGATCGCCCAGGCGCCGGTCGAGCGCCAGGTCGGCCTGATGTTCCGCAAGGAGATGCCGCAGGCCGAAGGCATGATCTTCGTGTTCGAGCAGCCGGCCACCCAGTGCTTCTGGATGCGCAACACGCTGCTGCCGCTGACAGCAGCCTTCGTGGCCGAGGACGGCCGCATCGTCAACCTGGCCGACATGAAGCCACAGACCGACGATTCGCATTGCTCCGAGGAGCCGGTGAAGTACGTGCTCGAGATGAACCAGGGCTGGTTCAAGAAGAAGAACATCAAGAAGGGCGCGAAGATCACCGGCGAATTGTTCGCCGCCGGCAAGCGCTGATTGCTTGCGTGCCCGCGCCGCCAACCGATAGCGGTTGGCCCAGCAAAAAGCCCCGCATGCGGGGCTTTTTCATTCGTGAAAGCACCGTGATGGTGCCTCTCGTCGGTCTCAGCCGAAGTTCTTCTCGGCGAACTCCCAGTTGACCAGCTTGGCCAGGAAGGTCTCGACGAACTTCGGACGCAGGTTGCGGTAGTCGATGTAGTAGGCGTGTTCCCAGACGTCGACCGTCAGCAGCGCCGTGTCGGCGGTCGTCAGCGGCGT